>FZPW01000043.1_pt1 | contig 134792 bp, 98 predicted proteins | sample 1534771 | NCBI WGS metagenome assembly FZPW01 (sample SAMEA104161894, study PRJEB21768) | metagenome | biome: subterrestrial habitat; feature: phreatic zone; material: underground water | place: France | collected 2016-06-01 | depth 60 m | reverse complement strand
TTTTTTTTTAATGATACGGCGACCACCGAGATCTACACTCTTTCCCTACACGACGCTCTTCCGATCTCCCGGCAGGATGCCGCCATCCTTAACATCCAGCGCGCCTGCGAAGCCGCACTGGACATGGGGCTGCACCTGATCCGCCGCGAAAAACTGGGCATCCCGCAAAGCGCGCGCGACGTATTTGCGCTGCTGGCACAAGGCGGCTGGATCACCGCCCCTCTGGCCGAAAGCCTCAAGCACATGGTCAGCTTCCGTAATATCGCGGTGCATGACTACCAAGCCATGCAACTGCCGATTACTGTCAGCATCATTGAATCGCATTTGGATGAGTTTTTGCAATATAGCCAAGCAGTCTTGTTACACGATTCGAATCAAGGAAAGTGATGCGCGCAAAGATAAAGTCTTAAAGCTGCTGACAGAATTCAAACCTGAATTGAACAGCGAGACATCAACTACACTGCCCACTACATCAATTCAATAGTCCGCCTATTTTTTAGGCAAAAAAAGTTCTCTCCTCGCTATTCCAGACACAAAACCTTAATTTATTGCATTCCTTAATAATTATTATTAATTGACGTTAGCAAAAATTGATTTGATTTAATTTCAAAATAAAAGCGTTTTGATTGATTTTAATAAAAGTGTGATTTAACGATGAACATCCAAGCTAGGAAACAGACCCTCAGGCAAAGTATAATCGCCGCCCGCGAAAAGCTGGGCAGCGCCGAACATCTGCACTTGAGCCACCTCATCGTCGGACGCATTTGCGCACTACCTGACTACCGGCAGGCTGGCACCGTACTGGGGTATTTGAATTTCGGGGCGGAGCTGGCCGCCGAACTTTGGGTCGAACGGGCGCTGGCGGATGGCAAGCAGGTTTTGCTGCCGCGCGTGAACCGGGCGAGCGGGCATCTGGATATATATAAGGTGAGCGACTTGCAGCACGATGTGGCTCCCGGCGCATGGGGCATACGCGAGCCGCTCGTGGAGCGCTGCGTAAAAGTGGACGCGCTAGGCACGGTGGATTTCATCCTGTTGCCGGGGGTGGCGTTCAGCCGGAAGGGCGACCGGCTCGGTTACGGAGGTGGCTTTTACGACAAACTGCTGGCGCGCCTGCCGCACCGGCCCGCGCTGGTCGCCGGGGCATTCGCGCTGCAAGTGACAGAAGAGATTCCGCAGGAAAGCACCGACCGCCGAATAGGATGGCTGGTGACCGAAAACGAAACAATAGATTGCAACCTAAGGAGCGAGTAAGCGATGGCAACACAGCAACCAGATTACGATCCGCAAGAAACACAAGAATGGCTGGACTCGCTCCAGTCCGTGCTGGACAAGGAAGGCGCGGAGCGCGCGCACTTCCTCATTGACCAGCTCATCCAGCAAGCGCGCCTAGCGGGCGATGACATGCCGATCAGCGCGACCACGCCTTACCTCAACTCCATTCCAATGGAAAAAGAGGAACGCTCCGCGGGCAACCACGAACTGGAGCACCGCATCCGCGCGCTGATGCGCTGGAACGCGATGGCGATTGTGATGAGCGCCAACAAAGAATCTTCCGAGCTGGGCGGTCACATCGCCAGCTTTGCCTCGGCAGCCACCTTATATGACGTGGGCTTCAACCACTTCTTCCACGGCAAGACCGACGACCACGGCGGTGACATGGTGTATTTCCAAGGTCACTGCTCGCCCGGCATCTACGCCCGCGCCTTCCTCGAAGGCCGCTTGAGCGAAGAGCAGTTGCACAAATTCCGTCAGGAAGTGGACGGCGACGGACTCTCCTCCTATCCGCACCCCTGGCTGATGCCGAACTTCTGGCAGTTCCCCACCGTGTCGATGGGTCTCGGCCCCTTGATGGCGATTTATCAGGCGCGTTTCATGCGCTACCTGCAACACCGCGGCTTGGCACAAACCAATGGCCGCAAGGTATGGGCATTCCTCGGCGACGGCGAAACCGACGAGCCGGAATCGCTGGGCGCGATTTCGATGGCAGGGCGCGAGAAACTCGACAACCTGATTTTCGTCATCAACTGCAACCTGCAACGTCTGGACGGCCCGGTACGAGGCAACGGCAAGATCATTCAGGAACTGGAAGGTGTATTCCGCGGTGCGGGCTGGAACGTCATCAAGGTGGTATGGGGTCGCCACTGGGATCGCCTGCTGGCCAAGGACAAAACCGGCCTGCTGCTGAAGCGCATGGAAGAAGTGGTGGACGGCGAATACCAGACCTACAAATCCAAAGACGGCGCATATGTACGCCAGCATTTCTTCGGCAAATATCCCGAGTTGCTGGAACTGGTCGCCGACATGTCGGACGATGAAATCTGGCACTTGAATCGCGGCGGTCACGACCCGTTCAAGGTGTTCGCGGCCTACTCGCGCGCCACCAAGCACAACGGCCAGCCAACCGTGATCCTCGCCAAAACGGTGAAGGGCTACGGCATGGGCGAAGCGGGCGAAGCGCAAAACCCGACGCATCAGCAAAAGAAGATGGGCGAAGAAGCACTGCGCAAATTCCGCGACCGCTTTAACATCCCCGTCACCGACGAACAATTACCCAACCTGCCTTTCGTGCGACCCGCCGAAGACAGCCAGGAAATGAAATACCTGCGCGAACGCGGTGCGGCCATGGGCACGATTCCGGCGCGCCGCCCCGTTGCCGACAAGCTCGAAATCCCGGCGCTGCCCGCGTTCGAGGCCCTGCTAAAATCGAGCGAAGACCGCGAATTCTCCACCACCATGGCCTTCGTGCGCCTGCTCGGCATACTGGTCAAAGATAAAGCCGTCGGCAAACAGATCGTGCCGATTGTGCCGGACGAATCGCGCACTTTCGGTATGGAAGGCATGTTCCGCCAGCTCGGCATCTTCTCGCAGGTGGGGCAGCTGTACACCCCGCAGGATGCCGACCAACTGATGTTCTATAAGGAATCCGAAACCGGACAAATCCTGCAGGAAGGCATCAACGAAGCGGGCGGTATGGCCGACTGGATCGCCGCCGCCACCGCCTACGCCAACCACGGCGTGGCGATGATCCCGTTCTACATCTACTACTCGATGTTCGGCTTCCAGCGCATCGGCGACCTGGCCTATGCGGCGGGCGACCTGCGCGCGCGCGGCTTCCTCGTCGGCGGTACCGCCGGACGCACCACGCTGAACGGCGAAGGCTTGCAGCATCAGGACGGCCACAGCCACCTGATGGCCGCGACCATCCCCAACTGCGTCTCCTACGACCCGACCTTCGCCTATGAACTGGCCGTGATCGTGCAGGACGGTATGCGCCGCATGTACCAGAACCAGGAAGACGTGTTCTATTACCTCACCGTGATGAACGAAAACTACACCCATCCGGCCATGCCCAAGGGTGCGGAAGAAGGCATCATCAAGGGGATGTACAAGTTCAGCGCAAGCAAGGCCAAGGCGAAGAACAAAGTGCAACTATTGGGCAGCGGCACAATTTTGCGCGAGGTGATCGCCGCCGCCGAATTGCTGGAGAAAGATTTCGGCGTGGCCGCCGACGTATGGAGCGTAACCAGCTTCAACGAGCTGCGCCGCGAAGGCATCGACTGCGAGCGCTGGAACACGCTGCACCCCGAAGCCAAGGCGCGCGCCAGCTACGTCGAGCAATGTCTGGATGCGAAGACTCCGGTCATCGCCGCCACCGACTACATGCGCTCTTACGCCGACCAGATTCGCCCCTTCGTCAAAGCGCAATACAAGACACTGGGCACGGACGGTTTCGGCCGTTCCGACAAGCGCGTCAAGCTGCGCCAGTTCTTCGAGGTGGACCGCTACTACGTCGCCGTCGCTGCACTGAAAGCGCTGGCCGACGAAGGCGCGATCCCGGCAAGCGAGGTGAGCAAGGCGATCAAGCAGTACAAGATCAATCCTGACAAGCCGAACCCGGTCACGGTTTAAGGCGAGGAGAACAGCATGGCTGAAATTAAAAATGTGTTGGTGCCGGACATCGGCAATTACAAAGACGTACCGGTTATCGAAGTCAGCGTCAAAGCGGGCGATGCGGTCAAAGCGGAACAACCGCTGCTGACGCTGGAAACCGACAAGGCCACGATGGACGTACCCGCGCCGTTCGACGGCGTGGTGAAGGAAGTGAAGGTCAAGGTAGGCGACAAGGTGTCGGAAGGCATGTTGATCGTGACGATTGAAGCAAGCGGTGCAGCGGCCCAGACCGCAACTCCTGCAGCCCCCCCGCAAACGGCAGCACCTGCCGCTGTCGCATCCGCACCGATCTCCAAGCCTGCGCCAGTCGCAGCACCGGTAGCGACAGCTCAAGTAGCGCCCGCCGCCGCTTCCGGCAACGGCTCCGCCCACGCCAGCCCCTCCATTCGCCGCTTCGCGCGCGAGTTGGGCGTGAGTCTGGCACTGGTCAAAGGCAGCGGCGAAAAAGGCCGCGTCACCAAAGACGACGTGCAGAATTTCGTCAAACAATCGCTGGCAGAGCCGCGCGGCGCGGCGGCATCCGGCGGCGCATTGCCGGGCTTGCTGCCGTGGCCTGACGTCGATTTCGCCAAGTTCGGCGCGGTCGAAACCAAAGCGCTGTCGCGTATCAAGAAAATCTCCGGCGCGAATTTGCACCGCAACTGGGTGATGATCCCGCACGTGACGCAGTTCGAGGAAGCCGACATCAGCGAGATGGAAGCTTTCCGCAAAGAATTGGGCACGGAATACGCCAAAGAAAATTTCAAGATCACCCCGCTGGCATTCATGCTCAAAGCCTGCGCGATCACGTTGAAACACTTCCCCGATTTCTGCGCCTCGCTGGATGCGGCTGGTGAAAATCTGGTACTAAAAAAATACATCCACATCGGCGTGGCCGTGGATACGCCGGATGGCCTGATGGTGCCGGTAATCCGCGACGTGGATCAGAAAGGCATCGTACAGCTGGCGAAGGAGCTGGGCGAAGTCAGCGCAAAAGCGCGCGAGAAGAAGATCACCGCCGCCGACATGCAGGGCGGCTGCTTCACCATCTCCAGCTTGGGCGGTATCGGCGGCACTTCGTTCACGCCGATCATCAACGCGCCCGAAGTCGCCATCCTCGGCGTATCGCGCTCCAGCATGAAGCCGGTGTGGAAAGACGGCGAATTCGTGCCGCGCCTGATGTTGCCGCTGTCGCTGTCCTACGACCACCGCGTCATCGACGGCGCAGCCGGTGCGCGCTTCACCACCTACCTTGCGCATGTGCTGTCCGACATGCGCAGGCTGGCACTGTAATCTCCGAGAATCTCGGCCTGTCGGGTCATGGCGGCACACGGATAATTCCGCGCGCCGTCATGAGCTCCATCGCCTGAAGGAAATATCGGGTAAAATCAGCGCCCTTTTTATCCTCAAGCCATTTCCCCGCAAAAAAATGAGCAACGCTCCCATCGGCATTCTCGGCGGCACCTTCGACCCGATACATAACGGGCATTTGCGCTTGGCTGTCGAAGCGCAGGAGCAATGCGGTTTGCGCGAAGTGCATTTCATTCCCAGCGGCACGCCGCCGCACCGCAAGGCTCCGCAAGCCAGCGCGATTGACCGCCTGCACATGGTGCAACTGGCGGTGCATAACTATCCCGCGTTTCTGGCGGACCAGCGCGAGACCTACCGCACCGATGCCTGCTACACCGTGGATACGCTCGTGTCTTTGCGTGCCGAAGTCGGTGCACAGCAGCCTCTATGCCTGCTGCTCGGCAGCGATGCGTTCGCTCAGCTGCACACCTGGCATGAATGGCAAAAATTATTCGAGCTGGCACACATCGTCGTGATGCAGCGCCCCGGCCAACCCTTGGGCAACATGATGACGAAAGCCGACCCGGAGCTGCTGCGCGAATACACCGCGCGCATGGCTCCCGCCCCCAAGGTACTCCACGAAAGTCCCGCCGGACATATCGTGGTACTTAACATTCCCGCGCTGGAAATTTCCGCCACCGACATACGCCAGCGTTGCGCCGAGGGCAAAAATATTCACGCCCTCGTGCCCGACGCGGTCGCCCATTTTCTTCATCATCATCCGTACTCTTCATGCTAACTGCCGAACAAAAAACCCAACTCGTCGTATCCGCGCTGGAAGACATCAAAGCCGCCGACATCACCGTCATCAACACTGGGAAAATCAGCCCGCTGTTCGAACGCATGGTGGTCGCCAGCGGTCAATCCAACCGCCAGACCAAGGCGCTCGCCGACAACGTGGTGAAGAAACTGCAGGAAGCTGGCGAGAAAATTCTCAGCACCGAAGGCGAAAAGAGCGGCGAGTGGGTGCTGATCGACTTGGGCGACGTGCTGGTACACGTCATGCAGCCCGCCGTGCGCGCCTATTACAACCTCGAAGAACTCTGGGGCGCCACACCGCGCACTTCGGTACTGACTAAACAATGAAGCTAATCATTCTGGCCGTCGGTAACAAGATGCCGGAATGGATCACCAGCGGCTTCAACGAGTACACCAAGCGCATGCCGCGCGAGGCGACCATCACACTGATCGAAGTTAAACCCGAGCCGCGCACTACCGGCAAAACCGTGCCGCAGATCATGGAAGCCGAAGCGCAGCGCATCAATGCCGCCCTGCCCAAAGATGTCACCCGCGTTGTGCTGGACGAGCGCGGCGCGCATCTGAGCACCAAGCAAATGGCGCAAAAAATGGGCGACTGGCTGGGCGGCGGGCGCGATGTCGCGTTCATCATCGGCGGCGCGGACGGATTGCACGAATCAGTGCGCGCCAGCGCGCAACAGTTGCTCGCGCTGTCGGCGCTGACTCTTCCGCACGGCATGGTGCGCGTGCTGCTGGCCGAACAGTTGTACCGGGCGTACAGCCTGTTGCACAATCACCCCTATCACAGGGAATAACCATGAGCATCAAACAACAGCGCATCTACCTCTGCTCGCAAAGCCCGCGCCGCCGCGAGTTGCTCAAACAAATCGGCGTGAACTACGAGATGCTGCTGTTGCGCAACGATCCGCGCCGGGGTGTCAGCGTGGACGAAACCCCGCAAGAAAACGAAGACCCGGTGAAGTATGTGCAGCGCATCTGCCTGGCCAAAGCCCATGCGGGCTGGGACGCGCTGCTGCTGCGCAAGCAGCCGCCCTTCCCCGTGCTCGCCGCCGACACCACCGTCACCATCGACGGCAAAATCATCGGCAAGCCGCGCGACCACGCCCATGCTGCGGAAATTTTGCGCATGCTGTCGGGTCGCCAGCATCAGGTGCTGACGGCCGTCGCCATCTCGTTTGAAGACCGCACCGAAATGCGCTTATCCACCACCAACGTAAAATTTGCCACGCTGGATGAGGGACGCATCCACCGCTATCTGCTCGGCAACGAAGCGCACGACAAAGCCGGAGCCTACGGCATTCAGGGCTATGCGGGCGCGTTCGTCGAACGCATTGAAGGCAGCTATACCGGTGTGATGGGATTGCCGCTGTGCGAGACGGTGGAGCTGCTGAATATTTTCGGCTACCCCGCGCCGTAAAAATGCTTACCACAGAGACTCTACCAACATGACCGACGAAATCCTAATCAACGTGACCCCGCAGGAAACCCGCGTTGCCATCATGCAGCAGGGCGTGGTGCAAGAACTGCACATCGAGCGCGGCAGCCATCGCGGCATGGTCAGCAATGTTTATATAGGGCGCGTGAAGCGCGTGTTGCCCGGCATGCAGTCGGCCTTTATCGACATCGGCTGGGATCGTTCCGCCTTTCTGCATGTCGCCGACATCTGGGAAAACAGCAACAACGGCGAACCCGCCAAACCGATCGAGAAAGTGTTGTTCGAAGGTCAAACGCTGCTGGTGCAGGTCATCAAAGACCCCATCGGCACCAAAGGCGCGCGACTCTCCACCCAGATCAGCATCGCCGGGCGCATGCTGGTTTATCTGCCGCAAGAATCGCACATCGGCGTTTCGCAGCGCATCGAAAACGAAGAGGAGCGCGAACAGTTACGCGCCATGCTGCAAAACGCGCTGCCGGAAAATCACAAGGGCGGCTACATCATCCGCACGCTGGCCGAGGCCGCTTCGGACATCGACTTCCGCGCCGACATCGCCTATCTCGCCAAGCTGTGGGACAAGTTGCAGCATCAGGCCAAACACCAGAGCGCTCCCGCGCTGCTGTATCAGGAGCTGGACATCAGCCTGCGCGTACTGCGCGATTTCGTCAGCGAAGAAACATCCCGCGTGCTGATCGACTCGCGCGAAACGCATGAGCGCATGAAGGCGTTTGCCAACGACTACATCGCGACAGCCTCCTCCAAACTGAGCCACTACATCGGCGAGCGCCCGCTGTTCGATTTGTACGGCGTGGAAGACGAGATCGAGCGCGCGCTCTCGCGCCGGGTGGACTTAAAATCGGGCGGCTATCTCATCATCGACCAGACCGAGGCGCTCACCACCATCGACGTGAACACCGGCGGCTTCGTCGGCGGTCGCACCTTCGATGACACCATCTTCAAAACCAATCTGGAAGCGTCGCAAGTCATCGCGCGGCAACTGCGCCTGCGCAATCTGGGCGGCATCATCATCTGCGACTTCATCGACATGGACAGCAGCGAGCACCGCGATGCCGTGCTGGACGAATTCAAGAAGACACTGGCGCGCGACCACACCCGCATCACGGTCAACGGCTTCTCCGCGCTGGGGCTGGTGGAAATGACGCGCAAGCGCACCCGCGAAAGTCTGGCGCATGTACTGTGCGAACCCTGCCCCACTTGCCAAGGTCGCGGGCAAATCAAAACCGCGCAAACCATCTGCTTTGAAATTCTGCGCGAGATCGTGCGCGAAGCCCGCCAGTTCAACGCCCGCGAATTCCGCATCCTCGCCTCGCAACCTGTGATCGACCTGTTCCTCGACGAGGAATCGCAGAGCTTGGCGCAGGTTTCCGACTTCATCGGCAAGAACGTTTCGCTGCAAGTCGAGACGCTTTATTCGCAAGAGCAATACGATGTCATCCTGATGTAGGGGTCGCGCGTTATCTCCCCCGGTCTGTTAGACTACCTGCCGCACCGACGAGTGCATTTAATCAACAAACCGATCAGGGAGATCACATGTTCAAAAAGCTTTCCGCAGCCTTGCTGGCTGTCTCTTTCATCGCAGCCCCTTCCATGGTGCTAGCCCACGAGCACGGCGAAGCTGGCGTAGCCCGCGCTTTCATTAAAGAAATCATGGCTGACGACTCGGCCTATGTTGCAGCAAAAGGCTCCGCCTTCTTTCAAGAATTGGCCAAAGGCCAGCATCCTCGCGCAACCGTGGTAACCTGCTCCGACTCCCGCGTACACACCAACATGCTGGACAAAACTCCCGAAGGCGATCTGTTCATGATTCGCAATATCGGCAACCAGCTCGCAACTGCAAAAGGCTCCGTGGAGTACGGCATCAACCATCTGGGTTCCTCGCTCTTGCTGATTATCGGCCACGCCAAGTGCGGCGCGATTGCAGCTGCCAGCAGCGACTATTCCAAACTTGAACCGGCTATCCAAAAAGAGCTCGACACCATCAAGATTGGCAAAAACCTCAGCAGCATTGAAGGTGTGAAAGCCAACGTCAACAATCAAGTTGCCGCGGCAATGGAAGAATGGAAAGAAGAAATCAAGGCCGGCCACCTGCTGGTTATCGGTGCCGTTTATGACTTCGCTGATGACATGAAGCAAGGTGCAGGCAAGCTGAACCTGATCAATGTGAACGGTCAGACCGAAGCCGCCAAGCTGCAAGCCGAACTGGTACGCAAAGACATCGGCGACGAACTGGATCCGGTAAAGCACCATCACTAAGCCGAATCAGGTCACATCTAAAGGCGGCTTTCGAGCCGCCTTTTTTATTGCCTCACCGCACTAAAAACCTGACTGCCACGCCGGTCCCCTGCTAGACTAACTGCCCCACAGGCTAACCGGAGACGTACTATGAAGGGAATTTTATTATCCGCCTGTATTGCAACAGTCACGCTATTCAACCCGGCTCAGGCCGGCAACAATCAGGATGCAAAACATACTGAAAACGTCAGCATCACCGGCTTCCTCAGCACACTGAAAGCGGAAAACGCCGCTTATTGCCATGCGCACAAAATTGAATTCTTTTCCGAATTAGCCAAAGGACAGGCTCCGCTTGCAACCATCGTCACCTGCACCGACTCGCGCGTACAAATCAATATGTTCGACAGCAATCCCGAAGGGCGGCTGCTCGTCGTGCGCAACATGGGCAACCAGCTCGCCACGTCCGAGGGTTCTGTTGAATATGGCATCCATCAGCTGCATACACCGATACTGATGTTCATCGGTCATTCTCGCTGCGGCGTGATTGCCGATATATCGGGTAATTACTCAAAGGATTCCGAAGCCGTCAGACGTGAACTGGACAGCATCACCATTCCCAAGGACATGCCCAACATTGATGGCGTCAAAGCCAATGTACACAACCAAGTGGCTGCGGCGATGGTAAAGTTCAACGAGGAAGTGAAAGATGGAAAACTCACCATCATCGGCGCAGTGCTGGATTTGGCCGATGACCTGCATCAGGGAGCGGGCAAGCTCAATATCATCAACATCAACGGTGAAACCGATCCGGAAAAATTAGACAATCCGGAAAGTTTGATCGGCAAGTTCAAGAGCGCCAGACATAAAAAGAAAGCGGCGCATTAACCTAGAAACCGCAGTTGAACGAAGTGTAGTGCGCGTTCATCGCGGTGTCCCTCAAGGGATTCCCTCCGGTCAAAGGCAAGGCGGGACGACGAGGAATAGTCAATAGTCGTTCCATTCCGAGAAGGAGCAACGCCGCCATGCGCTGCGAGGGACGTGCAATACGCTTCGTAGCGACTCACCCAGCGGGTGAGTGTAGATAACTGGAGAAATTCTCTTTCTTGCGGACTAAATGGAGCGGTCAACTGCGGTTTTTAGGTTCAATGCGCCGTTTCTCCCGTTCCCAATGGCATCAATCCCCAACCAGACTGCGCAACTTGGCATCTTCGACCAGAATGTGTTTTACCAGCCAGTCGCGCAGGTAAGACAGCACATCGAACTGCGCCACGAGCGGGTTGGCGTGCAGCTCTTCGTAGAACTCGCGAATCTTGGCTTCAAAGGCATGGTGCTGTTGCTCCTGACGTTTAATGCCTTCAAACCCGTAGTGCTGCATCATCATTTCTTCCGCGCGGAAATGCACCTTTGCATAGGAATCAAGCGATTTGATTAACCGCGCCACTTCGCGCGCACCGCGCTTGTGAATGACCACATCGTAAAGATCGTTGATCAGATCGAACAGATAACGGTGATGCTCGTCGATGATGTCGATGCCCACGCTCAACGTTTCGTCCCACGGCGCCCAGGCGTTTTCGCGCGGGGCAAGCGGCGGGAGTGCGAGCTCCTGTTTGGGGTCAATAATCTCGTCGCGATAAAGTTCGCGCACGCGCAGAATTTCCGGCATGGCGGCTTTAAATGCCTCGACAATAGCGGGGTCAAAATGTTTGCCCGATTCGGAAATGATCCAGTCGCTCGCTTCGGTAACGGTCCACGCTTTTTTATAGGGGCGCGTCGAAGTGAGTGCATCAAACACATCGGCCACAGAGCAGATACGCGCCAGCAACGGAATTTGCTCGCCTGCCAACCCCTGCGGATACCCTGTGCCGTCCCAGCGTTCGTGGTGCGAACCCGCAATATCCCGGGCCGCGGCAATGAGCGCATCGTTACCGGTCAGAATGGTGACGCCAATTTCCGTGTGCGTCTTCATGATTTCGAATTCGTCGCTGGTCAGCTTGCCGGGCTTAAGCAATACGGCATCGGCAATGCCGATTTTGCCGACGTCGTGCATGGGCGCTGCAATGTAAAGCAACTCGCGCTGCTCTGCCGACACCCCCAACGCTTTGGCGATCGCCTGCGCAAAATTGGTCATGCGCATGATGTGCCAGCCGGTTTCGTTGTCGCGGTATTCCGATGCGACACCCAAACTGCGAATCGCATCCGCCCGAGCCTCTTCTAGCTCCAGTTCGCGAATACGCAGTGTTTCGCTGGTGAGCGCACGATGCACCAACCCGGAAAGTGCCCGTGCCAAATCATTCATGAAATCGAGATGCATCGCCGATGGTTGATAGTCGAGCGGCACAAACAATACGGTGTAACCGATGCCCAGCCCGTCGATGTTGAGCGGCAACAGAAACAGTCGCTGGGGCGGCTGATGCTCTTCGCCTCCACCGGGAAAAAACGGTACGGTTTCAACCAGGCAGGCCTGGGTAATCACATCGGATGCAAACACGCCGGAGTCCCAGCGCCGGTTTGATTTCCATGTAGGCTCCATACCGAATTGCGCAACTTGAAAATAGCGGCCGCGCGGATTCAGCAACACGACCGCACCGCGCGGTTCCAAAGGCAAGTCGTGATATTCACGCAATATGGCAAACAAGCGATCAAGTAACGCATCCAGATCGGTCGTGGTGCTACTGGTAACTGTCAATTCGAATACCAGCTTGCTGATTGCGCGCAACTCTTCTTCTTTATTCATCTTGCCCCTTCAATGGCATAAGCCATAAACCCCTGCAATCTCTACAGGTTTGGATTATGCCTCAGTTTTGGCAATATTCCAGAAACAAAGATACCTATAGGAGCAATTAAGAGGGAGTGAAAAGTCGGGCGCGACCTGTAGTCGGATACAGCAAAGTAAGGGGCTATTGAGGGAATAAGCCAAAGGAAATCGGGCAGCTTAATCCGGGTGATGAAGCCGATACCTGTTACATATAATTGAACATCGACAAGTCGGCAATTTGCTTGAATGATTTTTGTGCCGCAGTCAGGCTAGTGGTTTGCCGGTTCAAATCGCTAATTGCTTTGTTGTAATCGAGATCTTGCAGGGTAGATAAAGTAGTTTTGTACTGCAAAGTCAAATCCTCGCCGGTACCCTGCAAGGATTCAAGCTCATTCATGCGCGTACCCAGTGATGCGCGGGCGGTCAAAACGGTATCCAGACCGCGATCCATACCGCTCAATGCTTTACTGAGACTGCTGGCAAGCTGCGCACCGGTAGCCGCATCTCCGGCCGGATTCTCCGTATTCAAGGCCGTAATCAAATCTGCCATCGTTTTAAACAGGCTTTCGTTACTGCTGGGAGAAATCGTATAGGCATCTCCCGTCGTCGGCTCGCCGACGATGGAAATTTGCATGCCGGGCAGATTAATCGCTTCACCGCTGACATACGGGCTGCCCAAGTTCACGCCGTCTTCGTTATAAACCGCATTTTCCAGCGGCAGATCTTTGCCGGTTTTAGTATCGGTCACGACGTAAGCGGTCGGAGTAATAAAGGTCAGCTTATAGGGGCTGCCGGTAATTAATTTGGGATTGATGACGATCCCTTGGCCTATAGAGGAGGTACCGGAATTGCCCGGCGCTCCTTCGGCCACAAATACGCCGTTACCGCTTTTGATGCGCATGAAAATATTCGCACCGGCATCACTGGTCGGCATTTTTCTGGAACTGCTGACCTGCACCATGCGCTGCCCGTCATCACCCATGTATTGCACGCCCGCCGAGGTATTCACAAACGGAATAGTTTTACCCTGAAAACCGGAAAACAAATAATTTCCGCCGCCGTCGGTACTGTTGGCCAATGCGATCAATTGATCCAATCGGCCTTGCAGCGCTTCGCCAACAGAATGCCGGTCTGCCGGAGACAGCGAACCATTGCCGGCTTGCACAGCCATGGTTTTGGCATCCTGCAACAAGGTGGTAACACTTTGCAAAACCGCTTCGGCCATCTCAATGGAACTCTTGGCGGTGTTGCGGTTGGTCGTAAACTGGGTATTGGTGCCGTCCGCCTGAGAAACTTCCAGCGCGGTAGCCGATGCTGCCGGATCATCTGCCGGGGTCAGCATGCGCCTGCCCGAAGCGACTTGCTGGTTGGTATGCAGCAGCGACGCCTGCTGCTGGTTCAGCATAGAGACGTTGGCATCGAAAACGCTGCCTGAACTAACGCGCATCATGATTCAACTACCTCCCTATTTCCAAAATCGTATCAAACATCGAGTTGGCTATCTGCATCGCCTTACCCGCCGCCTGATAGGCGCGCTGGTAGCGCATCAGGTTCGCCGCCTCTTCGTCCAGATTTACCCCTGAAAGTGCTTGCTGCGCCTGCACTGTCTGCTCCGCCATACTGGCTTGGGCAACGCTGGTCACTTGCAGTTCGCGGGTTTTATTGCCGACATCGCTCACCCATTGCGCATAAGCGCCCTGAAATGTCGTCGTAGCCTCGCCGCCTTCCTGCGCGGCCATCGTGGTGGATGTTTGCAAAGCCGCCATTGCCACCGCATTGTTGCCGTCCGCCGTGGCATTGATATTTTGCTCAACGGTAAATTTGTCTCCGGCTACGGGCGCCCCGCCGATCTGCGTAGTCCAACCGTTGAAGCTGATGTCCTTGCCTTCCACATACTGCATGCCGGTTGCCAACATCGCGCCCGTCTTGGTATCCACCACGTCAAAAGTCTTATCGCTGGTGAAGGTAATCGACACCGGATTTCTCAAGTTTTGGTCTGTCTGCGGATGCGACGGATCATATGTCAGCGGCGCGGTCACCGTCACTGCGGCCATTTTCCCGCTGCCCAAGTTGCTTAACTCCGAATCGCCGCGTACCGGTGATGCCGCCGCAATCTTGGTGGGGTCAATGATGCCAACCCCGATGTCGCGCGACCCGTTGACCGTAGGGCGGATCAGATAGGTATCGCCCGGCATCGCGCCCGGTGTTGTCTTCAGCGTTAAACCGTCCACGGGGGTCGACGGCAAGCCGTTCTCAAAAATCCGCTCTTTCCGGTCAGACAAACGAGTCAGCGTATAGCGCGTACCGCCATCGAATCTGAGTTCATAATCGCTCCCGGTCAGAGCGGCAATATCGGCAGGCGTCGTCACGGTGCCGGTCACGACACCGCTCCCCTTGTTGGTGGTATTGCCATAAACGGCGGGCTGCGGCTCCACAAAGAAAGCTTCGCCAATATCCCCGTTCAAATCCTGTCCCATCTGATGCTGTCTGTTCACCACCGCGGCGATACCCATCGCAACCCGCCCGAGCGCATTCTGCGCATTAGCCAGCGTGGTATCGCGGAAAGTCAGGAAGCCCCCCAGATTGCCCCCCTGCAGACTGCTTTGTTGCAATGTGGTTTTGGTGTGATTCAGATTGTTGTAAACAATATCCTGCTTGGACGGATCGACCGGCGACTGGGCAACCTCCAATTTGAAGGTGTTTGCACCAACGACCAGCGCCTGACCGTTACCGATAAAAATATTGTAGGAACCGTCGCTTTGGCGCACCACGGAAGTTTTGATTTCCGTGTTCAACTGCGCGACCAGTTGATCGCGCTGGTCGAGCAAGTCGTTGGGCGGGCGGTTGTTTGCCGCCTGCTGCATGACGATATTGTTGTTCAGTGCGGCAATCTGCTGCGAGTAGCTGTTAATCAGCCCGACGCTGTTTGAAATCTGGCTGCTGACGGAATTGTTTACGTCGTTAAAGCGCTGTCCCAGCGATTGAAAACGCGCCGTCATTGCGCCGGCCGTATTCAGCATTGCCTGTCTGGCGGGCTGCGATTCCGGCGAAGCCGAGACATTGTTTACCGCGCTGAAAAAATCCTGAATCGCGGGAGAAACACCGGCATTGGGATCGGAGATTACATTGTCGATTTGCTGGACTTGCGCATGATACGTTTTCAGCATCGCGGCCTGGGTCTGCTCGGACAAAACCTGCCCGTTAAGGAACTCGCTGTAAGCGCGCTTGACGTTGTCTACGTTGACGCCCTGCCCGATGTATCCCGCTCCGGTGTATTGCGCGTGACGGGTAGTCTGGGTGACTTCCTGCTTGGAGTAACCCGGTGTGTTTGCGTTGGCAATATTGTGCCCGGTGGTCTGCAAACCCACCTGCGCCGCTCCCAGCGCACTGACACTGATGCCCATTATTCCGCCAACTGCCATGATCCTTCTCCCGCCGTCCCTTTCGGGGGCGCTTCGCATTAGTTATCGGCTAATCCCCGTACAACTTTAATTAATACTGCCGCCATCAAGCCAAGGTATTGACGCTCTTGATGACTTTACTCAATTTATCCCCGTAGTTCGGATCTGTCGCATATCCGGCTTTTTGCAGCGCATGGGCAAATCCCTGCGCGCTGTCGGCCTGCTTCATCACCTCGGCATAGCGCGGGTTGCTGCTCAGCATTCCGGCATAGTCCTTAAACGCTTCGGCATACGAACCGTATGCGCGGAATTTCTCCACCTGCTTGTTCGCCACACCGTTGTGATACTCGGTGGTCATCACTTCAGCCACTTTGCCGTTCCAACCCGGACCGGCTTTGATGCCGAACAAATTGTGGCTGTTGCTGCCGTCCGGCATTTTAATTTCGCGCTTGCCCCAGCCGCTTTCCAGCGCGGCCTGCCCCACCATCTGGTGCGCGGGAATACCTGTCTCGCGGCTGGCCTGCTCGGCGTGCGGCATCAGTTTCTGCACGAAATCCTGCTGGAAATTTTCGTTGTAGGCTGAAGGGATCGCGTTCTTTACCGCAGCAGGCTTGCCCGCCGCCTCGGCCTGCGGAACCACGCCCGCCCCCATGGACGAATGGTTGAGCTGGCGCACCATCACATCCGCCAAGCCGACACCGCGCCCGGACGACATGCTTTGCGCCAACTGCTGGTCGAGCATGCCGGTAAACATCTTGGTTTGTTCGTTGTCGAACATGCCATCCTGCGGCGAAGCTTCGCGCATGCTCTTCAACATCATATTGAGAAACACTTGCTCGAATTGCTGCGCGGCACCTTTCAGCGCCTTGTCCGGCGACTCCTTCGCTTGCAAACGCAGCTTGTCCAGCCCTTGTGTATCCAAGGCTAAGCTGCTGGTATCGTTAGCGGAGATGCTCTTCATGATCGAATTCCGATAAATGTATTTGATCGGCCCAGTTTAAATGACTTCCAGTTCGGCGCGCAACGCGCCGGACGATTTCATCGCCTGCAAGATGGCCAGCATGTCCTGCGGCGTTGCACCGATCGCATTCAGCGCGCTCACCACATCGCCCAGTGCAACGCCGCGCTTCAAATGCATCATACGTCCTTTACCCGCCCCGCCGGCCTGATCTTTGGTGAAGTCATTGGAATCCCCGGACGGATTGGCATTGATGACTACGGACAAAGTACCGTGTGCCACCGCGCAATCATCCAGCAACACCGCCTGATTCATGACCACCGAACCGGTGCGCGCATTAAGAATCACTCTGGCAACTGCCTGCCCCGCATTGATTTGCAGATTTTCAATCCGCGAGATAAAAGCCACGCGCGCATTTCCCGTCGGCGCTTTAATCTGTATCGTGCGCCCGTCCATCGCGAAGGCAATTTCGGTTTCGGGAGAGATTTCACGGTTCACCGCATCGGCCAGACGCGCGGCTGTAGTGAAATCGTTGGCATTTAGTTCTAGATAGATGAAGTCGCCCTGCCCGACTGTCGTCGGCACCACGCGCTCTACAGTGGCTCCGCTTGGAATACGTCCGACGATCAAATGGTTCACCGCCGTTTTAGACTCGCCCGCACCGGCCACCACCAGATTGCCCTGCCCTATTGCATACACTTGACCATCCGCACCTTTCAGCGGCGTCATCAACAGCGTGCCGCCGCGTAGGCTCTTGGCGTTGCCGAAAGAAGACACGGTGATGTCGATGGTTTGACCGGGGCGCGCGAAAGCGGGCAACGATGCAGTGACAGTCACCGCCGCGATATTCTTCAATTGCAAATTGGTGCCGGGCGGCAGCGTCACACCCATTTGCGTCAGCATGGTCAGCGTGCTGTTCATGGTGAAGGGCGTCGAGGCAGTTTGATCCCCGGTACCGTCCAAGCCGACCACCAGACCATAGCCCAGCAACTGGTTTTCACGCACGCCCAAAATGCTCGCCAGATCTTTAACGCGCTCGGCCGAGGCATCCAGCGACACCAGCGTCATCACTGCGACCAACATCCATTTCAATATCGTTTTCATGATGAAACCTCTCTAGAAATATTGCTGCTTCGGCAGGAAGAAACGGCTGAGACGGCTCAGAAAGCTCCTCGACGGGGGCGTGGCATTCAAATTGTCCGCATTGCGATATTCGATTTGCACATCCGCAACTTGCGCGGAAGGCACCGTGTTATTCGCGCCTATCGTTTCAGGGCTGACTACACCGGAAACACGCACATATTCAAAATTCAAATCCGAATTGGCGTACTTCACCAGCTTGTCGCCGCACACTAGCAGCTTGCCGTTATCCATCACCACAATCACTGTTGCAATAAGCGAACCGGAGTAGACCGTGCTGCCTTCCGCACCTTTGACATCTTTGGCGGTGCTGGGCAGTGCCGCATTTACCTTGCCGCCCTTGTTCGCGCTGGATTTTTCTGTCGGGGTTGTCGCTTCACCCAGCATGATGGTTACCTCATCGCCCACATTGCGGGCATGACGATCCTCGAACAAAGGACGCAGCGCAGTCGGCTGAAAGATCGTGCCGTTATCGTAGGTGGCAGTTTTCTGCACCATGGGGCATGTCGCCAGCGGTGTCTTGGTTTTGATCGGCGCACACCCCACCGTCACCAGCACTACCCCCATCAGTCCCCAGCTTGTCAATTTACGCATGGCGTTCACCCTTCAACCTTGTTTCCGTTAAATCTGCGACAGTTTCTGCAACATCTGATCCGAGGTGGTGATCGCCTTGGAGTTGATCTCGTAAGCGCGCTGGGTCTGAATCATATTCACCAGCTCTTCCACCACATTCACGTTTGATGTTTCCACAAAGCCCTGCCCCAAAGTTCCCACACCATCTGTTCCCGGCGCAGCCAGCGTAGGCGCCCCCGACGAGGAAGTTTCCAGATACAAGTTCTGCCCATTGCTTTGCAGCCCGGTCGGATTAATAAATGTCGCCAACTGCAAAGTACCGATTTGCACGGGGGCAACTGTTCCGGCTTGGGTCACCGAAACAATACCATCCTGGGCAATCGTCACGCTGGTCGCATTGGCCGGAATAGTGATCGCAGGCTGCACCACAAAGCCGCTGGAAGTCACCATCTGTCCCTGACTGTCAGTTTGAAACGAACCGTCGCGGGTGTATCCGGTAGTGCCATCCGGCATCAGCACCGGGAAGAAGCCGCTGCCCTGAATCGCCACATCCAGCTTGTTGCCGGTCTGCGCCAGATTACCTTGGGTATGGATACGCTCCGCCGCGACGGGACGCACACCGGTACCGATCTGCAAGCCGGAAGGTATCTGCGTTTGCGAGGAAGACTGTGCGCCCGGCTGGCGGATGTTCTGGTACAGCAAGTCTTCGAAGACCGCGCGTGATCGTTTAAAACCGTTGGTGCTCACGTTCGCCAAGTTATTGGCGACCACATCCATCTGGGTTTGCTGGGCATCCAGTCCGGTTTTTGAAATCCACAAGGAACGAATCATGTCGGTACTCCTTTAATTTTTCGGCGCTTCATGAAGCGCTACAGGCATTACGCCATTGCACATGAGCCTATCCTACGCAGGATTGGAAAAATCAAACGGGTAATGAGAAGCAGAAAAAGGCGCTTATTCGCGCCCAAGGGGAAATTTCGACAAAGAGAGGGTATAGGTGAAACGTCTTTACGTCTCACATATCAAGGTATTAACTACGCATTGATATTCAGTAGCGAACTGGCCGACTTCGCATTATTGTCGGCGGTTTGCAGCATTTTCATCTGGGTGTCGAACTGGCGCGCCAAAGTAATCATGTTCACCATTGATTCGACTGCACTCACGTTACTGCTTTCGAGATGACCGGGTACCACGGTGACTTTACCGTCGGCTTCCGCCACTTGACCATCCTTGGGGCGGAACAAACCATCTTCGCCGCGCGCCATCTGGCTTTCGGGTGGATTGGTCAATTTAATGCGCCCCACTGTAACAACAGCGGAGGGCTTCGTTCCAGTCGGCACGGTGGAGATCGTGCCGTCCTTGGCGATGGTGACTTCCGTATTAGGAGGCAGCGTGATCGGGCCATTATCGCCCAACACATTCAGACCGCTACGCGTGCGCAAAACACCGGTGGAAGTCGTTTCAAAACTGCCGTTGCGGGTATACGCCTCTTTTCCATCGGGGCCCTGCACGGCAATCCAGCCTTTGCCATCAACGGCAACATCCAACTCACGCCCGGTAGGCTGCATCACACCCGGCGTAAAGTCAGTGCCTGCTGTCGAATCCACCACAAAGGTACGCGTCTGCAAGCCCTCGCCAACCAAGGGAACCGCACGGAAGGTGTTGATCGCCGCACGGAAACCCGGCGTGTTATTGTTGGCCAGATTCTCCGACACCGCAGCCTGCTGTTGCAGTATGTGCGAAGCACCGGTCATCGCGGTATAGATTAGCCTGTCCATATCAGCCCCCTCAGTTCAATCACACTTAACGCAGGTTGGTAATCGTTTGCAGCACGGCGTCCTGCGTCTTGATCGACTGCGCGTTCGCCTGATAAACACGCTGCGCGACAATCATGGTCACCAGCTCACCGGTCAAATCCACGTTGGCCTCTTCCACCGCGCCGGACTGCAACACGCCCAAACTGGCCGTTCCCGGTGTGCCCTGCAAAGGCGCACCAGCCATCGAAGTCGCCGCCCAGCGATTGTTACCCAAGGGCTGCAAACCTTGCGGGTTGGAAAAGTTGGCGATGGTCACCTGTCCCAATTTTTGCGACTGACCGTTGGTGTAACGCCCCAGCACCGTGCCGTCAGGACTGATGTTAAAACCGCTGGGCATGCCGGTTGTATAACCGTCCTGAATCATCGAACTTACCCCGAAGGCCGAGCCGTATTGTGTACTACTGGAAAAGTCGAAGGTCAGCGTCATCGGTGCGGCCGATGCGGCAATACCGCCGTCAGCCCCCACCGTAAGCGGCGGCGTATAGGGCCCTGCCATTGACAGCGTGCTGCCGGGAGGCAGCTTGCCCGTCGTATCGAACGGCAACACACCCATCGGCGTCGCGCTGGGCGGAACGGTTGCTGCGGGCTGCGCAGGTTGCAACTCATTGTCGATGGTCATATAGACATTCCACGGATTGACGCCCGGTGCAGGCTGCGCTTTCTGGAAATACAGCGAAGCGACATGCGGATTGCCCAGACTGTCGTAGATTGTCAAAGAGGTCGAGTTGTTGTACGTAGACGGATCAGCCGGATTAAAGCGGAACGAACCAGCCGGTCCGGGCGGAACTGTCGCCCCCACCCCAGTATCGGCACCGGATGCCGTAACTGCCCCGCGCGCATCCACATTGAGACCCGCCATAATATTCGGGGTATCAGATGAACCAGTTGCTCGTGCGGGAATTTGTGTCGTCGGAATCTGCAACGGACCGGGCACGCCGGTATGGTCAATCCCGAATAGGCGCATTCCTTCGGCAGTCACGATGTAACCCTGATTGTCTGTTTGGAACTGACCGTTGCGGGTGTAGTACTGCGGCGAAGTACTGGCCGCAGTACCCAACTGGAAAAAGCCCTGTCCGCTGATCGCGGTATCCAGCGAATTATTGGTTGCCGTGATATTCCCCTGGGAGAACTGCTGGGCAATCGTGGACACCTTGGTACCGATACCCGCGGTCGCGCCGGCAGCGCCGCCAACTGTGCTGGCGTAAACATCGGCAAACTGGGCTTGGGACATTTTGAAGCCCACGGTATTCGCGTTGGCGACGTTATTGCCGATCACGTCCAGATTTTTGGCTGCGGCATTCAGTCCGCTTAGTCCTTGTTGAAAACTCATGATGTTCTCCTCTTGTTTTGCATGAACGCCGTTCCCGCATACGGGCGGCGGCGTATCCGATTACATAACTTGTTTAACGTCCGCCAGATTAAATGCACCCAGTTTGCCCACATCCAGTTTTGCGCCGCCTGACCCCGGCGTCACCCCGGCTACCATGCCGAAGGACAATGTTTTGGCTGCCGAAGATTCACCGCCCAATACTGCGGTAGCGGAAATTTTGTAGCTGCCGTTAGGCATCGCTTCGCCCTTGTCATTCAGCCCGTCCCACGCCAACTGAACCACGCCGGGCTTCTGGTTGCTGAGCTGCATGGTTTGCACCACGTTATCGGCACCATCCTTGATCTGCACCTGCAGCGTGTCAGCTCCCTGCGGAACCTCCACGCCGGCAATCGCTTTGCCTTCGCGCAGCTCCATCGCCGAGCCGGGTACCAGCGCGCCGTGGCCGATCATTCCGGTGGCGGACATGGCTTGACCGGCCGACATGCTGTCGGTCAGCGCTTTCAAAGTCGAATTGATTTTGTCGATCCCGCTCACCGTACTGAGCTGCGCCATTTGCGAAGTGACTTGGGCGTTATCCATCGGGTTCAGCGGATCCTGATTCTTCATCTGCGTTACCAGCAGCTTCAGGAAACGATCCTGCGTATTCGCGCCGCCAGCGGCTTCGCCCGCCGCATCCGACGCCGTTTTAGCTCCCTGGGGAGCCTTCACTCCGGGAGCACCGGCCTGCGCCGGTTTATTCGGATTCGGGGCGGGACTTGCGCCGGGAAGCGGCGTTGTCGTATTCGGGCCTTGTACGGAATTAACCATGACTATTCTCCTTATTGTCCGATGGTGAGCGTTTTCAGCAACAGTGATTTGGACGTATTCATCACATCCACGTTATTTTGATAAGAACGCGAGGCGGAAATCATATTCACCATCTCGTCCACCGGATTTACATTGGGTAGCGTGACATACCCTTTTTCGTCGGCCATCGGATGCTTGGGGTCGTATACCACCCGCATCGGCGACGCATCTTCCACCACTTCTTTGACCCTAACCCCTTGTCCCGGCTGCCCCTCAAAGGAGGTGGTGCTGAACAGCACCTGCTTGGCATGATAGGGCTTGCCGTCCGGGCCGGTAGTGCTTTCCGCGTTGGCCAAGTTACTGGCCACCACGTTCAGGCGCTGCGACTGCGCCGTCATGGCCGAGCCGGAAATGTTGAATATATTAAATAGCGACATGATTTATCGTCCTCACCCTTGTAACGCCGCCAGCACATCTTTGGCCTGATCGCTCACAAACCTCACGCTGGCCTCATAGCGCAGCGCGTTGTCGGCGAACTGGGCGCGCTCCACATCCATATCCACCGTGTTGCCGTCGGCGCTGGGCTGCACAACCGTCCTATATAACACCGGCGCACCCAGCACTGTTTCGCCGCTATCGCTGCCCATATGCTCGGGGGCAGTCCTATTCATTGCCAGTTTCGCCTCGCTGCCAGACATGGCACCTTGCAGAGCGCTGGCGAAATCAATATCTCTGGCCTTGTAGCCCGGAGTGTCGGCATTGGCAATATTCGATGCCATCAACTCCTGCCGGGCGGCGCGCAGGTTCAGCGCCGTCTGGTGAAACTGAAACATACTATCGATTCTGCTGGTCATTTCGACATCTCCATAAGCCTGACAACTTCCATGTCGTGCATAATATCCGGCACTTGTATCGCGGTATCTTCCAATTAGCGACGGAAAACCGTGTTATTTCGCTGCTTAGACCAAGCACGTTCCGGATCACAATGGCGCCATGAAAAAATCGTTTGTAACCATGCTTTGCCTTTTGCTGCCGTATACGCCCTCCGCATGGGCGGCTGTGCAGCCGGACGCGAGACAGAGCCATGACACCATTCGCCAGATTGCCGCCGAATTCATTCAGGCCAAGACACAAAGCATGCCGGGCAAGATTGCCATCAAGGTTGACGACATTGACCAGCGCCTGTCGCTCACGCCCTGCACACAACTGGAAGCATTCCTGCCTACCGGAGCACAGTTGCTCGGCAAAACCAGTATCGGCGTGCGCTGCAACGACAAAAACGGCTGGTCTATATTCATCCTCGCCTCCATTACTGTCACCATTAATATGCTGGTTTCGAGCAAACCGCTACAGCAAGGGCAAGTGCTTGCTGCGGGGGACTTCGGTATGCGATCTGGCGAACTCAACCAACAGGGAGTCCTCACTGACGAAACCCAAGCGCTGGGTAAAGTGATGAAATTCAGCATCGGCGCAGGACAACTCATCAAGCAAGATATGTTGCGCCCGCCGTATGTGGTTACTCAAGGGCAAACCGTACAGCTCATCTCGGCGGGAAACGGCATTACCATCCGCACCGAAGGAAAAGCGCTGAACAATGCCGCCGAAGGACAAGCCGCGCAGGTCAAATTAATTTCCGGACAGGTAATTTCCGGTATAGCCCGGGAAAATGCCACCGTGGAAGTGCGCCGGCAATAAATATTTATCTCATTCACAACAATGAGTTATTGTATTTGTGTTAATCTTTGAAAAAAATTTGCAGTTACCCCCTAAAGTTTCCAGAAACGCTGCCGATGATGTATACGACCGAGACTGTTAAAAGGTGATCCAAATGAAAATCGACAATAGCAATGCTTCACTGTCACCGTCTTCTTTAGGCGAATCGACAGTACGCACGCCGACCCCCAAAGCGGCAGAAACACCGCCTCCGCAAAGCGGGGTGAACGTGACCTTGGGCTCCGCATCCAGCCAATTGCGCAGCATGGAAAGCAACATGTCGGGTACGCCCAATGTGGATGCCAAGAAAGTAGCGGAAATCAAGCTGGCGATCAGCGAGGGGCGCTTCCAGATCAACTCGGCAGCCATCGCCGACGGCCTGATTAATAACGTGGAAGAAATGCTGAGCGCGAGCCAAAGTTGACGGATAGCACTCCAAACAGCCAAACAGCGGATTTTTTATCCCGCTTAAATCAGGAACGCGACGCAATGCGCGCATTTGTGGCTTTGCTCGAAAAAGAGCAGGAGTGCCTGCTCGATCAGGACAGCGAAGCACTTTTATCTCTGGCCGAAACTAAAAATCAATCCGCCAACAAACTGACTGCAATAGCCAATGATCGACGCCAGTATCTAAAATCGAATGCTGCCGGTTTGGACACCCCGGACTGGCTCTCGAAGCACGCCCCTTCCAGTCTCGGCATCTGGGAAGAAATTCGGGAATTGGCGGCACGCGCCCACCAGATCAATCAAACCAACGGCGAAGTCATTCAACTCAAATTACGCAGTAATCAACAAGCATTGGCGGCATTGCTGGGCGCAAGCAAAAGTGCCGCCGGACTATATGGACGGGACGGACAACCCAGCCTGCCCGTGTCGGGTCGCATACTCGGCAGCGGCTGAAATACCTCGCTTTCCTTATTGCAGCGTGGAAAGGCGTATCTCTCCGTTAGACTGCTCCACCTTCAAGCGCCCCAGCGCACTCTGCCCCAAAAGCACCACATTTAAGTAATTCATAATCACCACCTCAACATCAGGCATCACCATCGAACCGATTTGAACAGAACGAACAACCGATTTGCAATTCTGGGTAATGCCATTGGCAGTACTCATCGCCACTTGTGAGTAGCAACGCAACCCGAGTTGCTTGGCAAGCGGAAACGGAATAGACACAAAAGACGCGCCGGTATCCACCACCATCGCCACGGATGTTCCGTTGATCGAACCGCGCAGCCAATAAGCATTGAAAGCATTTTTGCGCACCACCACAAAGGCCGTACCGGACTCCCCGCCTGCTTCCCCTTCAACGACTTGCACGGTAGAAGAAGAGCGGGCGCCCCAACTGGAAACCTCTTCGGCCTGCGCGCACTTCGTGCTCTGGTAGTGCAAGTTTCCGTCAGCCCCTTTGCATTTAAAAACGGTATCCGCTTCGGCGCCAATGGGGACAAATACAAAAAACCATACTGATAGAAAGCACCAATAATTTAGCTGCTTCACCTGCACCTCCATTCTGGCGCTGAAAATTTTATGGCTTAGTTCCAGCGACAACAGATTCGGGCTGGATTTGCCATGGAGACACGCCGCGCTCCAAATCCGGCGTCAGCACGGTGATAGTCACGCGGCGGTTGCGGGTACGGCCTTCGGGGGTATCGTTGCCAAGTACGGGATGATTATCCGCGGAGCCCACTGCGGTAAGGCGTTTCGCCGCCACACCTTGACCGATGAACAGGCGCACCACGCTGCTGGCGCGCGCCGAAGAAAGCTCCCAGTTGGAGGGAAATTGCGAGGTACTGATCGGCACATTGTCCGTGTGACCTTCGACTTCGATAGACTGATCACCATCCGCCATCACCTTGGCTACGTCAGCCAGTGTTTTTTGCGCGGGGGCCGCCAAAGTGGCTTCACCCTGCGCGAACAAAGCGCTGGCATTGATGTCCAGCACAACACCGCGACTGGTTTGGGAAATCGTCACTTGCCCGTTTTTCACCAATGTTTCCGTAACCTGAGTCAAAGTGCTGACGAGTTTTTGCATGCGTTCGTTTTGCTTGCGCTGCTGCTCGGCCAGTCTGGCATTGCGACGGTCCACGATGGATTTGAAATAGATTTCTTCTTCGGTCAGTTGTATCGCGCCTGATTCGCCCGGCTTGCTGATGGCGCTGACACCGAAGGCGCTCCCGAGCGACATGCCCATCGCTTTGTATTTGCCTTCGTTGATAGACGAGATGGCATACAGCACGACAAACAGGGCAAACATCAGCGTGATGAAATCGGCGTAGGAAATTAACCACCGCTCGTGGTTGTCGCGATCTACCCGTTTTCTGCGCAGAGCCAAGGTAAATTAAACCCGTGAAGTAATTCGATTACCCTCTCGCTTGCATACGGGAGAGGGGCGAGGTGGAAAAACCGAACTCCATGACAGCTTTTTCATCACTGTGTCCGTCTAAGGAATGTAACCCTTGAGCTTGTTTTCAATGAAGCGCGGGTTCTCGGCATTGGCGATCATCACCAAGCCGTCGATCAACATCTCGCGCATGACCAGTTGCTTCATCACGATCATTTTCAATTTTCCCGCGATGGGCAAAAACACCAGATTGGCAAATCCCACGCCGTAAATTGTGGCAATGAAAGCCACCGCGATACCTGCGCCCAGCTTGGTAGGATCGCCGAGCGTTTGCATGACATGAATCAACCCCAGCACCGCCCCCATAATGCCGATGGTCGGCGAATAGCCCGCAGCCGCTTCCCACACGCGCGCGCTCTGCCAGCGCAATTCCTCGTAGACTTGCACATCAATTTCCAGCACTTCGCGAATTTTTTCCGCACTGTTGCCGTCCACCAGTAACTGCAACCCTTTGGCAACAAACGGATCGTCCACGTTTTTAATCTGGCCTTCCAGCATCAGCACACCATCCTTGCGCGCCACACTGCTCCAGGCGGTCAATTGATAGGCAAGTTTTTGCAGGTCGATTTTGGGAGTGACGAATACCCATCCGGCCATTTTGATTCCGGTACTGAACACCTGCCACGGGTTTTGCAGCATAACTGCACCGAGCGTACCGCCGAACACAATAAAAAATGCCGCCGCCTGCACCAGCACCGAAACCGAACCGCCTTCGAGCAGTTGCCCGCCGACAATGCCGGAAAAGGCAACCAACAAACCGAATAAACTCAACTTATCCATCAATGGGCTTTCAACGCGGTACGCAAACGGGCAACGGCCTGACTGTGCAACTGGCATACGCGCGATTCGCTCACGCCCATCACTTCGCCGATCTCGCGCAAATTCAAATCCTGCTCATAGTGCAAGGCCATCATCAGACGCTCCCGCTCGGGCAACACATCAATCGCTTTAATCAGAGCCTCGCGGAAGCGCTCGTCGCGCAACAATTCAAACGGATTGGCATCGTCGTCGGACTCATGCCGCTCGAAGAAATCCTCGTCGCCCTCGCCCTGAAAATCCTCGTAATAAACCAGTTGCGCGCCGCGCGCTTCCAGCAGCATTTGCTGGTACTCGAGCAGCGACACTTTTAATTCTTTGGCAATTTCCGACTCGGCTGGAGCGCGCCCCAGCGTCTGCTGCAAACGGTGTATCGCCGCCTCGATGCGGCGCATATCGCGGCGCAGGCTTCTGGGCAACCAATCCGCCCCGCGCAACTCGTCCAGCATGGCACCGCGTATGCGCTGTGCGGCGTAGGTCTCGAACTGCGCCCCGCGCAACTCGTCGTAGCGGCCTGCCGCGTCGAGCAGGCCGATCATGCCCGCCTGAATAATGTCGTTCACTTCAACGCTGCTCGGCAATTTCACCATCATATGGTGAGCGATGCGCTTCACTAGAGGCGCATACTCTTTCAGACATGCTTCTTTGTCGTTCCGTCCGTTTGCCGTGTACATAACGTTTATATTACTTCTCATGTAATTGGGCACTTCTAAAAATCCATATTTCATCCCAACTGCTGCGTTGCGGAAAAAATTTCTTGCTTACATATCATTCATATGCCGCGCTGCGAAATTTTTTCCGCGCCTTGCATTTGGGCGAAATCTGCATTTTTAGAAGCGCCCTGAAGCAGACACCACATTCATGGGTCTTGCCTGTCGAATCAAGCGTTGCATGACTCTGGTTAAACCGCTTAACTCTTCATCCGCCGCGCTGTTGGCGCGCAGAAGATTGTGCGCCAACTCGCCGAAGGCCACCGCGCCCGGGGCAGCCGGGAAAGCTTCGGTGACCGGACGGCACAATTGTGTCGCACGTTTGAGCTTTTCATCAACCGGAATATATCCCATATAGGCCAGCCGCACTTGTAAATTGCGCTGCGCCACCTGCGCCATATTGTCGAAAATCGCCCGTGCTTCGCGCTCGCTGCCAACCTTGTTGAGCACAATATCAAAGGTCTGCCGACCGTTATGCAGCGCCATTTGCTTGAGCATGGCATAACTTTCGGTGATGCCGCTCGCGGTTGCATTCACCACCAGCATCAGGGGCTCATCGCCTGACAAATTGGCGGATACCGACTGGCCTTCGCGCGCGGAGGCATCAACCAACACCACATCCATGCCACGGGATGCCTGCGTCAGCACCTCCAGCAATTTTTCGCGCTCGGATTCTCCCAGCTTGGGCAACGCCTGCATAGCTCGGGCCACCGGCAGAATTTGCACGCCGTCGCTGCCGCGCAATATCACCTCGCGCAAAGTCTTGTCACCGCGAATCACATTCAGCAAATCATAACGCGGCTTAAGCGCCAAGGTGTTGGCCACGTTGTTCTGAGTCAGATGCTCGTCCAGAATGAGCACGTCTTTGCCGGAATTCGCCCACGCGGAAGCCAGATTCACCACCACACTGGTTGCGCCCAGACCGCTACGGGCACCGACCACCGTCACTACGCGCGCCGTAGTGCGCGCCAACAGACGGCGCAGACCTTCGGCTTGGTCATTAAAAGAATCAAGCAGCATATTCAGCTCGCATCGCAGGTGCTGCGCTCAAGCCCGCCATAAATGCCGGGAACTCCAACTCCTGCATCGCGAATGCCGAGGGCTTTTCCGCCGCCTTGAAAGCGCGGTGCAGCAGATATTCGGTATTCACTTCGTGCAAATCTTCGGGCACGCGCTGGCCGCTGGCGATGTAGTGCATAGACAGTTTGTGGCGAACGATCACATCCAGCACGGTACCCAAAGTCACGGCCTCGTCCAGCTTGGTGGGGATGCAGCCAATCACGCCCGCGCCGTTGTACATGCGCACCACGTCATCCAGCGTGCTGCCGGAGCTGGTTGAATTCAGCAGCAGCAAACGCTTCACACCGGCAGCCTCAAACATCTCGGCCTGCCCCGCCACGCGCGCATCGCGTTGACCCACGCCCATGGTGTCGATCAACACCAGATGCTTGTGCTTCAGACCGGCCAATGTGAGCTTGAGGTCGGCGGTATCACGCACGGCATGCACGGTCACACCGAGAATCTTGCCGTAGATATTCAGTTGTTCGTGTGCGCCGATACGGTAGCTGTCGGTGGTAATCAGCGCCACTTTGTCGGCACCGTAGCGCACCACGGCACGTGCCGCCAGCTTGGCGGTCGTGGTGGTCTTGCCCACGCCGGTAGGGCCCACCAGCGCATAGACACCGCCGCGATTCACCACATCATCCGCAGGAGAGGCGACGCGGATGTTGTGGCCGAGGATGCGGCGCACCCAGGCGCTGTCGCCGTTGGCGGGCATCTTGTCGAGCAGTTGGCGCGACAAGGCCGGGCTGAAACCGATGTTGATCATGTCGCGCATCAGCGTGCTGCGCTTGGGGTCGCGCTGCTGCATATCGCTCCACGACATGCACGCCAGTTGCTCTTGCAGTCTGTTGTGCATCGACTTGATCTCGTTCAGGATGCCACTCTGGTCTGCCGCTGGCACGGCTGCCGAGGCAATCGACTTGGCCGGAGTCGCTTCTGTTTTTGCCACCGCGATTTCGCGCTTGGTATTGGCATCCAGTATCTTCGCGCCCAAGGCCGCGGCCTGATTCTGCGCCTGCAATTTCATCACGGAAGGCGCCACTTCTTTGGCGGCAAATTTAGGCTCGCTCAATTTGGATTCGTTCGGGCGGGTCTCGCTCAGACGTGTCAGCTCCATGCTGCCCATCGCCACGATTTCCACGCCTTCCGGCACTTTTCGGTTGGAAAGAATAACGGCATCCGGCCCCATTTCGACGCGTACCAGCTTCAATGCTTCGCGCGAATTTACCGCGATAAATTTTCTAGCGTTCATGCTCTACCCCCTACCAAAGATGTGACTCTTACCGTTTTGAATCCCGGCACTTCCTCATGCGAAATAACTTTGAGCTGCGGCAGCGAACGCTTCAGGAAGCGCGCCAACAGATCGCGAATTTGTCCCGGCACCAGCAGTACCGTAGGCAAGCCCATTTGTTCTTGTGTTTGCGCGGCGCTGCGCGCTTCGCGCAACAGCGTGCTGGCCAGCCCCGGCTCGATGGCAGAGCCGCCGCCCGCCTGGATGGCCTGCGACAACACGTGCTCCAATTCTTTGTCCATGCCGATAACTTGCAACTCCTGCGCCGACGGGTAGAACTGCTGCACGATGGCGGGTCCCAAGGCAATGCGTACCAGACTGGTCAGCACAGCCGCATCTTGTGTACGCGGTGCATGCTCCACCAGCGTTTCCAGAATGGTGCGCATGTCGCGGATGTGCATGCCTTCGTCCAGCAGACTCTGCATCACCTTCTGCACGGTCGACAGCGGCAACATCTTGGGCACGAGGTCTTCGATGAGCTTCGGTGCAATCTTGGCCACATGGTCGAGCAACTGTTGCAGCTCCTGACGACCCAGCAATTCAGCCGCATGGGTATGGATCAGATGGCTCATGTGTGTCGCCACGACAGTACCGGCATCCACCACGGTGTAACCCATCGCCTGTGCGTTCTCGCGCACATCGGCATCGATCCAGGTTGCGGGCAAACCGAAAGCGGGGTCGGTGGTTGCCATGCCCGGCAAAGTACCGCTTGCGCTGCCCGGATTGATCGCCAAAAACATATTGGTGTAAGCCTCGCCGGTACCGATTTCCGCGCCCTTCATCGTGATGCGGTAAGCATTGGGACGCAGGTCGAGGTTGTCGCGGATATGCACGGGAGGTGGCAGGAAGCCCATCTCCTGAGTGAATTTCTTGCGGATGCCTTTGATGCGGCGCAGCAAGTCACCGTCCTGCGCCTTATCCACCAGCGAGATGATGCGGTAGCCCACTTCCAGACCCAGCACATCGACTTGCGCCACGTCTTCCCAGCTTGCTTCAGGCGCTTCGGTCGGAGCGACCATCGTGGTTTCGATGGCGGGTTGCTCGGCGGCCTTCTTGGCGCGAGTCAGCATGTAATAAGCCAGCCAGCCCATCGCACCGGCGAGCAGCAGGAAAGCGAAGTGCGGCATACCGGGGATCATGCCCATCATGCCGATGATGCCCGCAGTCAGCATCAGCACTTGCGGGCTGGTGAACAATTGTTTGACCAGTTGCTGGCCGATGTTTTCGTTGCTGGTGACGCGGCTCACGACCAGACCGGCGGCAGTAGAAATCACCAGTGCCGGAACCTGCGCCACCAGACCGTCACCAATCGCCAACAGGGTATAAGTCTTCGCCGCCATGCTGAGGTCGAGATTGTGTTGCAACACGCCCACCACAAAACCGCCCACCAGATTGATCGCCAGAATGATGATGCCGGCAACCGCGTCACCGCGCACAAATTTGCTCGCACCGTCCATCGCCCCGTAGAAGTCGGCTTCCTGCGCCACTTCAGCACGGCGGCGGCGGGCTTCGTCTTCGCCGATCAACCCAGCGTTCAAGTCGGCATCAATCGCCATTTGCTTGCCTGGCATCGCATCCAAGGTGAAACGCGCGCCCACTTCGGCGATACGACCGGCACCTTTGGTGATAACCATGAAGTTGATAACCACCAGAATCGCGAACACCACGATACCGACCGCGTAGTTGCCGCCGACCAGAAAGTGGCCGAACGACTCGATCACCTTACCCGCCGCGTCGGGGCCGGTGTGGCCTTGCAGCAGCACCACGCGGGTGGAGGCCACGTTCAGCGACAAACGCAGCAAAGTTGAAATCAGCAATACCGTGGGGAAGGAAGCGAAGTCGAGCGGCTTCAGCGTATTCATGCTGACCAGCAGCACCATGATCGCCATCGCGATGTTGAACGTGAACAGGATGTCGAGCAGGAACGGCGGCAACGGCAACACCATCATCGCCAGAATCAGCACGATCAGGATAGGCCCCGCCAAGCTGCGCAGCCCTAGGCGCTGAAACGTGTTTTGCAGTGTCTGTAAGAAATTCATTTGCCGCATCCTTCCGGGTTCGAACCGCTCAAATCGGTTCCTTAGTGATGCCTATTATCGGAAGTTCGGCAAAAAGCGAGCGGAGGAATAGAGGGGGATTTACGCGGCTATTTGAGTGTCTGATGGGCGGATTGCGGGCGCGGGGCCGCTTGGATTATCCGCAGAATGGGCGAATTTCCTTATATTGGCGAGCGATTGCGGGCGCGCCACCTCATACGGGAGGGAGAATGGTTTTCTAAGATCAAATCCCAACAGTCCGTTAGCCCCCCCGCCCACTTCCCCCTTTTTAAAGGGGGATTGAGGGGGATTTTTGCACTCGAACGAAATTCAAATCCCCCCTAGCCCCCCTTTAAAAAGTGGGGAAGCAGCTTCGCAATCCAACGCGGCGCTAATGAAAACTCCGAGTTAATTCCCTTTATCCTTACTCCCCCTCCAACGCCGGTGGATTAGTCGTATACGGGTCCAGTTCCTTCGGCACCGGCAAGTCGCCCGGCTCTTGCGGATACGCTCCGCCTACAGTCTTGTAGCGCTTCAACTGGTAAACATAGGCCAGCACTTCGGCGACGGCGTTATACAGCGCCTCGGGAATCGCCTGCCCCAGATCGGTGTGCTTATACAAAGCACGCGCTAAAGGCGGCGCTTCCAAAATCGGGATGTTGTGCTCTTTGGCCATCTCCTTGATCTTGGCTGCCATGAAGTGCGTACCCTTGGCCACTACGATCGGGGCGCGCATGCCGTTCTCGCTGTACTTCAAGGCCACCGAGAAGTGGGTCGGGTTGGTCACCACCACGTCGGCGGTCGGGATTTCCGCCATCATGCGGCGGCGAGCCATCTCGCGCTGCATGCTGCGGATCTTGCCCTTGACCTGCGGATCACCCTCGGTCTCTTTGGCTTCCTGACGCACTTCCTGCTTGGTCATCTTCAGCTTCTTGTTGTGCTCCCACAATTGGAACGGCACATCCACGCCGACAATCAGCAACATGCCGCCCATGATGGTCGCGAAGCAGGTCCACATCACATTGCCCAGATGCGGGATCGACTTCACCACCGGCTCGCTCACCAGCAGCATCACGTTGTCGCGGTTGTGCCAGATCACCCAGGCTCCGATACCGCCGACCACGAGCGATTTGATAATCGCCTTGAGCAGCTCGACCAGACTATGTGTAGAGAACATTCGCCCGATACCCGTTGCCGGGTTGAGCTTGGAAAAGTCCGGCATCAGCGGCTTGAAGGTAAACAGCCAACCGTTCAACAGCAGCGGAGAGAATGTCGCCACACCCAGCAGCAACAAGAAAAACGGCAGGAACACAAATAAGGTTTCCTGCGACAAAGTGTGCAAATGCGGCAACAGTAATTCGGATTTAAAAGCGAGATCAGTATTCAGCGTCAGCCCATCGCGCAACATCTTGATGAGTTGCTGCGACAGCGACGAGCCCATCAGCCACAAGCCCGCCCCGCCCGCCATCAATACGGTAAACGTGGAAAGCTCGCGCGAACGCGCAACCTGCCCCTCTTCGCGCGCCTGATCTAGGCGCCTCTGTGAGGGTTGTTCTGTTTTTTCTAAATCGCTGTCTTCTGCCATGACGCTTTACTCCTTTGGTCATGGCTATTATCGGGACTACTGAAAAAATCAATCAGGGGAACAAGACGGGAATTCGGGTGCAATTAACTACAGCAGAGGCAGACAAGCTCCCTTCAAAATTCGCCTCAATTATTCACCGGCCATATCCGCAGGAAGATTAAATTCAACCTCCACTTCGGAGCCGTTGCCTAAAAACCGCACCGTACGGCATACACTGTACAGCAACGTGATGCCGCGCCCGTGGCGCTGGGTGTCTGAAGCAGTTTTAGCCGCGATCTGTTGATAGTCGAAACCCTCGCCGCTGTCTTTTACGCGGATGCGCAGGAATGCGCTGCCGTCTTCATTCAGCACTTTTTCCAGATTCAGCTGAATCTGGCCAATACCGGCACTGGCGAGGCGCTCGGCGCGCTCGTCGAAATATTTCTCCATACCTTCTATATCGTGCTTAAGGCTGGAGTCGAGTTTCAACAAACCGTGATCCAATGCGTTGTTAAACAATTCCGACAGGATCATAAAAATCTCGGCGCCGCGCTCTTTGTCTTTTTCAATTTGCTGCACAATGTCCAGCAACAGCGGTACGACATCAAGCTTTTTGAGCTGAACCATATCCAGCGTCAACACAAACTGCCAGACGACCTTGCCGCTCACTTGCTCCCCGGAGTGCAGCTCCGGCTGCGCCGGATGCCGGGATGCTTTTTTGCCGTAAGACTTGAGCTGAGCCAGCATCATGGCGATATCATCGTTGACGGCAATATTGTTTCCGCCGTGCGCTTCAATCTCGCCCACCATTTTTTGCCAACGGGCGGAAACATCGGCCGCCCCGGCTGCTTTCAACAATCGCTGCAATCCGAATTTTTCGCCGCGTTCATTTTCAAATTCAAGCGCGCCGTCGGAAAACATCAGCAAGCTGTAGCTGTCGTCGTTGTACGAATAATATTCCACCGATGCGTCGAATTGATCCGGAGGCAATATCCCCATGGCAAGATGGCGCGGTTTGAAGTGATGCACACTCGCGCCGTCTCCGTTCAGAATGTGCGGCGGCGGACAGCCGCCGCTCCATACCTCAACCATCTGGCCGACCGTATCAATCGAAACAAGAACCGCCGCAACAAAATGACTCACCGGCAGAGACTGTTTGACCTTGTTGTTGATCTCCGCGGCAATGGCCGAAATTCGGAATCCCTTGCCGGTCATCGAATAGAACGGGTTAATCAAAGGCATCACCGCCAGCGCCGCCGATAAGCCGCGGCCGGTGCTGTCCGCCAGCATAAGATGCAGACGGTTATCCGGCGTGCGCGCAAACGCGATCAGATCGCTGCTGAAATTGGAGGCCGGTTTCAAATAAAACTGCACCGCGGAATCGCGCAGCTTGTCCAGTGCGAGCAGCTTGTTCATGTATCTTGCCGCGATGCGCTGTTCCTGCTCGCTTCGATCCTGCATTGCCTCTTGTGTCGCGATTTTGGCGGCAAAAGACTGCTGCAGTTGCCCGAGATATGTTTTATCCGCTTTGTGCGTAAACATCGGGAACAGTTGCCACTTGCGCATCGAGCGGTAATATTTTTCCGCTCTGGCAACCATCTCCGCACTGGGCTTGTAGCGCAGCGATAAATATCCGCTCAGCCGTCCGTTCTCATGAAGCGGCGTGATATTGGCATTCACCCAGTAATAGTCGCCGTTCTTGCGCCGGTTCTTGAGGATGCCATGCCATGAATCACCCGCCTGGATTGTTTGCCAGCAATCGGCAAACACGCGCTTGGGCACATCGGGGTGCCGCACAATGTTATGCGGTGCACCGATCAGTTCGCTCTCCACAAATCCGGAGACTTCACAAAACTCCTTGTTGCAGTAGGTAATATTGCCGCGAATATCCGTTTTCGATACCAGCACCGCCTCTTCCGGCACCACATATTCGTGATTGGTCACTTGCTGGTGCGTCCGCATTAAGTTTTCTCTTTGCAAAAGGGTGGAGTGAAATAAATCACGGGAGGCAATCTGCCTTCAGACGCAAATATAACTGGCACTAACTTCATTTCCCCGCTCCGAATATTCCAGTTTGTAAGCCACGCTTTTCACCAGCGCGATACCCCGGCCAAAAAGTTTGCCGTCCGGTAATTTCGCCACGGCGGCCTCCAGCGCTTGATAGTCAAACCCTTCACCGCTATCGGTAACACGTATTTTCATCGCCGGTTTGTTTTCGATTGCGAGCGGTGTAATTTCTATTTCGATTTTGCCGCTGTGCAGCTCGCTCAGCCGCTCGTTGCGCGACTCTAAATATTTGTCGAACCCGTTCTGCCCACGCTTCAGAGTCGAATCAAGTTTCAGCAAACCGTGATCCAGCGCGTTGTTAAACAACTCGGACAAGATCATAAACAAAGCCGAATGATGCTCCCGCCCAACCGCCATTTTGGCAATGATCTGGGTAATCAGCGGCACCACATCCAGATATTTCAACTCGGCTGCCCCCAGCGAGATGGCAATGCGCCAGTCGCCGCCGGACAGTTCTGCTTTATACGGGTCAATTTGCGCGGCAACTCTTTCCGGTGCCGCCGCGCAGGTGATGTCCACAAGAGCCAATGAAATATCATCATGCGCGGGTCGGTCTTGCAAATGCTGCGCTATTGCTGCGAGCAGAGTATTCCAGCGCTCGCCGTATGCTGTAGCGCTCAACGACTCGATCCAGCGCGTGTCACCGAATGCCACATCATGCGCGGAGACCGCCTCCACCAGCCCGTCCGAGAACATACACAATTGGCAATCTTCCTGATATTGGAAGAATTCCGTTTTGGCGGAAAAGCTTTCGCCGGAGACAATTCCCAAAGGAAGATTGGCCGATTCCCAGCATTGCAACACCTGCCCGTTCCGGCCAAATAGCAAGAGCATGGGAATACCGCCGTTCCATACTTCGACAATCCTGCCCGCACGGTGAATAGATACCAGTGCCGCCGAAACAAAGCGGTCTTTCGGCAAAAACTTATTCACCAAACGGTTAAGATCGTCGGCAATTTGGCCGATGGAAAATCCCTTTTCGGTCAAATCATAAAAAGTCTGGCACAGCGGCAATACATTGACCGCGGCAGAAAGGCCGTGACCAATCGCATCCGCCAGCAGAATATGCACCGCTCCGCCGGGACTTCTTGCCGCAATCAGAATGTCCCCGCTCAGATGCTCAACCGGCCTCATATAACGGTGGATAGGCACATCGGCAAACGCGGGCATCCGGGTCATTTCGTCCATGATGAAGCCCCCCACGCGTAATTCCTCCTCCGCGCGCGTGCGGTACTTTTCCAGCACAACCACCTTGTCGGCCAGACGCTTTCTCAATTCCGCGATATGTGCCAGAAAGTCGTTGAACACTTCGGCAATATGTCCAACTTCATCGCTGCTTTCAATTACTGCACGTCTGCTTAAATCCCCATCCGCTTTGATCGACAGCATGGTTTTTTCCAGCTTTACAACGGTTCCGATCGCTTTTCTGATCAGAAAACCCATCATGAAGAACAGCAGGACTTGCATCAGCACCTGTCCGGTACTGAGCCAGAGATGCACCCTGTCGAGCTCGGCATATTCCCGCTCCAGACTGACGGTCAGACTCACCGCCCCCATCACCGTACCTTCGCTCACCTTGTGGCATTGCAGGCAATTGGCTCCATGAAATTCATGTCTGGCAGAAAACGGAACCACGACTCGCAACGCCTTCAGTTCGCGGCTAAAACGTTGCGTTTGCACCTGCCCGCTTGCCAGCGCCCGTTGATCAAACTCGTCATGCGACTGCTCTTGCGGCAGGCCTGTGCCAAACTGGTTTTGTACCGGTTTGCCGCGCACCAGATGAAAATCTTTAACGCCGTCCTGCCCCGCCATTTTCTGAAAATAAATAACGCGTGCTTCCGGCTGTCTGATACTGCCGGCCAGCATCATCGCGTTAAGTGCAAGAAAGGATTGCGTGGCACTGCTCACTGCTCGCTGTTTTGCATCTTCAAACAGTTTATTTTTGAATTCTCCCGTCACCCACACCTGTGCCAGTACCAGCAGCAGCAAAGAGAGTAGCTGGATAGGAATCTGCAGCTTGTTATGCAGAGATAGGCTGTGCCACCAGACTTTCATTGCCCCTCCCTGTTTGATTTCATTTTGTCGAACACCCCGGATCAGAACAGCTCGATATCGCCGCCGACCGGTTTTTCTTCAATCGTATGCAGATACTTGGTTTCTTGCTCGACGATGGTGTTGTTATGCAGGGAGCGTAAACGTTTGACACGCACCCTTCCGGTAGTGGGGAAATAGACCACCATGCGCGGAAATACATCCCCGACATCTTCGGCCGTCACGCGCAGCCCTTCGGTTTTGATGTAATCGCGGGCAAACTCGATATTGCGAAAACCGACATCGGTCATATTGGCGATGATGCGCCCGCCGCCGAACAACTTCACTTCAAGATTCTGCCGGCTACCGCCGTTTTTGAGGATTTCGTTAATCAGATGCTCCATGGCAAAGTTGCCATAGCGTGTTGCCGAGCCCAGCCCCGCCGCTTTCCAGCCGCCCTCGCCTACCGAGGCGGGCAGCATGAAATGGTTCATGCCTCCGATGCCGGTTACCCGGTCGCGGATGCAGGCCGAAATACACGACCCCAGGGTGGTGTAGATGCCCTCATCATTTTTGGTAACGTAGTATTCACCCGGATTCAGCCGCGCCGAGTACGTCTCGTAGGTATCGCTCCAAGCGCGCTTGATATGCTCAAACCCCGGTAAAGCCAGTGGTAAGCGAGAGATTGCCATGCGCTATTTACCGAGGAACAACTGTTCGGCTTCGGCAATTTCTTCCTGCGCCTCTTGCACGGTAGCCTGCATAACCTCTTCCGCATCGAGTCCGGCAATTGCCCACGCGCTCGGATCAATCGGCGACACATCCGCGGGATTAAGCGTCTGCACCTCAGCCATTAGCGCGAAAATATTGGCGATATGCACCAGTGCAACTTCACGTGGAAAACGCAGGTCGGGACGAAGGTTATGGTGATATTCGATGCACTCCACCAGCATCGGCGGCAATTTCCATTGTCGCGCCAGCTCGCCACCGACTTGCGCGTGGTCGCAGCCCATGATCTGGCGCTCGGCAAGGTACACCGGCAATTCGTCGGCGCTATCCAATACCAGCAGCAAAGCGTCTTTTGCCTGTTCCGGCAAACGGTTGAAAATCACCAGTTCGCCAATGTCATGCAGCAATGCCGCGGTAAACACCGCATCGGGATCGCAGCAACCCGATTTCTTCGCCAAAATACGCGCGGCCAAAGCGCAATACAAACTGTGCCGCCAGAAATGCTCCATCGACACCAGCGTATTCGGCAGGCCGTCAAATGAACTGGCCACCGAGGTAGCCAGCGCCAGACTGCGAATCTGGCTAGTGCCAATTATCGCAACAGCTTTGGGCACCGTGTCGACGGTGGAAGAGAGTCCGTAAAAAGAACTGTTCGCCACGCGCAACAGACGTACGGTAAACGACGGGTCCTGACTGATTGCCTTGGCGATATCGGCAGTACTGCTATCGGGGTTCTCAATCAGTTGGCTGATGCGAACGAAAACATCCGGCAACGTCACCAGCCCCCCGACCCCCTTCACCAATTCTGCGATATTTGTATTCATCCTTGATGACTCCCGCGCGAGGGCAATCAGGCTATCGTGAACAGCTTGTGAAAATTGGCGATATCGAGCACTTGCGAAACCATCTTATTCGGATTGCTCAGGGAAACTTGCTTGTTTGCAGTCAGCGCGCGTTCGCGCAGCATCAGCAGCATGCCCAGCGCGGAACTATCCAGATAGTCCACTTCAGCCAAACTGATTTCGATTAGCGTCACCGTATCGTCATTCAGCAAGGCCATATAGGCGTCCTTAAACTCGCGATGCACATTGAAGTCGAATCGGCCACTCAATGCCAGCTTCGCTTGATTGCCGCTTTTTGTTTGTCTGATTTCCATATTTCCCCCGATTAATTTATTAAACCGCACTAAACGCGGTTACCCATTCCGCCGCTACTGATCAAACGCTGCAACACTTTTTGCGCCATATCCTGAATCGGCACCACCTCATCCACCGCCCCCACCGCAACGGCTTCGCGCGGCATACCGTACACCACACAAGTCGCCTCGTCCTGCGCGAAGTTATAGGCTCCCGCCTGACGCATTTCAAGCATGCCGACCGCGCCGTCTTTGCCCATGCCGGTCAGCATCACGCCGATCACATTCTTGCCCGCATTCTGTGCCACCGAACGGAACAGAACTTCGACCGAAGGACGGTGATGGTTCACAGGGGGAGACTGGCTCAATTCGGTCATGTAGTTGGCACCGCTGCGCTTCAACAGCAGATGCGAATGTCCCGGCGCAATGTAGGCATGCCCCGGCAGAACACGTTCATTGCCCTGAGCTTCCACCACCGTAATCTTGCACAGACTATCGAGCCGCGCGGCAAACGATTTGGTGAATGCTTCGGGCATATGCTGCGCAATAACGATCCCCGGCGCATCGGCCGGCAGGCGAATCAAAAATTCCTTGATCGCCTCGGTACCTCCGGTCGACGCACCCACGGCAATAATCTTTTCGGTGGTACCGATGCGTGAGCCCAACGCGGGCAATGCCTCGCGCGCAGCCGATGACGGGGCCGGCGCGCGATACTTTCCGCGCGCCTGATAAGCCACGCGGATTTTTTCGGCAATAGTTTCCGCGTATTCGCGCAGCCCGTCGACAATGCCCAGCTTCGGTTTGGGCAGAAAGTCCACCGCCCCCAGTTCCAGCGCGCGCAACGCCGCTTCCGAACCGCGCGCGGTCAAACTCGAAATCATCAACACCGGCATTGGTCGCAAACGCATCAGTTTGTCCAGGAAGGTGAGTCCGTCCATCTGCGGCATTTCCACATCCAGCGTCAACACATCCGGATTCAGCGTTTTAATCATCTCTCTGGCTTGCAGCGGATTGGAAGCCGCGCCGACTGCGTAGAGGTCTGGAAACGAATTAATGACCTCGGTCAAAATAGCTCGGATCAGCGCCGAGTCGTCGATGATAAGTACGTTAATTTTTTTTGGCGGGATGGTTCCGTTTGGCATTATGCAATCTCAATTTATGAACCGGTAATCATCAAAACAATTCGACATCGCCCTGAATATCCGCATGCTTGAGGCGAAATCCATAATCCGCTTCGCGTTCAACGATTGTATCGTTATTCGCGTGTTGCAGTCTCTTCAACAAGACCTTGCCGCTGGAAGGGAAAAAATAAATTTTGCGCGGGTAAATATCCAGCAATGATTTCGCCACAACCTCAATGCCTTCTTTCTCAAGATAGTCGATGACAAATTCGACATTGCGCTCGCCCGGATTGGTCACGGCAAATCCGCGCAGCACGTTCCCGCCACCGAAGAGCTTCGCCTCAAGATTGGCACGCTGCGCCCCGGCTTTCAGCATCTGGTTAATCATCATTTCCATGGCATAGCTGCCATAACGGGCCGCTGTCGCTACCGGGGTATTTCTCTCGTTTTTATTTTCCGGCAGCATGAAGTGATTCATTCCACTGATACCCGACACCCGGTCACGAATGCAGGCCGCAACACAGGAGCCCAGCACCGTCACCAAAACCATATTGCGCCCGGTGACAAAATATTCTCCGGGCAACAATTTGATGGCCTCCATATCAAAGGTGGTGTCGTAATACCGGTTGGGAGAAAGAACCTCCTGATAGTCGGAGTGGTCGGTCATCAGGCACGTACCCTAGGGCTGCTCATCGGCTTTGCGCTGCATTTTGTATTTTGGCGTTAATTCGTAAACCGTTTTGCCGCGCAAACGGAAATATTCGTCGGCATGATGAAAACTTTCCGAATGTCCGGCAAACAACAAGCCGTCGCTATGCATCAGCGGCACAAATTTTTTCAGCACATCAAGCTGCGTCTGCTTGTCGAAATAGATCATGACATTGCGGCAGAAAATCGCGTCAATCGGCGATCTGACCGGCCAGTTATTGTGCAGCAAATTGATCTGGCGAAAAGTAATCATATCGCGCAGTTCGGGACGGACACGCACATATCCGGCTTGCGCTCCGGTACCGCGCAGAAAATGGCGTTTCACCAATTCCGGATCAAGTTTACTCACGCGCTCATCCGCATAAACACCCTCACGGGCCGTTTCCAGCACTTTGGTATCCAGATCACTGGCGATGATGCTGACATGCGACGCATCGCGTCCCAGCGTATCCAGCACGGTCATTGCCATTGAATACGGCTCCTCGCCGGTCGATGCGGCAGAACACCACAGCGTAATCGGACGTTTACCCTTGATCGACAGCAAATGTTCCGCCAGCAGGGGAAAGTGATGCGGCTCGCGAAAAAATGAAGTGAGATTGGTGGTTAACGAATTGGTGAACGCCTCCCACTCGGCAACATCGTTGCTTTCGAGCAGCGCGAGATATTCTGCAAAAGTGCGAATACCGGTCTGGCGCAAGCGCCGCGATAGCCGGCTATAAACCAGTTCCTGCTTTGAATCGCTCAGGGATATTCCGGCGTGGGCGTAAATCATTTTGCGCACGCGATCAAAATCTTTCGCAGTGAAATGAAATTCGCGTCCGTCTTTTATTGCTTGGTTGTCGGTCATTTTTATGCTCAGGTTATTACACAACATCCGGGATTTTATTTCTGGAGACAACCATGCCAGAACAGCACGGCATGACTTTTTACGATTTTACTAGATTTCGCACAAATGACTGACAAAACCTGACCTACCAGCCTGTTTTTACAGCCTCAACAACAATGCCGGAACACCTGCGAACAAGCTGTGCTTGCCCGGCGCTCCGGCATCACGCATTCCCCCTGGAGGTTGCGGTTAAAATATTTGCCCGACCAGCACTGAAACTCCGGCGAACACGCTCCACTGCATGGCCCCCGGCAAGGGATTGATGGCTGAAGAGAAACCCGCATCCCAAACGACTCGCTTGCTCGTGGCGTAATTCACTGCGGCCAGAAACTGGCTGTTTGGATCTTGCCCCTGACGCGATGCGCCGGAAAACTCTGCGGCGATCCCCCATGTGTCGTTCAATGCGGTTGACCAGGTCGCCGCCCAACCCCACAACTTGCTGGACTCATCCGGCAGAACATTGCCCAGCTCGGTGACATTCACATTCAGGTCGATGGTATTGCCGGACAAATCCGTACTGAAAATTCCGTTAATCAGATAGTCCGTCTTGCCGCTGCCGGAACCCAAACCATTTTGCGCGGTAGGCGAAACGAAACCGTACTCCAGACCCAATGCCGAATCGCCATTTTCGCTGACAGACCATTTGTTTTTGAGCAGGAGCGAGGTATCTCCTGCTCCGGTGGTGCGTGCGCCCGCTGTATCGACCTGATTAACAAATGCCTCGCCCCCCAACAGCACGCCAAAGTTGTCAGTAAAAGCGAGCTTGAAGGTATATGGCAGGCTGCCACGAGTGCTATTGTCCGTGGCAGTACTATTGATCCAGCCCGACTCCACCTCCAGCCAACCGGGGCGCGAAAGAACGGCCGGATTGGAAATAGTCGGGCGGTAGGGAGTCACGGAAGGAACATCTTCTTCCGCATTTGCGGAAGACATGACCGAGCAAATCAACAACCCGGCAAAACAAAGATTTTTTTTCAACTTAACTCCCCGACAACAATCCACTCCGAAAACCCCCGCTTAACTTAGGCCGCGGCCGCATCCATTAACTCCATATCCCTGCTGCTCATCAGCTTCTCGATATCGACCAGAATCAACATGCGCTGATCCACCGTTCCCAAGCCCATAATGTAGCGGGTATCAAGCGAAGTCGAGAGCGAAGGTGCCGCTTTGATCTGTTCCTGCGTCAGCGTCAGCACATCGGATACGCTATCCACCACGACACCCACCACGCGGGAGTGCAAATTCAGAATAATGACAACCGTCATTTCATTATAAGTGACGTTGCCCAGATTGAATTTGATACGCAAATCCACAATCGGCACGATGATGCCGCGCAGATTGATCACGCCTTTGATAAAAGCCGGGGTGTTGGCGATGGCGGTGACGGCATCGTAGCCGCGGATTTCCTGCACCTTCAGGATATCCATGCCGTATTCTTCGGCGCCCAACGTGAAGGTCAGGAACTCTCCTCCCGTTGCTCCACTGACATTCGCTGTATTCGTTTCTACTACCATATTTGTCTCCCAGTCATTTCAGGCCCGCTTCTCGCACAAGAGAAGCGGGTAACGAAATTAAAACTCTTCCCACTCCTCGGCACCTTCTTTAGCTGCCTTGGCGGGAGCGGCTTTAGCCTTGGCTACCGGACTCGCGGGCTTCTTGGCCGGCGCAGCGGCATGTTTAACAGCTGGCTTGGCAGGCTCCGCAGTGCGTACCTGCTGCACGCTTGTGCTGTTATCCATCTTGAACACGCTCACGGAACGGGTCAAGTTCTGCGCTTCTTCTTCCAGCGATTCGGCGGCGGCAGCAGCCTCCTCAACCAGTGCAGCATTTTGCTGGGTGACTTCGTCCATCTGGGTGATGGCTTGGTTGACCTGTTCAATGCCCTGGCTTTGTTCCGCCGAGGCCGCGCTGATTTCGCTCATGATGTCGGTCACGCGCTTCACCGCATTGACGATTTCTTCCATGGTCTTACCGGCGTCATCCACCAGTTTGGTACCGATCTCGACTTTCTCGGTGGAATCACCGATGAGCGTCTTGATCTCTTTTGCCGCGGCAGCAGAACGTTGGGCGAGGTTGCGCACTTCGGCAGCCACCACGGCAAAGCCGCGACCTTGTTCGCCCGCGCGCGCCGCTTCCACGGCAGCATTCAAGGCCAGAATGTTGGTCTGGAAGGCGATGCCGTCGATGACGCTGATGATGTCCACAATCTTGCGCGAGGATTCGTTGATAGAACTCATGGTGCCAACGACTTCCTGCACGACTGCGCCGCCCTTCTCGGCCACGGAGCTGGCGCTGTGTGCCAACTGATTGGCTTGCTTGGCGTTGTCGGCATTTTGCTTCACGGTGGAGGTGAGCTCTTCCATGCTGGCTGCGGTTTCTTCCAGACTGGAAGCTTGTTCTTCGGTGCGTTGCGACAGATCGGTGTTACCCGAAGCGATTTCTTTGGAAGCCGTGCCGATGGAGTCGACGGATACTTTGACTTCAGTCACCAGACTCTTCAAATTACCGACCGTAGTATTGAGGTTTTGCTTAACATCATTGAACGCTCCCTGATAGTCGCGCGTCACAACTTGAGTGAGGTCGCCCTTGGCCAGAGATTGCGCAACATGAATGGTGTCCTTGAAAGCGATGTCCACGGTATCGGACAGTTGATTGAGCAACTCAGAAAGCTCTTTGGTATAGCCAGCCTTGCCGCTCATATCGAGCTTGATGCTGAAATCACCTTTGTTGGCGGCAGCCACGATGTCGCGGATTTCGGCAACGATTTTGGTGAGCGAGTCGGCGGTTGTGTTGACGCTCACTTTGACCTGGTTGTACGCACCTTGATATTCGGTGGTGACTTTCTGGCTGAGGTCACCGCGTGCCAGTGCATCGGCCACCCGGATGGTGTCTTTAAACGCACCGTCTACGGTGTTGCTCAATTGATTCAGCAGCTCGGACAGTTCTTTGGTGTAGCCCGCTTTGCCGTTCAGATCCATCTTGGTGCTGAAATCGCCTTTGTTGGCGGCCGCAACGATGTCACGGATTTCCCCCACGATGCCGCGCAAGCTGTCCTGCATCACTTTCAGCGAATACACCAGACTGGTGGTATCGCCCGGCTTAATGTCCAGCGTTGCACTCAGGTCGCCTTGGGCAATTTTGTGTACGGCCTCTGCAGCATAATCCGGCTCGCCGCCTAACTGCTTCATCAGGTTGCGCACGATCATTAGTGCGATAACAATGCCCGCTATCACCGCAATAATTGCCAGCACGATAATCACCATCAACGCGCTTTGTACGGCCTTATCCGCCTCTTCCCCGGTCTTTTTCATCAGCTCACTCTGATAATCAATCAGCTTGCCGACGCTGGCAATATAGGCAGCTTGGCTCGGGCGAATCTCCGCCAGCAAATACGTGGTTGCTGCCTCTTGCTTGCCTTCTTTCATCAATTTCAGAAACACATCCTGATTATCAACGTAGTTCTTGCGCGCCTCCATCACCTTGTCCAGCATGGCCTGCCCTTCGGGGGCGACGATTTTCTCGTCCAGCGTTTTAAGTCTTTCTTTAATAATCTCGCGCTGCTCGTTAATCAAATCCAGTTCTTTCTGGATTTTGGCGGGCTCTTTTTCCAGCAAGGCGTTACGCATCGCACGGGCAATGGTATTCACCGCATCCACCACATCGTTCGCCCAAACCGTCTTGGGGAATTTATCGTTGACGATATCTTGCAGATTTCCCGCAACGTTGCGCATATTCGTGATGCCGAGAACGGCGATGATAATCATCAGGACGATCACCGAGCCGAAGCCCAGTGCCAAACGCGTTCCCACTTTCATGTTCGCTGCTGACATTTTCTTTCTCCTTGTACTGATTGCTAAAAATTAAACCGTTTATTGGGCTCGCGACGCATGTGTTGCCGCCAACGCCATCACATCCAGAATCAATGCCACCTTGCCGTCGCCCATAATGGTTGCGCCGGAAATGCCGTGTACTTTGCGGAAGTTGGATTCCAGACTCTTGATCACGACTTGATGTTGCCCGAGCAGCTCATCGACCATGAGGGCGGTTTTCTTGCCCTCGGATTCGATGATCACCACGATGCCTTTGGTAAAGTCGGTGATCGCGTTTTCAATACCAAACACTTCATATACCGCGACCAGCGGCAGGTATTCACCCCGCACCCGCAACAGATGCCCTTCGCCGCTGACCGATTTGAGGTCTTCCGGGTTCACTTGCAGCGATTCGACGATGGAGCCGAGCGGGGCAATGAAGGTTTGTCCGCCCACCGATACCGACAGACCATCCAGAATCGCCAAGGTCAAAGGCAAACGAATTGTGGTGCGGGTGCCGAAGCCTTCTGCCGAATCAATCTCAACGCGGCCGCCCAGTTCGGCGATGTTGCGCTTGACCACGTCCATGCCCACTCCGCGGCCGGAAACATCGGTGATGACGTCGGCAGTGGAGAAGCCGGCTTCGTAGATGAGCATCCACACGGCGCTGTCCGGCATGTCGTCGCTGACGTTCATGCCGCGTTCGCGTGCTTTGGCCAAGATCTTTTTGCGGCTGAGGCCGCCGCCGTCGTCGGCCACTTCGATGACGATGTTGCCGCCCTGATGGAAGGCGTTCAGGGTGATGGTGCCGGTTTCCGATTTTCCCGCCGCAATGCGTTTGTCCGGCATTTCGATGCCGTGGTCCAGACTGTTGCGGATCAGGTGGGTCAGCGGGTCGGCAATTTTTTCGATCAGGCCTTTGTCCAGTTCGGTGCCTTCGCCCAGCGTTTTGAGCTCGATTTTTTTGTTGAGCTTATTGGCCATGTCGCGCACGACGCGCGGGAAGCGGCTGAACACGAAGGAGATCGGCAGCATGCGCACGGCCATGACGGCTTCCTGAATGTCTCGGGTGTTGCGCTCCAGTTGGCTTAGTCCGTTCTGTAGGCGTTCGACCACCAGCGGATCGAGTACCGAGGCGGATTGCGCCAGCATGGCTTGGGTGATCACGAGTTCACCGACCAGGTTGATCAGTTGGTCGACTTTTTCCACGCTGACACGGATAGATGAATCTGCCGCGCCCGGCGGCGGTACGCGGTCGGCCGCACGGCGGGTCGGATGGGCTTGTTCCGCCACTAATTTATGCGTTTCCGCAGGGGATGCCGTGGCCGCGGCCACGGCTTGAACCGGAGCTGCCGATTCATTGGGGGCACTGTCGGGATTGGGTTCCTGCAAAAAGCCATAGCCGCGCTGGTTCTCGCGCTCGGATTTTTGCACCGGGGTTTCTTCGAAGAAACCGTAGCCTTGCTGGTCTTCTGCGGCGGCGGTGTTCTGGCCGGCCGCCGGGGTGTCATCGAAGAAGCCGTAGCCGGGGTCTGTCGCGGGCGCCGGATTAACTGCGGCGGGTTCGTCATCAAAAAAGCCATAGCCTTCTTCGGCTTTTACCGCGGCCGGTGCGCTTGCGGCAGCTTCTTGCGCCGCAGCGGCAACCGGTGCTTCAGCCGGTAAGGAAGACAGTCTTTCCAAATTGGCGCGTGCGGCTTTAACGACTTCCTGATCGACTTCGGTTGAGTCGCGGTGTCCGGCCAGTTGCATGGAGATGGCATCGCCGGCTTCAAGGAAGGCATTGACCATTTCGTTGGTCAGCGACATTTCCTGTTTGCGCAATTTATCCAGCAGGGTTTCCAACACGTGCGTCACTTCGATCATGTCGGTGAATCCGAACGTGCCCGCACCGCCTTTGATCGAATGTGCCGCGCGGAAGATGGCGTTCAGATCATCCATGCTGGGATTATCAACATCGAGCCCCAGCAGCAAACTTTCCATATTGGATAGATGCTCCGCCGCTTCTTCGAAGAAGACTTGGTAGAACTGGCTAAGATCGAAGCTCATAGCAGTGGTTACCTCTTTAAATTTGGGGGACGGGAGAAGAGTTCGCGCCTGTGGCGCTAAAGGAGGAATGGTGCAAAGCGCGGAGGGTTTCCCCTTTCTCTTCCCTCTTCACCCTCCCCGGGTTTTAGCCTACCCGATGACTTTCTTTACGACTTCCAGCAGCTTTTGCGGATCGAACGGCTTAACAATCCAGCCTGTCGCCCCTGCCGCTTTTCCTTGCGCTTTCATCGCGTCGCTCGATTCGGTCGTGAGCATCAGAATCGGCACGCTTCGGTATGCGGGCATACTGCGCAGCGTTTTGATGAGCGTCAGTCCGTCCATACGCGGCATGTTCTGATCGGTCAGCACCAAGTCCACGGTTTTCATCTTGGCTTTGTCCAAACCCTCTTGGCCGTCCGCCGCTTCGATAATGTCGTAACCCGCACTCTTGAGCGTGAATGAAACCATTTGCCGGATTGAACTTGAGTCGTCCACGCTTAATACAGTCTTTGCCATTGCATTACTCCTGCAAAAATTAAAAAATATTCCCGGTTAAAACAAATCAATGTCACTGGATTCCAGCTTGTCCTGTCGTACCGGAGAGCGCTCGCTCAAGCGGTGTGCTGCCACAAATATTTCATTGATTTCCCCGCACATGGATGAAATCTGCGCAAATGAATCAGCCTGTTCCTGCGGGGGCGTATTAGCCCATTCGCCCAAGCGTTGCCACGCATTTTCCATACTGCCTATGCGCGTATGCGTATGCTGAATGAGCTGTCCGACCATGTCTTGAAACTGCAACGAAGTGATGGCACGTCCGACCACCTGATCAACCTGATTGGAAATCAGATGCTGTTCTTCAATCACCTTTGCCATACTTTGGTTAATCAGTTTGACGCGCGCCAGAGTGTTATCAATCTTGGATTTCGCATCCAATGCGAAGTGCATATCCAGCGAAGCCATTTTGCTCACCGATGTTTCGGCTTCCACAATGGCACGGTGTACATCGTTCACATTGTTGCGAATTTGCAAACTGAACTGCTCGGAGCGGCCGGAGAGTTTTCTTACTTCGTCCGCCACCACGGCAAAACCGCGGCCCGACTCACCTGCCCGGGCCGCCTCAATTGCGGCATTGAGTGCCAGCAAGTTCGTCTGTTTAGAGATACCCTCGATTTCGACCAGCACATCCAGAATGCCGTGCACCTGAGCTTTGACGGCATCCATGCGTTCCACCAACTCCATGGCAATTTTGCTGTTGTTGACGATGCTGCCGACCATTTCCTTCAGCGTATTGGAGGTGTCGTTGATAAACATCTCCATATTTTCGTTGGCGCCGTCTTGAGCATGCTGCCCGCTTACTATATTGCTCGCGACAGCATTCTGGCTATGAATAAGCTGGTGCATGCCATCAAAGCTTTCCAGCAGCTTGCCAATGGCATCGCCAAGTAATGCTTGTACCTGATTCAGATCGGCATTCGCGCCGGCAAAGTGCGTGGAAAATTGATTGTGCGTTTGCAGCAATACATTTCCCAGCACACTCTGCGGAAGCGCGGTCAGTTTTTCGGATTTCTCGCGTCGCTCTTCATTTCGCCCCTCATTGAGCAGGAATAGATAGATCGCCGTGATGATGCCTAAATGCAATACGACTTCGATGCCCGCCGAGCGTTCTCCCGCCAACTGCCATTGCAATGCAATCGAAATAATGGCCGTCATCACCATGAATACCAGCAACTTGTTATTGCGTTTTCGTCTTAGTTCGTTTTGTATAAGTGACATGAAAAATTCATTTCTAAACAGGCCGGCGACAGCAAGCCAAATTTGCTGCCGTAGCCATGTTCATTCGGGTTTAGGCGGATAGTCGCGGTGCCGGCAATGACAAACGGGGGGCCGGAGAACGATCGCGTGAGTTATCGATTTTGAAAATACTGATCGCCTGAGACAGGTTGCCGGCTTCGCCCGCCAGCGACTCTGCCGCGGCGGCCGCTTCTTCAACCAATGCCGCATTTTGCTGGGTTACGCCATCCATTTGGGATATCGCCCGATTGATCTGCGCAATACCGGTACTTTGTTCTTCCGATGCCCCCGTAATTTGCGACATAATTTCCGTGACGCGTTTAATCGACGTGACAATCTCTTCCATGGTGAGGCCGGCTTGGGCTACCAGCTTACTGCCCCCCTCCACTCTTTGTACCGAATCGCCAATCAGTATCTTGATTTCCTTGGCCGCCACCGCGCTGCGCTGGGCCAAATTGCGCACTTCGCCCGCGACCACCGCAAAACCGCGTCCCTGCTCACCGGCACGCGCAGCTTCGACGGCTGCATTCAATGCCAGAATATTTGTCTGGAAGGCGATCCCGTCGATCACGGAAATGATGTCCACAATCTTGCGCGATGCTTCATTAATCGAATCCATCGTCGTGACGACCTCGTGCACTACTTCGCCGCCCTTGATGGCGACTTCCGATGCGCCGATTGCCAGTTGGTTGGCACGATTGGCATTGTCGGCATTGTGCTTAACGATCGAGGTGATTTCCTCCATGCTGGCCGCTGTTTCCTCAATGCTGGCGGCATTTTGCTCGGTGCGTTGCGACAGGTCGTTATTCCCCGAGGCAATTTCCTGCGCGGCAATATTGATACTGTCGGTTGCGCCCTTGATCTGGGCGATGATTTCACTCAATCGTTCCGCAGTCGCATTGGCATCGTTCTTCAGTTCGCCGAATGAACCGCTATATTCGGTGGTGATACGATCGGTCAGATCACCCCGGGCCAGCGAGCCGAGCATACGTACCGCCTCCTGCAATCCCTTGTCCGATGTTTCCACCAGCCTGTTGATGCCTTCGGAAAGTTCGCGCATAAAGCCCTCTTTGTTCGAGGTTTCCAAGCGCTGGGAGAAATCCCCCTGCACGGCTGCACCGACGATTTGTGCGACTTCGCCCTGAATTTCAACTTCGACAGTTTGGTCTTCCCATTCCATTACCGTGCCCAGTCGTTCCCCTTTTTTGCTGATCACCGGATTAAATACAATAGAAAAGTGGCGGCCACCGATCACGATAGTGGCGCGACGTGTTGCAGTCAGGCTTTCCAGAGTTTTTCGCGAATGCGCTACATCGGTATGAAATACATCAATGTTGGTACCGATCACGGTATCCGGATTGAATTGCGGGTAACGCTGGCGAATCGCGCCTTCAACAGAAAGAAAAATCTCCCGCATGGCTTTATTGGAGTAAGAAATCTCGCCAGCCTGATTGGCGATCATTACGCCGGTGGAAACATTGTCCAGTGAGATTCTGACGCCCAGATTTTCATTGGCAATGCGTGCCATTTCCACCACATCGAATCCCAGCTTGGTTTGCATGGAACGCATCGCATTCAACATGTAGCCCAATTCGTTATGGGGCTGAGGCTCGATGTAACTGTTGTAGTTGCCGAGCGCCATTTTTTCCAGAGCATTTCGGGCGATTCTCAAGCGCGCCATGATGGTAAACATCATCAGATAAGCCCATAACGCACCTGTGAGCAGGAGCAGAGCTGCCACACCGATAGCCGCGCGCTTATTGGACTGGCTATTCGCTTGTTCTTCAACTTCATACTGGGCGAGATTAGATTTCACCCACGTTTGCACCATGACGGCAATTTCATCCAGCGTATTGCTCAGTGCCCGATCGGCACCTTTCACTTTGCGGTCTAGCGCAAGGACACTGTCGGCTTTGCCCGGTACATAGCTGCGTAAAGCCTCCTGATACTGGCTCTGCAAGCGCTGATGCTCTTGCAATGCGGTCTGTACCGCATCATCCGGCAATCCCATCGAAATCATCATTGGAGCCAACGCCTGAAGCTGTTGGCGCACGCGTTCCCCCGTCTGCTCAAAATTTTGACGATACTCGGTGAAGCTGGCCGAGTCCTGACCTCGCAACAGGATATTTTTCCACTCCTGCACTTGTTTTTTGCCTTCAACCTGAGCCTGACGTGCCGTATCAGCCACCAGCGCCTGTGAGGCCACCCGCTGCAATGCGGTTTTGGCAAAGGCATCACTTTCATCCAGTCTCGCCATCATGTAGCCGACCAGAACAAGCAACGCCAGCAGAAAGAATCCACCCATCAGCACTAGCCGTCCACGTACTCCCAGATCGTTTAGCTTGCGCTTTACACTATGCAGTCCACCTTTTTTGACCAGCGCCCCCTCTTCGATTCGCAAAGCGCAACGGCCGTCGCGCATTTCGCGGTAGATCGTTTCTGCCGCACTCACCTGCTCACGGCTGGGTTTGCTGCGCACGGACATATAGCCGGTAATTTTGCCGTCTTCCGCGATGGGGGTGACATTGGCCTGCACCCAGTAGAAGCCGCCATTTTTGCGGCGGTTTTTAACTAACCCGGACCATGGCATGCCAGCCTTCAGAGTTTGCCAAAGATCGGCAAATGCTTCAGGCGGCATATCCGGATGACGCACCAGATTGTGCGGCTGCCCGATCAGCTCCTCTTCTTCAAAACCGCTGGCCTTGATGAAGTCAGGGTTGCAATAAGTAATGATGCCCTTTAAGTCGGTTCGCGACGCCAGCATGGCGCCGTCTTGCAGGACATATTCCTGATCAATAATCGGCTGGTTATTACGCATGGAGATCTCCATTAAATATATTTAAGTGGCTAGTCTTTAAATTCATCGTCAATACTGACTACATCAATGCCGTATCAAACTGGAAACCAGTGTGAGCATTTCAACCGGCTGAAAGGGTTTAACCATCCATGCTTTGACGCTGGCAGCGAAGTTGTTGACTGCCTTTTCTTTCTCTTGCAGGGAAGTCAGCATGATGACCGGTGTAAATTTGTACTCGGCTCTTACTCTGGCTTGTTTAACGAAACTGATGCCATCCATATGAGGCATGCTTACATCGCTAATAATCAGGTCAATTTTTTGTCCGTTGAGCTGATCCAGCGCCTCTTTTCCATCGCAGGCTTCGATGACGTCGTAGCCTGTATCTTGCAATGCGATGTTCACGACCTGCCGCAATGCGGACGAATCATCTACAACCAAAATTTTTTTTGTCATTTGCTTTTCCGGATCGCTCACAACACAGTGTTTTCAGCATAATGAAACAAAAGGCGAAAAAATAATGTCGGGCAATCTTGTTCTTTTGGTCAGTATTTGCGAAGAAATTTGTAGGGATTTCCTTACCCCGCCCCAATCGGAGCCGCTTGAATAGCTACGGTCTTGGCGAAGCAAACCTCTATCTCTGTTCCTTTACCCGGGGCGCTCAGGAAAACTATTTCCCCTCCCAGCCTGTTGCTTAATTCTTCCATTGCGACCAGTCCCAGCGATTCTTTTTTGGATCGATTGAGATTAAAGCCTTTTCCATTGTCGCGAATCTGCAGCCGGAATTTGTCTTCACACTGTTCGAGCACGATGTCGACATGTCGAGCGACGGCATGCTGCGCAATATTTTCCAAGGCAAGCCGGGCAATCTGGAAAATCAGGCTGGTCTCTGTTTCTCCAATATCTTCATCCCGGGTTTTTATCTGAACCTCGTAGTGGGTATAGGTATGTCCCAGCATTTCGTCAGCCAGCCACTCAAGTGCCAGCGAAATTCCCATTTGCAGTACGCCGGGGTGAATGGCGGATACCATCTCGCGAATCTGGCCGATAGTGCGGTCTAAGCGTTGCATCGCCTCAACATATTGATATTCCATATCAGGCTGCTTGTGCTCGATATGCCGGTGCATCAGGGTCATATTCATGCGTAATGCACTCAGCGTCTGGGCTATGTCCTCATGCATCTCGCGGGCAATATCTTTGAGCAGCAAAGCTTCTTCCGTGGCGCGGCGAGCCGCCAACTCTCTTAACGAAGTTTGCGATTCCTGCAAATAGTGTTGGGAGTTTTTCAGCGCTGTGATGTCCCGGCCAATACTTAATACGCTGTCTACCTGGCCGGCTTCTCCCCACTCCGGAACAAAACGAATATGGTGGGTAACTGTCCGTCCCGCACGATTTAAACCGCTACATTCAAGCTCATCTTCCAAGCCGCTTTCCAGCACCTCGCTGATTTTTTCACGGTAGTTCGTAGCGGAATACTCATGCGAGTTATCGAAAGACGGGGAACTGGTAAGAAGCTTGAATGCAGGATTGGCATAGATGAGATTTCCTTCCCGATCATGGCGGGCAATGGTGTCGGGAGATCGTTCTGCCATTGCACAGAAATCCCGAGTGCAGATAGCAGAGCGGGTGTCGGTCAATTGCAGCGCACTGATATCGCGGATAAAGCCGACAATATGTTCGACTTCTCCGTGCATCTTCACGGGAGTCAAGCGCACCGAAAAAACCATGCGGCGCTTGTCCGCCTTGCACAGGTATCCGGTTTTATATTCGACGGCTTTGCCTTCTGTCGCAACTCGCGGCAATATCTCCTGCAAGTGCTTCAGAAATATTCCGCTGTCGCCACCGGTACTATTGGCGAGGATGGCCAATTCGGTATGTTGATCGCAAAATGAAAGCACTTCGGCGGCGGCATGATTCATCTCGGCAATGAAAAACCGGTTGGGAGAGGCGCGCCGTATGATGAGGAATCCCTCCCCCATCTGCCGAAATATTTCCCGATAGCGCCGGTTCTCGGCGTGTGCCGAGCGTTGTGAAAATTTCAGGTACAGCGCAACAGCAAGAATTAAACCGCCCAAAATGAGCGATGCAGCGACAGGCCCGATATTGATCTGCATGATAAACAACAGTGCAAATAAGAAAGGGGCACAGTCTGCGGCAGGCTGTTACATGGCACTATCAGGCAATCTTGAATTTGCCGTCAGGATTTCCCTACAGTGGCTATCAGAGTAAATGATGGTCGATTCCATAACGCACCAATTCGGCATTGTTTTGCAAATTCAGTTTCTGCATCAAACGCGCTTTGTGGGTGCTAACGGTTCTGTTGCTGATAATCAGTTCGTCGGCTATTTCATTGACACTTTTGCCCCGTATCAATAAGTTCAGGATATGGAACTCCCGCTCGGACAACAACTCGTGCGGAGCGCGCTGGGCGTCGTCCCGCACATCGAATGCCAATGCTTCCGCCAGCTCCGGTGCGATGAAGCGTCCGCCCGACGCAACCTTACGTATCGCGGCCTGCAAAACTTCAGGCTCACTGTCTTTGGTCAGATAGCCCGCGGCTCCGGCGATTAGGGCGCGCCGGGCGATCTGCGGTTCGTTGTGCATGCTCAAAATCAAAATGGGCAGCCGATCATTTTGCGCGCGTATCCTGCCGATCAACTCGATACCGTGTATTCCCGGCATCGTCATATCCAGCAACAGCAGGTTTGCCTCATCCTTGCGTAATATTTCCAGCAACTGGGAGCCATTCACGGCGACATCCGTTACCGTGATATCAGAGCTGAGTGCAAACAAGCGCCGCAGCCCTTCCCGTACGATGGCATGGTCGTCTGCAATGATGACTTTAATCATTTTTGCTCCCGCAACAGATTGAAGGGAATATGAAGGGAAATTTTTGTTCCTTTTCCCGGTGTGCTGCTCAGATTAAATTTTGCTCCTAATATCAAGGCACGCTCGCGCATTCCCATCAGGCCAAAGGTGTCCTTATGAAGTGCTGCCGGATCAAAGCCCAAGCCATCGTCGCTAATTTCCAGCAGATAACCTTCGTTGTCACACCGCAGACCGACATCCACGCGGTTTGGATGTGCATAACGCATAATATTGGTGAACGATTCCTGCACGATACGAAATACCGCAATGGCTTGTTCTTCTTTCATATTTATTTGCTTCGGGACTATCGTCAGCGTGCACGGAATCTTACTTAACTTAGAAAAACCTTCCACCTGCCATTCCAGCGCGGAGGCGATCCCCATATCCAGTACGGCAGGTCGAAGTTGTGCCGCCACATCGCGCACGACCTGGATCGTTTCATCAATGTGTTGCTTGATGCAATTTACTTCTGCGGTTAACGCGGGATTATTCGCCCCATGGCTCATGCGCAATAAGGACAATTCCATGCGCAGTCCGCTGAGTTTCTGTCCCAGCTCGTCGTGCAAATCCTGTGCAATGCGTTTACGCTCGGACTCGCGCACTTCTTCACGGCGGGCAATCAGCTTGCGCAACGCCGAATACGATTTTTCCAGCTCCCGCTCGGTTTTTTGCAATTCCTCGATTTGCACCAGCGAAAGATGCGTCGCTATACGCGCACGGACAATCGCGGGGTTAACCGGCTTGGTAATGTAATCGACCCCGCCTACTTCGAATCCGTAGGCTTCATCAATGGTATCGGACATGGCCGACACAAAAATAACGGGTATTCTTGCCGTCAGCGCATCCTGCTTGATCGCACGGCAAACTTCATAACCGTTTATTTCGGGCAGCATGATGTCGAGCAGAATTAAATCGGGCATTTCAGCTTTGCATAATTCCAATGCCTTCCGGCCATCTTTGGCAAACAACAGCTGATAGTCATTTTGCAAAATCTGCTTCAACGCATGCAGGTTCGTCTGCTCGTCATCGACCAGTAATAATTTTTGTGACCGCGATTGATTGGGCATGCTCATGAAAATTATTCATCCATCCTGTGGGATATCACGCATTGAGCGCAACGGTGGCAATCGAAATGTCATCATGGGCATTCTGCCCGCCAAGGTGCGCAAGGATCGCTTTTTTCAGTGACTGATGCGGCGAATTTCCGCGTAGTGCTGCGTTTAGCTGCTCTTCGCCAAACGATACTTTGGCGGCATTTTCCGCTTCGATTAAACCGTCCGAGTAGAGCGATATCCAGCTTTTATCCTGCCAGTTCAATAACTCTGTCCCGGTATCCAGTTCGGCATCTTTCAGTACTCCGAGAGCCAGATGGCGCGCACTAATCTTCCGGATCATTTCCCCCTTGCTGTTAAGCAGTAATGCCGGGGGATTGCCGCCGTTCCAAATCTCAGCGGAGCGATTATTTTGATCGACAACCATCAGCGTTGCCGCCACGAAATTGCCGAAGGGAATCAGCTCGACGATACGTTTGTTCATTTCGCGCACAATCGCCGGAAGCGGAAAACCATCCCGGGCCATTTCTGAAAACGCCTGTACGATGGGCATCAGCGGCAGTGCGGCGGGCAAGCCGTGTCCCATCGCATCAGCCAGCAGGATATAGCTGCGCCCATTCGCGTCGTTCTGGGTGAGTACCATATCGCCGCTGAGGCTGGCGGCAGACTGTATCCATAGTTCGACATCCCCCGCCTGCGCGGATGATTTCCGGATCATGTGATCTATCAATTCCCGCGCAATGCTCAATTCGTATTCGGAGCGTCGTTTGTAAGTTTCAAGTTCGGCATTGGTCTCGCGCAACGTTGCTTTTGCACGCAACGTTTCCTGCAATTCCTGCAAGAGCGCCAGATGAGTGGCAACCCTTGCCCTGACAATCGCCTGATTCACCGGCTTAGTGATGTAATCGACACCGCCGACGTCAAAGCCGTGGGCTTCCCCCATGTTGTCGGAGATGGCAGATACAAAAATGACCGGGATTCCAATCGTGCGGGAATCATGTTTAAGCGCCAGACATACCTCATAGCCATTCATTTCCGGCAGTATGACATCCAGTAAAATCAGGTCAGGTTGCCGCTCTCTGGCAATTTCCAGTGCACTCGCCCCGTCTTTGGCAAATATCAACTCATAATCGTTTTGCAAAATCTCTTTCAAGATATGCAGGTTGGCCGGCTCATCATCTACCAGCAACAGGGTTCGGGACTTTTTGATCATCATCGAACTTTCCTGCATATCAATTCAACTCCGCCGCGATTTTTTCCAGCGTAATACCGGCTGCCGAAAAATCAAAGTTATCCAACTGCCGTTCAAATTCGGCCAGCAAGTTGGCCGGAACTCGGCGAGCCAATCTGGATAGGATGTTCGCCAGTTGGTTGTCAGTGGGGAGTTCGTTGCGTTGCAGGCTGATCGCAAGCTGCGTTATCTCCGCATCAATCCGGCCGGATTCCCGGTACGGTAAACCGGGCTGCAGCGCAATCGGCTCAATATGGCTGTCAATTGATTCAACCGCTTGAGCCATACGTTCGGTAAACAGCGTATTTGCATGCAGCACGGTTCCTGCTTTGATTTCCCTCTCCCAATTTTGGGCCGCTTCCGCCAGAGCGTGTGCGCCCAAATTGGAGGCAGCTCCCTTGATGCGGTGGAGCAGTTCGCAAGCCTGATTGTCCAGGTTATTCTGCAACAGGAGATCAATACGAACGGGAGCGGATGCGTAATCGGCCGCAAATCGCAGCAATAGCTTGCTCAGCAGGGCATGATTTCCGCCAAGCCGGGCTAACGCATCAGGCAGATTAAATCCCGCCAGTTCGGCCGGTAAATTGCTCTTAACGGTTACCTCTTCGGGGGCCTTGGCGGGTTCATCGCTTGCTGTGTGTTTGATCCATTTCAACAGGGTCGCAATCATTAGCTCGGAATCAATAGGTTTGGAAATATGTTCATTCATTCCGGCCTGTTCGCTCGCCAGCTTGTCTTGCACCATGGCTGCCGCGCTCAATGCGATGATGGGTAAATCCTTGTATTGCGGTTGGGCGCGAATCAGTCTGGTTGCCGTTAAACCGTCCATCACCGGCATTTGCATATCCATCAGCACCGCATCGAAAGAAGTTTTTTGCACCCATTCGACGGCTTCGCCGCCATGATGGGCGACCGTGGTCACCAAACCGGCTTTGCTGAGGAATTCGATCGCCACTTCCTGATTGATCTCGTTGTCTTCCACCAGCAGGATATGCGCCCCCCGAATCGGGGCTGCTAATTGCCACAAATCAACCCGCCGGTCTTTGCCGCGGAACTCCTCGGCGAATTCGGGATGCTGGATGCGCAACAGGCTGTCGAACAGGCTGGAAGGTGTCACCGGTTTGATGAGTACTTCTTCCAGTTTGGTGCTGCCGGCTTCGCGCAGCAAATGATCACGGTCATGCGCCGTCACCATAATGATGGTTGGAGCCCGCTTTAATGAGCCTTGCTTGACTTCGGTTTCGATCAACCGGGTCAATTCCAGACCATCCATGCCGGGCATGCGCCAATCCAGCAGCAGCACTTCGTAAGGGCGTCCTTCGCGTTCGGCCAAACCGATTAGTGCCAGCGCGTCTTCCGCCGAGGTTGTTCCGGTCACGTCAAACTGCCATGTTTGCAGATAGTGCTCTATGATAATGAGCGATGTTTCCTGATCGTCCACGACCAGCGTGCGCATCCCGTGCAGTTGATGTTTATGGTAGGTTTTCAGATGCCCGTTACCCAAACCAAAGCGCGCGGTAAATGCGAACGTGCTGCCCTGCCCCGGTGCGCTCGACAACGTAAATTCGCCGCGCATCATTTCCACGAGGCGCTTGGATATGGTCAGCCCCAATCCGGTGCCGCCATACTTGCGGGTAATGGAAGTGTCCGCCTGACTGAAGGCGCGGAATAGACGGTCTGACTGGGTTTTATCCATGCCAATGCCCGTATCCCGAACGGCAAAACGCAACTCAATCTCTTGCTCGTCAGACCTGAGTTTTTCCACCTTGAGATGAATTTCGCCGCGTTCGGTAAATTTAATGGCGTTGCCAACCAGATTGTTGAGCACTTGCCCCAACCGCAATGGATCTCCGACCAGATGGTGGTCGATGTTACGGTCAATTTCGAGGAACAACTCAAGTCCTTTGGCCGAAATCTGTGCCGAAAATAAATCTCCCACACTCTTCACCACATCCTCCAGCGGAAACGCCACTTTCTCGATTTCCAGTTTCCCGGCTTCGATCTTCGAGTAGTCGAGAATGTCGTCGAGGATACCCAGCAACGCTTTGGATGAGGTGTGCACTTTGCGCAGATGATCGCGCTGCTTGGGGCTGAGTTCGGTATCCAGCGTCAGCTGGGTAAGTCCCAGAATCGCGTTCATCGGCGTACGGATTTCATGGCTCATGTTGGCCAGAAATTCCGATTTTGTGCGGTTGGCATCTTCTGCTACATCTTTAGCCTGACGCAAATTTTCTGTTTGCAAAGCCACGATTTCTTCCAGTTTGTTGCGATAGGAATGCAACTCTTTTTCAGATTTTTTCCGTTCGGTTACGTCGCGTACGGTGGCTTGCAGGACGGTCTTGCCTTCCAGTTGCATGGCGCTCAGCAGCACTTCTGCATCGAAGTCCTGGCCGTTGTCGACACGCCGGTGTATCCACTCGAAATGGTTGCTGCCTTTTTCCAGTGCGTAAGCGATTTGCCTGTTGGCGAGTGTGTTTGAATCGATACAGCCAGACTGTTGCGGGGGGGAAATATCGGCGGGATGTTTAGAGCAAAATTCTTCCTTCGATGCACAGCCGAACATTTTCAGTGCGGCCTTGTTGCAGTCAAAGAATCCCTGCTCGTTCAGCAGCATGACCGCATCAGCAGTTGATTCGTACAAAGTTCGCAATCGTGTTTCCGACTTGAGCAGTGCTTCTTCGTTCAGTTTGCGTTCGCTGATATCTTGCTGAACCGAGACATAGTGGGAAATCTCTCCGCTTTCATTTTTCAACGGAGTGATCGTCATTTCCACTTGGTACAAGCTGCCATTTTTACGGCGGTTAATTAACTCGCCATGCCATGAATTCCCGCCTGATATTGTTTGCCATAGAGCCGAGTAGAACGTTGCATTCTGCTTGCCGGATTTAACCAGTTGGCTTGAGTTGTGCCCCAGTGCTTCGTCTGCCCCGTATCCGGTGAGTTGGGTAAATGCCGGGTTGGTCCATTCGATCAATCCCGTGTTGTCTGTGATCATGATCGCATTGGCACTGGTATTCAACGCAGTACTTTGCAATGCAAGCCGCGCATTCATGGCGCGCTCGGATTCGACATGGCGGCGCAGTTCAACGGTGAGTTCGTCGGCGATCTGCATGGCATTGCGGCGGGTATTTAAATAAGTCAGCGTCAGGAAAAACAGCAGCAGACTCACCACGATTCCCGCAGTGAAAACCACCCATGCTGAAACGTAGCCTATCCCGGAGGGACTTCCCTCACTCAGTTCAAACTGCAACGTCCATTCGCGCCCGTTAAAGTTGGTGTGGCGCTCAAGCTGAAATATTTCGGGAGCCCGATACGAGGGGCTTGTCCCGGGTTCGCTGTCATACAGCAAACTTTCTGCTGTCGGAGTAATCCCGTCATACACTTTTAAGTGTATGCGGTTGGCCCCCCCGTCCTTTAATTTAAATAACACTCCGTTGAGCAAGTCGCTCATGCGAAACGGGCTGTACACCCATCCTGCCAGTGCGGCACGGCGCTGTGATAGCGTATCGATGGGCTGGTTTTTGCGATAAACCGGGACATACATCAGCGTGCCGGACTGGACATCTTTATTGGTTTCCTGCACCAGGGTGACTTTGCCGCTCAGTGCGGCGGTATTGTTGTCGCGGGCTTGAACCATTGCTGCGCGGCGTACCGGCTCGGAATACATATCGAAACCAAATGCGCGCAGATTTCTGTCTTTGAAAGGTTCCAGATAAACAATGGATGAATAAATTTCCCGCTCGCCTTGGGGGCGCACTGTATATTGGGGAAAGCCCTGTTTGCGGATTGCGGCGATATGGCTGGCAAGCTGCTGTTTGGGAATGAGCTGTGAAAATCCCAGCCCTTGTATGCCTTGAAATTGCTGGTCAATTTCCATGCGTTTGGCAAAGTCGTGCCATTCGTGGCGCTCTACCGAATCCGATGAATCAAATAATGCGGCTCCGCCCAGCAGCACCTGTTTGTGCGCGTGCAGACGCCCCTCAATTCTGGGGGCGACCTGATCGCTCTCATACTCAAATTGCAGACGCGCTTCTCGTTCCGCAGCAATTTTTAAGTTATAGCTGATCTCTCCTGTCAGCAGCAGTCCCGCACACAAGGCGAACCAGGCAAGCCTGCGTCCGTTCAAGCTTAAGTTTTGTTCTATTGTTAGCGGCATAAAACGATTCGTTCCTTGTTTTTGTATGGCCAGTTTCCGGTCGTATTATTTCAATTCCGGTGCGGGTGTTTTTTCGGCCCAGCGCTGCATTACCTGCATAATTTCCGGCAATATTTTTATGAACAGATTGATCAATTCAGGATCGAAATGTCGACCCGATTCTCGCTGCAGCAGAGCAAGTGCCTCATCAACAGTCCACGCTTTTTTATAGGGGCGTTCGGTGGTTAATGCATCGAACACATCCACTACGGCGACAATTCTGCCGATGAGCGGAATTTCATCGCCTTTTAATCGGTTGGGATAGCCGCTGCCATCCCATTTTTCGTGGTGAGTTTGTGCAATGATGGAGGCGGCCCGTAACAATGGCGAGTCATGTTCGCCAATGATTTCGGCCCCGATCTCGGGGTGTCGGCGCATGATGTTCCACTCATGCTCGTCCAGCGGCCCCGGCTTTAAAAGGATGTGGTCAGGAATGCCGATTTTTCCCACATCGTGCATCGGCGCTGCATGAAATAACTCATCGGCCTGAGGCTCCGAGAAGCCGGCAGCCAATGCCAGCAAGCGAGAAAAGTGGCTCATCCGTATAACATGCAGCCCTGTTTCATTGTCCCGGTACTCCGCTGCCCGCCCGAGCCGCTGGATAATTTGCAGCCGAGTTTCATGCAACTCGTCGGTACGAACAAGGGATAGGTGCGTGGCAACACGTGCTTTGACGATCGCCGGACTTACCGGTTTGGTAATGTAATCAATACCACCCACTTCAAAGCCATGAGTCTCATCCGTCTCATCGGATAAGGCAGAAACAAAAATGACGGGAATTTTGGCTGTCTGCGCTTCGCGCTTGAGTGTCGCGCAAACTTCATAACCATTTATTTCAGGCAACCGGACATCCAGCATAATCAAGTCAGGATTTTGCTCCCGACTGATTTGCAGTGCTTTTTTTCCGTCAGTGGCAAACAGCAGCAGATAGTGATCTTGCAATATCTGCTTCAAAATTTGCAGATTTGCCGGCTCGTCATCAACTAGCAGCAATGTTCTGAATCTTGCCTGTTCAGAGAATTTCATAGGCTACGTGCTGCTGAATAAAGACCGCATTTTGCCGATAAAATGCGGTCTTTAATGTCAGGACATACTGTTTTGATATCGGAAATTTCCGAGATTGACGTAAGGATTTCCCTACAGCAATATCAAGTGAATTTATATCGTGATCTCATTAGCCTGATAGATTGTTACAGCGATATATGTGTTAATCCAAAGCGCATCAGTTCGGCATTGTTGCTAATGTTCAGCTTTTGCATCAGGCGAATTTTATGAGTGCTGACAGTTTTATTGCTAATTTCCAGTTCGTCGGCTATTTCATTGACGCTGCTTCCCCGAACCAGTTTGCATAGAACCAAAAACTCTCGTTCAGACAGTATTTCATGGAGGGGGCGCTCTTCCATCTCTCCAAAATGAAAAATCATTGCTTCGGCCAATCCCGGTTCGATAAACCGGCCACCCGACGCGACTTTACGGATTGCGGCAAGTAATATTTCCGGCTCACTATCTTTGGTGACATATCCTGACGCACCGGTAAGCAGCGCGCGCCGGGCGACCTGAGGTTCGTTATGCATACTGAGTATCAGAATAGGTAATAAAGGGTGTTGTCCCCGAATCTTGCTGATTAAATCGACGTCCTTTAGGCCGGGCATATTCATATCCAGCAAGAGCAAGTCGATGTTGTGTATGTTTAACAGATCGAGGACTTCATTCCCGTTGGCTGCAAGTGCAACAACCGCAAGATCTTTGCTGTGCGAAAAAAATTGCCTCAAGCCTTCCCGTACGATGGCATGATCATCGGCGATGAGCAGCTTTATCATGCAGCCTCCTTCGCTTTTACTAGGGGGAGCCTAACGGAAAGCCAAGTACCATGACCGGGAGCACTGCTAATCTTAAAATCCCCTTCCAACACCAGTACCCGTTCGCGCATGCCGATTAATCCGAAGGTGTTTTTGTAATTGGAATTCGTCTCGAAACCGATTCCGTTATCATGAATCTCCAGATACAAACTGCTGTTCTTCTGGAACAGGCTGAGCTCAACCTGAGTTGCTCGGGCGTGGCGGATAATATTGGTAAAACACTCCTGGACAATGCGATAAATTGCCGTGGTCTGCGCCTCATTAATACTCGCTTCATCGCAACTGATATTTAGCGAGCAAGGAGTGCCAGTGCAAGTACTGAATTCTTCAGTTTGCTTTTCCAGCACCGAAATTAAATTCATATTTAAAACCGCCGGCCTGAGCCGGGATGAAACGTCGCGGATTACTTGGATCGTGAGATCGATGCGATTCTTGATTTGCTTTATCTGATCGGTCAGTGCCGGATTATTTTCCCCATGCTGAATTTGCAACAGGGATAAGTCCAGACGTAAAACAGTCAGCATTTGCCCCAGATCGTCATGCAAATCTTGGGCAATGCGCTGGCGCTCAGCCTCAAGTACCGCCTCCCGATGAACTACTAGTTCGCGCAATACGGCATGCGATTCTTCGAGATCCCGTTCTACTTCGCGTAAATGGGTAATATCGAGATAAGCCCCCAGTATTCCGGTGACTTGGTTATTTTCATCGAGCATGGGTACTTTGTTGGTCAAGAGCCAAGCCTGTTTTCCGTCGGCAGTCAGGATTGGCTCCTCGATATTAAGTTTGGGCAGTCCGGCTTCCATTACGGATTTGTCATCGGCCTGAAAACGGGCTGCCTGTTCTTGCGGAAAAAAAGCGAAATCATCTTTACCGATCAATTGCTGCATATCGGTTACGCCGGCATCCTTAAGTAACAGGTTATTCGCGCCCAGAAAACGGCTATGCCGGTCTTTCCAGAAAATCCGAATCGGTATGCTGGCAATGATGGATTCCAGCATGCGCTGGGATGCCGAAAGCTCGTTTTTTGTCTTGCTTAACTTGTTGTAAGGTTCGCGAACCGAATGAATAAATATCGCCCGATAAATAAAATAATACGCAACGATATTGAAAAAATGGCCTAGCGCGTTAAAGATATCTGCAACCGAGCTATACAGCACAAAACAGAATTCGCTCAACAGCAGTATGACGCACGCTACGTAAATTAATACCGAGTCAGCCGAGGGGTTGGGGTTTCCATTTGCGAATTCGCGGTAGTACAGAATGGCCGAAACTGACAGGATGGCAATGATTAAGTATTCGGCGCCAATCTTGAACGGTGTGAGCCCGCTTCCCTCAATAAAAGTACGGGGCCACACGTCGCCATAAAAAAGTACCAGCCAATAAACCAAGCCTGTCAGCAATAAGCTCGCGAACAGCATCCAGTAGCGTTGACTGATATCAGCTAACGGTTTCCATACATTCAACGCTGCCGCCAACAAGATTGCCGCAGTGACAAAACGTCCGCAGAGCCAGAATTGAATCCCTTTTTCCGGGCCACTGGGAGTAACAAAGTCCGGCATCCCCTTTACCGAAAGCATGTGACCAAAGTCCATCAATCCGACCGCAAGGAAGCCGCAAGCGAGAATCAACATGTTGCTTGAGCGGTCAACGTCATAGCTGTTCCAAGCAATCGCAAAAACCAAGATGGCGATAACGATGGCAAACGTTTCGGCTGCAATGTGCAAAGGCAGGGACATGACTGCCAATCCCTTGAGGGCTGCGAATGACGGACTCAGCCAGACGACAAGAAACAGCGCAAAACATACAACTAGTAAGCGGTTGGAATTCCGCAGGCAATGAGTTCCGGGGAGAGAGGGAGAGTTCTGCTCGTGACAAATCAATTTAGAAGAACCTCAATTGTGTACGAGTTAAATGGAGGCATGTAAAAAACCCGCGCAGACATGTGCCGGCTTTGCGGGAAAGGTAATATACATTCGGAAAAACAGGTTCAGATTCGCAGATCTGCGAGCTTGGTACGAACAACACATCCCCCTTTTCCGCAAGTTGTACCTGAGATTTCTCTCAGATGTTTGTGAGCAACGGGGACTAGGTTGCCAAAAGAAGGCGGCATTGTATCTGAAAAGAGATAAGTTAAATAATCAAAGCATCGGCTAAAAAGTAGTATTTTTAATTGCTGTGAAATTCAGGCATGAGTTACGCAGCGGAGTCTTGCACGATTAAGGCCTCATTCCCTATCGTGGTAAAATAAAAAAAAATTTCAGGGGGAAGTATGCGGATCATTTCTGTAGCGTTGTTTATTCTGTGTACCTGTTTTTCTCTGCCGTTACTTGCTGCGGAAATGGTAGCTATCAATAAACCGTTGCCGAAAGTGAAGAGCGATCAGGTTGTTTTGACTATTGTGACCGACAGCCAAAAGCATTCAGTTACGCTATCGGAACTCGAAAGCTTGCCTGTGTATCAAGCTACCCTGAAAACTTATTGGGGAATGGGGGGCGTGTTTCAGGGCGTGCGCATGAGTGATGTTGTTGCTCGGTTCAAAATCGGGAGAACCACCCGGCACCTTGTATTTCGCACGTTAGATAATTACACCTCGGCACTTTCATTTGGCGAATTCTCGAAAAGCCCCGCAATGTTGGCGACCCGTTTAAATGGACAACCGATAGCGCTGGATAATAAAGGTCCCTTGATTTTGCTTTGGCCGGAGAAAGAGGTGTCGGCTTTGAATGGAGGCGCAACTCTTTCAAGCTGGATTTGGAGCATTTCAGAAATTGACGCGCAATAGTGACGGGAGCATAACAATGACCAGCAATAATTCCATTCAATCGTTGCCAATTGAAATTTTGAATTTTCTTGAGACAACCTCCTTGTTTCACGGAATCCCTCCGGAAATGCTTAGCCGGATTTTGGCTAGCTCGACTGTAATGAGCATTAAACAGGGGCACAAATTATTGGCGCCGTTGCAAGTTAATCAACATGTCTATGTGATTTTGTCCGGCAGATTGAGCATTCAATTTGATGATTCAAGTTTCAATCCGATTGCCATGTTTGGCCAAGGTGAGTGCGTCGGTGAAATGTCCATGCTGGGAGATGGGCGAGCCACTAGTTTTGTTATTGCCGCCAGTGACTGCAGTTTGCTGGCGATTGATCATGCCTCGCTGTGGAATTTGATCAATAGCTCGCATGAGGCCGCCGGTAATTTGCTGCGTACGCTGAGCCAGAGAATCAAGGTGAGCGATCAACTCATGGCGGAATCTTTTGAGGCTCAACACGGTTATGTCGGACTGGAAATTATCGATAACATCACCGGCCTCTATAACCGTCATTGGATGCACAAGGAGTTGACCCGTTACTTGCAGCGTTGCCTGACTGACAAGAAATATAGCTGCCTGCTCTTGCTTGAAATGGATGAGTACCAGCGCTATGCGGCTACGCATGGTGACTTGGGGGGAGATCAGGCTCTAAGGACGATTGCCTTCTCTATCCTTTCGAGTTTGCGCCCGGATGATATGGCCGGTCACTATCTCGGGGCAAAGTTCATTGTGTTTTTACCAAACACAACGTCTGTTGATGCAGCCTGTATTGCAGCTGAGCGACTCCGCAGCGCGATTCAGAAAGCTGAAATTGTTTTGCCTACGGGTGATGCGCTTCCCCGCATGACAGCCTCCATCGGGGTTTGTCAGATGAAAGATGACGGACTGCCGGGTCTGCTCGCCAGAACTGAAGATGCACTGCAAAACGCCAAGCATAACGGCGGTAACTGCGTAGTATCGCTATAGCAACACTATTTAAAAAATAAATAGGCCGGATTTTCGGGTGTTTCACACGAAAAATCCGGCTATTTACTTCCCCCCCCCTGCTTCAACACATTGGGCATATCGAGGTGATATGCACTGATTAATTTATTTTTCTTACCGAGCAGTTCGCCGAATCGGTTAAATACAGATTGATACCGTCTGTCGTGATACCGGAAGGCAGATTGAACGAGGCCGCTAAACCTGTACCATTGAGTGCTCCCGTAGCTCCAGAGCCGGCAACAGTTGAGACTGTCTGGCTGGCGATGGCTACCTTGCGGATGAGGTTGTTATTCATGTCCGCCACATACAGATTGGCTCCGTCGGTACTTATCCCCGAGGGAAGATTAAACGAAGCTGCTGTGGCAACACCATTGGTTGCTCCCGCATTGCCGGAGCCCGCTAACGTTGTGACCGCGCCGGTGGCGATTACAACTTTGCGGATGGTATTGTTGCGTGTATCAGCTACATACAGGTTGACTCCATCGGTGGTAACCCCGGAAGGAAGATTGAATGAAGCCGCGGTCGCTGTTCCGTTGACTGCCCCCGCTGTACCCGAGCCCGCCAATGTTGTAACAACTCCTGTTGAGATTGCTATCTTGCGGATGATGTTGTTTCGGGTATCCGCCACATACAAACTCGTTCCATCAGTAGTAATCCCGTAAGGGCTGTAAAACGAGGCAGCAGTACCGGTGCCGTTTGCCGAGCCGACCGAGCCGGAACCGGCCAGTGTTGTCACCGCAATGGTGGCGAGATCAATCTTGCGGATAAGGTTGTTTCCTGTATCGGTGACATACAAATTGCGCCCATCGGTGGTGATGCCGGAAGGGTTGTTGAACGATGCGGCAGTACCGGTTCCGTTAGTCGCGCCTTTCGTGCCCGAACCTGCCAGTGTTGATGCTGTGCCAGTGACGAGATCAATCTTGCGAATAAGGTTGCTGCTTGCATCGGCAACATACAAGCTGCCGCCATCCGTCGTAATCGAGAAGCCATTCAAGTCTACGGGGAGCAAGTCTGCCTGCGCCGGTGTTGCCGAACCAGCCAGCGTGGACACTGCACCTGTTGCAATAACAATCTGGCGGATTGTGTTGTTGAATTTATCGACAACATACAAGTTGGCCCCGCTTCTTACGATACCCTGCGGATTGAAGAATGTTGCGGCAGCTCCCGCTCCGTCTGCAGCTCCGGCAACTCCTGCGACACTAGCTGTGCCTGTGAGTGATGTGACCACGCCGGTCGCGATTACAATTTGGCGGATTTTGTTGTTGAATTTATCCGACACATACAGGTTCGTACCATCGGTGGTGATATCGGTCGGATCAAAGAATGTAGCCAAAAGACCGGTGTTATCCGCAACACCAGGTACGGCGGCAGTTCCTGCCAATGTTGTTACTGTTCCCGTTGCGATCACGATCTGGCGGATCGTATCGTTACCCGTATCTGCCACGTACAGATTAGTGCCGGTCGAATCAATAGTGATGCCGGAAGGGCTTGAGAAATTTGCCGCAGCGCCAATACCATCTAAGGTTCCGGCCACGCCGCCTGTTCCGGCTAACGTTGTTACCACGCCAGTGGCGATGACGATTTTGCGGATGGCATGATTGGCGGTGTCTGCCACATACACGTTAGTTCCATCTGTTGCTATTCCTGCCGGGCTTTTAAACGAAGCCGCTGTGCCGGTGCCATCTACCGAGGGGCCGGTAGATGTGCCGCTGGTTGATCCCCACACGCCAGATCCAGCCAAGGTTGTCACCGTACCAGTGGCGATCACAATTTTTCGAATTTTATTATTGAACGTATCCGAGACATACAAGTTCGTTCCATCCGATGTGATACCCGACGGACCTTTGAAAGACGCGGCTGTGCCAACGCCATCTGTTGAACCCCATGAACCTGAACCGGCGAAGGTGGTTACCGCACCGGTTGCAATGACAATTTTGCGGATTGTGTTCGTGCCGGTATCGGCCACGTATAAATTGGTGCCATCGGAGGTCACGCTGGAAGAAAGGTTGAAAGTTGCAGCTGCGCCAGTACCATTTACAGCCCCCAAACTGGTCGAGGCTGCCAGAGTAGTAACGGCGGCAGTATTAATGGCAACTTTGCGAAGTGCATTGTTGAACTTGTCTGTGACGTACAAGTTCGTGCCATCGGATGTAATGCCGGCAGGGCCATTGAATGCAGCCGCTGTCCCTGCCCCATCAATTCTTCCCGCAGTACCGGAGCCGGAAAGTGTTGTTACCGCGCCGCTGGCGATGATGACTTTGCGGATTTTATTGTTGCCTGAATCAGTTACAAACAAATTGGTTCCATCCGTGCTGATGCCTGACGGACCACTGAACGAGGCCGCAGTTCCTGTAGCATCTACCGCTCCGGCACTACCGGAGCCAGCCAGTGTTGTTACTGCAGCTCCCGCGATCACAATTTTTCGGATGGTGTTGTTCAGTGTGTCAGCCACATACAAGTTAGCACCATCCGGCGTTATAGTGATACCGGAAGGACTTTTGAATGTTGCCGCGATACCGACTCCATCCAGAGAGGGGCCAACGTGATCGACTACGATGCTGGGGGCAATGGCAAGCTGTTGCCCCCATGTACCGGAACCCGCTATCGTGGTTACTGTCGCAGATGCAATGACAATTTGACGAATCGTATTGCTGCCTGTATCAGCTACATACAAGTTGGTACCAGTTGAGTCAATCGTGATACCAGTCGGATTGTTAAAGTATGCAGCTGCACCGATACCGTCTACTACGGCGGTAAGTGGCGGTGTACCCGCGCCAGCGAGAGTGGTTACCGCCCCTGTCGCAATGACGATCTGGCGAATTTTGTGATTATTGGCATCGGCGACATACAGAGTCGTTTGGGTTGGAGATATGGCGATTGCGGAGGGTTGGCTGAACGAAGCTGCAACACCCGTTCCGTCAGTCGAGCCGGCAGCGCCCGAACCGGCTAAGGTTGATACTGCGCCGGTTGCAATGACAACTTTACGGATTGTATTGCTCGCTGTATCTGCCACATACAAATTGGTGCCGTCGGTCACGGTGCCGGAGGGGCTGTTAAATTTTGATCCGATTAGGCCGGCGCTATTGGTTGCGGTCCCGGCGGAAAAGGTTGTTACAGCCCCGGCTAGATTCAGTGAGGTACCTTGCCGTGCGCCACCCATTTGTGATCCGACAGCCGCCCCTTGCGTTGTAACGATAGATTGACCACCGCAGCCGGAAAGAATAGCTCCGAGAAACATTGCATAGAGCCCGCACAATCTTCCAATTTTATGATTTAAAAAATGTTTCATTATTCAGTCCTCGGCAAGGTGATAAATACAATTAATTTGGTAATGCTTATTTAAAATCCAATCGGTTGGTATCAGGCCAACCTGAAAAATACTTAATGTTCAGTTCTTGTTGCTTTCAAATGATGAGCAAGCCTTAAGCTAAGTGCTGCAACTGTTAGTGTTGGATTGGCGGTTCCCATTGTGGGGAAAACGCTGGCTCCTATCATGTAGAGGTTGGAGTGGTCATGGCTGCGGCAATTTTCATCAACAACTGACTTACGGGCATCCTTACCCATCCGAATGGTTCCACTGGGATGATGCGAGGAATGAGCAACGTTGGATGATGTTTGTACCGCGCCCATTTTGTTTACCAGATCCTCGGCAAATTTCAGCCAAACTGACAGCCCGTTGTTTACATATTCACCCGGTTCGTAATTTATCCGGGGTAAAGGCAGGCCAAGAGGATCAAGCCGCTCAGGATCGAGTTGAATACGGTTATGTTCGGAAGGTAAAGGCTCGAGCTCTCCCCCGATACATCCCTGATGGATCGCCGAATCTTTCATCACTGCAACCAGATTGCCCCAGTTCTGTTGGTTCTCGATGGCCTGTATGGCTTTCCCCTGAATGTCGATATCGTTGCTGAGGAACAGTTTGACCGCGGAGTGTTTCTGCCTGAATGTACCATCCCGTCCAGTCATTACTCCGCTGACGCCTTGCGGTCCGCGACCTCCATACAGTGGTTCATGCATCCGGAACGTATTAAAAAAGATCATGTGATCCATCAGATTGCGCCCGACCTGCCCCGACGAATTGGCTACACCGTCCGGAGCTTGTTCGCATGCCGACATCAGCAGCAAACGCGGCGTTTCAATACTATTGCAAGCCACCACAAAACTTTTCCCGGTCACCTTGTGGTTGGAGCCATCGGGCAACTTGTAGAGTGCTGCGGTTATTTTTTTTTGCTCGCTTATTTCAAAGCGGTAAACCGTTGCCCTGTCGATTAAACGAGCGCCGGACATGACTGCTTTGTCTATGTCCGTATCCGCGCTGTATTGGGCACCGATCGGGCATATCGGCGTGCAGGTATTGTTACCGCAGCATTGCGGCCTGTTATTAAAAGGCAGGCTATTTCTGGCCGCCGGAAATGCTTTCACCGCAACGCCATGCTTGGCCAGTCGCTCACCAACAACACGGTCTGAATACGGCATCGGAATCGGCGGCAAGGGATAGGCGCCACTACGCGGCGAACCATGGTCGTCATGGCTGTCTCCGGCAACGCCTAGCGCATATTCAGCTTTGAGATAAAACGGTTCTATGTCCGCATAAGTTATCGGCCAATCAACGCCGACACCGTGGCGACGATGTAACTCAAAATCCGCAGGTAAAAAGCGCGGGGTCATCCCGGTCCAGTGCCATGTTGTCCCACCTACTTGTTTCAGATAACTCGGCTTGTACTGGGGCGAGCTATTCTTTCCAAAATAGGGATCGGCATTTTCGCCGTGAGGAATCGGTGACCATGACCAGTGGGGATAAGGTGCAGCAAGGTCGCGTACCAGTGCTTGGCGATAGCGCTGAACGGCTTCATTCCGGTCAATTCGTCCTCCCGTTTCCAATATGCACACACGGGCATCGGACTGAGCCAATTCACGGGCAATCAGCGCCCCGGCAACACCCGAGCCAATGATGACGTAGTCGTAATCGGTGAGACTTGGCTGATTCATACTGCACCAACGGGAGGCTTGCTCCAGAAACCGAATGAGTCATCGCAATGACCGGGAATCGGTCTTACATCTTGAATCGCGGTATGCATCAGTGCGTGTTTATAGGCCACGACGTGATTTCCGATTTGGTGATAGAAAACCCCGGTGAACCACGTTGTCAGCAAATGCCCGATGAACCAGCGCTCGCCCTCGGTAAACTTTTCCGGATTAAGCGGAGCCTGTACGGAATGCGAATCATTACCGGAGGGAAATATTTTGTCTCCGATCTGCGACAGATGTTCTTTTCCCCACGGCTCCACTCGAATCAAGTCCAATATTTTTTGAGCCGTATCTCTATCCAAGTCTTTGACGCCGGTAATTGCGGAGCTCAGTTCGATAAAGCGATCGAGATTGTCGGCAATGCGGGATGAAGTTTCCGACGCAGCAAAAGCGAAGTGCGGCAAGCTCTGGTATGCAAGCAACCCGGCCAGCATAAAAATGGCCTTGCGCCGCGAAATTGCATTATTTGAAAAGGCCTCGCTTCTTCTCATGATCGGGGCGAATTAATTATGACCGGCACCACCCTGAGTGGTGATGTAGTAAGGTTTAATCGGATTCGGCGGGAAATACAGTTTGCTGCCTTTCTTGTCGAAATCGTATCTCAGGTAAATCAGAGCGGATCTCTGTTGGAAATTGTTTGTGGCATCGTTGTAGGTGAGCCGGTTTCCTATGGTCAGTTGGCTTTCAAGCTGATACTCGATCGTCCAATCTACGCCTCTGGAAAATTTCGAAGTGATCGTCGTGGCGGGATACATTCCGGCACCGAGAGCTGGTTCTGTCGGGTAAATTGGCGAAGAGGTTTCTTCGGTATCGGCGATGCTTCCAATGACATTAAATTCGTAGCCCAACTTTCCGGTTTTTCCTGCCCAGTGGAACGGAATGCCGAAGCTGACATCCCTATTCGGGCTGTAGTAGCCGCCATGCCCGAAGGTAAACCAGTTCTGGTTTTGCTGGAAACTGGCTCTTGATAGGCGGGCAGAAAGTGATACAGCCTGAGAATCGGAATTAAGCAGGGAGTAAATCAGGGAGGCGCTCTGGTTATTCGATGCATTGTCTGCCACGTTAGTCCCAGCATAGCTGTAATAACCCAAGCTCGCATAGAGAGCAAAGTCGCCTGTCAAAGGGGAATACAAGCCGAGCTGCCCTCCCGTTTTGTTAACCCCGCCCCATACCCGGTTGGTGAGATTGTCGGCGGCTCCGGCGAAGGAAAGCACGCTTTCAGCAACGGAGCGGCGGGAGATTTCCGCCGAGAGATTGGCGCCCCTGCCCAATTCCATGCCCCACCGGATTCCGCCTACGGTGTTATTGGTTTTAAACCCCTGAGGGCTGACGCCCAAATCTGCAAATAACGAATCCGACTGATAGCCGACGGACAGCGATGTACCTTGGGCTTCTACTAAATAGGGCGTGGTGCTTGGCCATGTCGTGTGTAAATTCGTACCAAACGAGGCAATTGATGGCGCTACATCACCGGAATTTAAGATTACCCGGGATGCTTTAATAACAAACGTTGAGCGATTGGACTCTTTGTAAGGAATATAAATAGCGACAGGAATCTCTTCGGCCGACAAATAGCCCAAGCCTGCTTGCCCCGATTTATTGAGCGCGGAGTAGGCAACTTCAACTTTGGTTTTACGATCCGTGTTTTCCACAGTTTTTTGTTCTGTCGCAGCAGGTGTTTCGGCGACGGCTACGGGTTGCGCGGTGGGCGGAGTGGGCGCGGCTTCTGCCTGTATTATTTCGGACGGTTTCTCTTCAGGAGCAAGGACTAGTTTCGGCACATCTGTCGCACCCAATTGGCTGGCAATATCAAAATAAGTTACTGCCCGTTCAATATTTTGAACTGCTTCGGCTGCATGCCCTGCTTCAACATACAACGATGCCCTATCCGCATCCTTTTCGCTCAAGGATAAATAATGGTCGGCCAGCGGATAATTTTTTAAATGGACGGCATAAACCGCACCTTGCCTAATCGCCTCGTGATTGGAGGGGGAAATAACAAGCGCCGCATCAACGTCTTTTAGTGCTTCGTGATATGACTCTTGAGTGCCAAGCAGGCGCGCGCGAGCGAGAATCAAATCAACATTCTTCGGGTGTTTATGCATGAGCGGAGACAGTAGTGCCAAGCCCTCCTCTGTTCTTTGTTTGCGCCCCAATCCATCCGCCTTTCTGATGTAGAACGCGATACGAATTTGGTCAAGCGCTTCGGCATTGATATTGGCACCGCTATTTTGGTGATCAATTTCATTGAGTAATTTTTCGAGTTTTACCTCTTGATACGATTGCAGCAATACGCCTGCGTACTGGAGTTGCAGATCGGGAGTCAGCGGTTTGCTCCGCTCCAGCAGGGAAATTGCACGGTCCGAGTCCTTGATTTCCATCCAGGCAGCGACAATCAGCGCAATTGACTCCGGCATGCCGATTGCCTGATTTTCAGCTTTTGCAAGTGTATTGATTGCATCCTGCTCGGCATGATCCGCATATTGATTTTTTGCTAATACAGTCTTGCCGTAAACGTCTACACGTGTACTTAATTCCTGAATGCGCTTGTCCTTTTCTTTGTCTCGCGCTTCAACTTTTCCGAGTAATGACTTTGCTTTTTCCCACTGTTTGTTTTCCGCGTAATACAACGCGGCGACATAAAGTTTTAGCGCGTCACGCGAACCTTTGGTCATTCCATCAATTTCATCTTGTGCCGCTTGAGCGTTCCCTTGTTTCTCAAGCACTCTTGCGAGTGCCAAAGTCGCCCACGGATCCAGCGTCCCCAAAGTTTTTGCTTTGTTGAGGAACATTAATGCGGAATTTAAATTTCCGGCGGCCTCAAAAGTGGCGGCTTTACCGATATAGGCTTCTTTGCGCAAACGTACGGAAGTTTGATTTTTTCCTTGGGCATCGTGTTTTTCGAGAATGCCCAGTGCGGCATCGTATTTTTTTTGTTTGATGAGTGAATTGGCGAGCCCTTCCCTAGCCAGAGCAAATCCCGGGAACTGGTTAAGGGTGTCGCGATAACCAGCTTCAGCAGCCTCAAATTGGTTCTGTTCCAGCAGATGATCCGCTGCCGCCAATTTTTCCCAAGCCGGTTTATTCGACATATAGGAAAGCGTTTTATCAACTTGCTCGATAGCTGGATTATTGGGGTTTATATGTTTCAATTTGGCTTGATACTCTTTTGCTTTTTCGGCTTGCTGCATACCGGCTTGATACACGGCCATTTCGGCCAGAGCCTCTTCCTCATTGGGATTACTTTGCAGTATTCGATTCCAAATACCCGACGCAAGATCCAGTCGGTTCTGTTTTTTCCATTGCCGGGCCTTGTTCAACATGCCTTTAATGACCGAGTTTTCGGGAGAAGTGGTCTGCGCTGAGGATTGGGCTGTTGCGTCACGAGCGTCATTGACTTCACCCGCAGCCTGAGCTGGCGTGTTGAATGCCCATAGGCACAAAATCGGTAAAACCGGCATCTTTATCAAGTTATATTTCATTGTGAACATGTCTTGGTTCCTACTAATAAGCTACCGTCATAATTGAAGTCGTAACGCCGCTCCAGCCAACCGAATGCAAATATACTCAGGACTTGGTTGTAATACCCCGAGTTCTCTTGAAGTTGGGGGCGGTTAGTCATTCGATATCCGTACACCACATACCGATATGCTGCCAGTGCCGCACTAAACCCGACCGGAGCACTCCCCTCCTCATCCCCGCTTTGCACATCAATCCGTTCCGGCAGATACATATTGTTTGGCGAGAACTGTTCTACACCGGTCACATGAGCGCGTAATGAGCTAAATAGCGGGTCGGCTTTATTTAACATGGCCCACCACAAATAAACCCGAATTGACTCATAACTCATGTATCTCCCTTGTTTGGGGTCGGCATAAAACCCTTTTTTCGTTTTGTAGACGACCCAGTCTGGCACTAAACCATTTCTTGAGGCAGATGAAATCATCTTGTATGTATTCTTGCCGATCTCATTCCACGGCCCCTTGTTGTCGACTTTGGCAAAGTAACGCATCAACTGGATCGGAATGTAACTTGGATTTAATTTCCAAGAGGTTTGTTCGGAAAATCCGAATGGTGCAGGTAGCAACATGTTGCCTGTACCGGGTAAATCCACTACTTCCTGTCGTGCAATGTTCTTCAGTACGGCAAGTCCCGTGTCGAAATAGCTTTTGTCTTTCCAGCGGGTGGCAGCTTGCAACAATGAATAAGCTATCCAGATATCCGCGTCGCTTGCCGAATTCTCATCAAGCATTCCCCATACGCCATTGCTTGATTTTCCCCACTTCCATCCCGGAAGCTGCTTGTTCAAATCCCCTTTAGCTAAATTGTTGACAGTCCAATTTAAAATGTTGTCAAAACGTTTTTTATCGCCGGCAATGAGGGAGAAAAATAAAGCATAGGCCTGCCCTTCCGATGTCGATCCGCCGTCTGCCCCGTAATCAATCACTCGTCCGTCATTTTGAATGTGAGTTTTGGCAAACGAATCCCATAGCGGCCATGCTTCGCAATTCGGTGCAGCTTGCGCCGAAACATTAAAAAACATTACAACTGTAAAGAGCCAAAATTTCACAACAATTTCTAGCGCAATTTATCTTGCGATACCTGTTTTAATTTACGGTAAGAAAACAGCGCGAAAATAAATGCCATCAACAATGCAAATACGAGGGCAACCCAAGGATTGTGATGAACGATCTCGTTAAGAAAGATCGGTATTGTTAATACTCCGATGGCATATTTCGGTAATGTTTGAAATGCTGTCGCCCGGTCATATGTGGCACTTTCTGAAATTGAGACCACATCGCCCACGAATCCTTTTGATTCCTGAAACGTATTGAGTACGGAAACCGCATCGGGAATGCTGGAGGACGTTTTTGCTGTTAATAAAATGGCCGTGCGTTGGGACTTGAGCGGCGACTCAATTCCCATCATTAACATCCCTTGTTTTCCCGAAATCGCTTTGAGCCGGGCAGACAGATCAGGCCAGCGGAATATACGCTGAAAATAGTCGTTGCCGAGCTTGGGGAAATTAATGGTTAAAGCTTCCGAGTCAGCGGGAAGATGGTTTGTCCAACTCGCTGTGAGCGGACGTAAACGTTCCGCCGTACCGAGAGCTAATATATCTTTTTCGCTATATTTCTTTACATCCTGAATTGAGCCCAGAGAAAACGCGGTCGCAGGATAGCCGGTTTTGTTTCCGATATGCCCCAGCAACATCAGCATACCTTCAATTTCGTGCTGATCCGGATCATTCGGAAGCAGTGCCGCAGTTTCAGAGAGATCGGCAAATTTGCTGAACGGGTACCCGGAGTATGCCAAGTATGAAATATCCGGCATTTCGAAATAGCGAGGAATTTTGGAGATATCAAGCGTTGAGCCCGGATCAACTTTGATCTCATCGGTTACGAACGCAGTATTGCAAATATCATGAGTTTTATCCGTGAAAATAAATTTGACTCTGATACTGTCTCGACCGGTAAATTCTTTGGTCGGGATATTGATAGATATCCGGTGCTCCAGCATGGCCGAGCTATCTTTAGGAACATCGAATGTCTGATGCTGGAAGGCCTTTCCATTGAAATAAACTTCAAGGCGAATGAGATAGCGACTGTTATTGGATGATTTGAATTTAAAGTCGAATGGGATGGGCGCACTTTCCGAACGATAAATATCCGGTGGAAGATTGAGCACCATGTCATACGGCGTAACGAACAGACCTTTAGCCTGAAGTTTTTCTGCTGGAACAATATCTCCAACTCGGATGGTTTTTGTTCCTTGCAGCCAGCTCGGTGCATCATTCAGAGTTCGCTTGCTGAGCGGAGAGGCATAAATACTTTGCCGTTCACCAGTCAGCGAGACTTTCCCCTGCGTTAGCGTGCGAATTGCCTGAATTAGGGCATCCCCATCCTTTCCGACGATTAGCAGAATATGCGCGCTTGGATGGAGCGGATTGTTGACCATCATGATGGTGGCAATTCCCTCATCGACAGAGGGCAACTCTATACCGTCAATGTGCTCCTGAGATGTTGCCATTAAAATCGCATCATGATCCGGTAGATTGTTAAGGTTGGTCGGGAAGCGTACTTTTCGCCACTCCACTTGGGCTCCAAACCAAGATGCCAATACACCCGCAGACTGAAGCGTTGCCCAAGAGGGTTTTTGAGCAAAAATAAACGGCAGGGTTAAATCTCTAATATCGTGTTTATCAAAAAAAGGGACCGGAAATAACGAGAGGTCGTTAACAACGGGCAAAGTGACCGCATCGGCTTCGACGAATGTATCTTTATTGCTTATGGATAACCAAAGCTGAGGATTGCGCGGATCGTCGCAAAATGGTTTGTCGACGTGCGAAACAAAATGAAATGACAATTTGTTCCACTCGTTTAACAGGAGCGGATCAATTTCAATTTCACTTAAAGAGTTTCTTGCTCCACTTTTGAGAAGAGGAATGGAACGGATTTCCTGATCGTTCAGGTTGATTTTTAAAAAGCTGGTTTCACTGTTGAGCGTCGGAGAATACGAATATTTTAACTTTAGACGTACGCTATTGACGACATCATTGGTATGAAATGAAAACCCCAAGGTTGAAGATGCAACATCGGCACCTACTAGCCTTATCGGAGTTTGCTCTCCCATGTCTGCCAAAGTCAGTTTGACTAATGTTTTTTCTACCGGAATCCCGCTGACGAGCTTGGGTGATTGGGTATTAGCGCTCGGTTTAGCTGCAGTCGCGTGTTCAGGAACTGCGGCAAAAGCAGCCGATCCTGCGATCAGTGTTAATGCACACAACAGCTTTCCGATATTTAAGTAACACTTATTCATAATTCACCAAATGTTTTGAATCGAAATAACTAGAATCCAGAACGAGCTGCACCCATCAGGCGTTTGACACCCAGCAAACTAAAGCTGAGCAATTCAAATAAACCGCGTAACGGATGATCAACTTCATTTCGATCTTTCAGCCAGTTGAGCCAAGCATCGCCTCTGGATAAAGTTGCCGCGATCAGATTCCGCTCTTGTTCGATTGTTAAGTTTTCAAAGCGCACACGAAGTCGTTTCGCATTCTGATTCTGGCTTACAACTATTGCCGGAAATTTATAGCGAATTTCGCCTCTCAGGAGATACAAATCAACGGTATCTTCAGGTTTAAGTTGAACAATTTTAGGGATATTTAACGATACCCCGCCTTCGGAATAGTCTGTCGTAGCACAATCGAACAATTCTCCCGACGATAGTCCGACAATTGCAGGAATCTCTCTTTCGATGCGCCATGATTTGCGAATTTGGCGGGATTCAAGAACAACTGCAATGGTCGCCGACAACATAATGAGGTTATAAATTGTCCAGAGCATATTGATCAGAGCGGTGTCCCATTCAAATGTGTTGAACCAGAACATTCGGAATAAACCCAGTATCAGTCCCGCAAAATTTAAAATGAACATTACGATATAAGGTGTACCGATCTTCCAGTCAAAAAAGCCATCATGGACACTTCCGCCCTTGCTGGTTACGTTGAACTTGCCTTTTGAGGGCATTACCAGCGCAAACAGAACCGGCCACATGATGTACCAGGCCAGTGCGGTTTCGTAAGCTTCATTCCAAAACGAGTGGCGATGCGTTCCTTGCATGCGCGAGTTGACAACGGATGCAAGCACCAAGTGCGGCAAAGCGTATACAGCGATAGTTCCGGCCGGCGCATTGATAATGTAGCTTTCGAAATACATATACGCGAGTGGAGAAAGCAGGAAAAACAATCTCGGGAAGCCATACATGAAGTGCATGATTGCATTCGTGTAGCAAAAGCGCTGAGCCAGCGTGAGCCCTTTGCCCAGCAGGGGGCAGTCAACGCGGAAGATCTGAGCCATACCACGCGCCCACCTCATCCGTTGTTTAACATGGGCTGCCAGTGTTTCGGTGGCAAGACCGGCAGCCTGAGTAATACTCAAATAGGCAGAGTTATAACCTTTGCGATGTAATTTCAGTGAGGTGTGAGCATCCTCGGTAACCGTTTCAGTTGCGATGCCGCCAATTTCATCCAATGGGGCTCTTTTTAAGATTGCGCAGGAACCGCAAAAGAATGAAGCGTTCCACAAATCGTTGCCATCCTGCACCAATCCGTAGAACAAAGCACCTTCATTGGGGACTTCGCGAAATGTTCCCAGATTGCGCTCAAATGGATCCGGCGACAGAAAATGGTGAGGAGTCTGAACCAGAGCCAACTTGGGATCTTTTAGAAATCCCCCCATGGCAACTTGCAGGAATGAGCGAGTCGGGATGTGGTCGCAATCAAAAATTGCAATGTACTCTCCCGAAATTTGTTTGAGGGCATTGTTCAGATTGCCGGCTTTTGCGTGACGGTTATCATCGCGGGTGATGTAGCCCACTCCCACTTCTTCCGCGAAGCGTTTGAAGTCATCGCGTTTGCCGTCATCCAGAACGTAAACCTTGATTTTGTTTGCGGGCCAGTCAAGCAGGGTTGCGGCAAGGATGGTTTTTTTAACTACACTCAGCGGCTCATTGTAGGTGGGAATCAATACGTCAACTGTAGGCCATAGTTCAGGGTTTGGCGGGAGCGGCGTCGGTTTGCGGTTTAGCGGCCAAATCGTTTGAAAAAAACCCAGTAGCAAAATTACCCAAGCATAGAATTCCGATAGAAACAGGCCGATACTAAAGGTTGAGTTTAACCAAGTCGTGGTGTTTAACGTTTCCGAATAGCGCCAATAGAGATACCGTGACGAAATAACCACGGACAATGCAATCAGCAGCAAGGTGATGAAGCTGCCTGAATATTTGCGCATATATAAAACAAAAATCAACAGGCTGGCACCCAGATAAAACTGGCCTTCACCGCTCAACGGCATGATGACTACCCATGTTGCGAGGGCAATCATCAATATTGTTGCAGGAATCTTGAAAGCTAAACTATCCCAGCCATTCCATGCGACCAGCCAGTTTGCAAATTTGCTTGGTACGCCCCACCGATATCGTTTGTCAATTTTCATACGGCTTTTTCAAAAATATAGTTAATGGTTTTTTCCAGATATTGATATTCAACCGAATTGGTCTGGATTCCGGCAGATAGGTCGCGCGCGCTGGGGATGGTTTCTTTTTTTAGAATTGCAGGAACAATCAAATCACTGTGGGACATTAGTTCATGCTGAATCAAAGGGGGGAGATTTTGTGCGTTTTCAACTTCGATCAGTGCATAACCGACCTTCCCTGTCGGCCTTGTCGAATAAAACTCCTTCAACTCCAACTCCGTCTCTTCAATGGCTCTTATTGCCCCCACTGTTGCAGGGAGTAACACAAGTACCAAATCGGCAATTGCCATTGCCTGCGGACGCATGTGCATGACTTGCTCAGGAACATCGATAAAAATTATCCCATCATCATTATCGGCAAGTATTTGTCTGCCCAGCCATTCAATATCCTTGCTCATTTCCATGCGAACGACTTGTTCGTTGGTATTGATCAATATATGCCGGATGCCATTCGGCAGCAGAAAGGATTTTTCTTCATGATTGCCATCAGTGGGGATCAAATCAGTAACGTGAACAGGTACTTTGCCTTTCAATTTCTTCGTTGCAAGCAATGCCAAGCTAGACACGAGCTTTCTTCCGGGGAGATGTCCGGTAGAAATAACGGCGACCACCTTACTTTTACGTTCCGGTGTCGTTGTTTTGAGAGATGTTGATGGTTTGTTGGTGATCCTGAGATTCAGAATTCGGGCGATGCGATTGTGGTAATCATCTTCAGCCTGAAAGTCGAAATAGTCATGGGATTGCATGCCCATGTACTTGTAAAGCTGAGAAATGTCATCCCTTACCATTTGTATCAAATTCCATCGTTAACTATTTCCGGATGTGCTTCCACTTTATTGTGATTGCAGCAGACATCCAAGACTCACAAACCGACACAAACTAATGATCGATTCGCCCCTTACGACATTGAAAGCATACATAGATAGGTCTGAATTGAGTGTGCGCAGACCTAATTAAATTATAATTTTTGTGATTTATTTACTTTACTTTGATGTTTTTCACTCGTTGGTAATTTTTACATAGGGAATATATTCACGCAACATACATGATGGTCTATATATTTTTTATTGATGTGAAAAATAGGTTAATTGAGTAAGAAAGCTGCTGGTTAGGCTGTTCAAATATATAACCAAGCAGAGGTGAACGGCTGGCGGCTACTTGGTTAAGACAATATTGGCGCGTAGCCGCTAGCGTAATAAAAAAGGGTTAGATTGCTCTAACCCTTTGGAGAATTCGCCAGGAATGGCTGAATACGCAGCCCTACTCAGCCATCCGCATTAATTTTTGCGATCAGCTTTTTCAGCACGGCTTCGGCCTCTTCATTGGCTACCTGACAAGTGCCGGCGTTCTGGTGTCCGCCGCCGCCATTTTCCAGCATCAGTTCACCGATATTGGTTTTGGAGCTGCGGTTGAGGATCGACTTACCTGTCGCAAATACGGTGTTCTGCTGCTTAACGCCCCACAGCACGTGTATGGAAATGTTGCAGTCTGGATACAACGCGTAAATCATGAAACGGTTGCCCGCGTAAATTGTTTCCTCGTGGCGCAGATCCAGCACAACCAGATTGCCGTACACCTTGGCGCAGCGCTTGATTTGATCCTTGAACTTCTCCTCGTGGGCGAAATACATTTCCGCACGCTCTTTCACATCCGGCAACTCCATGATCTGGTCGATAGTATGGTTGCGGCAGTAGTCGATCAGATCCATCATCAGGTTGTAGTTCGAGATACGGAAATCGCGGAAACGTCCCAGACCGGTGCGCGAATCCATCAGGTAATTGAGCAGCACCCAGCTTGTCGGATGCAACACTTCATCGCGGGAAAACTGCGCCGCATCGGCTTTATCCACCGCTACCATCATGTCGTTCCACTCAGCCGGAAATGCTTCGAGACCGCCGTAGTAATCGTAAACTACACGTGCGGCAGAAGGAGCGTCGGGAGAAATAATATGGTTACTGCGTTCGCCGGTATTGCGGATGGTTTCGGATAAGTGGTGGTCGAAGGCCAGATGGGCTCCTGCCACATAAGGCAGGTTGGTCGTAATATCGTTCGGGCCGATCTCAATCTTGCCGTCTTGCATATCTTTGGGGTGAACAAACAGAATTTCACCGAGCATACCGAGATGTTTTAACAATACAGCGCAGACCAAACCGTCGAAATCGCTGCGTGTAACCAAACGAAATTTCTTATTCTCCATTGTGTTCCTCCGTGAAAATTTGCAACAACAAAATAATGAACGACTGCCGGATTCTACTGCATTTGGGGCTATCGTGTTATCAGGTTTCGGCTTTCTGGCCGAACGAAAGCGGTAGTGAGAAAAATGCCATTTTAGGTACCGGTTTGCTATACAGATAACCTTGTGCAATATGGCAACCATAGGACAGCAGTGTTTCCGCCTGAGCTGCCGTTTCCACGCCTTCCGCGACCACTTTTTGATTGAGCGAGTGCGCGATTGAAATAATCGCTTTCACCAGTTCGGCGTGATAGCCCTGATCGGTCACATTGCTAATGAACGAGCGATCAATCTTCAGCGTATTAATAGGGAACCGGGCGAGGTAGCTGAGTGCCGAATAGCCTGTGCCGAAGTCGTCAATGGCGATGGAAATCCCTATTTGCTGAAAGCAATTGAGTGTTTTCAGCGCATCACCGCCCTCTTCCAACAATAAGCTCTCGGTAATTTCCAGCTCAATCCACTCGGGCGCGCACGCCGTCTCAGCCAGAATCGTGCTGACGAGGGAACACAGGTTCCCGGTTTGGAATTGGCGTGCCGACAAATTGATTGCGACCTTGTGTAACGGTTTTTCGATGCCATTCCATTCGCAGGCTGTTTGGCAGCCTTGGCGCAAGACCCATTCGCCGATTTCAAGAATCAGCCCGCTATCTTCGGCAATAGAAATAAATTTATCCGGCGGCACCATACCTCGTTGCGGATGCTTCCAGCGCAGCAAAGCTTCCGATCCGATCAAGTGACCATCAGCCAGATTGATTTTAGGCTGGTAATACAGCTCAAGTTCGTTTTGTTGTATAGCATGACGCAAATCCAGCTCCAACGTCAGACGCTCGTTGGCGCGGATCGAAAGTTCTTCGGAATAAAAATGGAATCCGTTGCGCCCGGCATCTTTGGCGGCATACATCGCCTGATCGGCACAACTCACCAGCTTGTCCGCGTTATCGGCATCGGAGGGATAGCTGGCAATACCGATGCTGGCAGAAACGTAAGCAATATGTCCGTTCAACTCAAACGGTAGACACAATGCATCGACAATATTTTTTGCAGCCCGGCCAAGATGAGAAATATCCGCGACATCGGGTATGAGCACGACAAATTCGTCACCGCCCAAACGTGCCACGGTATCCGATTCCCTCACGCACGCATGGATGCGGTTTGCCGCTTCTATCAGCAGCATATCTCCCACTTCGTGCCCCATTGTATCGTTCACCGCTTTGAAGCGATCCAGATCGAGGAACAGCAGCGTTACATTTCTATTGCCGCGTTGGGCTTTGGTGATTTCATCGCGCAGCTTGTCCCCGAACATGCGGCGATTCGGTAAATTGGTCAGTGCATCGTAGCTGGCGTGATGTTGCACCAGCTCTTCGATACGTTTGCGTTCAATGGAAATGGCCGCCAGATTGCATACCTGACGGATAAAACTAATATCCAAATCAGCCTTCGTGGCGGGCGGCTTTTGATAAAGCGTCAGCATGCCCAGCAAACGATTCTCGGAATTTAGAATCGGCTCATAGCGACTCACAATTAAATTATGCTGCGAGGCCAATTCTATAAATCCCGTCCAATAGAAATGCGAATAGCCATTGTCGGAAAATTTTTGGGCAAACTGATCCGCGGCCTGCAAATAGCTCTCTGGCAAACTGGATGCGGCACCGATGCGCAGGCATCTATTTTTCTCATCCAGCAAAAGAATCGCACATTGCTGATTGGCAATCGCCCGCTCCACGTGGGCTGCAACCATTGCCAGCACTTCAGCTAGTTCTCCGCCCTGCACAATCCGTTCAAAGACCTGCGAGCGGTCTTTATCGAGGCGCTGCTGCTGTTTTAGCACGCTGATATCGTGACCGATGGCAATCACGTTGGAAATACTTCCATCCGCGTCCCATTCCGGTACCAGATGAAAATCATTGATTACCAGACTGCCATCCGCCTTGTTCCATTCCAGCAAGACTTTTTCGGATAAACCGGATGTCATCACTTTGCGCAGAATGGACTGATATTCGGCGGCGGAATAATTCGCCACCCGCCACAACTGTTCCGGCATCGTGTTTAGCGCCATTCCGCAGGGAAGGCCGAATTTTTCCTCGTAGGCAGGGTTGCAATAAATACGGCGGCAATCCAGATCGTAACGCACGATCAGGTTGGGCGAATTTTCTGCCAGCATGCGGAAACGGCTTTCTTTGTGCGCCAGCCGCACGCGCAGTTCCTGCTCGTCCATCAGTAACGCCAGCAGACGATCCAGCAAATTGTTGAAGGTACGAGCCAGATGTCCCACCTCGTTAAACTCGTTCTTTTGGGGCGGGGATACGTGGCTACCGGAGTTAATGTCGATTTTACCCAGCATGTCGGAAAACGACCGGATGGGTTGCACAACGGTGCGTAGCATGATCGCGGCTACCACCAGAGACACAATCAGCATCTCGATAAGAGACAAAACGATGATGAGCCAAGAGTAGCCGTTTGCCTGTTCGCGAATATAGGCATCGTCGGCAAATAGCATAATTTCGCCGACGTTATCGGCATCGTTGAAAGGCGACGTTACCTTGCGGCTAAAGCTGCTTCCTGTTTGTGAAAACGGTTGAGCATCTTTGTCTTTGAAGACTTCGGCCAGGACCTGCGAGCCGGAGGAGATACGCACAGACGCTACCGCCCGGTTACTGAGCAGTCCGTTTGCCACTTCCGACGCCAGCGTCAGGTCTGCGGTAAAGCAGGCAACACGTACCGTCGGCTCGACAGTGGCAAGCAAGCCGGAAATATTTTCGGTTAAACGCTTGGACTCGCGCTGCTGAACCAACATCAAGCCCAGCAACGAAAACGCAAGTGCCAGACCGACCCCGGCAACCAGCACTTTTAAGGCGGTGTTTGCCGCCAGACTGCTGCGCCGCCAAGTGAGCAGACGAAGCGATAAATTAGCGAATACGCATGGGATATTCATTGCATTACTCTCCCACCTCGTAGACCACTTTTACATGTCCGGTCAGATGCTGCCGATCCACATAGCCGAGCGCATGGAGGTCGTGCGCCACCCGCTCCAACACCTTGCGCTGTGATTCAACCTCTTCGGGAGCGACGGTCTTGCCGGAGAACAGCAGTCGCGCCCAATAGGCATTGATTTCAGCCAGTGTCTTGTTGAGTAAATGGCGGTAAAACAATTGCCGCTCGGGAGTGTCCCGGCCAATATCCAGCGGCGTAGCGACTGTATCGTCCGGCAGCTTGCGGTAGCGCCCCATAAAAATGTTGATGACCTGCTCGCGCGACAAATGCTCGACTTCGCTGTCCTCGTTCATGATCACCACCATATCGGCGCGGGTGGAAACAGGTGCAAGCATAGATACCCACATCACTAACCAAATATATCGACGGAAGTTCATATTTTCTTCCCCTTTCAAAACACGAAATCGAGAGCGGCGGAATACAAGAGCAATGTCTTGTAGCCCCGGCTTTCGGCTGACGAGGTTGAGAAACTCGAATCGACGATGCTGTAAGGATCCTGATAGCGGATGTAGTCAGCTTGAAGTTTCAATGCCATGTTGTGTGCCAAGTCGTAGCGCGAACCTAATGCGACATCGGACTGGTTGATAAAAAATCCGCTTTGTCCGTTTGCCATCGCTTGATTGAGCGCATCGGTCTGAGTCGAAAGACCGTTCGGGATTCCTGTTGCGGCAAAATTTCTGGGCGTACTGCCCGACGACCAGGAAACATACGGGGTGAGCTGTTCGATACGATAGCCCGCATACGCATAGAGTAGATGCTCATCGTCCCAGTCATGAGAGGAAATTATCGTGTAACCGGCACCGCCCTGTAAGGAACCGGCATCGTAAGTCACTGCCAGCATCTTGTTTGTTATCGTGCGGTCTTTCATTGAAAACTTATTGAAGAGCTGCGCCGCATTAGGCATCGTGGCCATGGCCGTAGCCAATGAGCCGCCGGATTGCAACGAATCGGTCTCGTTTTTTAGCGTCATTTCGCCCAGCGCAAAACGTCCTGTCCACCCATCGCGGGAGTATTCCGCAAGCGCACCGACACACCGCGAACCTTCGGCATCGTAGATCGTCGGGGAGATCAGTTTGCCAGTTACCCGTCCCGCCAAACCTTTTAGCCGGACAATTCCATTTTCCAAGGGCAGCGTCGTTTCGGCATCCAGACCATCAATGGTGCGGGGATAAAAAATAACAGGTTGGCGAACCGGTAAATTGGCGTAACCGATCTCCGCCGAATCGCCCTGCATGTAAATCTCAATATTTGTGCGACCAAAGCGTACAAAAGAATCTGCTGCTTGGTATTTGAGATAAGCCATCGAAACTTCCGGTGCAAAATTGCCGTAAACATTCTGCCGGCCAATCACCTGTACCGAGCTTTTGAAGTTGTTTCCCGCATGAGCATCGGCCTGTATTGCCAACATAGAATCCTGCGCGAACGAAATCTGCGATGCCGCGGCCCCCTCGGTGCTCTGCGAAATATCGCGGCGATATTTCACGCCGGGTTCATTGTGATAAACCGCACCCAGCGTGCCGAAGCCGCGCAGGGTGATGTTTTGTTCGGCGGCACTTTCTTCTGACGCGTACAGCGATGCGGCAGGCAGTGCCATGAACACTGACAGTAGCCGGAACATTTTTATTATTTTTGACATGAAGCCCCCTCTTCTTTTCAAAGCCATATTCTTTAACTACTACGCTTCAATTTTTTCGCACTGTCCGAACGACATCGGCAACAACTCAAACTGTTTTTTCGGCAAGGCCTTGCTATACAAAAATCCCTGCGCGATATGACAGCCGTGCGCTTGCAGGAAGGCCGCCTCTTCCGCTGTTTCCACGCCTTCCGCCACCACTGTCTGATTCAGGCTGTAGGCAATGGAAATGATGGCTTTCACCAGCTCGGTGTGATGGCCTTCTTCTCGGATACGACTGGTGAATGAACGGTCAATTTTGAGTGTGTCGATAGGGAATCGCGCCAGATAACTCAGTGACGAATAGCCCGTGCCGAAGTCGTCGATGGCAATGGTGATGCCCATGGTGCGGAATGCGCTCAGCATATCCAGTACCGCGCCGTCTTCGTCCAGTAGTAGACTTTCAGTGATTTCCAGCTCTATCCATTCCGTTTTGCAGCCAGTCTCGGCCAGCACCTGTTGCACGGTTTTGACCAGATTGCCGGACGCGAACTGGCGCGCGGAGAGATTGATCGCCACTTTGTGCAACGGCTTGCCTGCCCCATTCCATTTAGCGGCGGTGCGGCAACTGTTGTGCAGTACCCATTCTCCGATCTCGACGATCAGGCCGCAGTCTTCCGCGATGGGAATGTATTTGTCGGGCGGCACCATGCCGCGTTCGGGATGATGCCAGCGCAACAATGCTTCCGAACCAATAACAGCCCCGTCGGCTAGACGTACCTTGGGCTGGTAATACAATTCAAGCTCGCCGCGCACGAAGCCGTGCCGCAGGTCGGTTTCCAGTGTCAATCTTTCGTTTGCACTGTCCATCAGATCGGACGAATAGAAACGGAAAGTATTGCGGCCGGAACGTTTGGCGAAATACATGGCGGAGTCGGCCTGTTTCAACAAGTCATCGGCAGTCTCACCATCCGAAGGGTAAACGGCAATGCCGATACTGCAACCGACGAATACCTCCTTGCCTTCCAGAATAAACGGCTCGTTGAATGACTCCAGAATTTTGCTGGCGACACGCCCCAGATCATCGCCCGAGCGCACTTCCGGTAACAGGATGGCGAACTCGTCACCGCTCAGCCGCGAAACGGTGTCGTAGCCGCGCACACAATAAGCCAGACGCCCCGCAGCATCGCGCAGCAGCTCATCTCCTGCCGCATGTCCCAACGTATCGTTTACCGCTTTGAAGCGGTCGAGATCGAGCAGCATGACGCCCGCCAGTTGTTCGTGTCGCGACGCATCGGTAAGCATCTGATTGATACGGTCATTAAACAGCGCGCGGTTAGGTAACGATGTCAGCGTATCGTAGAATGCCATCTGGTAAATGCGCTTGCGGTGCAAATTCAACTCGGTGATGTCGCGCCCTACTCCCAGCACGCTCACCGCATTACCCGCCGCATCACGTTCCACGGTCAGCCGCACATGGCTGCAAATTTCCCGGCCATCCAGATCGGGCCAGTTCAGCTCGAACTCGGTGCTTTTTCCGTTGGCAAAAGCCTCCTTGATTTTCGCCTCATACAGGTCGGCATTCGGTCCCCCCGGGCATTCCGACGGTGTCTTCCCCAGTAGTGCGGCTTCCCCTCCGCCGACCATTTCAGCAAATAGCGGATTCACATAGGTACGGCGGCAATCGCGGTCGTAGCGCGCGATGGTATCGGGCGCATTCTCAACCAGCGTGCGGAACTCCTGCTCGCGGGCAGTCAATGTATCTTCCGCAAGCTTTTGCCTGGTGATGTCCATCACGTAACCGTGGAGTTGGGAGACTGTGCCATTCGGCGTTCTACCGACGACGGTGAAATCGTAAATCCAACGGTAGCTGCCATCCGCATGGGCGATGCGATACATCTGCTCGTACGAATTCAACCCCTGCGTGCAGAATGTGGAGACCTCGTCAGTTACGCGCGCAAGGTCGTCCGGGTGCACGATGGATGCATATGGAATTTTGCCGCCGGTAAATTCTTCCACGGTGTAACCGAATTGATTCGCAACATTGGGGGATACGTACTGAACCGGCCAACCTTGCTGTACCTTCCATTTGAAGACCACGGTGGGGCCGCCCACAAAAAGCCCCCGTTCTGTGCGCAAGGCATCTTCCATGTGCCTGCGTTCGGTGACATCGCGAATGGCGGCGCAAATTGTGCCTGCTCTGCCATCGGTGTCGGGCAGTCGCGACAAACTCACATCAACAGGAAACTCCGAACCGTCCTTGCGGTAACCGCGTAAATTATTAAGTGCCCCGTTCATCGGACGAGCGGAATTCCCGCTGGCGGCAAACGCGTAACGCTTGCCGATATGCCGTTCCCGCACATCCGGCGGAAGTAGAATTTCAACCGGACTTCCGACCAGCTCCCACTCTTCATAGCCGAACATTGCATTGATTTGCGCGTTAACCTTGATGATGATTCCGTTGCCGTCGATTACCAGCATACCGTCCGGGGCGGAATGCAGGATGCCGCGATACCATGCCTCGGTAAATTTGAGCTGCTCCCGCGATGCCTCCAACTCTACAGCCTGCTCTTCCAGATGCTGGTGGAGTACCGAGAGTCGCCGGAAGTTTTTTTGCAGAGCGGCTTCCGCTTTTTTGTATTCGGTAATATCGCGCCCGATAGCCAGCACGCTCATCAACTTGCCTTCCTTATCCCATTCCGGAATGAGGCGGAAGTGGCTGATAATTTCCCTGCCGCCTTTGGCCGGCCACGTGTATTCGTGCTCGCCCAGTTCGCCGCTTTGCAGTACGTGCCGTAAAGCATTTTCGTAAGCCAGCGCCTGCGGGGTGGAAGAATACTGGGTGGGCGTTCCGCCCAACAAATCTTCGATTGGTAGACCGATCAGTTGGACAAATGCCGGATTAACGTAGATGCGGCGGCATTCCAGATCGTATCGCATGATCGTGTCGGGCGAATTTTCCGACAGCGCGCGGAACTCCTGTTCGCGTTGTAGCAAAGCTCTCTGCGCCAACTTTTGTGAGGTCACATCGCGGGTGATTCCCACGATGCGGACTATGCCTCCCGCTTCGTTGCGCACCGGAACCAGCGTGGAAAAATAAATGAGCTTGCCTGCGGGAAGTTCGAGCTCAAGCTCCTCTTCGTACACGGTGCCTGCGGCCAGACAGCGGCGGTATTTCGCGATGACCTTTTTCGCCATTTCTTCCGGCAGAATTTCTTCATGGAACTTACCCACCATCGCTTCGCGCGGAATGCCGACCAGCCGCTCGAACGCGGGGTTAACCTCGACCATGCGGAAGCGCTCGTCCTCCGTCACGTCAACTAGGTATAGACCTTCTTGCGAGTTATCGAATATTTGGCGGTAGCGCGCCTGGCTTTCCTGCACGGATTCGCTCAATCGCTTATATTCGGTCAGGTCGCGCGCAACCATCAATGCGCCGACGATTTTGCCGTTGCCGTCAAACTCGGGAACAAAACTGGACATATACCAAGCCAGATTTTCCTGTCCCAGGCGCATCTCAACTTCAAGGGTTGCGGCTTCGCCGCTATCTATCACCTTGCGCAATACAGCAAGATAAGCAGCGGGATCAGTCAGCGGGGTGTAGTCGGCTGGCGTATTGCCGATCAGTTCATCTTGCACTGTACCTGCCATGGTCAACAGCGTCGGATTGTTCACATAAATGCGGCGGCAATCGCGGTCGTAGCGGATGATGACATCGGGAAAATTTTCCGCCAGCGTGTGGAATTCGCGCGCGCGGGTTGCCAGCGCGAACTCGATACGCTTGCGCCCGGTAATGTCATACCAGATTGCCAGTACGCCACAGGTACTGCCATCTTCGCCATGCTCCGGCACAAAGCGAACCTCGTAATATTCCTGCTGTTCGACAGGGAGCGCATCCAGCACGAACTCCAGTTCGCGCGGCGAATTTTCCGCCAGCACCTCTTTCATCTTGCCTTGGTAATAGCCGATCATCTCGGGCGTGGCGGGCACGGTTCTGCCGCCCGGCAGCCGCCCCAGCAACTCGGTTTCGCTGCCGCGCAACATTCTTGCGGCAGTGGTGTTGAGATAGCTGCGGCGACACTCCTTGTCGTAACGGATCACCGCGACAGGCAGATTGGCGGCCAGTGTGCGGAATTCCTCCTCCCCGCGGTGTAGCGCCTGTTCCATGCGTTTGCGCTCGGTAATATCAAACATCAGGCCGTACCACAGCATGCTGTTTTCAGATTCATACACCGGCGTCGAGATTTGTTGCACCCATATCTCGCCCTTCTCGGGATGATTCACCCGGAATTCGCTCTTCATGGTGCTCAGCGTCCGTGCCGCCTCCGTCATGACCTCTATTGCCCGCGGCAAGTCATCCGGGTGCATGCGGCGGGCCATCGGTGTGATATCGTCGGCCAAGTCTTGCAGGGTGAAACCGAAGACATCGTACATGCCCTTGTTGGCATACAGCATCTTGCCGGAGCCATCCATAAACATCCGGTAACAGTTCACCGCGCCGGGAGTGTTATCGGCAATCATCTGCAACTGGCGCTGCAATGCATGGTTATTCTCCGCGGCCTGTTTGCGCTCGGTGATGTCGCGTGTCACAGCCAGCAGGAATGCTTCGCCGCCGATCTGGATGCGGCGCAGGTTGACTTCACCCCAGACCTTGCTGCCGTCGGCCCGCTTGTGCTCCCATTCGAACAGCTGCGGCTCGCCCGCTGCGGCGAGCAGGTTGCGCCGTGTTGCCTCCTCGAAGGAGTACGGCGGGTTGTTCAGCGCCAGAAGATCGAAATTGCCGGAGAGAATGTCTTTGCGTGAATATCCCCACAACTCGCAGCCCTTCTGGTTCAAATCGTGCAGGATAAATTCGGTGTTGCCGCCACGTTCGACAATGCGGTGCAGGAAGACGGCATCGTTGCCCGACTCGAACACCGTGCGGTGTTTTTCTTCGGACTTGTGCAATGCCTGCTCCATGCGTTTGAGTTCGGTGATGTCGCGACCGATTGCCAGCACTCCGCGCACCTCGCCGTTATCATTCTTTTCCGGCGTCATGCGTACATGGTGGAAACGCTCACCCGGCAGCATGAGGTAATGGTCTGCGGGCTGTCCGCTGGCGATGACCTGTCTCATCGTTTCTTCGAAATCGTCGAACAGTCCATCGGAGAAAACTTCCGCCAGCGATTTATTGTGCAGATAGCCGCCGGCTAAACCCAAGGTCGCTTCGAGGTTCGGATTCAGATAAAGAATGCGGCACTGGCGGTCGTAGCGGGAAATGTTGTCGGTCGCATTCTCGGCCAGTGTCCGGAAACTGCGTTCGCTTTTGGCCAGCACATCGGTCATGTACTTGCGCGCGGTGACATCGCGGCCTATGCACAGCACACTCTCGACGCTGCCATCCGACGCGAATTCGGGGACGAGCAAATTATGCACTGTGGTATCGCGGCCATCTGCCGCGACAAATGAGACCTCAAGTTCGCCAGACTTGCCGGTATCCAGCACGCGCCGGATAGTTTGCTCGGCTTTGAGTGCATCCACGGATGGAACTGGCAGCGCTTCCGTGGGCGACTTGCCCAGTATCTTTGACAGCGGTACACCGGTCATTTGTTCTACCGCCTTATTGATGTAAACACGGCGGCAATTGCGGTCGTAGCGATAGATCGGGTCGGGCGCATTTTCGGCCAGTGCGCGGAATTCGCGCTCGCGTTTTTGCAGCAATGCCTCCGCTTGCTTTTGCTCGGTGACGTCCTGCATGAAACCGTTCCAGCGGATGTTGCCGCCAGCATCTTGCCGCGGCACGGAACGGGCTTCGACCCATATTTCGCCTTTCCCCGGATGGTTCGCGCGGAATGTTACGCGGCACGGTGTCAAAGTTTGCCCCGACCGTTGCATTTCCTCAAAAATCTTTTCACGGTCTTCGGGGTTATAGAGTGCCGCGAGCGCGGTAACATTCTCGGCCAGCTCTTCAGGTTTTAAGCCGAAAAGCGCGGTGATACCGGGACTGGCGAACGGCATGGAAATATGCCCATCCGGTTTGCGTAGCAAAGTGAAAAAGAATCCCGGCGCATTTTCGAAGTAATTGGCCATGCGCTGACCGCTCTCCTGCAAAGCGATCTTCTGTGCTTCATTCTCGATAGTAGTCAAATGCGCGGCGAGAATTACTTTGTGTACTTGGCGCGCCATCATTAGCATCAGCCCCAGATAGATCAGGGTGGATGTTCCCAGAAAAGGATCGCGTGGAAAAAGCCATGCGGCCAACGGCAGCAAGAGCGGTAGCAGGAATGCCACGGCAGAGGACAGCACGCTGGCCATTGATACGCTGCCATAGGCACCCAGCGCGAAGATGGCTAATATCAGGAACAGGGTTGTCGGTTCGTGCAACCCGAGGTGAAATATAAATAGGGTAATGCCCCAGTTGAGGCCGGCGAAGGCAGAACCGATCGCGTATTCGGCCTTCCATTTCCAATGCACGGCATGGGTATTTTTCTTGTAGTGACGACGCAGCAAAACGACTCGCACGGCCATGACGACACCTTGCGAAAGCAGCCATGTCAACAGCGTGCCATGATCGACAGCTGACCATAGTGCAGCAACCAGCATCGCAGAAACCGATACCGTCGCCCAGAAGACAAGCTTGATACGACGATAAGTCAAATCAAGCTGCTTTCCCGCACGCAAGTTGTCATCTACCTGAATAAATTTTCCTAGCACCCGCTTCTCCCGAACTTTAATTTCGTTCCGAGCCGCGGCTTTCCGCAGCAATAGCAGAGCATCGCAAAACCGGCGAAATTGCACTATCAGGAAGTCCTTCTTTTTTTGTAGGATTTTTGGAGGGGGTAAGGGGATTCTTACGAATTTTTAGGAGGGGGATGTCGGTTAAATAACAGTCAAATTAATATTAAATCAAAGAGCTGATGTATGTGAGCGTGCCCTGCACGCTCCTGCCATTTAGTTCGGCGAATGACACAGCAGACTGCTGTCGTTATGCCCGGCCACGGCAATGCGTTCCAGCGCACTCAACACTTCCATACTATCCGCTTCCATTTTTGCGACTAGCTCCATTCCCAGCAATGGCTGTCCGGCATGAAATGCGGCGACGGCATCTTTACCGTGCTGGTGAAAGTTTTGGTGCGGGTTGGCTACAGCGGTGAAACCGTCCAGCTTGGAGTAACACTCTTTGCCTTCGCCTTCGAAGTACCATTTTCCGAGACGGCATGCGGTATGCGAAGCAAAACTGTCGGCGTCGCGCTCCGAGATTTTCATGAACACTTTGTAAATCTCGAACTTGTAGAGGATGTGGTCGATCTTGGCGACTTCAACAAAGCTGCGCAAGGCGGCGGCTGAGATGGTGCCTTCCATGGTGTGCGACAGGTCGAGCAGGTGCGTCATGTTCGCCATCACCTGACCGACATCCGCACTGAACACCTGTGACTTTGCCGCCCAGTCCTGCATTTGTGTCTGGGTCTGTTCTGTTTCGCCCTGAATGGCGGTGACGATGGTAGTGATTTCGCTGGTCGCGTTGGTGGTGCGCTCGGCCAGCTTGCGCACTTCATCCGCCACTACCGCGAAGCCTCTGCCCTGCTCCCCGGCGCGCGCGGCCTCGATTGCGGCATTGAGTGCGAGCAGGTTGGTTTGGTCGGCAATCTCTTTGATGAGTTGCACGATACTACCGATCTGAGTCGCCCGGGCGGTGAGGTTTTTGACATTTTCAGAGGTGCGCAAAGTGTCGCTGGAAAGCGACTCCAGACTTGTCGCGATTTGATTGACCGCCTCGCGGTTGTTGTCGGAAATCTTAGCTGCCTCGTGGGCATTCTGCCTTTCTTCTTTCAGTGTATTCGCAGCCGCTACTTGAGACTGTTGTAATGCGATGAACGATGCGCCGAAATTTTGCATATTGACGTAAATCTTGTCTGCCACCGCACACGACAGCTTGGCTGTACTTGCCTCAATACTCAACGCATCACGCTCTATTTCCAACTGCGCCAGCTCGCCCTGCAATGCGGCAATTTTCTGTTCTGTTTCTAGCAGACGTACTGTAACGACCTGATGCTCCTGCTTCAGTTTTCCACCAAACATGACTCATCCTCCTACCTGTATTTTTTATATTTTTCGTTGTCGTATATGAAATATTTACGCAACTTGGGCAGGTTCGCATATTTGGTAACCAAAAAATATCGGCAAACCTTTCAGTAGGGGAATTCTTACGATTTAAAGTCTGATAGGGGCATGGAATTCATGTCCCCTATCAGTCGGGCAGTTTTCTAGCGAGCCTTACAAAATTTTTGATTTCGACTCGTCCGGTTTGGGACTATGACACCTTGAAGTAGGTCACCGATGAGCGCAGCTTGTCGGAAAGCTCCAGTAAGTCGTTGGCTGATTCGGAGACATGCTGAACGGCGGCGTTGTTTTCTTCCACCATGCTGGCTATCAGTTCGACATTTTTGGCAAGCGTCAGTCCTGCAACCGCTTGTTCGCGCACAGCCGCGTTAATTTCCGACATGCCGTCGGTTGTGCGTTGCACCGAACCATTGATTCCTTCAAGCACATTGGAAACGTTACCCATCATGTCCTTACTGGCGCGGATAGAGGAAGTCCCTTTGGCGATGGTGTTTTCCACAATGCCGGATTGCTCGCGCAGCAATTGGGTGACGGCATCAATTTCTCCCGTGGCTTCTGCCGATTTTTCCGCTAGCTTGCGCACCTCGTCGGCGACTACCGCGAAGCCGCGCCCCTGCTCGCCGGCGCGTGCTGCTTCGATGGCCGCGTTGAGCGCCAGCAGATTGGTTTGTTCGGCGATGTCGCGCACCTTTTGGGTGAGTTCCGCGATGTCCTGCGCGCGGCCGATAAAGTTCATCACGGTGTCTTTGATTTCGACCATGCTCGACTCGGTCGAGTTCAGCGAGGTGCATAGCTCGGACAGACTATTCGCACCATCCGCGCTACGGCTGCTGGCATCCTGCGCCGTGCCGTATATCTCATCCGCCGTCTGCGCAACGGACGATTGGCTGGCCGACGATTCTTCAACGGCAGCGGCCATGCTGGACGATGCGGAGCTTTGCTCATTGCTGGAAGCGGCAACTTGGCTGGATGCAGACGAAAGCTGTTCTGCCGAGGATGCGAGTTGCTGTGCGTGTCCGTGGATTTGGGTTATGGTCTGGCTGAGTTGCTCCTGCATGATTTTGACGCCAGCCAGCACGCTGTTTTCGTCACCGGGTTTGACCTTGATGTAATGCCGCAAATCTCCCTCGGCTACCGACTTCACAATTGCCGCGACTTCCGACGGTTCGCCGCCCAGTTGGCGCATCAGCCCGCGCACGATGAACACCGCCGCTACAGCGCTCAGCATTAACCCGAGAATAATTGCCCCGATGGCAATTTTGAGATTGCGCGCATAAAGCGAGGAAGCCGCATCGTATTCTTCCTTGGCGACCACCAATTGCACTTCAACCAGATCGGAAATTTTGTCGGATACCGGATCAATGACCGGGTACATTTCATTGATGGTAAAGGCTTCAATGCGATCATGATCATTGGCTTTCAAGTAACCGAGTAAACGCGCGGTGGCCGCATCAGCCTTTTCCATCAGCGGTTTGATATCGTTCACCAGCGCCGTTTCGCGCGGTACCAGCACCGTTGCCAGATATGCGCTCCAAGCCTTTTGAATGGCGGCCTGCGCATCTTCCACATTTCTGCGGCCCTGCTCCATGCTGATATTGCCGTTACGGGTCTTGTGCGAGGTATCTACAATGTTGACGGCATATTTGTCGGCAATGAGCTTGAGGTCGCGCAAAGGAACAACACGATCGTTGTATACCGTCTCCAGCCCGGCGCGCGCCGAATTCATCCCGCTTAATCCCAGCGCACCAATGGCTACCAGAAATACGCCCAATAGTGCCACCATCCAATACAGTCGAGCTGCCACTTTCATATTTGTAAACATGCTTGATTCCTTTGAAGAGCCACCGATTTTTATTCAATTCAGAGTCTCATATTTGCCAAACAAAAAATATCAGCAAACTTCTTTGTGGGAATATTCCTATGTGCAAATTGAAGTCAAATGCTATGCAATGCCGGATCGAGTTGCTTGCAGTAAACGATTCGATGAGCGATTCTCTAGCGCTTATAAATACCCGCACAAACAATTACGTCACCGGCTTTTTCGCAGTAGGCCGACTTCTGTAACACAGTCTTGGTTACGGGATCGGTGAACCTGTAGTCCTGCCAGAATTGGCTCTTGGACTTGGCGAGAGAGACGCGCTTACGAATAAATTTCTTACCGTCCGCATCTGTCAGGTCAATCATATTTTTGTCTACCTGCCTCGTGTTTTGTCCATGCGCGAGGCACTTTCCGTTCATGTCATAAACCACCGGATAGAGGTCGCCGGATACCCACTGTTTATCCTTCGCTGTAATCGTTCTTAAAGTATTTGCACGATCCGCAGAAATGGCTTTCACCGCTTTGGCAACCATTGCTACCGCTTCTTGCGGAGTGGCATGCTCTCCGGCAATTGCTTGCCGGGAAAAAAATATAATTACCGCCAGTGAAAAAGCAGAACGCTTCATGCCCGCGATACCCGATCTACTTTGAAGAATCCCACCAGTTGTTGCAGTCGTGCCGCTTGGGCACTGACCTCTTCCGCTGTGGTTGCCAAAGCTTCGGATGCGTTTGCATTGAGTTCGGTGGCGCGGGATAGTTTGTCCATTGCATTGTCGATCTGGGCGATGCCGGAAGATTGTTCTTGCGAAGAGGCCGCGATTTCTTGCACCAATTGGGATGTCTTGTTGATGGACGGCACGATTTGATCCAGCAGTCTGCCTGCGCGTTCCGCTTTTTCAACGCTGCCGGATGCAAGCAGGCCGATTTCCTGTGCGGCAAGTTGGCTGCGTTCGGCCAGTTTGCGTACTTCGCCCGCCACAACGGCAAAGCCTTTTCCGTGCTCTCCCGCACGTGCGGCTTCGATCGCTGCATTCAAAGCCAGCAAGTTTGTCTGGTAGGCGATGTCGTCAACGATGTCGATTTTTCCGGCAATACTCTTCATCGCCGCTACGGTTTCCTTAACGGCTGCGCCGCCGTCATCGGCCTCTTTGGCGGCTTTGGCGGCAATGCCGTCGGTTAATTTTGCATTCTCGCTATTGCGTATCACCGATACCGATGCTTGTTCGATTGCCAGAGTGGTTCCTTGTACATCAACGGTTTGTTCACCCAGCGTCACGCTGATGCCGTGCGCTGTTGCATTGACCTCATCCGAGGCGAGAGTCAATACATTCGCCGCATCGCCGACTTCTTGCACTATGTGCGATAGTGATTCCAGCATATTGCGCATCGCCAGCAGCAATTGGCCGATTTCGTCTTTGGAGGTCACTTCTACACGGGTGCTCAGATCACCGGTGGCGAGACGATTCGCCACGGTGAGCGCGGCGGATAGCCCCCGGTGCAAAATGCGGATGAGATTGCCCGCAACAGCGACGCCGATGGCGATACCGACCAGCACCAGAATCAGGAAGGCATTGCGTGCCATCAGAAAGCGTGCCTCGCCTTCTTCAATATTCTCAGTCACTTTGACCTGCATATCCTGTTCAATCTGCGTCACCAGTTTTTCCATGCGGGCGCTCGTTTCCCGATCCATCCCTTTCACCAGTTTGTCTACGACGTGCCCTGCATCGCGGTCATTACGGTCAAAACTATTTAACGCCTCGCGGTAGTGATTGCCCAAGGTGGCATGACTCTTCATCAGCTCATCAACTGTCTCTGTATCGACATGCAGCTCGTTCATGAGCGTGCGCGCCTGACTCAGCAAGGTCTGAACTCTTTGCTCCTCCTTGTCGAACGCAGTTCGATACTTGTCGAAACTCCCAGCATCATTGCCGCGCAGCAGAATATTTTTCCATTCCTGAACTTGAGTTTTGAAACTGCTATGCGCCGTTTCGACGGCAATAAGTGCCTGTGATTCTTTACCTAACTCGCCTACTCCACCGACCAATTTGTTTTTTACCTGATACATCTGATACCAGCCGAAACCGCCTGCGATGACCAGCAGCAGCGAACTGATTGCCGCGAATAACACCAACCTTAAACGAATGCTCACAACCGCACTTCCTCCTAAACGCTAATATTTTTTTCGGATATTTCTATCTTGGGGATATTCCCAAAACCGACCTGAAAAAATCCGGTCACGTTTTGACATCATTTGTTTCAGCCCTGTCGGATGGATTGAGTCCTTCAACCTGACCCGGTTTAAGCGCTGCAATACCTGTAGAGGGATTGCCGGGTGTCGTGCGCCGGTTCCAGGGCAAGTTGAAGGACTCAATCCACCCTGAAGAATTTAAGCTTGAGTCACCCCGCCAATTTTGAAAAAACCCATCAACTGCTGCAGATTCTCGGCTTGGCTGCTCATCTCTTCGGCTGTCGCGGCCAGTTCTTCCGTTGCGCTCGCGTTTTGCTGGGTAATCTGGTTGAGTTGATTAATTGCGGTGTTGATTTGCGCGGCACCGGAGCTTTGTTCCGCGCTGGCCGCGCTGATTTCCTGCACAAGGCCGGAAGTTTTGTTGATAGCCGGAACGATTTCGTTCAGCAGCTTGCCCGCCTCCTCCGCTTTGCTGACGCTGCCGCTGGCAAGTTCGCCGATTTCCTGCGCGGCTATTTGGCTGCGCTCGGCCAGTTTGCGCACCTCCGCGGCCACGACGGCAAAACCTTTACCGTGCTCTCCGGCTCGTGCGGCCTCAATAGCTGCATTAAGTGCGAGAAGATTGGTTTGATAGGCGATGTCATCAATGATGCCGATTTTTCCGGCAATGCTCTTCATTGCGCTGACGGTTTCTTTTACCGACTCGCCGCCTTGTGTTGCTTGCTTGGCCGCGAGGGCGGCCATACCATCGGTGATCTGGGCATTTTCGGCATTCTGATTTATGGATGCGCCCATCTGTTCGACTGAAGCGCTGGTTTCTTCCACCGATGCGGCTTGCTCGTTGGTCGATTGTGAAAGGGTCTGTGCGGTAGCCGCAATTTCCTGCGAGGACGATGATAGCGAGACTGCGGCATCACGGACATCACCGATGATATGGGAGAGCTTGACCGATACCTGTTGTACTGCGGCCAATAGCTGGCCGGTTTCGTCTTTACTGGTTACCACAGATTGCGCAGTCAGGTCGCCTTCGGCCAATTTGCTGGCCATACCCAGCGCTTCATTCAAAGGGCGAGTGATGCTGCGGGTAATGAAAAGTGCGACGGCGATTCCGAGCAGCACAACGATTGCGCCCATCGCGATGGCGATCTGGCGCACCGTATCGGAGGTTTGTTTAATCAGCGCAACACTGGCATCGACTTTTTCGCCCTGATAACTGTCCAGCTTCTGGATGGAGTCCAGAAAGGGTTTCATCGTCGGCACAACTTCTTCGCTGACGATCATGCTGGCATCATCCCGCTTACCGCCAGCCATCAGCATCATCACCGTATCGAGCGATGAGACATACGGGCCGCGGCGCTCTTTCATTTTGGCCAGCAATTCCAAGTCTTGCGGAGAATCAGCCAAATCCTTGTGCAGGGTCTCCACCAAGCCGCCTATGGTTTTTTTCCGGCCTTCGATTTGCTCGGTGATCTTAGAGCGACGGTTCGCATCTCCCTCCACGACCAGCTCCAGGCTATCCATGGCGTTGCTCTTGACCATATCGTTGACCAGAATGACCCGTTCCATCATTTGCAAGTCGGCTTCGATTTTATGCGCGTCCCGGTTTACTGTAATCAGCTTCCACACCACTACAGCAACCAGCAACAGTACCAGCGCCAGAATCAAGCCGAATCCGGCGCCCAGTCTTGCCCCTACTTTGATATTTCGTATATTCATCATCTCTCCTCCTCCGGGCTTTAGCTGCCCCGGGACTTCATCTCCGCAGGTTGCGGGAATCGTTTATATTATTTTTAAGCACTCACGCGAATCATGGGAACAGCTTGTACTGTTACTGATCCAGTTCGTTGATCAGATCGGACACTTTCATATAGCGCTCTTTCTGAACACCGCCAGCCAGCTTCTTGGCTTCTTCATCCTTGCCCTTGAGGATGAGTGGAACCAGTTCGTTCTCGCGTGTCTTCTTGAATGCCGCCCAGGTTTCGCTCATTTCTTTGAACTGAGCTTCCTTGCCCGCGGGCGCCTTCATTTTGGCAATCTTGGCGCTCACGGCATCTGCCGTATCCTTGACTTCTTTTTGTTGTGCCGCGCCGCGTTGGTCCGCGTGCAGCATTAATGAGATCAATGACGATCTGGCCGCGCTGGTCAATGTGCGCAAGTCGCCAAATTCACTGGCCTGAGCCGAAGAAAAACCCGCTGTCAAAACAATTGCCGCTGTTGCAAAAAACTTTTTCATAAAACCTCCTCCAAATATTTTTAACTGCCCATGATTCGCGTGAGTGCTTGAAACAAGAAAATTGAATTGCCTTTAGAACAGTTCAATACGTCCTTGATGACTTGTTTTTGTGCACGGAGGGATGCTCTCAAAACTGTGATCTTTTGACAGTCAGGAAATGCTGATTTTTTTGTGGGGCATTGCTTAGCGTAGGATTCGCCTTACAAAACAATATGTTAAATTAACGTCAAATTACTTGGCGAATTCGTGCAGATAAGCTGTGGAGATCAGATGAACGAAATTTTTGATGTGGCTGGTGGCTAATCGGCAATGCAAAGAATCGCTCGATATTCTAAACGGATGAGTAGGAACCAAAGAAGTGAGAGCAGGAGCATGCAGGACATTACTAGCCGTCTGACGAGGGCTGCAAGCGGCCCGTCATTGGATATCTCCGGGGTAAATCAAGCGCCTGCAAAAATTTGGTTTCGGGTTCAATCGACCGGATGGACTGAGTCCTTCAACCTTACCCAGTACCGCCAGTAGGGGGGAGGAGAACGGGTCAGCAATGAACAAAGTCGAAGGACTTAATCCACCCGGAGGATGACTTTTATGCTCGCGCTATTCCAGCCACTTTGAAAAATCCCATCAGCTGCTGAAGGCTCTCGGCCTGCCCGCTCATCTCTTCCGCCGTCGCGGCCAACTCTTCTGTCGCACTGGCGTTTTGCTGGGTGATCTGGTTGAGCTGGTTCATCGCGGTGTTGATCTGTGTTGCGCCGGAGGACTGCTCTCTGCTTGAGGCGGAAATTTCCTGCACTAGTGCGGAAGTTTTATTAATGGCGGGAACAATTTCTTCCAGCAACTTGCCCGCCTGTTCTGCCTTGGCGACACTGCCCCCGGCGAGTTCGCCGATTTCCTGCGCTGCGATCTGCGCGCGTTCCGCCAGCTTGCGCACTTCGGAGGCCACGACGGCAAAACCTTTCCCCTGTTCGCCGGCACGGGCGGCTTCAATGGCCGCATTCAAAGCCAGTAAATTGGTTTGGTAAGCGATGTCGTCGATGATGCCGATTTTGCCCGCAATGCTCTTCATCGCGGCGACCGTTTCTTTGACCGCCACCCCGCCTTCAACGGCTTGTTTGGCGGCTTGGGCGGCAATACCTTCAGTCACCTTGGCGTTATCGCTGTTATGGTTGATGGAAGCGCTCATTTGTTCGACTGAGGCGGAGGTTTCCTCTACCGATGCGGCTTGCTCGTTGGTGGCTTGCGACATGTTTTGCGAGGTGGAACTGATTTCTTCCGAGGCGCTGGTAAGCCCCGTCGCCGCACCGCGCACTTCACCGATAATCTGCGAAAGTTTTTCGACCATGCCTTGCATCGCGACCAGCAGTTGCCCGGTTTCATCTTTCGAGGTCACTTCAATTCTTACCGTCAGGTCGCCCCCGGCCAGCGCATTTGCCACTTCGACCGCCTGATTCAACGGGCGCGTAATGCTGCGGGTAATGAACCATGCCGTGAAGCCAATCACCAGCAAGGCAACCGTGGCAAAACCGCCGAACCTCAGCACCTCGTGCATAAATGCGGCATCTACATCGTCAAGGTAAATGCCGCTGCCTATCATTAGCCCCCACGGTTCGTATTGCTTGACGTAAGAGACTTTGGCGACAGGTTGGGCGGAGCCGGGTTTGGGCCATAAATAATCGACAAAACCGCCGCCGTGTTTTGCCGTGTTGGCAAATTCGACGAAAATATGTTTGCCGTTGGGATCTTTCAAGTCCGACAAATCCTTGCCGTCCAGCTCCGGCTTCATGGGGTGCATCACCATGCGCGGCTCCAGCGTGTTCACCCAGAAATATTCTTTTTCTTCGTAGCGCATGCCGCGCAAGATGTTCATCGCCTGAGCCTTGGCTTCTTCCGGGCCGATTTTTTGTGCGGCGGCAAGCGCGCCGTAATATTCCATCACACCGTAAGCGGTTTCCACCACATGGCGGGTTTTGGTTTGCCGGTCTTCCAGCATGCTGAGCCTGAGATTCGATAGTGCCTGCCCTGCAGTCAGCAATAATGCGGCAATCGCCACCAATACCAGCAGCCACAAGCGCATCCCGATTCTCAGGTCTTTAAACACGGCATTCCTTTATTTTATTTTCAACCATCAGGCTGTCGGGCTAACGCCCGACCTAAAAATACTTTACGCCGCGACCGCTGTTCCCGGATTTACTCCTGCCAGACTGGACATTTCATCCAGCGACAACACATGATCGACATTGAGAATAATGACGAACTTGCCATCGACCTTGCCCATACCCCGGATAAAGTCGGCGCGGATTTTTGCGCCGAAACTCGGGGCAGGTTCGATCTCGGTTGCCGGAATATCCAGCACCTCATTCACCGCATCCACCATCACGCCCACCACTTGCTGGGTGCCATCATGTTCAACTTCGATGATGACGATACAGGTGCGGCGCGAGACGGTGCTGGCTTGTTTACCGAAGCGCGAGCCCAAGTCGATCACCGGCACCACCGCACCGCGCAGATTGATGACGCCGCGAATGAAGTCCGGCATGCGTGGCACCTCAGTGAGATTGCCGTACTCGATGATTTCTTTGATACGCAAAATGCCGATGGCGAAGATTTCGCTGTTCAGCATGAAAGTCAGATACTGGTGCTGCTGTTCGTGCTCTGCGCCTTTAACAACGGCGGACAACGAATTATTGATGGTTGCGACTGCGTTCATTTTTTCTCCTTAGCCAATCATCCGTAGGGTGGACACATGAAACGTGCCTACCCTACCCCTTTAAAACTTCACAAACTCCGATTCATCGTGCGATACGCGGGCAGCCAATTTGGTTGCGCCGCTCTTGGCTGGTTTGGCTACAGGCTTGCTTGCAGCCGGATGAAATGCTTGATGCTTCACAGCAGATGCACTGCCACCGCTCACCTTGAAGAAACTCATCAGTTGCTGCAATTGCTCGGCCTGTCCGCTCATCTCTTCCGCTGTCGCAGCCAGTTCTTCGGTCGAGCTGGCGTTTTGCTGGGTGATGGTGTTGAGCTGGTTCATCGCGGTGTTGATTTGCGCAGCTCCGGAAGATTGCTCTTCGCTGGCGGCAGTGATTTCTTGCACGAGGTCAGAGGTCTTGGTGATCGCCGGGACAATTTCGTCCAGCAGTTTGCCCGCATCTTCGGCCTTGCTGACGCTGCCGCTGGCGAGTTCGCCGATTTCCTGCGCGGCCACTTGCGAGCGCTCGGCCAGTTTGCGCACTTCGGCGGCCACCACGGCAAAGCCTTTGCCGTGCTCGCCGGCGCGCGCGGCTTCAATCGCGGCATTCAACGCCAGCAAATTGGTTTGATAGGCAATGTCGTCGATGATGCCGATCTTGCCCGCGATGCTCTTCATGGCGATGACGGTTTCTTTGACGGCTTCGCCGCCTTGAGTGGCTTGCTTCGCCGCCTGCGTTGCCATGCCGTCGGTGACTTTGGCGTTTTCGCTGTTCTGGTTGATGGAGGCGCCCATTTGTTCGACGGATGCGCTGGTCTCTTCAACCGAGGCGGCTTGCTCGTTGGTGGCTTGTGCCATGCTTTGTGCTGTAGAAGAAACTTCTTCGGATGCCGAGGCGATGTTGGTGGCGGCTGCATTCACTTCGCCGACGATCTGGGAGAGTTTTTCGACCATGTTTTTGATCGCAGCCAGCATGCTGCTGCGATCACCTGCTTCGGTATGCACATCCACTGTCATGTCGCCTGCGGCAATTTGGGAGACCACTTCCGCCGCGTAAGCCGGTTCGCCGCCCAGTTGTTGCATCAGATTACGCGTAATCATGAAAGCAATCACGAGGGAAAGGAGCACGCCGATGATGGAGAGCGTGATCATGATTGTAGAGGCGCGGCTGTAGGCAGCCTCGGCTTCTGCGGCTTGCTGGGCGCTGTTTTCTTTTTGCAACGCGCTGTTTTCGTCCAGCGCGTCCTGCCATTGCTTAACGGCAGGGCCCCCTTCTTTCAACAGCATGCTGCGGGCTTCTTCGTCTTTGTTATTCAGCGCCAGTTCGATGATCTTGTTATTGATCGGGCGTGCAGTACTGGCCGCTTCGCGTATCTTGGCGCGTATCGCCTGCCCGCGTTCGCTGGCCGGGAATTTCTCCAGCGCTTCCACGGCCTTGTCGTAATTGGCGCGGGCGGCAACCAGCTTTTGCTCTTCTTCCTTGATCGCGACCAAGTCATCCAGCAGCACCATAGAGCGCAGTACGCGGCTCACCACATGCACGGATTCGGACATGCTGTTGACCAGCTCGATCTTGACCATGTTGTCTTTGACGATGTCATTGAGTTGATCGTTGCTTGCCTTCATACCAAGGATGCCCATCACTGCGATAGTAATCATCAGCAGCAGGGCGATGCCGAAACCTCCCCCCAACTGGGCTTTAACCTTCATATTTGCAAACATAATCACAACTCCTTTTCAATAAATTTGCGTAACAGGAACGCTCTGTTCTGAGCATCGTTTGACGGGTGACGATTTGCCCAAAAAATTTCTCGCAAGATCCGTTAGGTGAAAATTGCGTAAATTTTTAAGGCGGTGGATGTTCTCAAAGTCGAGCGACATTGACAGTCAGGAAAGCCTGATTTTGAGTAGGGGGAATTGCTGCAAAAGAAAGTTAATTCCCGCAATCAATGTAGGAGTTAACTTACAAAAAAACGTATATATATGAAAATATTATAGTTTAAATCTCCAGCCTAAAGCGCATTTGCACCAAGGTGGAGATAAAAATGAACACTAAAATATTCGCGATCGGGAGGGCTTTATAGGAAACAGGAGAAGTAAAAGTTTTTAGCAAAAACCTGAATTGTTATTTCTTTTCGTCGACCAAACCGTATTGCGCTGCATAAATCGCCAACTCTGAATTGCTTTTAAAATCCATTTTTTTCATCAGCCGCAGTTTGTAGGTGCTGACGGTTTTGATATTGATACCGAGCTGGTTACCAATTTCGGTGATGCTTATCCCCTGCGCAATGAGTTTCATGATTTGAAGCTCCCGTTTGGAAAGTTGCTCAATCGACGGGCTTTTGCCATAAACGTTTCGATTCAGCATGAGCTGCTCTGCAATCACGGGGTCGAGATATCCTCCGCCCGCGGCAACTTTACGGATGGCGAACATCAGCATATTTTCGTCGCTGCCCTTGGTAACGTAGCCCGCGATACCAGTATTCATCACATGCTTTACGCCATGCAGGTCGTTGCGCATGCTCAGCACAAGAATCGGCAAACCGGCATGCAGTTCTTGTACGCGTTTGATCAGCTCCACTCCGCTAAGTCCGGGCATGGTCAAGTCCAGCAACAGCAGATCAAATTTCTCTTTTTGCAGCACTTCCAATACTTCTTCGCCATTCGAGGCGACGCCCGCCACAACGGCATCCCCCATCTCGCCAATCAACAGCTTCAAACCGTTGCGCACGACGACATGATCGTCTGCAACCAAAATTCTAATCACAATTTCTCCCGGAAATTTTTTACAGCGGCGGGAAAACGAACCGTGATCTCCGTCCCCTCTCCCGCGTTACTGTTGATGGAAAGCGTCCCCCCCAACAAGAGAACCCGCTCCTTCATACCGATCAGTCCGAACGAACTGTCTTTTTTTAAATTAACATCAAATCCGGTTCCGTTGTCACAAACTTTCAAAACGTAGTCATCCGCCTCGCCCCCCAAAGAGATATTCACTTTGCTGGCGCGGGCATGTTTTGCGATATTGGTAAGCGATTCCTGAACAATACGGAAAAGAGCGACCGCATCATTTTCATCAAGATGAGATTCATCATCGTCGATATGCACTTCGCATGCGATACCGGTATAGGTGGCAAACCGTCCCGCATGCCAACTAATCGCGGTCGCAATTCCCATATCCAGCTCAACGGGCCGCAGCGCGGAGGAAATGTTGCGCACCGTACTGATTGCGGAATCCATCAGCGCTCTGGATTGCAGTATGAGTTCGTGCAGCGCGGGGGCATCCTCCCCGCACTTTCGCTCCATGACGGAGAGATTCATTTTCAAGCCGGTCAGGATTTGCCCGAGATCGTCATGCACATCTCTGGCGATTAGTTTGCGCTCTTCCTCGCGGGCCTGCTCGCGCTGCGCAAGCAGGCCGCGCAACTGGGTACGGTATTCTTCGAGTTTGTGTTCGGTTTGTTTGCGCCCGGTGATATTGGCGACAAAAACCGTCAGACCGATGACTTCTCCGCGGTCATCATAAATCGGCGAAGCGTAATTCTCGTGGTATTCGTAAGTCGTTTCGCCATCCTTGACCACCGCTTCTTTCGACTCGATGAAAAAATTATTTCCGGCCAGCACGTAGTCAAAACCTTGCCTGCAAAATTCCCGGTACTCATCATTTTTTATCGCCTCAAGCATGCTCATGCCGACAGCGATCTCCGAGCCTAACAGCGTCTCGGCTCTATCACGGATACGGTTATTGAAAGCAAGGTAGCGGTATTCGCGGTCAAGCGCATAGATGCCCACGCTGGACTGTCCGTCAAACATGGATTGCAACAGGTTGGCGCTATGGCGGTAACGCGCTTCGCTTTCGACCAAAGCCTGTTCTATGTGCTTGCGTTCCGAGGTGTTGGTGGCAAAAACGGTCAGGCCGATCACATCGCCCTTGTCGTCGTAAATCGGCGAGCTGTAGTTATCGTGATATTCGTAAAACGTCTCGCCATCTTTGCTCTGCGCTTGTTTCGACTCGATATAAAAATTGTTGCCGGCCAGCACGTAGTCAAAGCCTTGTTTGCAAAATGCGCGGTGGGCATCATCGTTCAGGATCGCCTCGTCCAGCATGTTCATGCCAACCTCGATGTCCGCTCCCCACAGGCGCTTGGCACCATTACGCATCAGATTGTTAAAAGCGAGGAAGCGGTATTCGCGGTCGAGCGCATAGACGGCCACTTTGTTGGGGCTCTCCAATATGGAATTCAGCAAATTGTGCTGGTGGCGGTATTGCGCTTCGCTCTCTTGCAGTGCGGCTTGCAAGTGTTTGCGCTCGGTGGTATTGGCGGTAAAAACCGTCAGGCCGATGACTGTGCCGTTTTCATCGCGGATCGGCGAGGCGTAGTTATCGTGATATTCAACAACGGTGATGCCATCCCTGACCACTTCCTGTTTCGTCTCGACGACAATGCTGTTACCCGCCAGCACATGGTCGTACCCTTTTCGGCAGAACTCCCGTAGCGCATCGGTGTCGAGTGCATCAAACATGCTCATGCCAACCGCAACATCCGCCCCCCACATGCGTTGTGCGCCGTCACGGAACGCGCGATTGAAGGCGAGAAGGCGGTAATCAAGATCAAGCGCATAGATGCCCACGCTAAAGGTGCTATCGAGTATGGAGAGCAGCAGATTATGCTGGTGGCGGTATTTCGCCTCGCTCTCTTGCAGCGCCTGTTCCATGCGAATGCGTTCGCTGATGTCCCGCGCCACCATCAACACGCCGGATACGTTGCCTCCGGCATCAAACTCGGGCACAAAACTGCCCATATACCAGCCCTCTTCCCCATTTGCGCGGCGCACCGGAAGTACCCGGCTGGACGCAATGCCACGCTCCATCGCGTTGCGCATTTCGGCCATGTAAGCATCCATATCAAGCAGCGGCGATGTGTCTTGCGGTAACTTGCCGAGCAGTTCGTTCGCACGCGCCCCGGCCAATTCCAAAAACGCCGGATTGACATATATCCGCTTGTAATCGCGATCATAACGAATAACCACATCAGGGAAATTTTCCGCCAGCGTGCGGTATTCGTTCTCGCGCGCGCGCAGCGACTCTTCCATGCGTTTGCGCTCGGTGATGTCGCGCAAAATATGGATTGAGCGCACCGGATCGGTGTCCGGCACGGCGGCCACCGCCACTTCGAACTCCCGCCGGCTGCCGTCGGGCAACATGAGCCCCAACTCGTAGATTGATGGCACCGGTTCACCGTTAATGCGGCGCCGATATAGATCGGCTATCCAGTCGCGGTCATCCGGATGGACGACATCAATAAAATTCGGATGCGCTGCGATAGCCTCGTCGCTAAAACCGAGTTGGTGCGCAATATCGCGATTGCCGAAGTGGATTACCCTTCCGTTTTCGATCACCACCAGCAGAGTGCCGGAATCCCGGATGCCAAGCAGCAACGAATTCTGGAATTCGGCAGCACGCCGGATATCCTCTTCCATGCGTTTGCGTTCGGTGATGTCGAGCATCACGCCATACCAGAGCAGCTCGCCGTCGACTTGCCGCTCGGGCATGGAACGGCATTCAACCCAGCGCTCAGGCTGACCGGGGCGCTGCACGCGCAATTCAACATGAAACGGTTGCAGCATCTGCGCCGATTCGGTGATTGCCGCTTCGATGCGCGGTTGGTCATCGGGATGCGCCATTGCATGCAGCGCCGCCGCATCGTCCCGCACATCATCGGGATGTAACCCGTAGATTTCCTCGATGCCTCGGCTGGCAAAGGGGAAACTCATACGTCCCTCCGGCGAGGGGTGGAAGGTGAACGCAAAGCCGGGCATGTTGGCGAAGAAGCTCGCCGCGCGCCGCTCGGCCTCGCGCAAGTCGGTGACCTCGTGCAAGATGGCGAGTGCCGTTTCCACCTGCCCGCCGGGACCAAACTCGGGTACAGCCAGCGCTTTGTATTCTCTCGTTTTGCCGTCCCCCATGTCGTATTCGACATAGATCTCCCTGCGTTCGCGTGTCGCGAACACTTCACGGATGGCCGCCATCGCCCGCACCGCACTCTCCGGCATCAAGGTTGAGCTATTGCCGGGCGTGTTGCCGAGCAGTTGGTTGGCTTGCATAGCGGAGATGCGCTCGGCGACCGGATTGACATAGACGCGGCGGCAGTCGCGGTCATAGCGAAAAACCGGGTCGGGAAGATTTTCGGCCAGTGCGCGGAATGCGGCTTCGCGCTGTTTCACTTCGGCTTCCATGCGTTTGCGCCCGGTGACATCGCGCGACAAGGCCAGGATAGTGGCTTCCGAAGGCGAATTGCCTTGCTTCTTCGACAGGGAGTGTTCGTACCAGCGCACTTCGCCATCCGCCTGAACAATCGCGATGGCTTTGCTAAAGGCAGAGCCTTTCTCATCGGCTTCGCGGATAGCCGCCATTGCTTCTTCGGCACTCTCCGGCGAAAGCACTTCCCGAACGGTCTTGCCCAACAGCGCTGTTTGAGCTTCCAGCACAACCGGGGCTTGCGTCCAACAATTCAGGTATCTGCCCTCCCGGTCAAGCTCGAACAGAATATCGGGGATGGCGCTGATAATCCCTTCGTTGAAGGCGAGCGCTTCTTTGAGTTGTTGTTCGGACTGCTTGCGTTCGGTAATGTCGTGCATGAAGCCATCCCAACGCCAGCCGCCCTCAGCCAAGCTTTGCGGCAAAGCATGCACCTCGAACCACCGCACACCTTTTTGCGGATGGATGATGCGGTACTCGATGTGATAGGGAGTCAGGTTGCGGCTGGAGTCTTCGGCCTTGCTGAAGACCATCCCGATATCGTCGGGATGGGTGATTGCGATAAATGCCGAGAAATTCTGCATCACCGCGTCGGGCTCAAGCCCGAACAACTCGCGGATACCGGGACTAGCAAACGTGATGGCATTACCGCTATCGGGACGGTACTCGATGGTGAAAAAATAGCCGGGGGCGCTCTCAAAATAGCGCGCCATGCGTTGCTCGTTCTCCATCTGGGCGGCTGCCAGCATCAAGCTCTTCTCGGTGGATGACAGCAAACGGCATATCGAGTGATAGGTGTGGCGAGAAAATATCTGCAGCAGCCCCATATAACCCAGGATGGCGATGCCCATGAGAGTGGTCAGCGGGGCACCGAATGAGAACATCCACAGAGACACCGGCAACAAGGTAGTCAACAAGCATGAGGTTGCCGCCAGCGGCACAGCGGCCAGCTCCCTACTATCAAAAACCGCAACGCAAGCAATGACCAGAAGCAAAAACATGGTCGCAGGATCGGTCGGCGATGCCGCGAAAATCCACACGGACAATCCCCAAAAAGCACCATCAATCGCGGCGATGGTCACCACTCCAGCGCGCCATTTGCTTTCATCCGCCCCGCGCTCCGCGCTGGAATAGCGACGCGCATAAACATAACGCACCGATAACTCGATCCATAACGTCAGTATCCAGCCTAGCAACACGACGTGGTTACCAGCCGTCCACAGCGCAAGCACAGGAACCGCCGAGATCAGCAGGCCAGACCAGAAGGCCAATGAGTAATTCTGGAAAACCTGTGCGAGCAACTGGCTCGCGAGCGGGGCATTTTTATTTTGCAGGAGCATTTTTCGGTTTACTTAAGGCGGACGGCTGAGATCCAAAGAGGTGTTATTTCGCAGGTCGTGCTTTAGCCCAACAGCGACGGCTCGCTGTTGACGAATTTCAGGAAGTCATCGGCGGGAAGCGGGCGACTGAAGTAGTAGCCCTGCACTTCATCGCATCCGCGTATGCGCAGGAAGTCGAGTTGTTCCAGCGTTTCCACGCCCTCCGCGATCACCTTGAGGTCGAGCCGGTGTCCCAGACTGATAATGGAGCGCACGATGGCGGCATCGCTTTCGTCGGTTTCGATGTCGCGCACAAACGACTGGTCGATCTTCAATTTGTTCACCGGCAAGTTCTTGAGATAGCTCAAGCTGGAAAATCCGGTGCCGAAATCGTCGATGGACATTTGCACGCCGAGACTGTGCATGCGCGACAAAAAAGCCATTGCCGATTTGGTATCGCCCATCATGATGCCTTCGGTGATTTCGAGTTCCAGATAATGCGGATCCAGACCGTTCTCCTCCAGCGCCGCCTCGATAACTTCGGCCAGATTGGGTTGACGCAATTGCCGGATAGACAAATTCACCGCAATCGGAATGGCTGGCATACCCTGTTTTTGCCAGGCGGCGAAACGCCAGCAGGCGGTGCGGATAACCCATTCTCCGATCGGCACAATCTGCCCGGTTTCTTCCGCCACCGGAATAAATTCCGCCGGAGAAATAAAACCTTTTTCGGGATGCTTCCAGCGCAGCAGCGCTTCCGCACCGCATATTTTTCCGGTCATCAAATCCACTTGGGGTTGATATACCAGCGTGAACTGATCCTGTTCCAGCGCGACACGCAAATCCTTTTCCATCAGGAATACCTGATTGGCTCTGAAATTCATTTCGGGAGTAAAGAATTTGTAATTGTTGCGCCCGTTCTCCTTGGCGCAATACATGGCGGCATCGGCATTTTTCATCAGCACGTCGATATCGGTTGCGTGCTCGGGATAGAGTGCGATGCCGACGCTGGCGTAGGTGGAAATTTCCTGCCCGTTCAAATTAAAAGGCGTCGCCAGCGTCTTCAATAACTTATCGGCCACCAGTGCCACACCCTGCTCGTCAATCTCGCGCAGCAACACAATAAACTCGTCGCCACCGATGCGCGACACCGTATCGCCCTCGCGTACGCAAACCTGCAAGCGTTGCGCAACCGACTGCAACAACTTGTCGCCGACCGAGTGTCCCATCGAGTCGTTGATATATTTGAAACGGTCGAGATCGAGGAACAGCAAAGCGAACTGCATGTTGTCGCGGTGCGCCGCGGCGATCATCTGCCCCAGACGGTCGCGCAGCAATGTGCGGTTGGGCAGTCCGGTCAGTACATCGTAGTAAGCGAGGAAGTGCACGTTCTTGTCGTATTCCTTGCGCTCGGAAATGTCGCTGGAAATCGAAATGTAATGAGTGACGAGGCCCTGCTCGTTCTTAACCGCATTAATCGCCAAATGCTTGTAGAAGTGGTTCCCTGCTTTATTTTTATCGATAATCTCTCCCTGCCAGCTGCCCAGTTCGACTATCGACTTCCACATATCCTTGAAGAAAGCCTCGTCGTGTTCCCCCGACGAGAGCAACTTGGGATTGCGCCCTTTAACTTCGTCAAGGCTGTATCCCGTCATGTTGGTGAACGCCTCGTTCACGGTGACGATGTTATTGTTAACATCGGTGATTAAAATCGCTTCGTTGGTGTTATCAAACACCTTTGCCGCCAGACGCGATTGTTCCTCGGCAAGTTTACTCGCGCTAATGTCGGTGATTGTTCCGACACCGGATTCGGCCTTGCCCTGCTCGGAAAAATCAAACTCGGCCTGCTGGTGCACCCACTTGACCTGCCCGCACACCACAATGCGATGCTCGATATCAAACGCTGCCCCCTGCATTGCCTCGTTCCAGGCCGTCTTTACAGTCAGGACATCATCGGGATGAATAAAGCCCAAAAAAGTTTCCAGTTTTAATTCCGCACTGTTATCCATGCCAAAAATCCGGTAAGCCTCTTCCGACCATTCCAGCTTATTTCTGACAATATCCAATTCCCAGCTGCCAACCTTCGAAACATGCTGGGCGCGTTTCAAGTTTCGCTCGCTGCGCTCAAGGTGAATACGGGCACGGTTGCGCTGAAAATTCACTGCGGAGAGCGTGACACCGATCATCCCGAAAACCATCAGGAACAACCAAAGGTCGAATATGTGCGAATGATCTTTGACCGCATGGTGGAAATAACCCTGCCCGGTCGCGGCACTGAATAGTGCTCCAAGCGAAATAAACAGTAGCACCGTACCGACAACGCGGGAGTTAAAGCTGAGCGCAGCCCATACAACAACGGCTATCAGAGTAAACGCCTTGAACTGGTTGCCAAACAGGGTACGGCTGGCATCGGTAAAGATCAGCACGCTCATCAGCAACAAAATGGCGTACATCGCAAGCACCTGCTGACGGTATGCGACAGTCCACTCAAAGTGACGGTGACGCAGGATGGCAATGGTAATAGGTGCGAATAACACCACACCAAGACCATCGCCCATCCACCAGAACATCATGGTCTTGGCATACTGCTCCCACTGTATCGCGCCGGCCCATGTCAGACACAGCGTCCCGAGGATGGCACTGAGCAGCGTGCTGAGAATACCGCCCCGCCATAGCAAACGGAACACATCCCGTGCTTCGGTCAGCTCGACGTTAAAACGGCTATAGCTATTTAGCAGATAAGCGCCGAGCAGCGCTTCCAGCATACTGCCTCCGGCCATGCCCAACACGGCCAGCAGAGGCAAACCCGACACCCAATTGGCACAAAACGAGCCGATAAAAACCCATGGCCAAAAACGGTAGCCGTACAACAATAAAACAGCGAGAGAAATACCGGAGGGAGGCCAGAACACGGTAACCGAGTGTTCCAGCAAAGAAAGAGAAAGTCCGGATTGGGCCGTGATGAAATAGACGAGAGACAGCAAGCCGCCTCTCACCCACTCACTCTGAAGAAGTTGCTTATTCAATCGAGATATCCATTAGCCATAACGTCTTTCAGAGCATCATCCCGACCGAGTTTAGCTCTTCAACGCAACGAGCACCTCATCCAACATTTTCTTGGCGTCGCCGAACAACATGCGGTTGTTTTCCTTGTAGAACAACGGATTGTCCACACCCGCATAGCCGGTTGCCATGCTGCGCTTCATCATGATGGAAGTCTTGGCCTTCCAGACTTCCAGCACCGGCATGCCGGCGATGGGACTGCTAGGATCTTCCTGCGCGGCCGGATTCACGATGTCGTTGGCACCGATCACGATGGAAACGTCGGTATCCGGGAAATCGCCATTCAGTTCGTCCATTTCCATCACGATGTCGTAAGGCACCTTGGCCTCGGCCAGCAACACGTTCATATGGCCGGGCATACGGCCGGCGACCGGGTGGATACCGAAGCGCACGTTGACGCCTTTCTCGCGCAGCAACTGGGTAATCTCGTAGACCGTGTGCTGCGCCTGAGCCACAGCCATGCCGTAGCCAGGCACGATGATTACGTTCTTAGCGGAGCTGAGCAGCTCTGCCGTCTCGACTGCATTGATAGCTATCACTTCACCGGCGGGTTGCGCCTCACCGTCAGCCTTCTTGGCCGGGCTGCCGCCTCCGCTGCCGAATCCGCCCGCGATCACGCTGATAAAGTTGCGGTTCATCGCGCGGCACATGATGTAGGAAAGGATGGCACCGCTGGAACCCACCAAGGCACCTACAACGATCAGCAGGTCGTTATTCAGCATAAAACCCGTTGCCGCCGCCGCCCAGCCGGAGTAGCTGTTCAGCATGGACACCACCCCCGGCATGTCGGCCCCGCCGATAGCCATCACCATGTGAATGCCGAACAGTAAAGCGATTACCGTCATCACGGCCAACGCGATCATGCCTGCACTGGTCGAAGCAGCATGCAAGAATTGCCAGCCAAACGCAGCCACAACCAGCAGCCCCAGCAGATTCAGGAAGTGGCGACCCGGCAGCAACAGCGGCTTGCCGCCGATCTTGCCCGACAACTTGCCGAAGGCGATGAGAGATCCGGAGAAGGTGACCGCACCGATCAGGATGCCGACATAAACTTCGATCTCGTGAATTGCCTTCTCAGCGCTGGACAGATGCTCTGCGGCAATCGGGTCAATGTAATTGGCGAAGCCCACCAGACAGGCCGCGAGACCAACCAGACTGTGCATCAGCGCGACCAGTTCCGGCATCTGCGTCATCTGTACCTTGCGCGCGGCATAAAGTCCGATGCTGCCGCCCGCCAGCATCGCGCCGATGATCCAGGGGATTCCGGCCATCGTGACACGCGGACCGAACACTGTCGCCAGCACGGCGATAGTCATACCGATCATGCCGTAGAGATTGCCGCGACGCGAAGACTCGGGATTGGACAGCCCCCCCAAACTGAGGATGAAGAGAATGATCGCGCCAATATAAGAAACGGTTGCCAAACTTGCAGACATATTATTTATCCTTATTTGCGGAACATCGACAGCATGCGCTTGGTAACGGCAAAGCCACCGACCATGTTGACCGCAGTGAGTGCGATACCCGCCACCGCCAGACCTCGTATCCATCCATCCGGGCGATCCAGCCCCAATTCCATTGGCGGCGCAATTTGCACCAGCGCACCGATGGCAATAATGCTGCTGATCGCATTGGTGACACTCATCAAAGGAGTATGCAGCGCCGGGGTGACATTCCACACCACCATGTAGCCCACGAAACACGCAAGCACGAACACGGTAAAGTGGCCGAGGAAGGCCGCAGGCGCGTAAGCTCCGATGAGCAGGAACAATAGCGCCGCGATACCGAATATCGCCGTCATCTTGCCTGCCGAAACAGGGGCGCCACCGCTACCGTGACCATGCGCGACGGGTACTGCCGCCGGTTTGGCCGCAGCCGGTTTAACCGCTTGCTGTTTCAGCGCAGGGGCCGGCCAGGTAATCTCGCCATCCTTGATGACGGTCAGTCCACGGATCGCATCGTCTTCCATGTTGACGTTGATCACGCCATCCTTGGTCTTGCACAATTCTTCGGTCAGACGGAACAGATTAGTCGCGTACAGCGAGGAAGACTGCTTGGACAGACGGCTGTTCAGGTCGGTGTAACCGACGATGGTCACGCCGTGCTTCACCACTGCCTTGCCGGGTTCGGTCAGTTCGCAGTTACCGCCGCGCTCGGCTGCCATATCAACGATGACGCTGCCGGGCTTCATGCTCCGCACCATCTCGGCTGTAATCAAACGCGGCGCGGGTTTACCGGGGATCAGCGCGGTGGTGATGATAATGTCCACCTCGCGTGCCTGCTGGGCGTACATCTCGCGCTGGGCCTGCTGGAAGCCTTCGCTCATTACCTTGGCGTAACCGCCGCCGCCGCCGCCCTCTTCTTCATAATCGACTTTGACGAATTCACCGCCCAGCGACTTGACCTGATCGGCCACTTCGGCACGAGTGTCGTTGGCGCGCACGATCGCCCCCAGCCCTGTGGCAGTTCCGATCGCAGCAAGACCGGCCACGCCGGCACCGGCGATGAATACCTTGGCCGGCGGAACTTTGCCCGCAGCTGTGATCTGTCCGTTGAAAAAGCGACCAAAAACATTGGCTGCCTCGATGACAGCCCGATAGCCTGCTACCCCGGCCTGTGAACTCAGCGCATCCATCTTCTGGGCGCGGCTCAATATGCGCGGTAGACAGTCGATGGCCAGCACAGTGGCCTTCTTCGCCGCCAGTTGCTGCAACAGTTCAGGATTTTGCGCGGGCCAGATAAAGCCGACCAAGTGGCTTCCTTCGCGCATCAAACCGACTTCCTCTTTCGTTGGTACTGCCACCTTGAAAACGATGTCGGACTCTGCCCAAAGTTTTGCAGCATCCTCTACAACAGTGGCACCGGCGGCGCGATAAGTGTCGTCGCTGAAATTTGCCGCATCTCCGGCTCCGGACTGTACACAAACCGTAAAACCCAGTTTGACGAGTTTTTCAACAACATCCGGCACGGTAGCAACGCGCTTTTCACCTACGCTCGTTTCCGTAGGAATCCCTATACGCATTAAGATTCTCCTCTTGATTGCAGCCTTGAAAAACGCCCGGGGTCGCCGGGCGCTATCTATATTCTTATCCGGCAATTATATACGAGCTTTTAACGATGCGATGCAGCAAAAAAAAGCACGCCGCGGCGTGCCTTTCTTTTGCCCTTGCCGGCACTAAAACACAGGTATTCCCCTCATCAGGCGGCGATCTTCTTGCATTCCTTGTAGCAAGCTGCACAAGCTTCAGCGCAAGCCTTGCACTCGGGATGCTTATCAGTTTTCTTGCACTCTTCCTCGCAGTCCTTGCAGACATCCATCGCCAACTTGGCCATTTGCGGCAAACTCTTCGCTTCAGCTGCGGCCAATTTTTGCAAAGCGGCGCAAATTGCCTCAACCTGACTGGAACTCTTGGCGCAAGCAGCCATCGACTTATCGCCCTGTCCCAGCAAATCCAGACAATGCTGCAAACAGATTTGTGCCTTGAGCACGCAATCGGATGCGGCTTCAATCAACCCGGTATTGCGCGCCGACATTTCATGGTGATGCTCGTGCCCCTCGTGTCCGGCGGCAAACGCGTTACCCGAAACTCCCGCAACGGCCATCGCCGCCGCCCCGATCAGTAATTCTCTGCGATTCATGTACTGCTCCTCGTGGTCGTCGTTATAAATTTTTTCAAATGTGCCAGCCAATGGCCGCATCGTTGCCTGCGGAAGTAGTATGGCATGCGTCCGCACTCTTTTCTATCCAGTCATTCAGCGATGCCTCGAATTGCTCCAGAGGCTGCGGCTTGCCGAACAAGTACCCCTGAAAAGTACCGCATCCGTAATTACCGAGGAAAACACGCTGCGCCTCCGTTTCCACCCCTTCGGCAATCACCTCCAGTTCCAGCGCGGAGCTCATTGCGATGATGGCCTGCACAATGGCCGCATCGTTGGCATCCGAAGTGATGTCGCGCACAAAAGAACGGTCAATTTTGATTTGATCAAGCGGAAACTGTTTCAGATATTGCAGCGAGGAATAGCCGGTACCGAAATCATCCATCGAAAAACGCACCCCCTGCTGCTTCAGTTCGCCCATTTTAGCAATGGTGTCACCGACGTTTTCCAGCACCATACTCTCGGTCAGCTCGAGCTTCAGGCGCGAAGGATTAACGCCGCTGGACTGCAAAATGTGCAGAACCCGGGAAACGAAGTCGGCTTGACGGAACTGCTTGGCACTCACGTTCACGGCCAGCGTCAAATCGCGGGTATGTTCGCTATCCTGCCATAGCCGCAGTTGCGCGCAAGCGATCTCAAGCACCCACAGCCCCGTAGGCACGATCAGACCGCTCTCTTCCATCAGCGGAATAAAGTGCATCGGCGCCACCAACCCGCGCTCGGGGTGCTTCCAGCGCAACAGCACTTCCGCGCCCACAGGCCGACGGGTTCCATCCACCTGTATCTGGTAAAAAAGCTGAAACTCGCGGTTTTCAAGCGCCTGACGCAACTCGGCTTCCAGATCGGCACGCGCCTCAATAGCCGATTGAGTCTCGGGATCGTAAAAGCGTATCGTGTTACGCCCCGCTTTCTTGGCCTGATACATGGCGATGTCGGCATATTTCAGCAAATCATCCATTGCGTCCTGATGCCCGCGGAACAAAGCAATTCCAATGCTCGGCGTAGTATGGTGAATGCGGTCTTTAAGCCTGTAGGGCAGGTTCAACGCCCCCTGAATTTTTTCAGCTACCCGTTCGGCCTGGGTTGCCGCCTCGCTCTCAATGGCACTGAGCGTCTCGAGCACCACCACAAACTCGTCTCCCCCCAGCCGTGCCACGGTATCCCCGTCCCGCACGCAGGATGTCAAACGCTGCGCCACTTCGATCAGCAATAAATCGCCGATGTCATGCCCCTTGGTGTCATTCAGCGTTTTAAAGTTATCCAGATCGAGGAACATGATCGCGCCGTGCTGGCCGTTGCGCGCACTCACCGCAAACGCCTGATGCAAACGATCCATCAGCAGACGGCGATTGGGCAAATTTGTCAGCGCATCGAAAAAGGCCAGACGGTGGATTTGCTGCTCGCTGTGCTTGCGCTCGGAAATATCAAAAAATGTGGCGACAGCCCCCTTCACGACGCCGTCTTTGATAATGGGGTGAGACCAGTATTCAACCGGAAAGGGCGAACCGTCTTTGCGCCAGAACACCTCATCATCCGCGCGGACATCGAGGTTCTTCATAAAAGCCATATACATGCGGCACTCATTGGCGGGGTAGGCGCTGCCGTCCGCCCGGGAATGATGGATCAGCTTGTGCATATTATTGCCGACCAGCTCGGCAGCATCGTCATACCCCAGCATGCGCACGCCGGAAGCATTGATGAATGTGCAGCGGCCGTCCACATCGACGCCGTAAATACCTTCGGCAACAGAATTCAGTACACGCTGCAAAGCCTCGTGCGATTCGCGCAAGGACTGTGTCATTTCCTCGGACTGACGCTCGGCGCGCTCCTGTGCCTCTTCATAGGCTTTCGCCAACTCGACCAGCGCGCGCTCGTTTTGCCGCGACATGCGCTGGTCAAAGAGAGTGGCAATGATGCCGCCGCCGAACCAGAACAGCGAAGTCAGCGACACCAGTAGCGCCAGCGTATCGGGCGCAATGGAAGATTCCGAGGTGAGGCAAATACTGTCCGGCTGAATCTGCACGCCCCACATGGCAATGTAATGCATGGCGGAAATGGCCAAGCCGATCACCAGCGAGCCGATAATCAGACGAGGCATCGGATTCAAATTGAAACGGGCTCCCTGATACACCATCAGCAGCGCCCCCCAGGATGCGACAACCCCGATCACCACGGATAAAATAAAAATCGCGGGATCGTAAGTCAGCGCGGGCAACATCTTGAGTGCATGCGCGCCGGTGTAGTACATCCCGCTCACGCCCATGCCCATCATCAAGCCGCTGGTAAGCAAACGCAGCGTGCCGACTTTGGCTTCGCGCAACACCCAGAATCCAAACAGGGATGTGGCAATCGCCGGAACAATGGAAAGAAGGGTCAGCGGCAGATCATAAGCCAGCGGAATGGGCAGCCGCATAGCGAGCATACCGATAAAGTGCATGGACCAGATCGTGGCGCCCAGCGTAATACTGCCGGTAATCTGCCACCATAAAGCCGCCCGCCCGCCGCTTAACCGCATGCGCTGCGCATGGGTGAGTGCCGTGAATGAGCCGATCATGGCAACCAGCACGGACAATACAACGAGTGGAATATTCCAGGAAATCGACAAAGCTAAGTCTTCGGGTGAATTAAATTTCTCGCAATGCTAACCCAAAATAGCAAAAAAAATGTCAGGAAATAACAGACTCACTTGCCGGCAATCGTAATAAACGACAACTTGGTCACTCCGGCATGCTGGGCGATCGCCATGACCTGCGCCACGCGGCCATAAGCCACCGCCGTATCGGCCTCGATCTGAAGTTGAAACTGCGGATCAGCCGCCTTGGCTTTCAAAATATCCGCCAAGCCCGCATCGCTGATATGCGCCGCATCGAGAGCCACATTGCCCTGTGCATCGATGACCACATGCACCGGTTGCGGCTTGTTATCGCTGGCGACCGATTCGGTCTTGGGCAGATTGATCTTGAGCGATTGGGGAGCCAACAAAGGCGCGGTAATGATGAACACCACCAGCAGCACCAACATCACATCCACCAGCGGCGTGACGTTGATCTCGCTCATCATGCTGTCCTGTTGCGATCCGTTTCCAAATGACATGGCTTACACCTTGTAGTTATGTTTGGCGGCCAGACGCATAAAGTCGTGCGCAAAATTTTCCAGATCGGTCACCCGCACTTTCAGGCGGCGCAGGAAAAAGTTGTAGGCCAGCACGGCCGGCAGCGCGGTGGCGATACCGATTGCGGTGGCAACCAGCGCTTCACCGATGGGGCCTGCCACCACATCCAGCGAAGCCGATCCGCTGTGCCCGATATTTTGCAGCGCATGCATGATGCCCCACACCGTGCCGAACAGCCCGACAAACGGCGCGGTCGAACCGATGGTCGCCAGTTCCGCCAAACCGCGCTCGTGATAGCGCTGAATGTTTTGCAACTGCTGGCGCATCTGGCGCTCCAGCCCGTCGTGCGGCGAATCCAGATGGCGCAAATCGTTCTGCACTTCGCCCTGCGCTTTCAGTTCAGAAAAACCGGCCTGCCCCAAATGGGCAAAATCGCCCTTGCTCTGCGCCACTATTTCAGCGGCAGCCTGCCAATCCGGCGCCGCCCAAAATTTTTCGCTGAACGCTTTGTTCTCGATGCCCTGCTGGCGCTGTTTCCAAATTTTAAATAATGCAATCGACCATGTTGTCACCGACAGCAGCAACAGCAAAGCCAGCGTCAGCGAGACCACCAGCGAATCGGTCGAAAATAAATGTGTCATGCGTTTTCATCCTCTAAAGAAAATTTGACCGGCACCAAAAACCACTCCGTCACGGCCTGCCCCAAACGCCGTGCAGGCGAAAAGTGCCATGTCTTCACCGTTTGCAGCGCGGCATTATCCAGAATTTCGTGGCCGCTGCTGGTATGCAATTGCACTTGCCCGGCGCGCCCTGTAGCTAGCACTTCGACATTCAACACAACCTTGCCTTGAAATCCCATACGGCGAGCCGCTTGCGGATATGACGGGCGCGGATTATTCAGATAATCCGCCCGATAGTCCGGCTGTGTGTCCAGCACGACAGGAGCCGCAGGGCTAAGCCTGCTATCTTCCATGAGCGGCGTGTCCGGCGCAACCCCGGCTACCGGTTCAGTCTGCTGCGGCAGTGTTGCGGGACGAGTACCTTCCGCCTCAGGCTGGCGGAGCGGTTCAGTTTTTTGCGGCGGCGCGGCTATTTGCGTTTGCTCACTCTGTACTTGCGCAAAGGATACCGCCATCTCATTGACGGCCACACTGGGCTGCACAGTTTCAATCTGGCCAAACGCGAACGCCGCCGCATGCAACACCACAACCAGTCCGACCACCGCCAGATGTTCGCGCAACGAGGAATGCGCTGCGGGCGATATGGAATATCCGACACGCATCACAGCCCCAACCAAATGCGACGCAAGCCAAGCGCGATCAGCACAATCGCCGCTCCCCAGCGTATCCAGCGTGCCAGCCACTCGCGATTATCGCGCAGATTTTTTCCCAGCAAACTAATTAAGGGCAGCAATATCAGCAGCGGCGTGAGCGCCGCGCCCAAACCGAATGCAGCACCGTTTGCCACGCCCAGCTTGATACTCCCAGCCGCCGCGCACACCGCCAGCAGCGAGGCCAGCGGCGCACAAGGCGTAAGACTGAGCGAGAATCCCAACAACAATGGCGGCGTGCCGCCCGTACTGCGTGACACACCGCAAGGCGCATGTGCCTTGGCAGAACGCAACAACCACAGGCCTGCCACGATAGAGACCGAACCAATAATAAAGTTGCCCGTGCCGCCGCGCATCACCTGCGCCAGCCAGCTACCGGCTCCGGCGGCAATCGCACCAAGCAGGCAATAGGCAATGAGGCGCCCGGAGACAAACATAGCCGTGTCGCGCAACGCCTGTAACTGAGAGCCGCCACGCCCCAACACCCACGTCCCCATAAACGGCAGACAAGTTGCGGTACAGGCAGTCAGCCCCAGCGACACACCGAGCAACCACACCGCGAACAGCGAAGTCTGCTGCGGCAACAACGAAGCATTCAGAAAATCATCCATCGTTATGCGGCAGGCTTGGCGATGATCGGGATCACACGCTTCTTCGCCATCCCCTCCGGCGACTCACGCTTCACGCGGCTCTTGTAGTACTCGCGTGAAGAGCCGAACAGTTTGATGCCGAAAAATTTAATCTGGATCACATCATCGTCCGGGCAATATTCCGCACAGCGTCCGCATAAGGTGCAGTCTTCGTGAAACGCCTTCTTGCCGTGTTCGCTGCCGATCTCGTGAATATCCATCGGGCAGGCTTTGGCGCACACGCCGCATTTTTCGCATTTGTCGTATTGCTTCTTCACCAGACGCATCGGCGACAAACGCTGAAACAGCGCATTCCACGACAGCAACGGGCAGATACGGCAGAACGGCTGGCGCACCGCCAATGCGGCGATGATGACAAAACCGAACAGCGCGTTACCCGCCGCACCGAGGAAAAAATTCACGCCGGTTGAAGTGCGCACCGCAAGTTGCTCCGCATCGGCGGTCAGCAGCGTAGTCGCCAAACGCGACGGGCACACCTGGCAATACGGGTCGCCCAGTTCGTTGGCCGTGACACCCATACCGGCCAACAGCGGCAACCCCAGCACCAACACCAGCAACATCAACCACTTCACCGGACGCACTTTGCCGACATTCTCCGCATTGAAGCGATTCAGCGGACGACCCAAACGGCGACCAATGCGATACAGCAATTCCTGCACAGTACCCATCGGGCAGACCCAGCCGCAAAACGCCTTATTCAAAAAGAAGAAGAACATAAAAAAGATGCCGACCGACATCAGCGTCGGGATAAACACCTTGAAGGTGATGTCCTGAATCTTGGCCAACGCCTCGCCTACGCGGTGATGCAGTTGATGCTGGTTGACGATCAGAATGCAGTGGTCGCCGGTCATCTTGTCGTAGGCACAGGAGAGCGAGGGCAATGCCTGCGAAATGCGATCAACCGCATAGCTGCCCAGCAGCGCACCGCCATAGACGGTGACCAGCAACATGATGATTTGCACGCTAAAGCGGAAGCGACCCAGGGTCGGAAATATTGTTTTCAGCATGTCATGCCTCCTCTTTCTTTTCAGCGGACGTAGCGGCATCTTTCTTTGCTGTCTTGCGCTGACGCAACAACGGCAGCGCACCGATCATGCCGAACAATACGAAGCCCATCCCCATCGCCAGACTGCGTTTGTCGAATGCATTCCTGCCGTAACTGCTGTTGAACGCGGTGAGATAGGATTTATCGCCCTCGGCATACTCGGTTGCCAGCACGAAATCGGCTCCCGGCATACCGTGTCCACCGTTCGCACCGGAAGCTTCTTCCGGCTTGAAATCATCCGGTAGTTGCACCGCAAGCACGCCCTGCTCATCACTCATCCATTCCGCTTTGCTGCCGTTCTGAGTTTCCAGCACAACCTTCTGACCTACCACGGGATGTCCATTGAAGCGCACCATAAATTTCCAACTCTCCCCCGCACGATAGCGCGAGTGCTCACGCGGAAACGGCTGCGGAATAATTTCCAGCTCGTGCTTCTGCTGCATAAACATCGCCGTTGGATCTTTGGCTCCGCGTTCACCGAAAGCATGCACCGTGGAAGCGAGCAATACTTTGTTGCCCTGCACCTCGCGTGCCGCCAGCCAGTGAAAACCGCCGCTCGCCGGTTTATCCAGCTTGATTCCGGCCATACCCAGCGGCAACTGACGGTGGCCGCTGACATCGAACAGATCGCTGGAATAAGCATCAATGCCGCCCGCGGCAATATTCAGCGGCAAAGCAGTCGTCACCGTCTGCTCGCGGTTGATACCGCTCATCCTGATTTTCAGCATGGGATAAGCAGTCCATGCGACAGGCTTTGCCGGCATACCATCCGCTTGCATATGACCGCTGTGCCCGTCCTGCGCCACGACATAGCCCGGCGACAATAATCCGAGACAACATGCCACGACCAATACCCGGCTCAATTTCATCCCCAATAATCCATTAGGGGCAACAATATCCCCTCCCCCTTGCAGGGGGAGGGTTAGGGAGGGGGTAGAAGTGTTGGAATCACTCGACTCTACCCCCATCCTAGCCTTCCCCCTGCAAGGGGGAAGGAACTGGTTCGGGGCTAATAGATTATCTGGGTTCATATTCATTCCTTTTAGAAAACCACGGTCAGCCCGGCTGTCCACACACGCCCCGGATTCACCACAATGGAAGGATCTTCGGCGTTGTAGACTCCGTCGCCGTTGCTGTCGCCGGTACCGCGTATAGTGCTGTAGTAGAAGCGGTCAAACAGATTGTCTATGCGCGCAAACAGTGAAATCTTCGTGCCTTGCTCGCGCTTGATTTCATAGTTCGCCATCAGGTTGTAGACAGTGCGGCCTTCCACCCAAACGACATTCACGTCGTCGGCATAGGAACCGCTTTGCGCATTGGCTTCAGCAGAGAAACTGAGCGCATCGGTGTAGCGATATTTCGTGGTCAGGTTCAGCCTATGCTTGGGCGATCTCGGTACTGTCTTGCCGGTATTGTTGTAGTGCACAGATGCCAACGGTGCACTGCGCGAACCCATCGCCATCCAGTAATCGTCGTAGCGCGTGAACACCGCATCCAGCCAGGTGTAGGCAAGATCGGCCGACCATGTCGCCCGCGAATTGGTTTTGATGCCCGCTTCCAAACCGCGATTGCGCACCCCGCCGATATTGCGATACTGCTCAATGCCGCTCGCCGTCGGCGTAGTCTGGTATTGCCCACCGGTGTTCAGGATGAAATCGCTGCGGTCAATCTGGTACACCGCCACATCAATATCCAGCGTGGTGCCGAACACATCGCGCTTGCCGCGCACACCGATTTCCTGATTCCAGGCTTTTTCCGGCTTCAGGTCGGGGTTTGCCAGCACCGTCCCCGTAGGCGAGATCGTGCTGCCGTAGAGTTGCGCCGCGGTCGGTGTACGGAAGCCGTTGGAGATGTTGGAATAAATTTCCGTCGCTTCCGATACCGTGTAGTTCAGACCGAGACGTTCGGAGAGCACATCGAATGTTTTGCTGCCCGAATTAATTTTTCCCGCGGCAACTTGCGCCGACGTAAGCGGTATATTGCTGCTGTAGCCCACCGCCAAATTGTCGTAACGCCCGTTCAGCGTCAGAGCCAGCGGGGCGCTCAACTGCCACTTCGCCTCGCCATAGACAGCCTTGGTATCCGTCGTGGACAAACTGTCTTCCACAACCGCTCCGGCGACATTCAAGGGATTGGCGGCATTGATTGCCGTACCGCGGGTCGTGTACGAAACCAGATTGGTGGTAATGCCCCGGTCTTCAAACTGCTGCAAATCCAGTCCCGCCATCAGGCCGACCTGTTCGCCGCCTTTGCGCCATTCGCTCTTCACCCCTTTTTGCGTTTGGTTTGTATCTCTGCCGGTCGCATAGGCATCTCGGGAATTGCTCATATTGCATCCGGCTATTGCTGTCACGACAGCACCGGTACAACCGGTAGACCTGCGCAAATAACCGCTGGGATTCTGCCAGCCGTAGGTGTGATCTTTATACAGATAGGTGCTGACCAACAGATTGCCGTCCGCCCCGAGGTCTTTGGCATACGTGGCATTCAGCTTGTTCAGATCAACATCGTAGTTGCGTGCGTAATCTTTGCCGCCATTCACGCTGCGCGGATCGTTCAAGGCATTGGTCACACCGGTTACGGTGCCGTGGCTATCTTTGGTACGTTTTGAATTTTCAAAGCCGACGGAAATATCACTGGTCTCGTCGATCAGGTATTGCACCTTGCCGTCGTAATAGCGGCGCGAATATGCGCCCTGATCGTAGTAGTCATCCGCAAAAGCTTTGCTGGCCTGAATATGACCGACCCATTTTTCTTTGGCGAACCCGGCGCGCGCCAGCGCTTTGCGATAACCGAAACTCCCTGCTTCGGTACTGGCGGTGACACCCGCCATCTTGGCACCGCGCTTGGTGGTAATAATCACGGCGCCCGACAAAGCATCTTCGCCAAAAAGATATGACGCGCCGCCTTTGATCACCTTGATCGAGTCGATATTGTCGAGGTCGATATTCACGCGCCCGGTGCGTTCCAATACCGGCACACCGTCGATCACAATCGCCACGCCCGGCTTCTCGCCCATAAACCGCTGCGCTTCAACACCGCGCAACATGATCTTCACCGAGTCGCCGCTTTGCAGTTCGGCTGTCACACCGGGCACAGACTCAAGCACATCGACGATATTCTTGCCGTGCTCCTCGTCCACTTTCCTGCCGCTGATATTGTTGACGTTGCTCGCCTCGCCGCGCTTGGACTCGAAGCGGTCATCAATCGTGGTGGAAGTCACCTTCACCTCCCCCAGCATCTTCTTGGTCACACCACCTTTACCCGCATTCGCTGCGTCATCCACAGGAAGCGGCGCGGAGGCGCTACTGTCGGATGAGGGGGCAACAATTTGAGCCTCTTCGGCATAGCCGTTATTGGCAAACAACATAGACAACGCGAGCGACACCGCGCTCATGGCAACGAGCTTCTTGTTCATACTCTCCCCTTGAGATTGTTATTGAGAAAACGGGGCGAATACTAAAGACCTACTTCAAGCGCGGGAATGTGACAAATTGTCGCGCGACAAAATGTCGCACCTTGGTGCGACATTTTGCGGTGGAGGCTAACCTTTAGGTTATGCCGGAGCCACAATTTGTCGCCCCCTAGGGCAACGTTTTGCGGTGGAGACTAACCTTCTCCCCGCAAGGAGGAGGCCGTGGCTGTAAAGTCGCTAAAGCGACAACAGCCACGCACAGGTTATGCCGGAAACAAAAATGCCCTAGTGAGCTAGGGCATTTTTGCAATGGAGAGTGCTGCAATTCCGGAGAGTTATTTATTGATACCGCAACGCCTCAATCGGGTCGAGCTGCGCGGCTTTCTTGGCCGGATAGAAACCGAAGAACACACCTGTCGCCGCCGCCACACCGAAGGCGATCAGCACCGACATCCAGGAAATAATCACGGCGGTGTCGCTCAGCGTATTCACCAGCAGCGCACCGCCGATGCCGACCAGCACGCCGATGCAGCAACCCACCACCGAGATGATGATGGCCTCCAGCAGGAATTGCAGCAGAATGTCTTGTTCGCGCGCACCGATGGCCAGGCGGATGCCGATTTCACGGGTGCGCTCAGTCACCGACACCAGCATGATGTTCATGATGCCGATGCCGCCCACCAGCAATGAAATGGAGGCAATCGCGCCGAGCAGCAGCGACATGACGCGCGTGCTTTCGGCGGCGGAATCGGCCACGGCGGTGAGGTTGCGCAGGAAGAAATCGTTGTCCATGCCTTCGCGGATGCGGTGGCGCTGGCGCAGCAGTTGCGTCATCGCCGTTTCCACTTGCGGCATAACGTCCTGCGTGGTGGTTTGCACCATCGTCATGCGCACCGTTCCGGGGAACTGGCTGCCGAACACTTTGCGCTGCGCGGTAGTGAGCGGGATGATGATGGTGTCGTCCTGATCGCGCCCGTCCATCCCCTGCCCTTTGCTGCCGAGCAGGCCGAGCACCACGAACGGGCTCTGGCGGATGCGCAGGGTCTTGCCGACCGGGTCTTCGTCGCCGAATAAATTCTGCGCCGCCGTCTTGCCGATCAGCGCCACGCGTGTGGCGGAGCGCACATCGGAATCGGTAAAGCTCGCCCCTTCCACCACCGGCCACGAGCGCACCTCCAGATAGTCCGGCGTGGTGCCGAGCACCGAGGTATTCCAGTTATTCGGGCCGTAGACGATCTGCGCGTTGCCGGGGTGGATGGGCGCCACCGCCTGCACGCCCGGCAATTCGGCGATGGCCTCGGCATCGGCCACGGTCAGCGTCAAATTGCCGCCGCCGCCCGAACGCACGCCGCCGCTGGTAGAGCTACCGGAAAGCAGCACAAACAGATTGCTGCCCATCGCGCTGATGCTTTGCTGGATGGCGTATTGCGCGCCCTGCCCTATCGACATCATCAGCACCACCGCACCCACGCCAATCACCATGCCCAGCATGGTCAACAGCGTGCGCAGACGGTTCGCGCCCATCGCGCGCCAAGATTCGCCGAGCATCGCCCAGATCATGCTGTCGCCTCGTGTTGAGTCGCATGGTCACTGACGATGCGGCCATCGAAAAAACGTACTTGCCGTTTGGCATGCTGCGCAATGTCTTGCTCGTGCGTCACCAGCACCACGGTAATGCCTTCGCGGTTAAGCGATTCGAACAGCGCCATCACTTCCTCGCTGGTGTGGCTGTCGAGATTACCGGTCGGTTCGTCGGCCAGCAATAAACGCGGCCGGTTAATCAGCGCGCGGGCAATCGCCACGCGCTGCTGTTGCCCACCGGAAATTTTGTTGGGCATGGAGTCGTAGTATTTTTCCAGCCCCACCTTAACCAGCATTTCGCGCGCGCGCTGGCGGCGCTCTTCCTTGCCCACGCCGCAATAGATCAGCGGCAAGGCCACGTTGTCCTGCAAAGACATGCGCGGCAGCAAGTTGAACCCCTGAAACACGAAGCCGATGGTGCGGTTGCGCAACAAGGCCAACTCGTCTTTATCCATCTGCGCGACATGGCGGCCATCCAGCACATAGCTGCCCGCGCTGGGCGCATCCAGACAGCCCAAGATATTCATGAAAGTGGACTTGCCGGAACCGGATGGCCCCATGATCGCGACAAACTCGCCCGGCTCGATGAGCAGGGAAACATCTTTCAGAACGGGGAACGCACCGGCGGAAGTCTGGTAGGACTTGTGCAGATTTTCGATGCGGATGACTTCCGTGCTCATCAGAACATTCTCATCGGCGGTCTGCTGCTCGAACTCGACTGCTGTTTATTGGCGAGCGCATCGCCCACCACCACCTGATCGCCCGCCTTCAACTCGCCGCCGGTAATTTCGGTGTTGCGGTTGTCCGTGATGCCGAGCGTGATACTCACCGGCACAGGCACGCCGCCCTGCAACACATACACCGTGCCGCTAAACGCATCGCGCTTGGTCTTGCCGCCTTTCGCCGCATCGGCGCCGTTCTTTTTTACCGGCTCCGCATTGGCGGGTTTGAAGCGCAGCGCGGCATTGGGCACCAGCAGCACATCCTTGCGCTCTTCCACGGCGATGCTCACATAGGCCGTCATGCCCGGCATCAATAACTGTTCGGGATTGTCCACATTGACCACCACATCGTAGGTCACCACGTTGGACTGCACGGTCGGGCTCAGACGGATCAGCCTGACTTCGCCTTTGAAATTTTTCCCGGCAAACGCATCAACGGTGAAGCGTACCGTTTGCCCGACCCGGATATTGCCGATGTCCGCCTCGGCAAAGTTCGCGTCGATTTGCATCTTGGATAAATCCTGCGCGATCTTGAACAGCGTCGGCGTTTGCAGGCTCGCAGCCACGGTCTGCCCGACGTCCACCGAGCGATCCACCACTACGCCCGACACGGGCGAACGAATCACCGTGTAAGCCAGATTGGCCTGATCTTTTTCCACGGCGGCGCGCGTCAGTTGCACCTGCGCGGCGGCGGCTTTCTTGGCCTGCACGGCGGTATCCAGTTCCTGCCGCGACACGTATTCCTGCTCAAACAGACTGCGGATGCGCGCTTCGTTGGCAGTCGCCAGTTCCAGCGAGGCCAGCGCGCTTTGCACATTGGCCTGACTTTGTTTTTGCTGCGCGGCCAGCAGGGCATCGTCCAGCTCCAGCAGCACCTGCCCTTTTTCCACTTTGCTGTTGAAATCGACGTAGAGTTTTTTCACCGTGCCGGACACCTGCGTACCGACATTCACCAGCGTCACCGGATTGATCGTGCCGTTGGCGGAAACAACTTGTTTGATCTCGCCCTTCTCCACCGCCTGTGTGCGGTACTGCGGCTCTGCGGCGGCGGCGTAGTATTGGCGGTAGGCGACATAACCGCCCGCAGCGGCGAGCGCCAGAACGATCAAGGCTATAGCTGAACGGGATGATTTTTTCATGGCTGACTGTTCTCTGCTGAGGGTTCGGGGCTCTGCGCGGACAGCAGTTTGATGTCCAGACTGCCCATCGCCTGCGCCAACGTCGCGCGATAAATATTCCAATTGTAGGAGGCCTGCACGCGCTGCTGCCGTGCGCTCGCCAGCGCGCTTTGCGCGACCAGCACATCGAGCAAACTCCCCACGCCCGCCTGATAACGCGCCGAAGCCACGCGCTCGGATTGTTCCGCGCTGTTCACCAAGTCGGCGGTGCTGCGCAAGCTCTGCGAGGCGGTTTGCAAATTCTGGTAGGCGTTCCACACATCCAGCGCCACCTGCCGTTGCAGCTTGTCGCGCTGCGCCAGCTTGGTATCCACCTGCGCTTCTGCCGCGCGCACGCGGTAGCTCGGCGCATGGCCGGAATAAATCGGCACATTCAGCTTCAAAGAAAAATCGTAGGCATTGCCGGGAGACAGCACATCGGAGCGCGAGTTGGTCGCCGTTGCGCCGAAAGTGATGGTCGGTAAATCGCCCGTGCGCACCACGTCCACATTGGCCTGCGCCGCTTTAATTTGCGCTTCGGCAGCCAGCAAATCGGGACGGCGTTCGCGTGCAGTTGCAATCAGCGCATCCACCTCGCGCTCGAAATCGGCGGGCAGCGCGATCGTGCCGGTGGCAATCAACGCGATGGGGCTGTTGGCATCGCGCCCGATCACATTCGCCAAAGCACCCTGCGCGCTGCGCAACGCTCCCTCGGCCTGTATGCGATTCAGCACCGCCTGCGAATAGGCCGTTTGCGCCTGCAAGCGGTCTGCCGGTGCGCCCGAGCCCACCTTGCCGCGCAGGGTGGCCGCTTTCAAACTTTCCTGCGTCGAGCGCTCCGCTTCTTTGGTGGATGCCAATGCTGCCTGTGCCGCCTGCACTTGGTAAAAGGCTTGCACCGCGGCCAAGAACACCGTCTGCACCGTGTTGTCTTGCGTGGCCGCAGCCGCCGCAAGCAACTGCCGCGAACTTTCCAGCGTCGCACTGCGCGCACCAAAATCGTAGATCAGGTAGGACAGCGTGACTGCCGCGCTTTTAGTATCGAGCGGCGAAACTGCCCCCGTCCTGTCACTCAAACTGCGCGTCACGCCGACCGTACCGTTTACCGTGGGTAGGTAGGCAGTTTTGGCGATGGCCACTTGCGCCTCCTGATAGCGCGCATTCGCCCACACCTCGCGGGTTTGCGGGTTGCCGCACAGCGCGAGCTCTACCACATCGGCCAAGCCCAGCGCGTCGCTTGCGGCGATGACCTTGCATGGCTGCGGCGCTTCCACTGGCGGCAGGTCATTTGCCTGCGCGCAGACCGCCCCGACGCCTGAAAGCAGCAATACGGACAGCAGCAAAAATTTTCTGGTTGGCAATGTCATCTCAAC
>FZPW01000012.1_pt1 | contig 178044 bp, 150 predicted proteins | sample 1534771 | NCBI WGS metagenome assembly FZPW01 (sample SAMEA104161894, study PRJEB21768) | metagenome | biome: subterrestrial habitat; feature: phreatic zone; material: underground water | place: France | collected 2016-06-01 | depth 60 m | reverse complement strand
TTTTTTTTTAATGATACGGCGACCACCGAGATCTACACTCTTTCCCTACACGACGCTCTTCCGATCTGGGCGCATTCTCAACCAGCGCGCGGAACTCACGTTCGCGGGCGGCAAGCATTTCTTCCATCTGCTTGCGCTCGGTAATGTCGCGCGAAATAGCGGCAATGCGGTAAACCCTGCCGGACTCGTCGCGCATCGGGATTTGCGTCACGCTGAAATAGCGTTTGCCGGATGGCAGCTCCAGCACGTCGTCGTAACTCAGCGGGCGTCCGCTCTCCACGCAAGCGAGGTCATATTCAACCAGCCGCGCAGCCAGATCGGCGGGGAATAAATCAAATTTGGATTTGCCGCGCGCATCGGCATCGCGCATGCCGAACGTGCGCTCGGCGGCGGGGTTAAGCGAGGAAAGCGAAAATTTTCCGTCAGCTCCAACATCAATAAACAGAATGCTGTCTTCAAAGTTGGCGAACAACTCGTGGTAGCGCTGTTCATTTTCTTTCTGCGCCGCCGCATATTCCAACACCTTCACTTGCTTCAAGGCCGCGGCCAGTTCTTTATTCTGCTCGGAGGTCGAAAGCGAACTGCGGATCACATTGTGCATCTGGCGCGAAAACACCATCATCAATGCCAGATAGGTCAGTGCAATCCCGCCCATGAAGTAATACACTCGCTCGCCGAAAGAGCATAGCCAGATCGCGAGCGGCAACACTGCCGGCAGCATAAAAGCGGCCGCCGCCAGCGGCACAGCAGCCAATGTCACGCTGGCGAATCCGATAACCCCGGCGATTACAAAGATCAGCATCATGGCCACCGCATCAAGCGGTGTTGCGGGCAGGAATAAAACAGTCATCCCCCAGCACGCGCCAGCCGCAACCGCCCCCAGCACCAGCCCTGCAATCCACTTACCGTGCTCGATAGTCGTATCCTGCGCCAAACCGAGATAACGCTGCGCGTAAAATTGGCGCGCGCCCATCACCAGCCATAGCGACAACAACCAGACCAGCAAGATTTGCGGCTGCACCAGCGGCCACAGCGCAACCACCAGCCCGCCCGACACCAGTAGCGAAGCCAAAAATGAAAATGTAAACCGACGATAAACCAGCTCAAGCTGTTTGCCGGCAAGTAACTTCCTGTCTCTTTGTTCAACTAATTCGTCCACCCGCATCTCCTGAAATTCCTGCTGCCGTTAGGCCTTTTTTCACGGCGTGCAGAATCTCAAAGTTTTGCGTTTTGCGCAGTCAGGAAATCTTTATTTTTTTGTAGGATAAATTGAGGGGGTAGGGAAAACCCTACAGACAAGAGAGATGTGTTTAGCTGGTCTGTTTTACCCCGACGGGGTTGGCGGGCAGAAGTCCGACGAGAGCGGACAGAAGGGGAGCCGCAGCTTTAGCCCGCGCTCATCACCCTGTTCCGCCCGGACTCTTTGGCCTGATACATCGCACTGTCGGCACGCTGAAAAAGCTCGTCGAAACTTTCGCCTTTTTCCAGTGCTGCGACGCCGATGCTGGCGGTGGCGACAATACCGCACGGTTTCAGTGCTTCAATCCGCTGGCGCATTGTCTCTGCACGCGCGGCAGCTTCATCCAGCGCGACTCCGGGCAGCACAATAACAAACTCCTCGCCGCCGATGCGCGCTACCAGATCGTCGCTGCGGCAAACGCCTTGCAGTTCTTTGGCGAACAGTTGCAATACCTGATCGCCGGTTTTGTGGCCGCGCGTGTCGTTGATGCGTTTGAAGTGATCTGCGTCGATGACCATCAACGACAACTGCAGGCCGTTATCGTGCGCATCGCCAATCAGGGTGGAAGAAATTTCATTCAGGTAATAGCGGTTGTAGAGCGAGGTCAGCGGGTCGCGCATGGCGATGTCTTTCATCACCTCGTGCTGCGATTCGAGACGGCGCATCAGCGTCTGCATTCTGAGCAGATTGAACACGCGCACCTCCAACTCCTCCGCCACCACCGGCTTACCGACGAAATCGTTGGCTCCGTTACGCAGAATCTCCACCTTGCGCGCCATATCATCGAATGAAGAGATCGCCAGAATCGGCGTCAATGCGCTCTTGCACAACGACTCGCGCACGGCGCGGATTACCGAAAAGCCGGTCTTCGCTCCGGCAAGAATATAATCGGTCAACACCAGATCGTAGCTGTGCAAAGCCAGATTCGTAATCGCATCTTCCGCACTCTTGCAATGCTCGATTTGCAAGCCCATGCGCTCCAGTATCTGGCGGTAGAACATCGCCGACGAGGCGCTATCCTCGACCAGCAACACACGCCCTTTCACGCGCGCCGTATTGCTGAGGGAAAAGCGTTCGACAAACTGTTCGAGCTGGTCGAGATTGCGCTTGGAAAAACACTCGGTCACCCCGGCCATCAAGGCACGATTAATCACAGCTTTGCGCTGGGTCGATGCGAACATCAAACCCGGTTGGTGATGCACCAGTTTGTGTGACTTTGCCGATACAAAAAACTCGATACCGTCCATATCGCCCAACTCAAACGCGAAGCACACCAATTCCGCCGCATGCGCTTTCAGCATGTCCTGCGCCTCTTGCCCGTTTTTTGCTACACGCGCTTCAAAGCCGTATTTGCCGAACAGCGTGGACAACGTGAAAGCGACGGTGCGCGAGGGTTCAACAATCAGTACGTTCATGGGTAATCCGATATTCAGTAATGGGGATGCAACTTAACTACGATCTCTGCCAAACCTCTTTGTACTTTTTGATGCGGTCTTCCAGCAACATATCGCCGTCGCCTCTCATTTCCGTCACATCCAGCGTGAGATGAAATTGAGAGGACACCGCCGACAACATTGAAATTGCCACCACGCAACGTGCCTCGACATATTGCACCGGTTCATCCGCCCTGTATTTCGGCAGCATCAGCGCCAGATTACAGCGGTATCCCGGCATCAGGTTGTGATCCGTCCTCACCTCCATCCTCTTCCGTCCCAGCTTGCTCAAACGCCCGTAAATCGGCGGAGTACTGTCTTCCGGCACAATGGCCGCACGCCAATTGACGCGAATATCTTCCTCTTCCATTCTTAACTCTTAACCCTTGCGGAGCACTCCGCTGCCGACGTCCAATTCGGACAGCCAATTGATAAAACGCGATACATCCTGCCCCTTGTAGATCGAACCGTGCTGCGGGCACAGCATATCGATTTCCATTTTGCAGGCACGCTCGCACCAGTCCAGCACGGCTTCTTTCGAACCCATCCAGCGCTGGTGAAATCCCTTGATGTAGGCGATGTGTTTATCAAAATCTTTCACGAATAAATCGTTCTCGGTCTCGGGCAATAGCGCCGCACCGATATCACCGGTAAACAACATCTTCGCCTTGGCATCGTACAAATGAAAATTGCCGGACGAATGCAGGTAGTGCGCGGGAATCGCCTCCAGCACAATTTTGTTAAGCGACAACTTTAGCCCCTCGTCGGGAAGCGGGATAAACGTCTGGTCGTTGCCGCCGAAATGCGGGATGAACGAAGTCCACAACCAGCTGGTATAGCAACGCAGCTTCGGATTAAATTGCAGCCACAGTGCCAGAGAGGAAACGATGTCCGGATCCTGATGCGAAGCAAACAAATGCGTGATCTTGGCCGGATCGAACTCTTCGCAAATCGCGGAGAACACCGCCGGAAAAATTTCCGATCCGCCCGGATCGGTGAGCACAGCAACATCTCCGTCAGTAATCAGATATTCGTTGGTATCGATCAGATAGTTGGGGCGCTCCGGATCGCGCGAAACCGCCAGCCATTTGTGCTCTCCATTGGCGTAAATTGTCGTGGTTTTTTTCATACGTTTACCTTGTTCATCATGTGTCCCACATTGCGGCTGTAGGCGGTTAAATTGCCGATGCTGACATCAATGCTTGTCGCGATCTGCTCCAACACGGGGCGCATGGCACCGCCGTAAGCGGACTCAATCATCGCGGAGCGCGCGATCACCTCGCCTGTCACCCGCTGTTTCTCGGCGCGCCGTATCAAACTTTGCAATTCAAGTACGCGCTCGGAGTTGTGCGCATTGGTCACATCAAGCTCCCCCCGGCTACGCGTGCAAGTCGATGCAAGCGCAGCCTGCGCTTTGGCGCTGCTACGCCCCGCCGCCTGTATGAGGTGCAGGCGATGAATCTGATTGCGGCTGATTGCAGTTTCACGCACCAGTTCATAGATCAGTTTCGACCACCCCTGCATCGTGAGCGCCATGCTGTCGCTAAACCTGCGCAACTCGCCCGCCACCACGCAAAAACCGGCAGCACGACTTCCTGCCCGCCCCGCCACCAGATTGGCATTTACCGCAATCAGACTGATATTCGCCGAAGCAGAAATGGATTGTTTGATTGCCTCGTTGACTGTGGCAATCAGCGTTAATTCGCTAACACCGGTGCCTCGCAACTCCGGCGTTCCCAGCCTCACACGCGGTCGCCCCGTGCAGGATTCATTTTGTTCCGCCATCCCATCTCCTTCTTTATCAGCCTGCGACTTTGTCCTGTGCCGCCTGTACAGTTTCGAGCCGGAAAATGTGTTTTCCGCGGGTGCGCACAATCGCAGAATTTGCCGCGGAGCACAGTCAGATAATGCTTATTTTTTTGTAGGAAGATGAGAAGGGGGTAGGGAAATCCCGACAAGAAACATTGGTGAAAAAATGGATATATCTATTCGTCGCTATACCTGTTCATGTGAGAAGAACTTTGCCTCGCTCTGTCGCTGTTATAGGAGCGAGCCCGATCCGCGGGGCTTGGTAAACTTGGGGTATTAAATAGCCGGAGGCCGCATCGGCGGCTCGGAGTCGGCTTATTGGGTAAGGCCTGTCAACGGGACAAAAAACTCAAGCCGCCAAGGCGGCATCACCAACAGTTCTCCCCTTTAAAAAAGGGGCTGTGCAGTACCGCACAAACTCTGCCGCGAGGTCGGTGCCCGCACAGATCAAACCTTGTTGAATCCCCCGGCCAAACCGCGGGCTGCTCTCATTGAATTACTTCACCAATTGCTCGATAAACAGCACGACAATCCGCATCAGCAGCAGCGATGGAATCAGCGCGAAAAAACCTCTCATTAGCAAGCTCATGATCACTTAACTCAGTACGTAAAATGCGAACATCAACAACCCCTGCTGTAGCAGCAATAGCGGAACCAGAATTTTCGAATCTTTAATTAGCGTAGTCATTTTTTCCTCCTGATTGTTGTTGAATTTGCGGGAGGGATGTTCTCAAAGCCGGGAACTTTTGACAGTCAGGAAATGCTGATTTTTTTGTAGGAATTTATGAAGCGGGTAGGGATTTCCCTACGATAGATTTGATCGCAAAGATGCGGTCACTACAATTGCGTTTTATAGGAAAGAACTTCGCACAAGAACGTAGCGAATCAAAAAAGGAAGTCGCTACAAACTCGCAAACTACAGTTTGATTAAATAATCCGCGAGCAGCAGAACCATCTGCAAGGCCAGTAACATCGGCAATACTTTGATGAGTGCTTTCATCATCACATTCCAGAAATATCTCTGCCAACAATATGGCAAGTGCTTGCGTGCGCGACTCGCAATCAGCCGCTACGCGGTATTACCTCGTAGCAAAATCCACGATCATCGCCAGCATCTCAACACCAATTAACAGAAACAACGTCAACATGTCTTGGCCGGTAATTTTGTTCATAATTTCCTCCAAATATAAATTTGCTTATCGCGCAATAACCGCGGGGCATTCCCCTCGTGATCATCACTGTCTCACTGAGCCGCGGCACTTTCTTTCCCAGCCACCTGCTGCATGAGTCGCGGCACATCGAGAATCAGTGCCACTTCACCGCTGCCCAGAATGGTGAAGCCGCCGAGTCCGCGCACGCCGCCGAATACCGTGCCCAGCGGTTTGATCACGGTCTGGTATTCACCCATCAGGTTGTCCACCACGATGCCCGCTTTGTGTCCGGCGTATTGCACCACCACGACGTTTTCGCGGCGGCTGGCTTCGCCTTCCACTTCGAACAGGTCACGCAGTCTCAGGTACGGCAGCACTTCGCCGCGCAGGTTGAGGTAGTTGTTGTCGCCCTCTTCCGCTTTGCGGGCGGGCAGTTCGATACATTCGACCACCATGTCCAGCGGCACGACGTAAGCCGAGCCGCCCACGCCGACGAGGAAACCGTCGATGATGGCCAATGTCAGCGGCAGGCGGATGCGCATGGTGCTGCCCTTGCCCGGGGTGGATTCGATGTCCACGGTGCCGCGCAAGGCTTGGATGTTTCTGCGCACCACGTCCATGCCCACGCCTCGGCCGGAGAGGTTGCTCACCGCATCGGCGGTGGAGAAACCCGCTTCGAAGATGAGGTTGTAGATTTCCTTGTCCGTCAGTTGCTGGTCTGGTTTGACCAAGCCGCGTTCAATGGCTTTTGCGAGAATCTTGTCTTTATTGAGGCCGCCGCCGTCGTCCACGACTTCGATGACGATGCTGCCGGAGTCGTGGTAGGCATTGAGTTTCAGGGTGCCGTGCGCGGGTTTGCCGCGCGACAGGCGCACATCGGCGTGTTCGATACCGTGATCCATGCTGTTACGCACCAGGTGAGTGAGCGGGTCGCCGATCTTTTCCACAACGGTTTTGTCGAGTTCGGTTTCGGCTCCGTGAATTTCCAGACGGATGTCTTTGCCGAGGTCTTTGGATACGTCGCGCACCACGCGCTGGAAGCGGGTGAAGGTGCCGCCGATTTGTACCATGCGCAAGCTGAGGGCCGAGTCGCGCACTTCTTCGACCATGCGCGATAAGGTGGCGGTGGCTTCAACCAGTTCGGGCATGCCGGCGCGTTGGGCGATGAGGCTGGTTCCGGCTCCGGCGATAATCAGTTCGCCGACGAGGTTGATGAGTTGATCCAGCTTCTCGGAGTCGACGCGGATGAGGCTGACTTCGGCGCTCTTGCTTTCTTTTTCTTTGACTTGTTTTTGTTTTTCCAATGCGGCTTCGACGACGGGGGCATCGACCATGCCCTGTTCGACGATGACTTGCCCGATGGGGTGACCGGCTTTGCCGGTTTCGGACTGGATGCGCAGTGCCTGATCGAGCTCGGCGTCGGTCAGGGTGCCGCAGCTGACCAAGATGTCGCCCAGACGCAGGTTCTCGCCGTCCATGTCGCGGATGAGGTCGAGGTATTCGTGGACTTTGCTGCGCGGGGGCAGGATGCGGATCTGGCAGTCGTCGCGCACGAATTCGAAGACGCCTTCGATGGCGGATTTGTCCGCATCGGATTGGAAGGCAATTTCAAAACCCAGATGGCAGCTTTCCGCATCAATGTCTTTGATGGCGGGAATGGTGTCGGTCAGGGTGACGATGTGAACGATTTTGCCCAGGGTCGCCAGGTAGCGGATGAACGAGAGCGGGTCCATGCCGTTGCGGAACACTTCGGTGCCGAAGCGCAGGGAGATGTGCCAGTTGTCGGTTTCAACTTCGCCGCCGCCTTCTTTCTCGAATTTGTGTTCGTATTCGGCGGGGACGCTGGCGGCTTGGGCGGGAGCTGCTTTGGTCGCGGCGGCTTTGGCCGGGGCCACACCCAGATAGGTGTTCAGCTTGCCGATGAGTTCGGCGCTGCGGCCGTTGCTGGCGGCATCGGGCTCTTCACCGGCGGCGGCGTGGTTGACCAGTGCGCCGATGTGGTCGCTGGATTCGAGCAGTAGTGCGGCCAGATCGGCGTCAATGTTCAGTTCGCCGCTGCGCACTTTGTCCAGCACGCTTTCGGCGACGTGGGTGAAGCTGACGATGTAGTCCAAGCCGAACAAGCCCGCCGAGCCTTTGATGGTGTGCGCGGCGCGGAAGATGGCGTTGATGATGTCAGGATCGTTCGGGTCTTGTTCGATGCGCAACAGCGCCGCTTCCATCGCTTCCAGCAGTTCTCGGCTTTCGATGATGAACGTTTGCAGGGCTTCGTCGAGGTTCATGGTTTTGTCCTAAAGTCTTTCTGTTAATGCGCTGAGGCCATCACGACTTGATCGCCGAAGAATGAACCCAGGTCGCACAGGTCGATCATGTCCAGTACCGGCTTGCTGTGACCAACGTAGCGCAGTGTCTTACCGCGAAGAATAGCTTCGAGTTTGACGGCGACCATCAATTGCAGTCCGGCGGCGTCGATATCGGTGACGCTAGTCAGATCAATTTCAACTTCATCGTTTTGGGCGATCGCCGGCATGATCGCTTCACGTAACTCTTGCACCATAAAAATGGTCATTTCGCCTTCGATGGGAAACTGCATTACTTGTTTGCTTTTGCGTGCCATGACGTCCTCTTAGGGGTAAGTTAATGATGTCAAAACGTGACAAGAACTTCGCATCTCATTCGCGGGAATATCCTGTTTAGGGAAGAATCAGTTTCGATACCGCGGTGAGCATTTGTGCGGGTTGGAATGGCTTGACCACCCATGCCTTGGCACCGGCGGCTTGGCCTGCCTGCTTTTTGTCTTCGCCCGCTTCGGTGGTCAGCATGATGACCGGGGTGAATTTGTATTCGGCTTTCTTTTTGGCTTCGGTCACGAAGGTGATGCCGTCCATGTTGGGCATGTTCACATCGCTGATGATGAGGTGAATCTTTTGACCGGTGAGTTTGCCCAAGGCATCTTTGCCGTCGCATGCTTCAATAGTATCATAGCCCGCACCTTTCAGCGCGATGCTCACGACTTGGCGCAAAGAGGCGGAGTCGTCTACGACCAGAATTGTTTTTGCCATTTGTGTGTCTCCTAAAAAAATGTAATTTCGGGTTCTTGATTCTTTGCCGTTTGGGAGGCGCCGCTGTAATGCCTGCCGCTGTGTGCGGCATGTTGTTCCGGCATGGTGTAGGTTTGCGAGAGTTCCTGTAGCCAGAGGCGCGCGTCAAACGGATTGGGCAAATTGCCCTTGGCAATTTCCTGTTCGTAAGTCGACAGATTGGTTTCCAGCTTGGCCAGATCGTTGCGCACGTGCATGAGTATCTGGCTGACGCGATCCTGAAATTGCAGCGAAACCAACACGTCGCTGATTTCCGCGCCGATAACTTGGCTTTCCTGACGCAACACTTCGGCGGAGTTATCCAGCCCGGTCGCTGCCTGTTCGAATTTACCCAGCACTTGGGCGATGACGTTTTCGGAATTGGCGACCATCACGGCATCTTGGCGGGCATATTCTTCCGAAGCGTGCAGCGTGGCTGCGATGGCGTTATTAACGGTTTCGATGGTGTCCGCGATCTTTTTTCCGCTCTCCGCTGAAAGCGTGGAGAGCTTGCGCACCTCGTCGGCCACCACGGCAAAACTGCGTCCCACTTCGCCCGCGCGCGCGGCCTCAATCGCGGCGTTCAACGCCAGCAGATTGGTTTGTCCGGCGATTTTGCCGACATCGCTGGCCATATTTTTGAGGGAGTCGGTAAGGTGCGACAGTGCTTGTACTTCGTTGAGCAGTGCTTGTTTCCCATCCAGCGACGATCTCATTGAGGTGATGACGCTATCGAGATCCTGATGGCAACCTTTGAGTAATTCCACCAGCCCTTCGCTGTTGTTGCTGCCGCCGGAAAGACTGATCGCTTTTTCCAATCCTTGCGACAAGCTGCTGAAGCGGTTAGCCAGATTGATCGTGGATTCTTCGGTATGCGTGCGCGCCATGTCGATCTGGCGATACCACACGGGAAGCACTTCGACGCACAGCGTGTCGAGGCCGGTGATGTTTTTGAGTTTTTGCGCATTCAGCGCGGCGGACAGTTGCTCGTGTTCGGCTTGTACGGCAGCAAGCAGTTCGGCGCGATGTTTTCTGGCAATCAACGGTGAGGCAATCAGCGTGGCAGCCACCAGTGATGCAGCCACAAGCATGGCGACAGTTGTAAGCCCGCCGATGGAGATAACCGCTACGGCGCTAACGATACCGAGCAGATAAACCGATAGCGAGGTCCAGCCGGATGCCGACAAGCTCTTGCCGTTTGCGGATTCGTGCGCCGCACTCTCTCTCATTGTTAATTCCATTTCTCCACCTTGGGACTTTTTGAGTGGTGGGCATGCTCTCAAAAAAAATGAAATTACACAGTCAGGAAAGGCTGATTTTTTTGTAGGAGGTATTGATGGGGTAGGACGATGCCGTAGGTTTTTCTCTGCATAGGAAAATTCCTACATGAGAGCTAAGCCGAGGATGCTCGAGGTAAGCGAGAGTGCAGGATTTATTAAAAAACTCCGGAATAATTAATCGGCAACCGGGGGGAATAATGGCGGCAGATTGTTGTCGTGCCGCGGTTAATCAGGTTCAATTTTATTCAGGCCGAATTCCGCCGCATACAGTACGAGGTCGGCATTGCTCTTAAAGTGCATTTTTTGCATCAGGCGTGTTTTATGGGTGCTGACAGTTTTGGTGCTGATAAAAAGCTCTTCGCCGATTTCGGTGACAGTTTTTCCTTGGGCAAAAAGTTTCATGATCTGCAATTCCCGTTCGGATAGCCGCTCATTGGGAGTAGTCGAAGAGCGCACCGGTTTTTTCGCTTTTTCAAACATCATTTCTTCAACGATGTCCGGATCGACGAAGCGCTCGCCTGCGGCAACTTTGCGTATGGCCGCCATCAGCATATCCTGACGGCTTCCCTTGGTGAGATAACCGGTTGCGCCAGCCTGAAGAACGCGCTTGGCAACTTGTAGTTCGTTGCGCATGCTGAAAATAAGAATCGGCAGCTGCGGGAATTTACTGCGGATGCGTTCGACGAGGTCGGCACCGTTGACGCCGGGCATAGTCAAATCGAGCAGAATCAGGTCGAATTGACCGTTGCCCAGTACTTGCATCACTTGGTCGCCGTTTTCGGCTTCCCCCGCGACAGTGACATCGCCCATTGCCTCGCATAATTGTTTCAGGCCATTCCGCATGATGACGTGGTCATCGGCAATTAATACTCTAATCACAATTTCTCCTCAAAATAAAACTAAACACGGTAAACCCGGCGTAATTCTTATCTAACAAAAATTCAGTGCGGCTCACTTTATTGTTTTCGGTGAGCTGCTCGGGGGATACTCACGATGATCTCAGTTCCGCTTCCCGCACGGCTATTGATCGAGGCAATGCCCCCGAGCATGAGCGCGCGTTCGCGGATGCCAACCAGCCCGAAAGAGTTTTTCTTCTTTTTGTTCAGATCAAATCCTTGTCCATTGTCTCTTACTTTCAAAACATAATCATCCCCGTCTTTGAGCAGGCTGATCACAACTTTGTCTGCCCGTGCGTGCCGCAGGATATTGGTGAGCGACTCCTGAACGATGCGGAATAGCGCGATAGCCTGAGTTTCTTCAAGTGTGATTTCCTCATCCGGGATACGTATTTCGCATTGAATGCCGGAGTGGGAACCGAAACGTTCAGTTTGCCATTTCAGTGCGGCGACGATGCCCATGTCCAGCTCGACAGGGCGCAGTGCGGATGCAATGTGGCGTACAGCCTGAATGGCCTTATCGGTCAGGTTCATGGTTTCCTGAACGTACTCATGCAAGGCCGGAGAGTTTTCCGAAAATTTAAAATCCAGCAGCGAGATGTTCAGTTGCAGGCCGCTGAGGATTTGTCCCAACTCGTCATGCACTTCGCGCGCGATATATTTACGTTCCTCCTCGCGCACTTCTTCCCGGTGGGCAATCAATCCGCTCAATTGCTCGCGCGAATCCACCAGAGCCTGTTCGATTTGTTTCCGTCCTGTGATATTGCGGGACAGGACAATGAAGTGACTTTCGCGCAAATCGGGCGCTGATTTTTTTGCCACGGAAAGTTCAAACCAGCTATCGCCGCCGGGTAGGGATATGCGGATGACTTTACCGAAAGAGGTACCGCTAACATTCGCTTCCCCGAGTGCATTCATGGCGATTTCCGCCGCTTCGGGACTGAGCACATCTTTGACTGTTTTGCCGAGCAGGGATTCTTTTTGCGCCGCCAGCAATTGCGGGCTTTGCGTCCAGACATTGAGATATCTGCCCTCCCCGTTCACTTCAAACAGTACATCGGGAATCGCATTGATGACACCTTCGGTAAATTCGATCGCCTGCTTTAACCGCTCTTCAATCTGCTCGCGCACCTCAATTTCAACCTGAAGCAACTTGTTGCTCGCGAGCAGTTCGGTTGTCCGCTCTTTGACCAAAAGCTCAAGTTCATTCTGGTAACGTTGCAATTGCGCATGCTGTTCCGATAATTTTTTTTGCGTGTTTTCGCGCTCGAGTTCATGGCGCCTGCGTTCCGTGATATCGAGAACGACGCCGACAAGATAGGCTTCACCATCGGATGAGCGGAATGGTGTTTTGGTCGTGTAGAGGTGGTAGGTTTCCCCATTTTTGTTGGTGACGGTTTCTTCGGTGACCAAGAGTTCGCCGGAGGTAAAAACCTGTTCATCCTTGTCCCAAAACAGTTTTGCCTGTTCTTCCGGAAAGAAATCGTCGTCGCACTTTCCGAGCAATTCCTCGCGCGGATGGCCGATCATCCGGCTGCATGCGTCGTTCATCATGACGAAGCGATGCTGCCTATCTTTCACGAAGAGCGGTACCGAAACCGCATTGACAATTTTGTCGAGGAAGTTGCGCGAATTTGCCAACTCGACTTCCATACGTTTGCGCCAGGAAATGTTCAGTACAAAGCAGGTCAGCCCAACGATCACTCCTGCATCTGAACGGATGGGCGACCAGAAGGCCTGCCAATATTCACGCGATAACCTTTCGTCACCGTGGTGCTCTTCCAAGGCAAAGCTCTCGCCTGATAACGCACTGTCCAAATTGTGCTTGGTCGCCTCGCGGTCGGATTGGCTGCCGATTACATCCAGCATATTCATACCGAGCACAATCTCTTTTCCCCAAATCGCTTTCATCGTTTTTTGGTGTTTTGAATTGAAGGCGACATAGCGGTAATTGCAGTCGAGTGCGAAGGTAATCACATCGGGCGAACTTTCCAGTATCGAATGCAGCAGGTCGCTGCTGGCCCGGTAACGCGCCTCGCTTTCTCTGATGGTGATTTCCGCCTGTTTGCGCTCGGTAATATCCTGCGCCAGCCCCAGTACACCGATGATACGGCCTTCGGCATCCCGCAATGGCGCTCTGATGGTTTCCAGCAATGCCCAGTGTTTGTCGCTGGCATAGCTCACCCACTCTTCGTTGACGGTGGGGAGGCCTGCGGCAATGGCTTCTTTATCTTTTTGGCGGAAAAAATCCGCCTGATCGGTATCGACAAAGTCGTAATCGTTTTTCCCGACAATTTCGGTTTCGGCGGCGTCGAACAGACTTTCAAAAACGGGATTGCAGGCAAGATATTTTCCGTCCGGATTTTTGATCCATGCCATGTTGGGCAGTGCATGGAAAAATGCCTTCAAGCGTTGTTTCTCGTTCTCCAACTCGGCCTCAATGCTCTTGCGTTGGCTGATGTCGCGCACCAGCGATATACTCATCATCTGGCCTTGGTACTCTAATAATGTTCCTCTGATCTCCACCGGAAACTCGCTACCGTCGCGTCGGCGATGGCGGGTGTCAAAAGTGAAATGTCCGTCGGCCTCCAGCTTCTCCGCGATGTGTTGCAAGTCCGCTTGGGTGATATTGGGGTCTATGTCTGAAGGCGTCAGTCCAAGCAGCTCTTCGCGGCGATAACCCAAGGCGCGGCAAGCCTCTTCGTTGACGTAAACAAATTGCAGGTTGCCGTCGAGCAAATAGACTGCTTCGCTGGCCTGATCGAGCGCAAATTCCTTCAACTTGAGCTGCTGTTCGGCTTCTTTGCGCTCGGTGATGTCGTGCATGAAACCATCCCAGCGGGTTCCGCCTCCCGGCATTCGTTGCGGCAGCGAATGCACTTCGATCCAGCGCAGCCCTTTGGTCGGGTGAACGATACGATACTCCACGTGATAAGGGCTCAGGTCGCGCTCGGACTCTTCGGTTTTGCGGAAAGTCGTTTCGATATCGTCGGGATGACTGATTGCAACGAATGCCGAAATATCCTGTATCACCGCCTCCGGTGATACCCCGTACATCTCCCGAATACCGGGGCTGGCAAAGGTCATGGCATAGCTGTCATCGGGACGGTGTTCCAATGTGTAGAAATAGCCGGGAACCACGTTGAAAAATTGGGATTGGCGCTGTTCCAATTCGAGATGCTGCTGCAACACCCGCTCAAATTGTTTGCGCGAAGTAATGTCGCGCCCGATGCACAGCACGCTCTTTACCGTGCCATCCTCAGCGAATTCGGGAACATGAATATTCTGAAAAACCAGTTCGCTTCCATTGCGGGCGATATAAGTCACTTCGACCGTTTCCGGCTTGCCCGTTTTCAGCACGCGCTCAATGCACTGCTGAATTTTTACACCGTCGGCGGAAGGCGCCAGTTCGGACTCGGTCGGTGTTTTACCCAGTAGTTCGGTTGCGGAAGCACTGCTGATCCGTTCGGCAGCCGGATTGATATATACCCGACGGCAATTGCGGTCATAACGCAAAATCGGATCGGGAATATTTTCGATCAGTGCGCGGAGCTCGGTTACGCGCTGCCGAAACAAGGTTTCCACGCGCTGCTCCAACCCGGTATTGAGTGCCTGAATTTGAGTTTGCGCGCTTCGTAAGCGATAGATCAGAAAGGCGACGAACAGCAGCAGGATGCCCAGCGCTAACCATAAGGCCGGCTCCGCGTTGTTGCTGCTTTGATCGGCGAATGCCGATGCCGGAGCGAGAAGCCAAAGCAACAATAGTAAGAAAATGTTTGAGTGTCGCATTATGGTCAATTGCGATAATTTTCGGGGCATTCTGCGAATCCTTACGCGGGGAGCGGCAGGCGTACCAGAATTTCCGTCCCGCTTCCCGGGCGGCTGTTGATGGAGACAACCCCGCCCAGCGCCAAGGCTCTTTCCTGTATGCCGACCAATCCCAGAGATGCGGTTTTTTTGGTGCTGATATCGAAGCCGATCCCGTTGTCGCGAATTTTTAAAATGTAATTATTCGTGCTCCGCTCAAGGGTGATGTCCACATGGTCGGCCTTGGCGTGCTTGGCGACATTGGTAAGCGACTCCTGAACGATGCGGAACATGGCAATCGCATAATTTTCGCCGAGCTTCATGGCACTTTCGTCAATATTGACCTCGCACTGAATGCCGCTCTGGGTGCCAAAGCGGTTTGCCAGCCATTCCAGCGATGCCGCGATGCCCATATCCAGTGCAACGGGGCGCAGCACGGTTGAAATGTTGCGCGTAACGATAATGGCCTGATCGGTCAGCTCCATATTTTTTTGCAATTGTTCGCGCAGTTGCGGCGAGTCGGTCGCGTGTCGTAACGATAGTGCGGAAAGATTCAGTTGCAGGCCGGCCAGTATTCGCGCCAACTCCTCATGCAGTTCGCGCGCGAGATACTTGCGCTCCTCTTCGCCGCTTTCCTGATAGCGGGAAGCCAGACGGCGCAACTGGGCGCGCGATTCTTCGAGCGCCCGGTTGGCATCGCTCAGCTCGACGGTGCGTTCGGCAACCTTTTGCTCCAGCTCTTCCTGATACTCCCGCAATTGCGCGTTCTTTTCTTCCAATTGCCGTTGGGCGACATGCAGCTTGATGTGGGCATCGACGCGCGCCATGACTTCGTCGATCTGCAACGGCTTGGTAACGTAATCGACACCGCCTGCGGCAAAGCCTTTAACCTTGTGTTCGGGCGAGGCCAGCGCGGTCATAAAAATCACAGGGATATTGCGGGTGTTTTCCTGAGCCTTCAATCGCTGGCAAGTTTCAAAACCATCTATACCCGGCATCATCACGTCGAGCAGAATCAAATCGGGTTGTACTAACTGCGCCCGTTGCAGCCCTTCCTCGCCGTCCTGCGCGATGGAAACCAGATAGCCCCTTTCCTCCATGATCTTGACGACCATGCCCAAATTACTGGGCGTGTCATCAACAATCAGTATGGTGGGGGAATCATTATTTTGAGTCATTTATGTATCCTTCAACAAAAGCAAGAATGGCCTTCGACTGGAAGCCTTCGGCCATCCGGTGCAGCCGCGCGGCGAACGGACGGTAATGCGGATCGGCATGGGCGATGCGTTCGGCGAATTGCAAAATGTCGCGCATGTTGCCCAGTTGCGCGAGGCGATGCAAGGTTTGCATTTCCTCGACGGGCGGTATGAGCGATGATCCGGCGTATTCGTCATCACCGTAGGGTTTTTCAGATTCACCGTCATCGGGCATCGCAAGTAATGCCGCGGGCCCGATTTCCACCGCGGGCAGCTCCAGTTCAAAGCGGAAGATACTCCCCTCCCCGATGCGGCTTTCAACCGTAATGTCGCCCCCCATCAAACGTACCAGTTGCCGGCTGATGGCCAGTCCGAGTCCCGATCCGCCCAAGCGTTGCTTGGTGTCGCCCGCCTGCTCGAAAGGCTGAAAGATCGTTTCGAGTTCGTGTGCAGCGATGCCGACACCCGTATCTTCGACCTCGAAAGCAAGGCGCGAAGGAGTGACTCTGCGAATACGCAGCACGACCCGGCCTTGGTCGGTAAATTTGATGGCATTGGAAAGCAGGTTGAGCAGCACCTGCCGCAACCGTTTGTCGTCGCCCCGGATACCGGCGGGCAAATCAGCCGCCAGATCGGTACTGAACTCGATTCCCTTTTGTTTTGCTTTGAGGCCGACAATGTTTGCAACGATACGCAGAAAGGTGGCCAGAGAGATATTGCTTAAATCGAGCTGGAAGCGCCCCGCCTCGATGCGGGCCAGATCCAGAATATCTTCGATCAGCGACAACAGGTGTTCTCCGCTGTCGCGGATGATCTTAAGCGCATCGGCATTGCGCTCGCTCAACGTGGTGTCCCGCTGCAAAATTTGCGTGTAACCGAGGATGCCATTCAGCGGTGTGCGCAGTTCGTGGCTCATCTGGGCGAGGAATTCGCTACGCGCTTTTGCCAGCCGCACGGCCTCGGCTAATGCCGACTCGCGCGCCGCTTCGTAACGCTTGAAATCGGTGATGTCCTGCATCATGCCCTGCGAGCGCAAGGGCGTGCCATCGGCGGTGCAAATGGTTTCGCAGCGTTCGCGAACATATTTGATACGACCATCCGGAAACAGCAAGCGGTGTTCGCTCTCGTAGGGTTTGCCCGTTTCCACCGACTCGATATAGGTGCGCGCGATTGCCTCGCGGTCATCGGGATGAGTGGCGTTGATGCAGCCCTCATAGGATGCTCCCTGCGTGACCGGATCAATTTCAAAAATGCGGAATAGCTCGTCGGACCAGAGGTGAGTATCGTTCGCGATGTCGTATTCCCAGCTGCCGACATGGGCGATGCGCTGGGATTCGGAGAGCATTTTGCGGCTTTCCAGCAGCGAGTTTTCCACCGCTTTGCGCTCGGTGATGTCGAGCATGATGCCGTGCCAGAGCACCCTGCCATCGGCTTGTCGCTCCGGTATCGAATGGCACTCGATCCAGCGTTCCGGCTGGTCAGTGCGCTGCACTCGGGCATCAATCTGAAATGGATGCAATGTCCGCGCCGACTCGGCGACCTCCGCCGCAATGCGCGAGCGATCATCAAAATTAGCCAGTGCAAGCAATGGTGCAGCATCCTCCCGGATATCTTCCGGCCGCAAGCCGAAAATTTCCTCGACTCCCCTGCTGGCAAAGGGAAAGCTCATACGTCCCCCCGGCGACAAACTGAAGGTATAGGCAAAGCCGGGCATATTGGCAAAGAAATTCTCCGCGCGCCGCTCTGCCGCGCGCAAGTCGGTGACCTCGTGCGCGATGGCGAGCACGGTTGCCACCTGCCCGTTAGCGTCGAATTCGGGCACGAGCAGCCCTTGGTATTCGCTGGTCTTGCCATCGACGATGTATTCGACAAAGATGCTGCGGCGTTCGCCGGTCGCGAGCACTTCGCGGATGGCAACCGTCGCCCTCTCCGCACTGGCCGATTCCACGGCCCCGCATTCGACTGTCAGCTTGCCGAGCAGTTGGTCTGCGGGCGTGGCGGTAACCCGCTCGGCAGCCGGATTGACGTAAACGCGGCGGCAATTGCGGTCATAGCGGAAAATCGGGTCGGGCAGGTTTTCGGCCAGTACGCGAAACTCGCGCTCGTGAGCGGCAAGCGATTCTTCCATGCGCTTGCGCTCGGTAATGTCGCGTACCGAGGTGAGGACAAATAACCTGCCATCGAACTCGACGTAACTGGCACTGAGTTCGACCGGAAAAATGCGGCCATCCTTCGCCCTGTGGCGCATGATGTAAGGCGATGCCGAGACAGAACCCGCGACCTTACCTTGCATCATGCCCCTGATTTTTTCGAGCGACGCATCGGGATCAATGTCGAGCGGGCTCATGGCCAGCAGTTCCTCCCGGCTGTAACCGAGAGAGCGGCAGGCGGCGGCATTGACATAGGTGAAACGGAGTTGGTCATCGATCAGGAACAGCGCATCGGACGACTGATCGATGGCGTGGTCAAGCAAGGCCATGCGCTGATCGGCCTTGGCTAGGGCGGCAAAGCTTTGTTCCAGTGCCACGGTGCTGGCTTTGAGCCGTTCGACTTCGCTGCCTGTTTCGGTGCCAGCAGGTAACGCCCCCAGATGGCGCAGTTCCCGGTCAATCTGCTCCAGCGGATTGACCACATGGCGTACCACGTAACGGAGCGACAGAATGAGCAGGAGCAAAATCAAGGCGAACCACGCAATATGGGCAATGAGACTCGCGCGTGCGGATGCCTCTTCTTGGCCGCTGATGAGTAAGACCTGCTCCGTGGTCTGAATCATCAGTGCGGACATGTCGTCCAGTATCGGCAGCGAAGCAGAGGTGAGTTGGTCCAGCGCGACAATTGCCCGCCTATTCGCGGCCAATTCCACCAATAGCTGATCTTGCAGCGTTCTAAAAACGGCAAAGTGTTGTTTTCTGGTTTCTCCGGCATTCAGCCGGACCGCTTCAACATCGGCAGCCGCCGCCAAGCGGTCGATGTCGTGCCAGAGCTGGTCTTCCTTGCCGCGCATTTCGTAAATGGCGCGCAGAGCCGCCATCGTGGGCGGCTTGCCTGCGGCCAGTATTTTGGCAATGCCGGATGCTTCGCCCTCCACCGTTATCTGTTGCTGCAACAGGGCTGCAGCCAGCAGTGTCAGGCGGGTGGTCTTGCTGCCGGGGCGATTCTCCCCGATCAGCCTTTCCGTTGAATGTTGGATGCTGTCGATGAATCCGCTTGCGGCGACGAACCAGCGCTCCGCCAATTGTTTATTGCGGGAGACAGGCGGAAGTCCGGTTTCGTGATCAACTTGCCGGCGCAAGTCTCCGATTTTTTGCCGCCATCCGACGAGTTCTGAATGCAGGGCCGGGGGCAGCCGTCCGACGTTGCTCAGTGCAGTCTCCAGTGCCGCATCGGCAAGTTGCCGCTGTTCGCCAACAACAGTGAGGTGCTTGCCGGAGGCCGGATGGTTGTCACGCAGCACGACCATCGTGCGGTCCCGCTCATCGGCGAGATGCTGTCCGGCAGTCAGAAGTTGGACTGCGATGCGGCTCCGTTCCGAAAATATACGGCTTTCGCGATAGTCGCGCAGGCTATCGCTGGTCTGTTGTAGCGATGCGATCAGGCTGGAGCCGCCAAGCACCAGTAGTACACCCAGCAACACGGTGCGTATTGATATGCGAGACGAGATCGGTGAATGCCTCATAGGCTCGGGATGCTCACTTTAATCTCGGTCCCATGGCCCGGCGTGCTACCGATTGCAAGCTGCCCCCCGAATCTGTGAACGCGCTCACGAATGTCGAATAAACCGAAAGAACCTGCTTTTATGTTGCCCGCATCAAATCCCGTTCCATTGTCTTTTACTTCAAGAATGTAATCGCGCCCCTTTAAGCCGAGGGAGATGTCTACCCTGTTTGCCTTGGCGTGCCGGGATACATTGGTGAGTAATTCATACACAATGCGGTACAGGGCAATGCTGATGTTTTCGCCCGGGTTCATATCCCGGTCTGCATCGCTGACATGAACTTCGCAAACTGTTCCGGTGTTGTCGGTGAATCGGCCTGCCACCCATTCGATGGCAAGCACGATACCCATATCGAGTGAGGATGGGCGCAGCATGGCGGCAACATTGCGCAACGAGGTTAGCGACTTGTTTACCAACTCCTGCGTTCCCTTAATGTGCTCGGTCAAGGCGGGCATGGTCGGGCCGAATTGATGGGAAAGCGCCGCGACATCCAGTTGCAGGCCGGTGAGCGTTTGTCCCAGTTCATCATATATTGCGCGAGCGATGTACTTGCGCTCGTTTTCGCGCTCGGCTTCATTTTTTGCGGCCAGACCGCGCAACTGCGCGCGCGACTCTTCCAGGCTGCGTTCGACCAGTTTGATTTCGGTGATATCGCGGGTAATGCCGACGATACGACGGGGGCCGCCGTTGCGGATTGGAACCAGCACGGAATAGAAATAGCGCTTTCCGACTGGCAATTCGAGTTCCGCCTCTTCCACGATGGGCGCGTTCGCTGCGATGCAGCGTTGGTATTTTGCGGTGACGATTTGCGCCGTTTCCGGTGGCACCGTTTCATCCACGCATTTGCCGATCAGTTGTTCGCGCGACATTCCCGTTAGCTTCACAAAAGCGGGATTGATATCCAGATTACGGAAACGCCCGTCTTCGGTTTCTTCCAGCAGGTAGAGCCCGTCGGAGGCATTGTCGAAAATTTCGCGGTAACGCAATTCCTGTTCGCGTAATTCTTCTTCCATTTTTTTGCGTGCGGTGATGTCCCGGCCAACCATCAGTGCGCCGACTATTTTTCCCTGCTCGTCGCGTTCGGCCACGAAGCGCACGTTATGAATCTGCATACCGCTTTGGGCGTGCCGTAGCGCCACTTCAAATTCCTGCGGCTCGCCGGTATCCAGCACCTGCCTGACCCGGCGCGCGAATTCGTCGAGCTTCATCGCTCGGATTTCGTTTGGCGTGTCTTCCGGCGCTTGTCCGATCACCTGGCTAGGTTCGATACCCATCAGTCTGGCCGTTGCCGTATTGAGGTATATCTTGCGGGCATTACTGTCGTAGCGAATGATGTGATCGGGAATATTTTCGGCCAGTGTGCGGAATTCGCGCTCGCTGGAAACCAGCGCTTCTTCGGCGCGCTTGCGTTGCGTGATATCGATAAAAGTCACAATAACCTGGGTGATTTTGCCTTCGTGATCGAATACCGGATCGGCATTGACCAGCCCCCACACATCGTTTTCGACGCCGGGACGATGTATGCCCAGCACATAATCTCTGAGCGCCTGGCCCGAAGCCAGCACCTTGTTCACCGGATACCCGTCGAGCGGCATCGGACTGCGGTCTTCGCGGAAGAAGTGCCAGTTCGGATCAATGGCTGCTTTCCCATACAACTGCTCTTCCGTGAGGCCGAGTAACTGCTGTGCCATCGGATTGGAGGTCAGTATCCTGGTATCCGCGCCATGCACAACGACGGCCGCCTGTATTTTACTGATCAAGGTGCGGTATTTTTCTTCGCTTTCACGCAGGGCATAGTCAACCGTCTTGCGTTCGGTGATGTCCATTACGTAACCATGGTAGTGATCGACAGCGCCGTCCTCGTTGCGGCTGACAATGGTGAAGTCGTATATCCAGCGGTAGTCGCCGTTGGCATGGGCGATGCGGTACTCCTGTTCGTATGATGACCTGCCTTGCGCGGTATAGGCTGCCACCTCGGCGGCGACACGGGCGAGATCGTCGGGATGCACGATGGACACGAAAGATACCGCCCCGCTGGTGAGCTGGTCCGGGGGGTAGCCGAACTGCTCCAGTACATTGGGAGATACGTATTCGACCGGCCAGCCATCCTGCGCTTTCCATTTGAACACCACAGTGGGACCGCCCACGAACAGCCCGCGCTCTTCGCGCAGCAGGTCTTCGGTTCGTTTGCGTTCTGTGATGTCGCGCCCGATGGACAGTACGCTGACGACGCTGCCGTCCGCGCCGAATTCCGGCACGATGCGCGCGTCGCCCCAGCCCTTCTCGCCATTTGCCCAACGGAAAGGTATCTCGATGTGCAGCTCCTTGCCGCTTTCGAATACTGACCTGACAACAGGCGCAAAGTTGTCGGGGGCGGCAGGTACATCTTCGAATGTCTTGCCGATGATCTTTTCGGACGGCATGCCGAGCAACTTTTGCGTCGCCGGATTGACGTAGGTGCGGCGCAACTGTCTGTCGTAGCGGGCGATGGCATCGGGCGAATTTTCCACCACGGCGCGGATTGCCTGCTCTTGTTCGTGCAGCAGCCGTTCGGCTTCCTTTTGCTCGGTAATATCGCGGCCTATCGTTAACGCGCCGATGATCTCTCCCCGCTCATCGCGCTCGGCAACAAAGCGGATATGGTGATAACAGATACCTTCACCTTTGTCCGGCAAGGTCAGTTCCATTTCGCACGGCTGCCCGGTTGCAATCGTTTCCGCCATGCGGGTTTGGTACTCGGCGTAAACCGGACCGGGCGCCGATTCCATCGGGGTTTTCCCAAACCGTTCTTCAAGTTTTAGATTCAAAAATGATTCAAGTTGCGGGTTCATGTAAACGATGCGGCATTGCTTGTCATAGCGTGCAAGGTTATCCGGCAGATTTTCGGCCAGCGTGCGGAATTCGCGCTCGCTGGCGCGCAAGGCGGCTTCCGCTGCTTTGCGCTCGCTGATGTCGCGCACCAGCGTCAGGTTGTAGCCGACACCTTCGTATTCAAAATAATTGGCATCAACTTCCACCGGAAATATCCGCCCTTCGCTCGATTGATGGCGGGTTTCCAGCCTGATCGTCCCCTGCTTTTGCAGTTCCTGCCAAAACTCCGTATACCGCTCGGAACTCCAGTCAGGGTCGATATCGGTGACACCCATGCTTTGCAGTTTGCTTCGCGAAAAGCCCATTTCCCGGCAGGCATGTTCATTGACATATTGGAACATGCCATTCTGGTCGAGCAGAGATACGTCTTCGGTCACATGATCCAGCGCAAAGTTCAGCAGTACCATACGCCGGTAGGCCCGTTCGCGCTCTTCGATTTCTTCGTGAAGCTTTCGGTTGGCTTCGCCCAGCTCTGCGGTGCGCTCTTCGACGCGCATTTCCAGTTCATCGCGCTGTTTTTCCAGCAGGGCATTCTGGACAGCCAGTTGCCGCTGCGCGGTGTTTAGTTTGATGTGGGTGTCGACGCGCGCCATTACCTCATCCACATGCAGGGGTTTGGTCAGATAGTCGATTCCGCCTGCCGCGAAACCTTTCACCTTGTGCTCGGGCGAGGCGAGTGCAGTCATAAACATCACGGGAATATGCTGAGTGCTCTCAAGCGCTTTCAGTCGCAGGCAAATTTCAAAACCGTCCGCTCCCGGCATCATCACATCAAGCAGGATCAGATCGGGTTGCAGCAATTGCGCGCGTTGCAGTCCCTCCTCGCCGTCCTGCGCGATGGAGACCCGGTAGCCGCGATCTTCCATGAGTTTGACGACCATACCCAGATTGCTGGGCGTGTCGTCAACGATCAGGATGGTCGGAGCCTCATTTTTTTGTGTCATTTAGATGTTCCTCTACAAACGCGAGAATCGCCTTTGATTGGTAGCCTTCCGCCATCCGGCGCAGATGTTGGGAGAGCGGTTGGTAGCGGGAGTCGGCATCGGCGATGCGTTCGGCGTATTGAATGATGTCGCGCATGTTGCCCAGTTGCGCCAAGTGATGCAGCGTTTGCAACTCTTCAACAGGCGGCAGAGTCAGCGGTTCTGCGGAAGTATTCAGGGGGCTTGGTATGGCCTGCTCGCGGGTAACAGGCTCAGAGAGTAAAGCGACGGGGGCAATTTTCACTTCGGGCAATTCCAGTTCAAAGCGGAAGGTGCTGCCCTCCCCCTGCTTGCTTTCCACCGTGATATCACCGCCCATCAATCGCACTAGTTTCCGGCTGATGGAAAGCCCGAGACCGGAGCCGCCAAACCGCTGCTGCGTGTCGCCTGATTGCTCGAATGGCTGAAAGATGGTTTCGAGTTCGTTTGCGGGAATGCCCATGCCGGTATCTTCGACCCTGAATGCGAGATGCGACGGGCCGGTTTTGCTGACATGTAGCGTCACTCTTCCGTGCTCGGTGAATTTGACGGCGTTGGAAAGCAGATTGAGCAGCACCTGGCGCAAGCGCTTGTCATCACCACGGATGCCGTCGGGCAGGTCGCTGGCAAAGTTGCAGGCAAAGTCGATATTCTTCTCCTTGGCTCTGACACGGATGATATCGGTGACGACACGCAGGAAGGTGGCAAGGGCAATATCGCTTAAGTCGAGTTTGAAGCGCCCCGCTTCAATGCGGGCCAGATCGAGAATATCTTCAACCAGTGCCAGCAGGTGTTCGCCGCTTTGGCGGATAACGTTGAGTGCGTCGGCGTTGCGTTCGCCCAGCGCTTTGCTGCGTTGCAGGATTTGCGTGTAGCCGAGGATGCCGTTCAATGGCGTGCGCAGTTCGTGGCTCATGTGCGCGAGGAATTCGCTGCGCGATTTTGCCAGCCGCACGGCTTCAGTCAGCGCCGCTTCGCGTGCCGCTTCGTAGCGTTTAAGCTCGGTGATGTCGCGAATGATCCCGACCAGCATCTCTCGTCCGTCACCCGCAACGAAGGGGGTTTTCTTGGTCTGGATGTAATGCTCTTTGCCGTCCGCCGAGGTAAATCTTTCCTCGTTGAGGTTGCTCTCTTTGGATTCGAATACGAGTTCATCTTTTGCCCAGAATACTTTGGCCTCTTCTTCGGGGAAAAAATCATGGTCGGATTTGCCGAGCAGCGCCTCGCGCGGTTTGCCGATGAAAGCGCAAAATGCATCGTTGAGCAGCGTCCAGCGATGCTGTCTGTCCTTGACGAAAATCGGGTCGGAAACCGAGTCGATCACGCTATCGAGGAAGTTGCGCGAGGCACGCAGTTCGGACTCCAGTTGCTTGCGCTCGGTGACAGTAATGACAAAGACCGTCATGCCGATCACTTTGCCCTTATCGTCCCGGATTGGAGATCCGTAGTTCTCGTGGTATTCGTAAGTTGTGACGCCCTCTTTGACTACCGCTTCTTTTGAGTCAAGGGCAAAGCTGTGTCCGGCCAGCACCTGGTCTGCGCCTTGCCGGAAAAAATCCCTGTGCGCATCGGTATCAATTACGTCGAGCATGTTCATACCGATCGCGATGTCCGAGCCCCACAAGCGTTTCGCCGCTTGGCGGAATTTGCTATTGAAGGCCAGCAATTTGTACTCGCGGTCGAGCGCATACATGCTCACGCTGGAGGTACTCTCGAAAATGGATTGCAGCAGGTTGTAGTTATCCCGGTAGCGCGCCTCGCTTTCATTCAGCGCCGCTTCCATCTGCTTGCGCACGGTGATGTCCTGCACGGTACCGATAGAGCGTAGCGCCTTGCCATTCTGATCGTAGATGGTTTCGCAACGTTCATGCACATATTTGATCCGGCCATTGGCCAGTAACAAGCGGTGTTCGAGCTCGTAAGGCGTGTGGTTTTTCACCGACTCGGTATAAGCGTGATCCACCGCTTCGCGGTCTTCCGGATGGATGAAGTAGAGCCAGGCTGCATATGAATTGTTAAATTGTTCGGGGCCAATCTCGAAGATGCGGTAGATTTCATCCGACCACTGCAATGAATCGCTCACCAAATCGAGCTCCCAGTTGCCGACATGGGATATGCGTTGCGCCTCGCGCAGCGATTCGTGACTTTCGCGCAGGACATGCTCCATCTGCGAGCGTTTCAATTCGGCTGCCGCGCTGGTTGCTACGAGTTGCAGGATCGACTTTACCGAGCTGGTGTCGGTCATAGGCTTGTTGTCCAGCACGGCGATCAGTCCGATCGCGTTACCTTTGGTATCCCACAGCGGAAGCCCGACATAACTTTCGGCCTGCATATCGACCAGCAATATATCTTCCGGGAATTGTGCTTGAACGTTTTCCGGGTAGCTGCACTGGCTTCCCGAGATGACATTGGCGCAGGGGGTACCTTGCAGTGCATAGCGCATGTTGGGAGCGACCTCGCCATTTGCATAGAGTGCAACAGTTTCGGCATACGCCGGATCGGTGGCAATCTTGTCGATAAGCACATAATCGACATCCAGCATTTTGCCCAAGTAACGCGCCAGAGCATTCAGGAATACTTCGCCGCTGTTCAGCCACTCGCCCTGAGCGATAAAACTGAGTACCTCTTTGGTGCGTTTGCGCGCGGTAATATCGCGTGACAATACTAGGAATGTACTGTCGGACGGAGAGCTGCCCGGTTTCTTTGAAACCGAAAGCTCGAACCAGCCCCCCCCGTGGGGCAGGTCAATTTGGATCACCTTGCCGAGGGAAAGCCCGCTTTCTTCCGCCTCGCGCAGGGTCTCCATTACAACGGCGGCGCTCTCTGGGGAGAGCACATCATGTACGGTATTGTTCAGCAACAGTTGATTTTGTGCCGCCAATAGTTCCGGCGTATGTGTCCACACGTTCAAGTATCTGCCGTCCCGGTTCAGCTCAAACAAGAGGTCGGGGATGGCATTAATAACGCCCTCGTTGAATTCGAGCGCTTCTTTCAGCTTTTGTTCGGTTTGTTTGCGCTCGGTGATGTCGAACACATATCCGTACCAGACAGTCCCGCCGTCAGGGTGAGGTTGCGGGTTAGTGTTACTTTCCATCCAGCGCACCCCTTTGGTCGGGTGCAATATCCGGTATTCCTGATGCCAGACGGTCATCGTTCTGGCCGATTCGGCAATGGACTCCCTCACCCGTTGGGCATCGTCGGGATGGTTCAACATCATGAGCGATGATGCGTCTTCGGCAATGTCTTGCGGGTGCAGCCCGAACAGTTCGTAAATATTCGGAGAAACGTAAGGCATGCACACGCCTCCATCGGGACGGAGATAAAAACTGCCCATCATGCCCGGCGACGATTCCGCCAGTGCTCGGAATTCGCGCTCGCGTGCGGCGAGCTCTTCTTCCATGCGTTTGCGCTCGGTGATGTCGCGCGACAACACCATGAAGGTGGCCTCTGAGGGGGTGTTGCCCGGCTTTTTGGCCATGGAATGAGCGAACCAGAACCTGCCGTGGGGGAGATCAATACACATATCCCGGGCGACAGAAATGCCTTTCTCGTCGGCTTCGCGTATGGCTTCCATTGCGGTAGCGGCGGCTTCTGGGGAAAGAACCTCTTGAGCTGTTTTACCCAGCAGCAATTCTTTTTGTGCTGCGAGCAGTTCGGGATTTTGCGTCCAGACATTCAGGTATTTTCCGTTCCTGTCCACCTCGAACAGAATGTCGGGAATGGCACTGATAATCCCCTCGGAAAATTCGAGCGCCTGCTTTAGTTGTCGTTCGGCCAACTTGCGTTCTGTGACATCGAGCATGATGCCGTGCCATTCGGTACCGCCATCAGGCTGGCGCTGAGGAATGGAACGAACTTCGACCCAGCGCTCTTCATTATTGCGATCGCGAATGCGGATTTCGGCATGGAACGGTTTTAGCGTCCGTTCGCTTTCTTCCATTGCGTTGAACATGCGCGGCAAGTCGTCGGGATGGTAGTGTGCCCGCAGTACATCGGCGTCTTCCCGTATTTCTTCGGGGCGCAGTCCGAATATTTCTTCCAACCCGGCGCTGGCGAAAGGAAAGCTGGTATGTCCGTCCGGCTCTAAACGGAGGGTATAAACGAATCCGGGAATATTGCTGGTCAGGGCGGACAGGCGTTGTTCCAGTTTGGCCTGCGCCAGCAGTGATTGTTCATAGCGCTTGCGTTCGCTGATGTCTCGTCCGACGCCGACGGTGCCGATTACCGTGCCGTCCTCGTCAGTGACGGGGGCTTTGTCGATCTCGCGCCAGAAGATTGTGCCATTTTCACCGGGGATCGCCAGTTCCTGGGTTTTGCGATGGCGGGTTTCCATGACTTCGATGTCGGCAGCACGGAATGCGGAACCGATGTCTCCCGGCCACAATTCTTCGTCGGTCTTGCCGATCATTTTTTCCGCGGTCAGGCCTTTAACGGCAACATGGCTGGTATTGATGGTGAGATACCGCCCTTCGGTATCTTTAAGCCAAACGGAGATGGGTAACGTATCAAAGAGTGTGCGCAGGTAGCGGGATTGTTGACGCAGCTCGGCTGTGCTGGTCTGTACCCGTTGTTCCAGTTCGAAGTTGAGTGCGCGGATTTCATCCTGGGATTGTAGGAGTTGTACATTGGATGTTTGCAGCAGGCGGTGGGAGCTGCGCAGACGCAGCAGGAAATACCCGCTGCCTGCAAGCAGGATAATGCTGCCGCCGAGTATGGTCCAAAGCCAGCGCTGCTCAAGTTCGCGGTGTTGCTCATTGCGGGTCAGTTCATCTATTTTTCGTTGCTTGCTTTCGCTTTGGTAGCGTTGCGCGAGTTCGACCATGCGGGTGCTACTTTTCTCGCGGGTCATTTGATCGGTTAAGTCGGCGGCCTCGGTCGCAAATTGGTAAGCGCGTTTGTGTTCGCCTGTGGCTGCGGCGATGGCCGCCATACGCTTGGCGCTTTCGGCCCGGTACAGCAGCAAACTCATGTTTTGAGCCAGTATGTAAGCGCGTTCCGCATCGGCTCGGGCCAAGGCAAGATTTTTTACTCCCTGATAGTTTTCGCTGCGGGCAACTAAGGCCCACCATAAGCCGATTTTGTTTGGATAGCGTTGGTAAATCGAGATCGTTTCGCTTAACGTTTGCAGGCTATCAGTTAGCAGGCCGTGCTGTCGCATCGTATCGGCGAGCGAGTAAAGTGCATGCGCGGTATTGAACGGAACGCCGACGGAACGGAAAAGTGCGATGGCCTCACGGTGCATCAACACCGCAGTACGCCAATCACCGAGCTTGGCCAGTGTGAAAGCCATGCCGCTAATTGCTTCGCCTTCCGGTTGCCTGAGCTTGATTGCCCGCGCCAAATCGCGCATTTGCGTAAAGTGTTCGTGTGCTTCGGTGTAGCGCCCGTTATTGTTGAAAGCAATGCCCAATCCCTGATGGGCGTACAGTAAAGCCAGCGGGTCGTTGCTGCGTTTGGCCACATCCATGGTTTGCATACACAGCGTAACGGTTGCGTCCAATTGTCCGAGACGAAGGTACATCATCGCCAAACGCAGCATTGCCTCACTGAGCAGCGCCGGGTTATCGATTCCTTGCAGCACTTCAAGCGCACGGGGTGATGCGTCGATAATGACTTCTATCTTGCCCTGATTTACCGCATTCAGGCTCATGTTGAGATAGGCTTCTGCCTGTCCGATCCGGTCCGAATATTGTTTTGCCATATTCAGCGCCTGCTGTGCATGGTTCGCCGCGGCCGAAGTTTGCGCGGTATAAAGCTCGGTGCGTGCCAGTAAATTAAGCACCTTCGCCTTATCGGACGGCATGGCATTTGCTGGAAGGCTGTCTTTCAGACTTTGAGCTTTTTTATTGGCGAGTACCGCATCGTTTTCAGCCAGATTTCGCACGCTGGCGATTTCATTTCGCCACGCATCCAAAGGGGGGGCTGCCCGGGAAATGCCGGGTAGGCATGACATCAGCAGCCAAGCTAAAACTGCCGCTGCGGTGCAGTGCGTCCCGAATATCTTTTTGGCAGTTGTACTTTTCATCATTGTTTGAGTATCGCGGCAGAACTGCTTTGTCGTCGAATATTTTCATATCCCGACCTATGTCGGCGGGATTGTAGCTGCGTCCGCGAAGTTTTGCTGATTCAATACGATATAGGCTGCTGTTCGTAATGATATAATCCGCGTTCGGCTGGAAACGGTATGCTCGTTGCCGAGACATTCCTCTATTCAAAAACTCAATCATCCATTCCCGTTAATGCGTGACATCGTCGTTTCACTGGAGGTTTTCATTGGAAAATTTATATAACGTTCTGGGCGTATCTCCGAATGCTACGGCGGACGAGATTAAAAAGGCGTATCGCTCGCTCGCCATGCGCCATCATCCGGACCGTGCGACACATCCCGGGGCGGAAGCGCGCTTTAACGCGATCAAGACAGCCTACGAGATGCTGTCCGATCCGAAGAAAAGAGCCGAGTACGACCAGAGTATCAACAATCGCATCATTATTGATGCGGAAGAGGAAGCGCTTTCCCTGTGGAATTCGTTGTTCAATCGCTGCGGAATTATTTTGCAGCACAATCGTTAATTAAGTCAGGCAACTAAACACCATGAAAAACATTCATCCCGAATTCGCTTACCAATCGCGCGAGCTGGGCATTCAGATCGAAGACACTTTGGGCGATCCTCCCGATAAAAAAAATTACGCGCGGGTCGTTAAAACGCTTATCGGCGAATATGCCAGCGGTGCGGGAATCGACGATGTGAATTTCTTCAGCTTCGCTCTGGTTGAGTATTTGCAATTTACCGATCCCGCCGGTTTGCTAGCGCAGAGCGGACAATATGATGAAGGCGATGCCGATAAGGTTTTAAAAATGGTGTCGTGTATTGATGCCGAGTCCATGCTGGCATTGGAGACCGTCGCCGCGTCCGATCCCGAGTTGGCGCGCAAGGCGATCATTACGGCCTTCCTCTTCAAGAACCAGAAGCGCTGGTCGGATGAAAACCATTCTCTCGACTCGTTGCGGGAAGAAGAAGACCGCGATGAGGACGAGGATGAAGACGAAGATCAGATGGAAGCAGGACACGATATAGATCATTTGTTCGATCAACGCGGAGACGAATAATGCCTGAAAAAAACAATCTTCCTGCCATCAGCCGCCAAGTCACCGAACTGGTGTTGGCCGGTTCGACCGAGCATGCCGAAGAAGCTTTTAATGAAGCGGCGGAACAGTTCGGCGACCTCGCCGTGGTCGAGGTGCTGGAATCGCTGGAGCCGCAAGTGACTTCGCTGCATCTGGCCGCATTCGATGGCGGAAAATTGTCTTTGGCAACATTACTCGTCCCGCCCAAAGCCTGGGCGGGTAGTCTGGCCTTCTTCGCCGCCCCATGGAACGAGGACATGATCGAAGACGAACCGGAGGTGCTGGCCGAATCTTTGTTCGCGCACATTCATGGCATCGTCTTCGCTAGCGACGATGCCGAACGTCGTGCCGAGCTGATTCACGAAGCTTTGGCGACCGACTGGGGTACAACTGCGTTTGCAGTACTGTTCTCCACCGCTACCGAAGAAATTATCGAAATCGCCAACGACATCCACAATCGTGGCGCGCAAAGCAGCGGCCAAACAACGTCCGACCACGACGTGATTCCGCTCGCACTGGAAATCGCCCGCACCGATGAAGATGCGTGGGATCGCGTGCTGTTTGAACTCTTTCCCGATTGGCAGCCCGGCGTAAATGAATTGCGCGCCGATCCCGAGGATGACGACGGCGACGACGACGACCGGGAATCGGATCACGAATATGCTGTCGGACGCAGTACCAAAGAATTGCTGCTGCGCCTGCGCAAACAAGTACCCAGCAAAGCGGTCAGCGCGCCAAAGAAAAAAGGTGGTCGACCGAGCTTGGGCGAAGATATTTTTTCTTGATATGCAATAGTTCCAGAACAATTCATGCAACTTGCCAGTATCACCACACGCACACCGCATTTGGTTCATGCGCTCGAAGCGCTTTCGCAACGCGCCGGCTATCAGGAAGCCGGTGCTATCCTGCTGGAAGAACTCAGCGGTATCACCGTGCTGGTCGCGCATAAGTTCACCAACGACCGCACCGCCGACGGCCTGCTGGAAGCGTATTACCTGACTGTGGGCTGCATTTCTCTGGGCATCAGTCAGGAGAATTTGCCCGACAGCAACGAAGCCAAGCTGGCATTCCTGTTGCAGCACGGTGCCGAATACGTTTTTCAGATGGGGTTCCGCCACATCAAGGAATTATCCGCCCTACCCTACGTCGCCTTCGTGTCGGATTTCGACAACGATCCGTTCGTGCAGCAGCGCAATGTCAAAGCGCTGTTTTCGGAAATATGCCACGCCGACCCGAGCACAACTTGGGCTGGCGATGATGTGTATAAAAGGGAAATGCACGATAGGCAAAACAACCGACTCATCGTCGAGTGCGCGAAATGGCTGCGCAAAAAACATTATGCGGGGCCGGTGAAGGACAGCGATCTCGATGCCAATGCGGTCATTGCCCTCGCGGTGATTTTTGCAATCATGGGCGATGGACGCATCGTCGCGCGCACCGGACAAGCCGATATTGAAAGTTTAATCAAACGCGCACGCGTAGCACAACCGGATATAGATGCGGGATGGGATAAGTTGCTTAAAAATATTCCGGTCGAATATCAACCGTTGATGCGTGATCGCATGGAAGAGTATCGCAACACCATCGTCAAAAAGATTTTGTCCAAGGCCAAAGCAAAAAGCGTGATTACCGAGATACAGGACTTCTACGCGGGCAACGAATTGGATATTGAATATCCCTGAAAAGATATGTTCCCCGTAACGGAGTCAAAAACGGGCGTTATGTCATCTTAGGTTTGGTGCCCGGAACCGGAATCGAACCGGTACGCCCGTTTTACCGAAGCGACGGATTTTAAGTCCGTTGTGTCTACCAATTTCACCACCCGGGCAGAAGTGGAACTTGATTTAAGAATGCATCGAATCAAGCAGCGCTGCATTATACAGAGATGCGAGTTTTGATTGGGATAGAGTGTGGAAAAAATTTGCTTGAAATATTTTGATGAATTTTTTTTGTAAAATTTTTAAAAAAATTCACAAAATTTATTGACACAATTTTTAATCTCTCTATAATGCGGCCTTCGGTTTTGCGGGAATAGCTCAGTTGGTAGAGCGATACCTTGCCAAGGTATAGGTCGCGAGTTCGAGTCTCGTTTCCCGCTCCAAATTTCTTGGGAAAGCATTTCAGCTTTCCCATAATTTTTAGCAAATCTGTTAGCAAATCTTGCGGTGCGATAGCAAAGCGGTTATGCCCCGGATTGCAAATCCGGTTAGCCCAGTTCGACTCTGGGTCGCACCTCCAGCCCCCCTTCAAAGTTATATGCTTCGTCGCTCAAAATGAGGGACATCCTTGAAGCTTTTCCAGTTTCCACCCCAACTGTTTTTGCCCGGTGAAAGTTGCTCCCAGAAGTCTCCGAGCGGTTTGAGCGTCGGAATGTCATAAGTCAGAGCCGCCGAACCGTCGGCCTGTTTGACAAAAATGTTCAAATCGAGCGCGAGCCGCTGAAGGTGCTTGCTTGCCATAGTCGTGCTCCGCCCGGTCTTTACATAAATTGCCTGCTGATCCGGGGTTCGGAAAAGTTCGCCTCCCGTAATAATAAACCCGAGCTCTTCTGCCTTTTGTACAAGCTTGGCGATGTCCTGTAGAAATGCGTGTTGTTCATTTACCATTGACATGACGATTTCCCCCTTCAGCTATTTTTTTCAAGCAGTTTGTTTTGCAAATTGGCAATTTGCTTCCCTTTGTCGGCACTGCCGGAACTGGAGCCGAAGAAAAAACCAATGACTGCCGACATTGTTGTTCCAAGGAGAAATCCGGTGATGGTGTTCACCAGATCTTTGTTGGCGCTGTTTTCCCGGATGATTTCGTTCGGATTGAAAAGCACCAGATAGAGAAATCCAAATGAGAGAACCGTGAGCAAAATTGCATAGAGGTATATGAAACGACGAACAAACGGGTCTTCATTATCCATTGCCTTTTCCTGCATCTTGCGCGCATTTCCGGTGTCCGCAAAACGCGCTTTTTCGTATTCCAGATTGAGCTGCTCGAGCGCTTCGGTGTGTTGCATGAGTTGCTCTTGATACTGCAATTCGAATTCTTTTAGTTTGACGAGTTCGGCATCCGAAAGGCCGGGGGCTTCCGCGGCTTTGCTAATGTCTATTCCGGTTTTTTCTTCAATCAACGCGGCGACTTTCTTGGTGCCCTCATCCGCTGCGCCTTTAAAAATTCCGGACAATAAGTCCAAGCCTTTTCCCCCCAGATAACTTCCGATACTGCTGATGGCTGCTGCAATAAGTGGTGCGGGCATTATTTTCTCCTTTCGATGAATGAAAAAACGGTGACTCAGACAACTTAAAAATTGATGCGCGGGATTGCCCCCTCTTCCCTTATCTCGGCAGCCACGTTGCCCGGTCATACGTCCGCGCCAATGCAGTCTCTTCTTCTCCCATGTGAAACAGCCTTGCCGTAATCGTGTCGCGGCCAATATCGAGCAAACCAAAATTCTGTTGCTTCTCACCGAACACGACCGCATCGCGAACGGCTGCGCCAGATGAGGTGACTTCGTGTAGCGGGTAGCCGCCGGTATAGAACGCATCAACCTCGTTGCGGTGAATGTCGCCGCTAAGGAGGATGGTTCGTTGTTGGGCGGCCAGCCCGAGAAGCCACTGGAGGTCGCGCGCATATTTTTTCCAGTCCGCCATTGTCGAGCCGCTGGCGATCAGGTGGGTAGCATTGGGGGCGGCGCGTACTGCCTGAGCAATTCGTAGCCGTTGCGTTTCGCCTAGCAGCTCCCGTTTGGCTACTTCGATCAACCAGGTGCGGGTGCGCCACGTGCGCACATCGCACAGGTGTAGCCAGAGATCATCCGCAAGAGCGATACTGGGCGTCGAGAGCGGCTGATACGGCGTGTTTTGCAACACCTTGTAGTTGGCGGGAAAACTTCCGGGAGCCAAACCTTGGGACAGAGTCTTGCGGAAAGCTTCCTGATACGCGGTAGATAAGCGCACTTTGTCCTTGTGCATCGGGTTGGCAGTAGCTTCTGCGCCAAGGGAATCGTTCCAGAGAAAGTCGTGGTCATCCCAGATGCTGTTTACGCAGCCGGGAGGTAGTTGCTTGATGAGCGCTACAAATTCGGGCAGATTGAGTAGCTCGCTATAAAGCGTGAAAAGATGGCGGCCGAAGGTATCATCGTCCATATCCTGCGGGTGTACTGATGTGCCTATGTCCAGATAGATCGAGTCGCCGAGCAGAAGCAGGCGATCCGGCTTCTGTGCGGCGATTTGCCCCCACACGGGCTGGGAGGAAAATACGCGCGTGGTCATACATGATGCAAAAGCAATTCTCATGATGAGATTCCTCTCGTGTTTAAAACCTATAGTTCATCTCGAAAACTTTCCGTATGGCCCCGGATAACGCGCTTTGATTTGGGGGATAACATTTTTTTCAACAACTGATTGGCTGGCAAAGCTGACCTCCAGCTTGGGGGAGCCGACAAAACTGTCCGGGGCAATTCCGGCTGCTTTGAGATAAGCCACGCTTTCAACAGTGGGATGGATGCCGGAGCACCATTCGAGCGATTTGGTGCAGTAGTAAACGAATTCCGTGCAGGACATTTTTGTGAAGCTGGAAAAATCCAGCGCAAAGTCATATTTTTTGCCTAACTGAGAGAGCGCCAGTTTGAACATGACCGGAAAAACGCCCGACAACGACAGCGGCTTGCTATCGAGCAAGCGGTGTGCAATTTCCAACTCTTCACCGGTAAATGTTTGCTTGATGGATTTACTTTCGGAATAAGGCGTTAGCAAGCCGCTGTTGCGGGTGAGCGATTGCGGAAAGCGTACTGCCGCCATGTAATCGCAACGGCAGAAGTTGAGCAAATCCTCCATGAAAATACCGTCCTTCATCGAGTGGATGACCATCTGCTCGCCGAAAACCGCTTTTTCTAATACTTCTTCAAGCGGAGCGTAATCGTCTTCAAAAATAGTACCGCCAGCAAAAATGGTGTTCCAATGCTGTTTTATTGTCTCTTTATCCACCTTTCCCAGATAAAGTCCTACATGGCTGAAGAAGCCCGGGATGAATGTTCCGTCTACGTAATCGTCGAAGCCTCGTACCAGAATATCTCCGGGTTGAATATCCTTCATAGCAGCACGCATGTCGTGACCTTTAATCCGGTAAGAGCGCGGGTCGTAAAGCAGCGTACTGCCGAGAGGCAGCGTCAATAACAGATTGGGCAAAACCAAGAAACGCGGCTGTCGGCGAAAAAATTTCAGGTCGCCCAAAAAACGCAGAAATGCCTCCTTCAGCGCATAGCCAAACTTGGCAGAAACATCCCGATTGGGTTGATGCTTTCTTTGTTTTAGCGGATTCACGTTAAAGAGCCCGGAACAACTTCAATTGGCCGCGCAATATCTAATTCAGTTTTCGGTATTTTCATGGCATGTCCGGTTATAACAATTCGAAACCAACCGCGGGATTGATAATCCACCTGACTGCATTAAGTGCCGCATCGAGAGCTTGTTCAATGATGGGAAGGCTAAGGCAAATAACCGAAATTAGAACGGTCTTCCATGCAAGCTTTTGTCCCTCAATATATTTTCTTGCGCCCTCCTCGCAAAGGGTTCCCGCTGCGCGTTGTTTGACGATACCGATTAGGCCCTCGGCAAATATTTTCGTCTCGAATTCAAAATATTTTCGGGTAATCGCCCAGTTTGTTTCCACAATTTTTTCGGTTGCAGACAACATTTTTGTTGCAAGAAAATGAACATCGAGACTCATGAACGGACTGCTCCGGAAAATTTGGAATGGCGTTTCTGCATTAATACGTCAATGTCTTGAAATACCCTCGGCGGTATAGGAGCGTCATCGGCACAGAAAAAAGATAACGTAAGACTAACGTTCATCGAGATACCCCTTTGAGTCAAAATCTGCCATCAATGTAATTGCCCCTGCATCTTAAAATTGGAGGTGTTAGCCCACCGTTTTATTGTGCTTACGCAGGATCATTTTGTTCGGAGTATTGAAACAGATAATTAAATCTTGCACACCTAGCAACTCTGATAGGTGTAGAAAACTGAATATTCATGCTTTTTTGACAGATTAACTCGTAGATTTTTCAGGAAATTAATGCTTGCAAAGCAGTGTTCCTGCCCTCAAAATGAAACTAATATTTAGTCCGAAAAACCTCGGTTTAAACCCATAGAAATTGATGCTTATGAAATCGACCAAACGTTTTACTGCATTGCTGACGTGTAGAAACGAAAGAGCATGGCTTAATTCTGTCATTCGAATGGCACAAGACTATGGCTTTGAACAAGTGCTGATTGCCCTTTCTGATGGGCAGCCGACTGCGGTTGGCAATGTTTTTTTGCGGGGAAATTTTTCATCCCAATGGCTGGAAACATATGACCGCAAAAAATTTCTTAACATTGATCCTGCGGTAGCTTACTGCGCCACTCATTCGACTCCGCTGTTGTGGAGGGAGAAAATATTTTCCGGTAAGAAGCAAAAGGAAATGAGCAGAGAGGCTGCGAATTTTGGCTTACACACGGGAATGTCCCTTCCCTTTCACGGAGCCAATGGCGAAATGGGGATTTTGTGTTTGGCCAAAAATGTACCGCCAAGCCAGCAGGTATACCGGGATATGTTACGAGTCACACCGGAGCTTTCACTAATGCGTGATTACGCATTTCAAGGGGCGCTGCGATTTTTTAACAGGAAGATAAATATTTCTAATCCGATTCTTACTCAGCGTGAATTGGAATGTTTGAAATGGTGCGCAACCGGAAAAGCCTCTTGGGAAATTGCCCAAATTCTTGCGTGTACCGAAGCGACGGTTAATTACCATATATTGAATCTTCGTCGCAAACTCAACGCCGACTCTCGCAGACAGGCCGTGATTAATGCCATTCATCTCGGTTTGGTCAACGGTATTTCAAGCACCTACACAGGCAAACCGGCCAAGGAGAATGGTAAGAAGAACAAAGAGTCCGAATTGGTGTGACGCCTAACAGATGCGGGCAGGCTTATTCCTGAGAAGATCAATGCTCGCTATCGGGTAGATTGCACAACTGCTCAATCCAGACAGCCAAGCGTTCTTGCTCAATCGGCCTGGTGGATTTTTCCAGACGGCATTGCATTCCCCGCTCCTGTTTGATTAGTTTCAACGACCATCCCAAATCATGTAGCCAGATAAGAAATGCCACCCAAGACACATGCAGGACAGAGACCGTCTCGCCGGAAGGCGATTCCAGAAACTCTACAAAATTTATGTTCTCAATAAATACGGCGTCGCCATCTTCGGAAATTGTCGCCTTGCCATCTAACATTTCAGATAATAATTTAAGCCCATCTTCGGCTTGCCTGCCCTGATAGTGCTGTTTAATTTCGGCCAGTCTGTTTCTCAACGCATGCCCGAATTGCCCGCTACGCCAAGCTTCCACGCTGACCAAATCCGAATAGTCCATCAATAACCAATCAGGTTCGGGAGAGTTAACTCCGACAGTTGCGGCGGCAGCAAGATAACTTTCTACCGGCATACATTGTTCCGTAGCCAGACTGGCGCACAGGCTATGCAGTGTGCCGATGCGATTAGACAAAATCTGCTTTTGCAGCACGATCAATTTTTCACGCAGTAATTTGGCGTGGTCTTTGCGCAAAGAGGCCAAATCAAGCGCCTGCTTTAGCTCCATTCTGAGGGCGGCAATCTCCCACGGTTTTTGGATATACCGGTAGATTTGCCCCTGATTGACGGCCTCGACGGTATGCTCCAACTCAGAATAAGCTGTCGTCAGTATTCTGACTATGTGCGGATATTTTTGTCGAGCATATTGCAGCAGCTCATTACCGTAGCCGCCCGGCATGCGTTGATCCGAGATCAGCACCAGCAATGTCTGCGCATTTTCATCGAGCAGATGCTTGCCCTCTTCGACCGAGCTGGCCGTAATTACGGGCGCCAGAGAATCAATTGCCCGCTGAAAATATTTGACTGCGGTCGGCTCGTCATCGACGAACAGGATTAACGGGGCTGCGGTCATGGGAGATTCCTTTTTACTTGGTGTTTAATCGCGGGAAAGTTCAGCGTAATAGTAGTGAGTGCACCAGGTTCGGACTTAACCTGAATGTCGCCTCCAAACGATTGCATAATTCGTTTGCAGAAAATCATCCCCCACCCCGTTCCCCCCGAACTGGCATGAGCCGTAACAGGATCAACTGTTAAATGTTTAAGCATATCCGGCGAAATGCCGGTGCCGTTGTCGGCAATCAGAATCCGGGGCGAGTCATCCACATGTACTGTGAAGCAAATCATCGGCGATGGCTGTGCTTTAACGGCTCGCAACGCATTGCTTAATATCGAGGATAAAACCAGCGCCACGCAATTCGGCAGCGCGGTTACGTGAAAATCTTCCCGAACATCGACGCGGATCATAGCGCGCTCTACCGCAGACAGCGGGTAAGTATCAAGCAGCGATAAAATCAACTGTTTCGCAGAGTTTGCCCGGGGGCTGAATGTTGAACTGGCTCCCTGAGCCGACTCGACAAAGGCCGAGAGCAGCGAGAGGCAATATTGTGCATTGTCGTTGATTGACTGTATTGCTGCGCCCATCTCGCTGTGCATCTGAGGCGGCATATTTCCCTCTGCTAATCGGCGCTGTGTGCCACGGGAAAAATTGACGATTGATGCAAGTGGTGTATTGAGCTCGTGCGCCAGAAAAGCCAGTGTCTCATTCATGGCTGACAACCTGTACTGTCGTGCCATTCGCTCCCGCGCTAGCTCGGAGGCCAGACGTAAAGTATTCCTGACTTCATCCAGATTTAATGGTTTTTCAAGAATGCGGAAAATCTCGCCCGAATTGACCGTATCCAGCAACACCTCACGATCCGCATACGCCGTGACCAGAATCCGTACAACATGGGGAAATTCACGCTCGATCTGCCGCAGTAAATCTCCACCGTCCCGTCCCGGCATACGGTAATCCGTCACGAGTATGCCGATCTGATGGCCTATGTCCTGCAAGAACCCGATTGCTGAGTTGGCATCGGCCGCCGTCAGTACCTCATAGTCAGAACCGACCGCGCGCGCAAAATATTTGCGCGCCAATTCCTCGTCATCCACATACAGAATGGCGACGGTCTCTGCCATTGGGTTATCGATCGTTATGCTCATCACGAGGCTCGCGGCAAATCAAAAATCATCTTCGTCCACTCGCCGAGCTCGCTTTCGGCGTGCAACACACCGCCGTGCTGTTCGATTACGCTATAACTGATACTCAAGCCAAGTCCCAATCCTTGTCCGATTTCGCGGGTGGTGAAAAACGGTTCAAACACACGCGAAAGATTTTTCGGCGGAATGCCTGGGCCGTTGTCTTGCACCGTGACAAATAACCGCTCCCCGATCCACGCTGCCGACACATGAATTTCGGGATTTCTCCGGTTTGCGGCTCGCATTGCCAGCGCAGCATTACTGAGCAGATTGACCAACACCCCGATAATTGCCGCTTCATCTCCGCGAACCAGTGTGTCCGAGGGCATGTCGCGTGAGATGGAAACGCCTTTTGTTTCATGGCTGACAAGACGTAGCGCAGAATCGACAACTTTTTCCAAAAGGAAAACAGTGCCATCTGCCGAGGCATCGCTTTTACGATAGGCGAATGTTTTTAAATCCGAAACGATATGCTGAATTCGCTGCATGCCTTGCTTGGCATCGACCAAACATTCGTTGAGAGAGGCATTCGTTTTGGCAACCGGCTCCTCCAAGGCAATATTTATCGCCATTAAGCAATAATTGACCGGATTGTTAACCTCATGCAGCAACCCAGCCGCAAGTGTACCGATGGCGGCCATTTTTTCCTGTTGCAGCATCTGACCTTTGATGTTGGCGAGATTTTTATTGGTTTGAGCCAACACCTCATTTTGTCGAGTAACCTCCTCTTTCAGACTAAATAGTTGGCGTCGAATTTTTTCATTAAAGTAGGTATATACGGTGCTTCCCAGTGTGGCAAATAAGATAATTATTGAATGGAAAGCGTATTGACTCGTATCTTGAATTCCATTGTCGCGCAGAGAACAAGCTAAATAGTAGTAAAACAGGGTCAGCAATCCAAATTCAAGCGTATATAAATATCCAACTGGGAACAAAGTACCTATCGCAAAAATAGCAAGAATAATTCCGGCATAGAACAAGGATGATTCCCCCTGCGTGGTATAGATCATCCAAGCAATCATGATTTGTGGAAACATCATCCATACAAAGGTAATTGATTTAACATGACGCTTTCCAGTTTCTGTGTACAGCAGCAATAACGCTAGTGCGATGAACAAACTAGTGATTAGTCTTGCCAATGCAAAACGGCTTTGCTCAAGGGGATACAGAACATAATCAAGCGCAATACCAAGAAGCACAAGTACGATTACGGTTACACCGCAAGCGCGGCTGCTCGATAAGTGATAATTTTGAAGGCCATCCTCATAGCTAGTCGAGATAATATTCATACGCTGAATTCACTGGTAAAAATAACTGCTTCGGCAAATACATTTACCTTTGTAATATCTGTATAAAGCTTTGAGAGCCGACACTGACTCGGCAAAATTTCTGACATTTTTTTCTCATCGCGGTATATCAGATGCCACTCCAATATGTGAGCCATGCTGAACTTTTCAGGATTATTTGAATGAACATTGGTAATAAGCAGCTCCCCGCCCTCGCGTATACGTGCAGCAAAGTGCGCCGTCATTCTGGAACAAACTTTATCCGACAGATAATCAAATAAGCCTGCACAGTAAGCAGCATCAAACTCTCTAGTACTATCCGTTGCGGTATCCAGACGGCGTTTTAGTAGTTGATGTACCGAATCATGCACGTAATTTATAGTGATCTTTTTCCCCACTGTATTAATGATGGCGTCAAGTTTTTCTCGTGTCCACGCCAAGGTTTCTTCGCTAAAATCGACGAGATCGAAAGACAGAACTTCTGGGTGCGGATAGGTTTTCAAAAAGCGTTGTATCTCTTCGGCAGGTCCACAACCTACATTCAGGATGCGAAATACTTTTCCTGCATGTTGTGCCTCGTCCGCCTTACGCTTTAAAAAAGCCACCAAAATATCGATACGATTACGATGTGCAACCACAACAGCCGTTTGCAAAAATGCCGCATTCACCATCTGAAAATATGTACTCGGCCCTTGGCGTGGTTCCCCTAAAATCTGGTTAACCATCTGGTAGTCGCCTGCATAACCCAACGGTTTGGTAAAAGCACGAAACACGAATGGAGCCCTGAGTAATAGTGGATGCAATGTTGATTGCACAAAAGAGCGATGTGCGGGAGCTAACTCATCATCAACTAGCGATGCCTCCTCATTCAGAGCATCAAAGTAGAATTTCATCTTCTCTGCTAATGGCACAATAAGCTCGTAAAAAACATCAGTCCGTAACTGTCCATCTATCTTGGGAAGAGATTCAGATAAATCTACTTGTTCAATCCAACGAGAAACATCGGATAGATATGTTCGCGTTTCATTCACCACTATCTGATAGTCGCGCCTGATCTGAAAGCGTTTCGTCCAATCCCGGACAAATGCTTGTGCTTCCGCTCCGACCGCGCCCGGCACGACTACCACATTGTTTAGTTCTCGCCATTCATCAATGAGCGTCACCGAAACAATCGCCGTTAGACCGGTGTTGACCAAACTGATAACGACCGCCTTGCCAAGATAGGCGATGTTGTCAGTGAAACGAATCGTGAGTTCACTTAGCACTTCGCTTACCTGCACGATGGAGTACGGGTTATATACCTCCATGACAAGCGATTTTCTCTGGAGATTAACAATGGTTCCCCTCGCAGCTTCACCTGTCGAGTTGCGAAAGCTCACCAACGGGTCAATTTGCGATTTTGTATGCAAGGTAATGTCTGAAATGTATGACGGAACGGAGTTGCCCGTTCGGCGACGGTTGATAATACAAACGAGGCGGCACGATACCAGAAAGCTTGGTAGGCGAAAACTTTAGTACATTGCCCCGAGGGCTATTGTTAGGTGAGGAGGCAATGCAGGCTATGGCATTCTCTGTTAAATTGGAGACATATCAATTTTGGCTTAGGGTGCATTCGTTGCACCTCCTATGCACCCCATGGATAACCAACTATCTGTTTACCAATATCCCGCGCTGACTGTTTTGATTGATGATAGTCAGAGCTTTCTTGCTAGTGTCGCGTATCAGCTTAATCCGCAATTGGCGATCAAGATATTTCACGATACACAAGCGGCACTCAAGTGGATAAACCACGCTTATCTGAATTCGATTAATAACAGCGATCCCATCCGGGTCGGCTACGATGAAGAGTCGGCAAGCTTCGAACGGCGTAATGCCTCCATTGATCTGGAAAAAATTTATCAGATTGCGACGAAACGCCACCGCTTTGAAACCCCCGCAGTACTGGTGATTGACTATGCGATGCCGCAGATGAACGGGATCGAATTTTGTCAGGCGATACGCGAATTACCCTGTAAAAAAATTCTTTTAACGGGTCAGGCTGACGAGAAAATCGCTATTGAGGCGTTTAATAACAAGTTGATTAATCGCTATATCAAGAAAAATTCTCCGGATTCACTTGCTTTGCTTGAAGCGGAAATTATCAAGTTGCAAAGAGAATATTTTTCCGAACAGACAAAAACCTTGAAAGATTTACTGCTGCGTCACTCTTACTCATTTTTGAACGATCCGGCCGTTGAAGAATTGGTCAAAGAGCTTTGTGACCGCTACCAGTTTGTGGAATATTATTTATTCCCCAACCCGACCGGGATTCTTTTTTTCGATATTCAGGGAAAAGCCACCTTGCTGGTGCTGGAAACAAAAACAGGTTTACAGGCACAGCTCGAGGTCGCCCAAGATTACGGCGCGCCGCCGGAATTGCTTGCCGCGCTGAAAGAAGTGAAGTTGGTGGCATTCTTTTCCGATACCGGCGGTATGTATACCGATGCTGTCGGCGACGAGTGGTTGTCGTATTGTTTGCCTTCGCAAGTTTGCCGGGGGCGGGTTAATTATTACTGGGCTTTGTTTGATTTGCCCCCCCAGTATTTGCATGGCCCCGTATATTCATACGCGGAATTCTTAAAGAAATTGGCAGCAGAGCGTAAATACTCGTAGGTTTTGTTTCCGGGGATATGACGTGCTGAGCCCACAAGGAGCTCCATGACTGTAAGGGGCTAAAGTCCCGACAGCACAGGCTCAAGTCCGTTTTCGTCAAAATTCTTCCCGATAAATTTTGCTGGTCATGTTCCTGTACAATAGCGGGTGTACCCGTCGTTGTCTGACCGCCCTGCTTACGGGCGGCATCTTTAAGCCGTACATCCCACATGCTAAGCAAACTAAATCAGGCGCAACGCGATGCCATTACCCATCTGGGCAGCCCCTTGCTGGTGCTGGCCGGGGCAGGTAGCGGCAAGACGCGCGTGATTGTGCACAAGCTGGCTTATCTGGTTCAGCAATGCGGCTACTCGGCGCGCAATATCGCGGCGATCACCTTCACCAACAAGGCCGCGACCGAGATGCGCGAACGTGTCGGTCATCTGCTCACCAAGGGCGATGCCAAGGGCATGACCATTAGCACCTTCCACGCGCTGGGCATGCAGATCCTGCGCGAGGAAGCCGGACTGCTCGGCTACAAAAAACAATTCTCCATTTTCGATTCCGCCGACACCGCCAAGATCGTAAGCGAGTTGCTCGGCTCGCCCGACAAGCAAGATATACGTCAGGCGCAGAGCGTGATGTCGAACTGGAAAGCCAATTTCGTTACCCCCGAGCAAGCGCAGAATCTAATTCAACGCGATGAGGAACAGCGCATTGCCCTGCTCTACCCGCGCTATCAGGAAACCTTGCGCGCCTATCAGGCGGTGGATTTCGACGACTTGATCCGATTGCCGGTGGACTTGTTCAACTCCAATCCCGAAGCGTTGCAGCGCTGGCAGCATCGCCTGCTTTATTTGCTGGTGGACGAGTATCAGGACACCAACGATTGCCAGTACCAGATGATGCGCCTGCTGGCGGGCGACCGTGCAGCGATTACCGCCGTGGGCGACGACGATCAGGCCATTTACGCATGGCGCGGCGCGAGCACGGCCAATCTGCTCAACTTGCAAAAAGACTATCCGTCTTTGCGCGTGGTCAAGCTGGAGCAAAACTACCGCTCCTCGCAGCGCATTTTGCACTGCGCCAACCACGTCATCAAAAACAACACCAAGCTGTTCGAGAAAAAATTGTGGAGCGATCACGGTTTGGGCGACCCGGTACGCGTCTTCGCGGCCAAGGAGGACGACCACGAAGCCGAGTCGGTGGTGTTGCGCTTGCTGGCACACAAGTTCGAGCACCACACCAAGTTTTCCGATTACGCCATCCTGTATCGCAGCAACCATTTGTCGCGGGTGTTTGAAGAACACTTGCGCGTGCATGAAGTGCCTTACACCGTCAGCGGCGGCACCTCGTTTTTCGAGCGCCCCGAAATCAAAGACATCGTCGCCTACCTGCGCCTGATCGCCAACCCGGACGACGATCCGGCATTCATCCGCGCCGTCACCACGCCCAAGCGCGGCATCGGCAACAGCACGCTGGAAAAACTGGCGAGCTACGCCGGCACGCGCAACGTCAGCCTGTTCGAGGCCGCGTTTGAAAGCCCGCTGGAAGAGCTGCTGCCCGCGCGCCAGCACGAAGAGTTGCTCACCTTCTGTAACTTCATCAACCGCATGGAAGTCCGCGCCGCCAAAGAAGAAGGTGCAGCGGTGCTTGAAGACCTGATGGAGGCGATCGACTACGAGGCCTGGCTGTACGACAGTCACGAGCCGCGCCCCGCCGAAACAAAATGGGCGAACGTCAGCAGCTTCGTCGGCTGGATCAACCGCAAATGCGAGGAGGACGGCAAAACATTACTGGCGATGACGCAAACGATTGCGCTGATGAACCTGCTCGAATCGCGCGAAGAGGAAGTCGATGCGGTGTCGCTCTCCACCCTGCACGCCTCCAAAGGCTTGGAATACGGCCACGTATATCTGGTCGGCGTGGAGGAAGGCGTGTTGCCGCACGAGCGCAGCGAAACCGAAGAGCAGATCGAAGAAGAGCGCCGCCTGATGTACGTCGGCATCACCCGCGCGCAGCGCTCGCTGCACATCAGCTACTGCATCAAACGCAGACGCGGAAAGGAATGGGCGACCTGCGAAGCCAGCCGCTTCATTAAAGAATTACCCGAAAGCGAAGTGGTTTTTGCAGGCGCACTTCCGGTCGGCAGTGCGCCGGAAGTGAGTAAGGAAGAAGGCCAAGCCAAGCTGGCCAGAATGAAAGCAATGTTGGGAACTACAGCCGGTTCGTAGGGCGCAATAACCGCAGGGCATTGCGCCGTATGAATTTTTGCAGACCACCTTCGGCGCAATGCCCGTTGGTTATTGCGCCCTACGTCTTATTGGTCTTTTCGCGTTTTGATTTCCCGCTCTACATAGTTCTGATATTCAGCCATCAGCCCTGCCACGATCGTTCCGGCAATCCCTATAAACGAAATAACGTCGATGTCGCTCATTTTCCATCCCCTTTGAAATTGGCGTTTTTGTTGAGTACATCTTGATACAGATGCTGCCAATTTGAAGCGGGGAAAAGAAACGGGAAAGCGATGGATTTTTACGTTTGAGCCGAACGCGCCCTCTCCCACTTGCGGGCGAGGGAATGGGTTACTTCCAAAACTCTGCCAGCGTGGAAAATTTTTTCCACGCCTTGCGCAAATCACTCATCCGTATCGAATGAGCGGATTCAATCTGCTCGCGTAGCGGCGCAACCGCTTGCAGCGACTTTTCTTGCGCCAGCTCGTCGAGCAAACGCAACGCGACAGTATGGTCGTTGGACACTCCCAGCCTGTCCTGCAATTTCGCCAACGCATCCAGATAAAGTTTGGTCTTGTCTGCTCCGTAAAGCGGAGCAAACATCTCGGCGCTGTAGCGCAAATTTTTGCAGGCGATGCGCAGCGCGTGGAGTTGCGCGGCATCGAATTTTTTGTGTTGCAGACAGACGCCTAGCTTCACAAGCTTGCGGCTGCGCTTGTGCAAAATCTTGACCGCGAAGTGCGATAAATCTTTGCTGCTGGCGGCATGCTGCCAATACGCCCCGTTCATCCACGCGCCGAAGCGCAGCAGCAGCCGTTGAAAATCCCCGTTCTGCAAAGCCGCGAGGACGCGCTGGTGATAGTGCTGGCGCAGCTTTTCGCTTTGCCGTGCGATGGCTTTGTGGTCCCGAGCTTGCGCTATGGACGGCAAGGTTTGCGCGACGAAGACATCCCACTCCCGCGAGCGCCCTAGCGCTGTGCCGAGTTCGGCGAGCAGCGCGCGCAGCGCTTCCAACTCGGTATCGCCGCGATGTTTGGCTGTCATGCTTAACACCACGCGCAGCCGCCGCAACGCGATGCGCAACTGATGCAAATATTCGTCGTCGGTTTTCTTGAGCGCGCCCGACACATTGGCTTGCAGATGAAACAGGCACGACCAGATCATGTCCTGCAAAGCCTGCTGCACGGTGGTGTGCTCGGCGAGCTTGGGCGTTTGCGCTTTGCTGACAGCGGGCTTCACGGGTGCGTGCAAACGGTAGCCGTACTCGGCCTTGCTGGTCGCTTCGATTTCCAGCGGCACAATGTCGAGCAAGGCCAAGGCCAAACGGAATAGCTGCAAAGGTTCGCCGGACTTGAGTTCAAGTTCCAGTTCCGAAATGGTGTGCACGGATTTACCGGCGCGAATCTCGCCGCTATCCATTCCCATTTCAACCAATGCGCCTTCGAACTGCACCATGCGGATGCTGCGCGTGAAATCGGTGACGAACAGCGGCTGCACCTTCTTGCGTAAGCTTGGCGATAACGGGCTTGCGCCCGCCGCTTCGAGCGCCGCGAAATCCAGCTGCTCAGCGGCAACGGGCATTTCCCATTCGTTGCGCTGATGCAGCCCCGCTTGCACTCCGCCGCCGCCCTTCAGCGTTTGCAGCCATTGCTTGCCGACACGGCGCAGACGCAAGGCCATTCGGGCGTGATGCAACTGCAAATCGGGGGTATCGAAATACACGCTGTAAAGTTTGTGCGTGGTGGCGCGCTCGCTGGAGAGCGAACGCAAAAACGGATGGCGCTTGAGGCGCACCATGTCTTCCGGCGCGATGCGCAGCTTGAGTTCGGTTTCGAGTGCCATGATTACCTCAAAGTATTACCGGTTGGTCGGGCAGTTCGTTGATCTTGGCACCGGATTGCGGATAGTGCCGGGCAAGATGCTCTCCCACGCGGCTGATTCCGGCGATAACGCCCTCCTCGAATTTTCCCTGACGGAAGGCTTTCTCCATTTCCCGGCAGACGCTTTCCCATACAGCTTGCCCGAGTTTTCCATGCACGCCGCGGTCGGCGACGATTTCCACATCGCGATCCGCCAGCAGCAAATAAATCAGCACGCCGTTGTTATGCTCGGTGTCCCAGACGCGCAAGCGCGAGAACACTTCAATCGCGCGTTCCCGTGCCGTTTGTCCGTCCAGCAGCGGCGACAAATCCAGCGCGGCTTCCACCGCGAAGCGGATTTGTCCGGCATGCGTTGGTTCCACCTCCGCGATGGTGCGCTCGATGTTGGCCAATGCCGCGCGCGGAAAATTGCGCCGCACTGCGGCGTGCCCGGTCGAGAGATGTTTGATGATGCGTTTAATATTCATTTACCAATCTCCCGAGGCGCCGCCACCGCCGAAGCCGCCCCCTCCCCCGCCAAAATCGCCTCCGCTCCAGCCTCCACTCGAACCGCCTCCGCCCCAACCGGAATAACCCGAAGTACCGCTACCGCCCCTGCCCCCGGCACCGAACAGCAGGGACAACACGAAAGCAATCATCCCGACAAGTCCGGCCCAGACCATCGAAGCCAGCAACACCCAGGCCAAACCGCCGATGAGCCCACCCACGATCAGCCCGCTCGGCAGTTGTCCAAAAAATTGGCGCAGCACCAGATTGCCCAGCATGAAAATAAAAATGCCCGCCGCAAACAAAGTTTGCAGGTTGCTCATATTGTCGCCAAAGGAATGAGTTGCGGAACGCGGAGCAGGCGCAGGCAACGGTTCGCCTTCCACCACTTTGATAATCGCTCCGACTCCGGCATCAATACCGGCATAAAATTCGCCGCGTTTGAAATACGGCGAAATAATCTCGGCCACAATGCGCTTCGCCGTGGCATCGTTCAGCGCCCCTTCCAGCCCGTAGCCCACTTCAATGCGCAACTTGCGGTCGTCTTTGGCGATGAGCAACAGCACACCGTCGTCCACGCCTTTGCGCCCCAACTTCCACGCCTCGGCTACGCGGATGCCGAACTGATCTATGGTTTCCGGCTGCGTCGTGGGTAGCATCAGCACCGCAATCTGCGCGCCTTTGCCGGACTCGAATGCGGCCAGTCGCGAATCCAGCGCTTGAATCTGCGCAGCATCAAGCGTGGCGGTGAGATCGGTGACGCGCTGTTTAAGCGGCGGAACCGCGACCTCGGCCTGCGCCGTGCCGCAAAGCAGCAGCGCAAGCCACAGGATTCGCCACCACAGCGTTTTCATTTATTTTGCGGGTGCAGCCTTGGGCGCGGAAAAGTCCACCGCAGGGGCTTTCGACACGGCCTTTTCATCTTCCACCGTGAACGAAGGTTTAACCTGATAGCTGAACATCATCGCCGTCAGGTTAGTCGGGAAAGAACGAGCCAGCACGTTGTAGGCCTGCACCGATTTGATGTAGCGGTTGCGCGCCACAGTGATGCGGTTTTCAGTGCCTTCCAGTTGCGCTTGCAGGTCGCGGAAGATGGCATCCGATTTCAGTTGCGGGTAGTTCTCGGTGACCATCATCAGCTTGTTCAACGCCGAAGTTAGTTCGCCCTGCACGGACTGAAATTTGGCGAAGGCCTGCGCGTCGTTAATCAGCGCGGGCGTCGCCTGAATACTGCCCACCTTGGCGCGCGCTTCGATCACGCCGATCAGCACATCTTTTTCCTGCGCGGCATAGCCCTTGACGGTATTCACCAGATTGGGGATCAAATCGAAGCGGCGCTGGTACTGGTTCAGCACTTCCGCCCAATCGGCTTTCACCTGCTCGTCGTTGGTTTGAAAATCGTTGTAGCCGCACCCGCTCAACAACATAGTCACCAGAATCACAAATAAAGCACGCATCGTCGAATCTCCTTGATTGAACTAAACCTAACACGAAAACTATAGCATTAAACTCGGATTGTCCATTGGCACTAAATCTCTTGTGGGAGCGCAATTCATTGCGCGATTTTTTCAGGTCAATCGCTCGATAAATCGAGCTCCCACAAGAGTTTTTACTTTTCGGACTAAGCCGCCTGCCCCGCGGCATAGCCGGAAGCCCAAGCCCACTGAAAATTATAGCCGCCCAGTTGCCCGGTGACATCCATCACCTCGCCGACAAAAAACAAGCCCGGAACATCGTTGGCCTGCATGGTTTTGGAAGACAGCGCCCGCGTATCCACGCCGCCGCAAGTCACTTCCGCTTTGCTGTAGCCCAGCGTGCCGGTGGGGGTAATTTGCCAGTCGTGCAATTGATTAGCCAAGGCCGCCAGCGCCTTTTCGGAAAACTGGTTGAGCGGTTTACTCTCGGCAAATTTCGCGCACCATATTTCGGCGAAGCGCTTGGGCAAATACTGCGTGAGGAAATTATCGGGCAGCATACGGCTGCCGCGCTGTTCGACAAAAATCTGGCGCATGTCGTGATCGGGCAACAGGTCGATGTGCAGCGGCTGCCCGTGTTCCCAGTAGGAAGAGATTTGCAGAATCGCGGGACCGCTCAGACCGCGATGGGTGAACAGCACGTTCTCGCGAAACTTCTGCTTGCCGAAACTGACTACCGCATCGACCGAGATGCCCGCCAGTTCAGCATACGCGCCCCACTCTTCCGGGTGAAAACTAAGCGGCACCAGCCCCGCATGCAGCTTGGTCATGGGCAGGCCGAACTGTTCGGCGACTTTGTAGCCGAACGGTGTTGCGCCGATCTTGGGGATGGATAGGCCGCCGGTAGCGATGACTAGAGAGGCTGCTTTGAAGTTGCCGCGACTGCTGCCCACATAAAACGCATCACCACGTGTAATCTCATTAATGTCGCATGCCAACAGCAATTTCACCCCCGACGCATCGCATTCGTCCTTGAGCATTTTGATAATCGCTTCCGAGCCGTCATCGCAAAACAATTGCCCCAAGGTTTTTTCGCTGTAGTGCAGCTTGTGTTTTTCCAGCAGGGCGATGAAGTGTTGCGGGGTGTAGCGCGCCAGTGCGGAGCGGCAGAAATGCGGGTTTTGCGACAGGTAGTTTTCCGGCTTGGCATTGAGGTTGGTGAAGTTGCAGCGCCCGCCGCCGGAGATGCGGATTTTTTCCGCCAGCTTGTGCGAGTGATCCAGCACCACAACCGAACGTCCGCGTTGCGCGGCGGTGGCGGCGCACATCAGGCCGGCCGCGCCTGCGCCGATAATCAAGACATCAACGGCTGTAGTTTGCGTCACGCCTGCGTTTCCAGTTGCTTCCACACACAAGAACCTTTACTGGCCTTGTCGATGTCGGCCAATTGCGTGGCGTGCAAGGCCAATTCCTCTTCGCTGGCGCGCAACACCCGCACGCTCATGCGCACGGCCTCGCCGTCGGCTGCATGCGCGTCCACTTCCGCTTCCTGCGCATCATCCCCCAGCAGACTTTCCTGCCCGCGCGTCATGGCCAGATAAACTTCGGCGAGCAACTCGGTGTCGAGCAACGCGCCGTGCAAGGTGCGGTGCGAGTTGTCGATGAAGTAGCGGTCGCACAGCGCGTTCAGGTTGTTCTTCTTGCCGGGGTGCATTTCCTTCGCCACTTTGAGCGTGTCGATCACCGGGTTATCCAACGGCGGCAATTTGAGCTTCGCCAGCTCCGCATTCAGAAAGCCCATATCGAACGGGGCATTGTGGATGATGAGTTCGGCATCGCCGATGAATTCCAGCAAGGCGGGCGCGATGTCGGCAAACTTGGGCTCATGCTGCAAACGGTCCAGCGTCAAACCGTGCACTGCCGCAGCACCCTCGTCGATCTCGCGCTCGGGGTTGAGGTAACGGTGAAAATTGCGCTCGGAAACTTTGCGCCCGTTCAATTCGATGCACGCCACTTCGATGATGCGGTGTCCCTGTCTGGGATCAAGGCCGGTGGTTTCGGTATCCAGTACGACTTGTCTCATTTTATTTTTCCGCTCAATATTTCTTCAACGCCGCGATTCGCCAACTGGTCGGCGCGTTCATTGCCTTCATGTCCCGCATGGCCTTTGACCCACACCCATTCAATGTGATGACGGATGACAGCCTCGTCCAGTCTGCGCCACAGATCGTCGTTCTTTACGGGTTGCTTGCTCGCTGTTTTCCAACCACGTTGCTTCCACCCGGGCAACCATTCGGTAATGCCTTGCAGCACGTATTTGGAATCGGTATGCAAACGCACCTTGCATTGACGGGTCAACGTCTCCAAGGCCACGATGGCCGCCATCAACTCCATGCGATTGTTAGTGGTGAGTGCCTCGCCGCCGCACAACTCGCGCTCTTTGCCCTTGGTGCGCAACAGCGCGCCCCAACCGCCGACACCGGGATTTCCTTTGCAGGCACCGTCGGTAAAAATTTCAACAATCTCGTTGCTCATCTGTGGTTCTTTGTGACACTTCCCGATTTAATTTCGGCGCAGCAGGAATCAACTTGCTGACCAACCCCTTGTTCCATTTCGGCTTAATGAGGCGCATGCCCGGTACGCGCTTTACCGCTTCCAAGTAATACACGCCGCCGCACACTGCCCACCAGCGGTCGCCAGCCGGTTCCATAAAATGGCAGCGTTGCAGCCATTGGCGGCTAATCATAGGCGGTGCGTAACAGGCGAAACGTCCGCCGACGAGTTCAAAACCCAGCAAGGCCAGCCAGTCTTTCAAGCGCGGCAAGGCGATGAAATCGCCGCACCACGGATAGCCCGCTTTGGAGCCGAACGCGCGGCGCAGCCCCCACAAGCTGCGCGGGTTGAAACTGCTGATGATGACGTGCCCCTCGGGACGCAACATCCGTTCGACTTCGCGCAATATCTGGTGCGGGTGTTTGTGAAATTCCAACACATGCGGCAGTAGCGCCAAGTCCAGACTACCCGTTTCGATCGGCATCTCGTCAAATTCTGCCAGCACCTGCGCACCGCTTTCCGGCGCAGCCGTCGCGCGCATGGGCATGCGGCTGGCCCGCAAAAAATCATGTTGCGGCAACCCGATTTGCAGCGCGTTAAAGCCGAAAATATCCGTTACACTACGGTCGAAATATTCCTGCTCGCGCGCCAGCAAATATTGCCCCTGCGGCGTATCGAGCCATTCGGCCAGCGAGTTAGCGGTAGGCATACAGAACCACCTTAAAAAAATCCATCATGCTCGAAATCGTTCCCATTCCGGCCTTAACCGGCACTTATGACAATTACATCTGGATTTTGCACAACGGCGAGCACGCCATCGTTGTTGATCCGGGCGATGCAGCACCTGTTCTGGCTTACCTGCAAGCGCATCGGCTCGATTTGCTCGCCATCCTCGTGACCCACCGGCACGGCGACCATATCAACGGCATTCCGAAATTGCGCGAAGTATATAACACACGCGTGTACGGACCACGTTCGGAAATGATTCCGACCATCACCCATCAGATCGGCGAAGGCGACCATATCGAGATTAACGAACTGGGACTGCGCTTCGACATCATCCACGTGCCCGGCCACCTGCCGGAACATATCGCCTACATCGGCAACGGCATGCTGTTTTGCGGCGACATCCTGTTCGGCTGCGGTTGCGGAAAAATGTTTGTCGGTACGCCTGCTGAATTTCACCACTCGCTGCAACGGCTGGCCGAACTGCCCGATAACACCCAAGTCTATTGTGCCCACGAATACACCGAGTCCAACATCCGCTTCGCCCTGCTGTGCGAACCGGAAAATATCGCCTTGCAACAACGCCTGCGCGATGCCCATGCCCTGCGCCAGCAAGATCTCCCCACCCTGCCCACCACCATCGCGCTGGAGAAAGCCACCAACCCGTTCATGCGTTGCGGCGTGCCGGAAATAATCGCCAGCATCATGCACCATTGCGGCTTGCCCGTGCCGCCAGCGGACGAAGTCGCCGTCTTTGCCGAGCTGCGCGCTTGGCGAAACGACTACTAGCATTTATTTTTCTGCTTTTCTGTTGCGGTAAAACGCGTTCTAGTTTATTCTGCGCGCCCTTCGGAGAGGTGGATGAGCGGTTTAAGTCGCACGCCTGGAAAGCGTGTTTAGGTTTATAGCCTAACGGGGGTTCGAATCCCCCCCTCTCCGCCAGACAAAAAAAGCCCAAAGAAATTTGGGCTTTTTATTTTGCTCGAACGAAAGGCCGCACAACGCGACCCCAGTCTTGCGATTACTTCGGGCTTTCCCCGCCGAGCGCTGCGGTCAGATCAGAGATCATCTCGGCCAGTTCGCCTGTCATCAACACGAAGTCCAGCTCGAACATTTCGTCTTCGTTGTCGGCCACCTTGGACGACTCTTCTTTGATGATGTCCAGAAAATCCAGCCGCTTGATTTGCAGGTGTTCGTTCAGCACAAACGAAATGCGGTCATTCCAGGTCATGCCCAAGCGGGTCACGCGCTTGCCCGCCGAGATGTGCCCGATAATTTCATCGCCCTCCAGCACGTGGTTGGCGTAGCGCACGGTGGATTTGTTTTCGTCGCTGGAGCGCAACTCCAGTTCGCGGTCGATGGTGAAATTGGCGGGCGCATTTTCATCGGCCAGCCAGTCGGTCATGGCGGCAATGGGCGATTGCTCGGTGTGCAGCAATTGCACGGGGAAGTTGTCCACGGTCTTGCCCAGATGCCCCAGCAACTCGTCGGCCTTGGCCGAAGAGGCGGCGTCGATAATCAGGCGGCGATTGGTCAAATCAATCCACGCGTAAGTGGTGCGCTGTATGGCAAAAGCGCGGGGCAGCAGCTCGTCCGTGACGGCCTGCTTGAGGTCTTTCAACTGCTTGCGCCCCACCTTGTAGCCTTGCTGCGCTTCGATGTCAGCCGCGCGCTCTTTGGTAAAACGGTTGATGATGGTCGCGGGCAACAGCTTTTGCTCAACGCCCAGCGCAAACAGCATATGGTTATTGGATACGTGAACCAGACGGTCATCGCCACGGCAGGAAACCCAGCCCAAACTTTGTTTATCCAAGCCGCTGCAAGGCATCAACGGTTTGAGTGCCAGCTTTTCCTGAAGCGCCTCGGCGGTCATCGAGAAATCGGGCGACAGGCTATAGATGAAGATATTTTTAAACCACATGGCGGGGTATCCGAAAAACTGGGGATTATACTGTTCTGAGATTTTCAGAGCGCATTCATCGTTAATTTTTTAGCACGCAATTTCAGTACAATCCCGCTCGTTCAAACAACCCATGCCAGACCATGAGCGACACCCAAGAAATCACCGCAGCCTTACTCAAATTCCGCGACGAGCGGGATTGGGCGCAATTTCATAATCCCAAAGACCTCGCGCTGGCGTTGAATATTGAAGCGGGAGAATTGTTGGAATCGTTTCTGTGGAAATCATCCGAGCAGGCGAACCTCTATCAGGTGAAGGAAGAGCTGGCGGATGTTTTTGCGTTCGCATTTTTGCTGGCGGAACAATACGGCTTTGACGTGAAGCAGATCGTGCTGGAGAAAATCGCGAAGAACGCGCTGAAGTATCCGGTGGAAAAATCGAAGGGTGTGGCGAAGAAATATACGGAGCTGTAGGAGCAGCTTCAGCCGCGAATGGGCTGCATGCCTAGCGAGGCTTTCGCCAGCAAGCTGGCTCCAACAGAAACTGCCGCTCCGACTAGAGCTTTGCCCCCAGCCGCCACAGCGATGTCACTTCTGCCGCCCGTGCTGCATGTAGCGGATCGCTGGTATCGGAGACGCGGGGATGATGCGGTTTCACATCCAGTTTGCCCAAGACCGTTAATCCCGCCGCGTCTATCGCCGCCAACAACTCCTCGCGGTTGCGCAAGCCCAAGTGTTCCGCGAGATCGGAAATAATCAGCCAGCCCTCCCCGCCTTCTTCCAGATGCGCCGCCAGTCCGTTGAGGAAGCCGCGCAGCATTCTGCTGTCGGGGTCGAATACGGCGTATTCCAGCGGCGAGCTGGGGCGCGCGGGAACCCACGGAGGGTTGCATACGATGATTGCGGCGCGTCCTGCGGGGAACAGGTCGGCTTGCACGACTTCAACCTGAGCCGCCAATTCGAGGCGCGTCAGGTTTTCCTTGGCGCAGTTGAGTGCGCGTTGATCCTGATCGGTGGCGACGATGCGCTGTATGCCGCGCCGCGCCAGCACGGCGGCGAGTACCCCGGTGCCGGTGCCGATGTCGAATGCGAGTGATTTTTGCGCGGTAAGTTTGGGCAGCGGCGCTTCATTCACCAGCCCGACATACTCGCCGCGTATCGGGGCAAACACGCCGTAGTGCGGATGGATGCGCACGCCGAGGGCGGGAATTTCGACGCCGTTTTTGCGCCATTCGTATGCGCCGATCAGCCCTTGCAAGCCGCGCAACGAGGTAACATAAGGCTCAGTTCCCGCGCCGTAGGCTTGCTCGCAGGCCGCGCGCACATCGGGAGCACGGCGAAGCGGGACACTGTGGTCGGCCTCGAACGGGAGCAGCAACATGCCCAAGGTGCGGGCGCGTTGTGATTGGGCTTGGCGGTGCAGGTGGAATGCCTCGGCTGGAGTTGCCGCGATTTTCGTTTTTGCTTTGCGCGGCTTTTCGTCGGCGCGGCGCGCCATGGCTTGCAGCAGCTGCCGCGCATTTTGAAAATCGCCGCGCCACAGCAGCGCCGTCCCCTCGCAGGCCAGACGGTAGGCGGCATCGGCGGTCATGCGGTCATCGGCAATTTGCACACGCTTGGGCGGCAGCGTGCCGCTCTCGGAACGCCAGCGGGCGGATTTATCTACGCCGTCTTCGTTCCAGTGGATGAGGGGAAAGTCGCTCACCTGCCCTCTTCCCGCTTGAGTTGCTGGTAGCGCAGTTTGGCCGCGTGGTCGTCCTTCGCCGCATCAATCTCGCGCATCACGGCACGCACGTCGGCCTTCTTCGCCACTTCGCAGAAGCGTCCGGTGAGCGGCGTGTCGGGCTGCAATTCGCCGCGCAGGTAGAACGCCCAGATTTCTTTGCCGTATTGGGTCTCGCGCAGTTCGGGGGCGAACTGTCCGAAGTAGGCGGCCAGATTATCGACATCGCGTTCCAGCATGCGGCTGGCATTGTTGTTGGCGGCGGCATCCACTGCTTGCGGCAGGTCGATGATGACCGGGCCGCGGCTATCGACCAGCACGTTGAATTCGGATAAGTCACCGTGGACGATGCCTGCGCATAACATCAGCACCACTTGGCGGATCAGGAAAGCGTGAAATTCGCGCGCCTGTTCAGGCGTGAGTTCGAGGTCGTTGAGCCGGGGCGCGGGTTGCCCTTCTTCATCGGCCACCAGCTCCATCAGCAGCACGCCCTCGTAGAAGCCGAACGGGTGCGGCACGCGCACGCCTGCGGCGGCGAGTTTATACAGCGCATCGACCTCGGCATGTTGCCAAGCGGCTTCTTGCTCCTGGCGGCCATAGCGCGAACCTTTTTCCATCGCGCGCGCTTGGCGACTGTTTTTGACTTTGCGGCCTTCGGTGTAGTGGACGGCTTGGTGGAAGCCGCGCTGGTTGGCTTCTTTGTAAATCTTGGCGCAACGGATTTCATTGCCGCACTGCACGACATAGACGGTCGCTTCCTTGCCGCTCTTGAGCTGGCGCAGCACGTCGTCGACAAGGCCGTCTTCGACTAAGGGTTCAATTCTTTTCGGGGTTTTCATCGGTGTTACCAGTAACGCCCGATTTCAACCACGGCAAAGGTGAGGATGCCTAACGACAAATTCGTTGCGATGAGCTTGCGGATAGCCGCCAGAATAGCGCCCGCCTTAGGCCATTCCTTGGCCGCGACAGCCTGAGTGAAACCTTGGTATTGAGCGAAGAACACATAGCTGAAAATCACCAGCATGGTGATACCCAGCAGCAACATAACGTGGACATAGCGCGGCACGGCGGACATGCTGCCATACAGGTACATCATGTAGAGGCCGCTGACCAGTATGAAAAATATAGCGCCCCAGACATATTTGAAAAAACGGCTGAACACCTTGTTCCACAATTGCAGGCGTTCGGGCGGTTGCAGCACTTCGGCGGCAACGGGGCGCAGCACCATGTAGGCGAAAAACATGCCGCCAACCCAGATGACAACGGACAGCAGGTGAACCAGTTTTAATAATGCCATGCTACTTCCCTCCCTGTATGAGTTTACGCACCGGGCCGAAGCTCTTGCGGTGTTCGGCGGAAATGCCATGTTGATGCAAGGCCGCGATGTGGGCGGCGGTAGGATACCCTTTGTGCACGGCAAAACCGTATTGCGGCAAGCGTTGGTGCATTTCGATCATAGCCGCATCGCGCGCGGTTTTGGCCAGAATGGAGGCGGCGGAAATTTCCGCCACGCTGCTGTCGCCCTTCACAATCGCGCGGCTGGGCAATCCTGTTTCGGGGCAATACAGACCATCCACCAGCACTTCGTGCGGCTGCAACGATAAGGCCTCGACGGCACGTTTCATCGCCAGCAAACTGGCGCGCAGGATATTGATTTCGTCGATCTCTTCCACCGATGCGGTGGCAATCGCCCAAGCAGTGGCGTGCTGGCGTATTTCCAGCGCAAGTTGATCGCGTTTTTTTTCGCTGATTTTTTTTGAGTCCGCCAGCCCCGCGATGGGGTGTTGCGGATTGAGAATGACTGCGGCGGCATACACCGGCCCGGCCAACGGCCCCCGCCCCGCCTCATCCACCCCGCAGATCAGGTGTAGGGCGCTCATTTATGCGGCGGTTAAATACGGCAGGATGGCTTGGGCGGCTTTGTGGGCGGTGTCTTGTTTGAGCTGGGTATGCATATCCCCGAACAGAGTTTCCAACTCGGCCACGGCATTCTTGTCGCCCACCAGATTAAGCAAAGCCTGTGCTAGATTTTCCGGCGTTGCGTCGTCCTGCAAAATTTCCGGCACCACAAATTTCCCCGCCAGCACATTGGGCAAACCAACGTAAGGCAGATAGGCCTTGCGCTTGCTCAACCAATAAGTGAGAGGCAGCATCTTGTAAGTGATAACCATCGGGCGCTTGAGCAGCGCGGCTTCCAGCGTGGCCGTGCCCGATGCAACCAGCACGCCGTCGGCGGCGATCATGGCATCATGCGCGTGGCCGAACAGCATGGTAATCGGCAACTCCTGCGCTTCCAGTTTCCACAGCATGTCTTCAAAAATGGTGCGTGTCTCGCGACTGGCGAGCGGTACCAGAAATTGCGCGTTGGGCAGTTTTTGTAAAATCAGTTTTGCAGTTTGAATGTAGGTCTCGGCCAGATAGCGCACTTCGCTTTGGCGGCTGCCGGGCAGCAAGGCAAACACCTTGGCCTGTTTTTGAATGCGCATTTGCTCACGCATCAAGTCGCGCTTGGGCTGTTCCGGCAACATGTCCGCCAGCGGATGACCGACGTAGGTCACCGGCACACCGGCGCGCTCGTAGATCGGCGCTTCAAACGGGAACAGCGTGAGGATATGCGAGACCGCATTTTTTATTTTGTTAATGCGCTCGCCGCGCCATGCCCAGATCGAGGGGCTGACGTAATGCACGGTGGGTATGCCGCGCTGCTTCAAAGCCGTTTCCAAGCCGAGATTGAAATCCGGCGCGTCGATGCCGATGAACAGGCTGGGCGGATTGGCCAACAGCGACTCGCGCAACTTATTGCGGATGCCGAGAATTTCGCGCAGATGGCGCAAAGCGTCGATGTAGCCGAACACGGAAAGTTTTTCCATCGGGAACATGATGTCCATCCCGGCGGCCTGCATCTTGGGGCCGCCGATGCCGATGAACTTGGTCTCGGGCAATACTTGTTTGATGGCTTCGATCAGGTGGCTGCCGAGCAAATCGCCCGAAGCTTCACCCGCCACAATGGCGATGGTTTTAACTGTCTGGTTCATGGGGTGTTAACGAACGATACCGCGAGTGGCGCTATTCAAAAATGCCAGCATATTGTCGATGTCTGCATCGGCATCGGGCACTTGACCGCGCAAGGCTTCGATTTCTTTTTTCGAGTTTTCGAAGCTGCTGCCCGCGCGGTACAGGGTGCGGTAAATTTGTTTGAGCATATCCACCCGTGCCGGCGAATAACCGGCGCGGCGCGGACCTTCCTGATGCGGGCCTTTGGCTTCGGCAGGATTACCCACCGCCATCACAAACGGGGGCAAATCCTGCGTCAAACGGGTTTGGAATCCCAGCATGGCATAGTCGCCGATGCGCACAAACTGGTGTATCCCGCTGATGCCGCCGATCAGGATGTGATTGCCTATCGTGACATGCCCGGCAAACTGCACCGAATTGGCGATGACATTGTGGTCGCCGATGTGGCAGTCATGCGCCACATGCACATAGGCCATGATCCAGTTGTTGCTGCCGATGGAGGTGATGCCGCCGTCCTGCACGGTACCCAGATTGAAGGTGCAGCTTTCGCGGATGGTGTTGTTGTCACCGATAATCAGTTGTGTCGGCTCGCCTTTGTATTTCTTGTCCTGCGGTATTTCACCGATGGAGCTGAACTGGAAAATGCTGTTACCTTTACCGATGGTGGTATGTCCGTCGATGACCACATGCGGGCCGACCACGGTTCCCGCGCCGATTTCAACGTGTTCGCCGATAATGGAATACGGGCCGACCTTAACATCGTCGGCCAGCCTGGCGCTGGGATGAATGATCGCGGTCGGATGGCGCATTATTTATCCCGCATCGTGCACATGATTTCGGCTTCCGCCGCGACCTCGTCGCCCACTTTCGCGACGGCGCTGAATTTTCCGAAACCGCGCCGGTTGAATATCGGCTTGATGGTCAGGATCAACTGGTCTCCCGGCACGACTGGGCGCTTGAAGCGCGCGTTGTCGATGCCGACGAAGTAATACACCTTGCTGTCGTCCACCGCGCCCGAACCGCCGGTAAAGGCGAGAATCGCTGCGGCCTGAGCCAAAGCCTCGATAATCAGTACGCCCGGCATCACAGGGAAATGGGGGTAGTGGCCGGGGAAAAACGGTTCGTTCATACTGACGTTTTTCAAGGCGACGATCTCGACATCGAGTTCCAGCGACAATACTCGATCTATCAACAGAAAGGGGTAACGGTGCGGCAGGCGTTTCATTACCTCGTTAATATCCATGGTGGTCATGCTCATTACTCTCTCCTATTTATTCAACTTTTTGCTTGCTTCAGTTCTTCGATTTCTTTTTCCATCTGTTTGAGACGTGCCGCCATTTCGCCCAAGTGGCGCAGATGCACCGCATTTTTGCGCCAATCGTTAATCTCGCTGAAGGGGTAACTGCCGCTGTAGGTGCCGGGTTCTCGTATCGACTTGGCGACCAACGTAAAGGCGGAAACCTCCACTCCGTCCGCAATCGTCAGATGCCCGGAAATTCCGGCGCTACCGCCGATGCGGCAATAACGGCCTATCGTGGTGCTGCCCGCGATGCCCGAGCAACCGGCCATCGCCGTATGCGCACCGATGCGCACGTTGTGGGCAATCTGGACCAAATTATCCAGTTTCACGCCATCCTCAATGACGGTATCGTCCAGTGCGCCACGGTCTACGGTGGTGTTCGCGCCGATCTCGACATCGTTGCCAATAATAGCTCGACCGATTTGAGGAATCTTCAACCAAGCGCCCGCATCCATCGCGATACCGAAACCGTCCGCGCCGATCACCGCGCCGGAATGGACGATGCAGTTATGCCCGACCACGCAATCGTGATAAACCACCACGCGCGGATACAGCCGCGTGTTTTCGCCGATGCTGGCGCGGGCGCCGATGCTGCAACCGGACATGATGACGCTATCGGCGCCGACACTGGCACCCTCGCCTATCGTGACATGGGGGCCGATGTATGCGGCGGGGGAAACGTTCGCGCCTTCGCCGATCACCGCGCTGGGATGTATCCCTGCCGGAAAGTCGGGCAGCGGATTGAGAAAGGCGGAAAGCTTGGCGAAATAGGAATAGGGATTGTCGCAAACGATGCGCGGAATCGCGGTCGCCTCGGCATCCGCCTGCGACACGATCACGGCGGCTGCATGAGTGGATTCAAGCTGAGTGCGATATTTCGAGTTGGCGAGAAACGCGATCTGGTTGGCTTCCGCACTGTCGAGCGTGGCGATTTGATTAACGGTGGTTTCGGCATCACCTTCAACACGTCCGCCGAAACGCTCCACGATGTCCGCCAAACGGTAGGCTGTACGGTTCATCAAAACAACCCTCCTTATTTGTTGTTTTTATCGTCAGCCAGAAAATCCAGCACCTTGTCGGTGATGTCGATTTTCGGGTTGCGGTAGACCGCTTCTTGCAGAATCAGGTCGTATTTTTCACTTTCGGCGATGGCCTGAATCGCCTTGTCGGCGCGCGCCAATACCTGCGCCAACTCTTCGTTCTTGCGCAGGTTCAAGTCTTCGCGGAACTCGCGTTGCAGGCGTTGCAGATTGACATTCAGGTTGGCCAGTTCGCGCTCTTTGCCGCGATGTTCGGCATCCTGTTTGCCTCCGTCTTTTTCCAGATCGGACTGAATTTCCTTGGCCTGCTTCATGATTTTCTTGATCTCTTCGTCGCGAGAAGAAAATTCTTTTTCAATTTTTTTCTCGGCTTTGACTGCGGGAACCGACTCGCGCAGAATGCGCTCGGTATTTACCACTCCGACACGAAAATCTGATGCTTGCGCAGAAACAATGGATGCCGCGAACAGCAGACCAATACTCAAAATCTTTTTCATCTCGTTACCTCGTAACAATCTTTAAACTGTTCAGGCGCGCTTAAAACAGCGTACCCAGCGTAAATTGGAAGCGCTGTATTTTATCCTGTTCCTGCACACCAATGGGAACGCCATAACTCAACTTAAGCGGCCCCACCGGCGAAATCCAGGTTAGTGCTGCGCCGGTAGAATAACGTAACCCCATCGAAGCGGGAACTTGAGTAGATTCGCCATATACTGCTCCGGCATCGAGAAAGAGACTCAAGCGGACAGATTTTTCTTTTTCCATGCCCGGCATAGGAAAAAGCAATTCGGTATTTCCGATCACACGCTTGTCACCTCCAAGAGAATAATTATTGCTATCTCGAGGTCCCAGTGAGTAAGAGTCATAACCGCGTACCGAGCCGACACCGCCTGCATAAAAATTCTTGAAGAACGGCAAGGGCTGCCCGTTATAGCCGCTAGCGCCGCCGACCTCACCATTTATCATGTAGGTGATGTCACGGCTCAGCGGGAAAAACCACTGATGTTGGTAAGTTACCTTGAAATAATGCTGGCTGGATGATGGCAGGCTGATTTCTGTTGATGCCCGCTGCATTGTGCCCTCGGTCGGATACATCGCGCTGTCACGGTTATCGCGACTCCAGCCGATGGTGCCGAGTTGGTTATCTGCCGTGTCGCCAAAGGTATTGATATAGTCCTTGTAGCGTTGCGTGCTGAGCGAGGTCAAACCGATGACGGTATGCTCGGCGGAAAGACCGTAGTGAATCATCTGGTCTTCAGCCAACGGAACTGCGAAACGTACTCCCCCGCCTATAGTATCGGACGTATATTGGCTGACGGTTGCCTGAGTCGAACTGGTTTTGCGGTTATAAAAATCGAAGCCGCGGCTTACGCCGTCATCCGTGTAGTACGGATTGGTATAGGATACCGAGTAAATTTTGTTGTATTGGCTGGTGTTGATTTGTGCGGAAAGGTTGTTTCCGGTGCCAAACACGTTGCTTTGGCTGACACTTGCCATCAAGGTCAACCCTTCGGTACTGCTGATACCGGCCCCCACCGATAGTGTTCCTGTGGACTTTTCTTCCACCGAGACGTTCAGATCCATTTGGTCTTTGGTGCCCTGTACGGGAAGGGTTTCAATATTGACATTACCGAAAAAGCCTAAGCGGTCGATACGCTGTTTGGATTTTTTAATCTTCTGCGTGGCGAACCAGCCACTCTCCATTTGCCGGAATTCGCGGCGTACCACTTCATCGCGGGTTTTGGTGTTGCCCGCAACGTTGATGCGGCGGATATATACGCGCTGGGACGGATCAACCATAAAAGTAAATCCGACTTGGTGTTTTTCTTTGTCGACTTCGGGGGCTGCATTCACATTGGCAAAAGCGTAGCCCTCGTCGCCGAAGCTTTCCATAATTTTCTGGGTGGAGGCGGTAATCGCTTTGCGCGAGAAAACATCGCCCTCTTTGACGCCGATCATTTTGCGAATTTCGTCGTGGGTCAGCACATTTTCGGGGCCGGCGATTTTTACCGAGGAGATCGAATATTTAGGACCTTCGGTGATATTCAGCGTAATAAAAATATCTTTTTTATCCGGCGAAATGGAGACCTGCGTCGAGTCGATGGAGAACTCCATGTATCCCGAATCCAAATAGAAAGTACGGATCGTTTCCATATCCGCAGACAACTTTTGTTTGGAATACTGGTCGTTCTTGCTCATCCAGGTAAACCAATCCGGTGTGGTCAGCTTAATCATGTCGAGCAACTCTTTTTCGCTGTACGCGCTATTGCCGACAATATTGATTTGCTGAATTTTGGAGACTTCGCCCTCGACCACATTGAAGTTCACCGCGACTCGGTTGCGTTCCAGCTCGGTCAAGACAGTTTTAACCGAAACGCCGTATTTGCCGCGTGCGACATATTGGCGTTTCAGTTCCTGCTCGGATTTTTCCAGTGCGGATTTGTCGAAAATTCGCCCTTCTGCCAAGCCGACTTGTTTCAAATTGTCGCGCAACTGATCTTTAGGAAATTCCTTCACACCGTTGATTTCAACGCTGGCGATAGATGGTCTTTCGCGCACTTGAACGACCAGTATCCCCTGCTCTTCTTTCAGGCTGACATCCTTGAAAAATCCGGTGGAGAATAATGCGCGAATGGCCGCGGATGCCTGATCGTCATTCAGCGTATCGCCCACCTTGACCGGCAGATAGCTGAACACGGTACCGGCTTCGGTACGCTGAATGCCTTCAACACGGATGTCTTTGATGACGAATGGTTCGATTGCCCAAACAGATGCGGCGTACAACAGCGGGATAAGTCCCGCCAGTTTCATAAAATTCATTAGATTTTCAACCTAAAATCAGGCGGCTTATATCGTTATACAACGCAAAAGCCATCATGGTAACCAACAATGCAATGCCTACTTTTTGTCCGGCCTCCCAAAGTTCATCCGACACCGGGCTGCCCTTAATCAACTCGACCGTATAATACAGCAAATGCCCGCCATCCAATAACGGGATAGGTAACAGGTTTAACACTCCTAAACTGATGCTAATGAGCGCCAAAAATCCGAGATAAGCGCCCAACCCCATTTGGGCGGATTGCCCGGCGTAATCGGCTATCGTGATTGGACCACTCAAATTTTTCAGCGACACCTCGCCCAGCACCATTTTCCCCATCATTTTTAAACTGACCGCGGAGGTTTCCCAAGTCTTGCGCACCGCCTCGCTCAAGGCCGCCAGCGGCGGGTAATGCACCTCGGTCAGCAGCGCATCGTAGGCAGCGCGGTCGATTTTCACTCCCGCTCCGATGCGGCCCACTTCCTTGCCGGACTCAGTAAACGCATCGGGCGTGATACTCAATGCCAGCGTCGAACCGGTACGTTCCACTTCGACATTGAGCGCAACGCCCGGATGGCTGCGCACCACTTCCACAAACGCATCCCATTGCGGAATAGTCTGACCGTTTACGCGCAAAATTTTGTCCTGTTCATGCAAGCCGCCGCGCTGTGCCGCACCGTCCGTACTGAGTTTGTCTATGACCGGAACAATGGGCGGCTGATAAGGCTGCAAGCCGAGTTTCTGCAAAAAGTCGCCATCCAGATCGGAGGGCTGCAATGCGCTCATCTCCAGCACGCGGAAAATTGTCTCGCCTTGCTGTGTGCGCAATTCCAGATTCGCGGGCTGTTTTTGCAACACCTGTTCTAGCAATATCCAGCGTACCTCCTGCCAGCTCGGCGTTGCCTGCCCGTTGATGCCGACGATGGTGTCTTGCGCGCGCAATTGCGCGGCGGCGGCAGAAGTCGATGGCGGCACCACGCCCAGCACCGGCTTGATGCCGGGCACGCCGTGAATGAACAAAGCCCAGTACAACACGATGGCCAGCAGCAGATTGGCGACGGGGCCTGCCACCACGATCACCATGCGCTTCAAAACCGGCTGGCGGTTGAAGGCGCGCGCCAGCTCGTGCGGCTGTACCTCACCTTCGCGCTCGTCTAGCATTTTCACGTAGCCGCCGATCGGGATCAGCGACAGCGCCCATTCCGTTTCGCCCCCGGCAAAACGTTTGACGTAAATCGCCTTGCCGAAGCCCAGCGAAAAGCGCAGCACTTTCACGTTGCACAGACGCGCTACCCAGTAGTGCCCCAACTCATGGAAGAACACCAGTACCGCAATGGCGACAATAAATGCCAGCACGGTCATGCGCGTGCCACCCAATCCTGCGCGGCACTGCGCGCCTGCTCGTCCGCCAGCAACACATCTTCCAGCACATTCACCGCCACCGTCGGTAGCTTGTCCAGCACGTCGGCGATCAAACGCGGAATGTCGAGGAAGGCGATGCGCCCGTTGAGGAAGGCGTCCACGGCAATTTCATTGGCGGCATTCATCAATGCCGGAGCCGTGCCGCCCGCGCGCAAAGCGCGATAGGCCAGCGCCAGACAGGGGAAACGGTCGAAGTCCGGCTCGACAAAATCGAGCCGCGCGATCTTGAACAAATCCAGCGGCGCGACGCCCGCATCAATGCGTTCCGGGTAGGCCAAGCCGTAGGCGATGGGCGTGCGCATGTCGGGGTTGCCCAATTGCGCCAGCACCGAGCCGTCCACATATTGCACCATGGAGTGGATCACGCTTTGCGGATGCACCACCACTTGGATCGCGTCGGCGGGAGCGTTGAACAGCCAGTGCGCCTCGATGACTTCCAGCCCCTTGTTCATCATCGTGGCGGAATCGACGGAAATTTTGCGCCCCATACTCCAGTTCGGATGGGCGCAGGCTTGGTCGGGAGTGACTTGCTGCAAGTCGCTCAAAGGCGTATTGCGGAACGGCCCGCCGGATGCGGTGAGCAAAATTTTGCTGACACCGCCGGACTTTAAATCACCGGAATATTGGTGCGGCAAGGCTTGGAAAATCGCGTTGTGCTCGCTGTCGATCGGCAGCAGCGGCGAGCCGCTTTGCTTGACCGCATCCATGAAAATGCGCCCCGCCATCACCAGCGTTTCTTTATTCGCCAGCAGAATACGTTTGCCCGCACGTGCGGCCGCCAAGGTCGGGCGCAGCCCTGCCGCACCTACGATGGCCGCCATTACCGCATCGACTTCCGGCGCGGATGAAACTTGCTCCAATGCGGGAACGCCGCACAACACTTCAGTTTTTAATCCCGCAGTCGCGATACGCTCGGCAAGACGTTTGCTTGCGCCCTCATCCAGCATCACGGCAAAGCGCGGTTTGAAACGCAGGCATTGCTCGAACAGCAAGCTGTCCTGCTGATAGGCGGTCAGCGCATAAACCTGATAACGCTCGGGGTGACGCGCGACGACATCCAGTGTGCTTTTGCCGATGCTGCCCGTTGAACCCAGCACCGTAAGGAGTTGCAGTTTATTCATAGAGGACTGTCGCGAAGAGGAATTAATAGCTGACGACGGGGGCCAAGCGGCTCAATTGCTCAAACACCAGCGCGATGGCCGCGAACGGCAGCGTCGATGTCAGCGCGTCGATGCGATCCAGCAAACCGCCGTGGCCGGGCAGCAACGCCCCGCTGTCTTTTACACCCGCTTGGCGTTTGACCGCCGATTCAAACAAATCGCCGATCACCGCCAAGCCCACCCACCACCACGAGGCGATGATGATGCCGGGGAATACCGGATAGGTTTTGAACAGGCCGCTGGCGAAACCGACCACCAGCACGTAGATCGTCACGCCGAGTAAAGCGCCGAATACACCTTCCCAAGTTTTGCCGGGGCTGATGCTGGGAGCCAATTTATTTTTGCCGAAGCGCTTGCCTGCAAAATAAGCAGCGATGTCCGCCACCCACACCATCGACATCGCGCCCAGCAACAGCCAGGGACTCACGTCGCGCAGATCAACCATTGCCAGCCCGGTCGGCAACAGCACCGCCCAGCCGATCAGCCCCATGAACCAGCGGTTTTGCGGCTTCCAGCCGGAAATCATCCACGCCGGAACGACAAACACCCACAGTACCACCGCAATTGCATAACAGAACAAATGCAGCAACAGCACGCGCTCGGCAGAGAGTGCGCTATCCAGCCAGAATATGCCCAGCATCACCAGCAGCGAGGCCGCGCAATAAAGTGTCGCCACTCGCCCTTCCATCTTCGACAAGCGCGCCCACTCCACCGCGCCTTGCCAGATCATCACGGATACCAATGCCGCCCAGCCCAGCGTAGGCAAGGCAAATACGGCGATCAGGAATGCGATAAATAAAATTGAAGCGGTAATAACGCGCTGCTTAAGCATCGGGCTTGCCCTCGGTAAGTTGTTCGCTGGTGCGGCCAAAGCGCCGTTCGCGTTTTTGGTAGGACAGAATCGCCGCATCCAGCGCCTCGCGGTCAAACGCGGGCCACAGCATGTCAGTGAAATACAGTTCGGTGTAGGCCAGTTGCCAGAGCAGGAAGTTGCTGATGCGTTGCTCGCCGCCAGTGCGGATAAACAAATCCGGCTCCGGCGCATAGTGCATGGAAAGGTACGGCTCCAAATCTTCTTCGGTGAAATTGCCGGACATCTCCGGGTGCGCTTTCCACAAGCCCTGCATGGCATTCATGATGTCCCAGCGTCCGCCATAGTTGGCGGCGATGGTCAGTGTGAGGCCGTCATTGGCGGCAGTCAGTTGCTCGGCTTCGGCGATATATTTTCTGAGTTGCTCATCGAAACGGCCAAGATCGCCGATGATTTTGAGGCGCACATTATTCTTGTGCAAACTGCTGACCTCGCGTTCCAGCATCTTCACAAACAACTGCATCAGGAAAGAAACTTCGTCGGCGGGACGCCGCCAGTTTTCGCTGCTGAACGCGAACAGGGTCAGGTATTCCACGCCCATTTGGCGGCAGGCTTTAACCATCTCGCGCACAGTTTCCACGCCGCGCTGATGGCCTGCGACGCGCGGCAAAAAGCGCTGCTTCGCCCAGCGTCCGTTACCGTCCATGATGATGGCGATATGGCGCGGAACATCGGCGGATGTCGGGATGGTACGAGTGGAACTTTTGAATAGCGCCATTACAAATCCCTGAGTGGAATTAGGATGAGGGATGCAGAAATCAGAGTCGGAATCAATTCTGATTCCGGCTCCAGCTCCCGATCAGACAGCCATCAGGTCGGTTTCTTTGGCTTGCAGCGCCTTGTCGATTTCGGCGACGAAGCGGTCGGTGTATTTCTGCACATCATCCTGTGCACGGCGCTCGTCGTCCTCGCCTACTTCTTTATCCTTGAGCAGTTTTTTCAAATGCTCGTTGGCATCGCGACGGATGTTGCGCACTGCCACTTTGGCGTTCTCGGCTTCGTTGCGCACCACTTTAATCAAATCGCGGCGGCGCTCTTCGGTCAGCATCGGCATCGGTACGCGGATGATTTCGCCGTTGGTCGAAGGATTCAAACCGAGGTCGGAATCGCGGATCGCCTTTTCAATGGGGCCGATCATGTTTTTTTCATACGGCTGCACGCCGATGGTGCGCGCGTCGGTCAGCGTTACGTTTGCCACTTGGTTCACCGCTGTCGGGCTACCGTAGTAGTCCACCATCACGTGATCCAGAATGCCGGTGTGCGCGCGTCCGGTACGCACTTTGCCAAAATCAGTCTTGAGCGCCTCAAGCGACTTGGTCATTTTTTGTTCTACGTTTTTCTTGATGTCAGCAATCATCTCTAATCCCTCATCAATTGCAATGTACTAATGTGCCTTCGTCCTGGCCCAGCACGACGCGCTTCAGCGCGCCTTCCTTGAAAATGCTGAACACGATGATGGGCAACTTTTGATCGCGGCACAGCGTCAAAGCGGTCGAATCCATCACCTTCAAATCTTTGCTGATCGCCTCGTCAAAACTGACTTTGTGATAGCGGGTCGCGGTCGGGTCTTTCTTCGGATCGGCGGTATACACGCCGTCCACCTTGGTCGCCTTGATAACGACTTCGGCATCCATTTCCACACCGCGCAATGCGGCGGCGGTATCGGTCGTAAAGAACGGGCTACCGATACCGGCTGCAAAAATTACAACTTTGCCATCTTCCAGATAGCGCAGTGCCTTGCCGCGAATAAACGGCTCGGCTACCTGCTCTAGGCTCAATGCGGACTGCACGCGGCATTCCAGCCCGGCGCGGGTCATCGCATCTTGCAGCGCCATGGAGTTCATCACCGTGGCCAGCATGCCCATGTAATCGGCGGTCGCCCTATCCATCCCCGCTGCGGCCGGAGCCACACCGCGGAAGATATTGCCGCCGCCGATCACCAGCGCCACCTCCACACCCAACTCAGTCACTTCTTTGATCTCCGCCACGATGCGTTCGATCACGCCGCGGTTGATACCGTAGCTGTCATCGCCCATCAGGGCTTCGCCGGAAAGTTTGAGCAGGATGCGTTTGTAGGCGGGGGCATTGGACATGGATTTAGCCTTTCTTGATAGCGGCAACAGTAGCGGCAACTTCGGCAGCGTAGTCTTCCTTGACCTTCTCGATGCCTTCGCCTACCACGAACATCTGGAAGCCGGTTACGGTCGCGCCCTTGCTCTTCAGCAATTGCTCGACAGTTTGCTTGCCGTCTTCAGCTTTAACGAACACTTGGCCCAGCAGAGTCACGTCCTTGAGGAACTTCTGCACAGAACCTTCGGCGATCTTTTCCAGCATGGCTTCCGGCTTGCCGGCTTCCTTGGCCTTCTCGATTGCGATGCGGCGTTCTGTTTCGATTTCTTCCGCGTTCACGCCGGAAGCGTCAACCGACTTCGGCTTGCTGGCGGCAATGTGCATCGCCAGATCGCGACCCATCGCTTCGTCGCCGCCGGTAAAGCTCAGCAACACGCCGATGCGGCTGCCGTGCAGGTAGCTGGCCAGCTTGCCACTACCGGCTTCATAACGGCCGAAACGGCGAATCGTCACGTTCTCGCCCAGCTTCATCACCAGCGCCTTGCGGGTTTCTTCAACAGTAGAACCGGCCATCGGCAATGCCAGCAACGCGTCAACATCAGCCGGGTTGGACTTGGCAACGATTTCGGCAACGTTCTTGGCGAATGCCACGAAGTCGTCATTCTTGGCCACGAAGTCGGTTTCGCAGTTCACTTCGGCAACCGCTCCGGCTTTGCCGTCGGCAGTAATGAACGCGCCAACCACGCCTTCGGCGGTCACGCGCGATGCAGCCTTGCTGGCCTTTGCGCCGCTCTTGATACGCAGCAGCTCTTCAGCCGCCTTGAAGTCGCCGTCAGTTTCAGTCAGCGCCTTTTTGCATTCCATCATGCCGAGACCAGTTGCCTGGCGCAGCTCCATAACCATTCCTGCGGTAATTGCCGCCATATTGCACTCCTAACAAATTACATTTATAAAAAAAGGGGCTTGCGCCCCTTCGTCCAGGAGAGGCTGCTTACGCCGCACTCGCCTCGACTTGCTCTGTCAATTCAGTCAGCGCGTTGGCACGGCCTTCCAGAATCGCATCGGCCACGCCGCGTGCGTACAAGCGGATCGCTTGACTGGAGTCGTCGTTACCCGGGATTACGAAATCCACGCCTGCCGGACTGTGGTTGGTATCGACCACGCCGATAACTGGAATACCCAGCTTCTGCGCTTCAGTTACGGTACCCTTTTGGTAACCCACGTCGATCACGAAAATTGCGGATGGCAGACCCTGCAGATCCTTGATGCCGCCCAAGCTGCGCTCCAGCTTTTCCAGTTCGCGGCGCAACATCAGGCCTTCCTTCTTGGCAACCTTTTCGATGCTGCCGTCGGCAACCATGGCTTCCAGTTCGCGCAGGCGCTTAATGGAAGTTTGCACAGTCTTGAAGTTGGTCAGCATACCGCCCAACCAACGGTAATCAACATAAGGAGAACCGGCGCGGGTTGCTTCTTCGCGGATGATTTCGCGTGCTTGGCGCTTGGTGGCAACGAACAGGATCGTGCCCTTCTTGGCAGACAGTTTGCTCACGTGCTTCAACGCATCGTTGAACATCACGACAGTCTTTTCCAAGTTGATAATGTGAATCTTGTTGCGATGACCGAAGATAAACGGAGCCATCTTCGGGTTCCAGAATCGTGTTTGGTGTCCGAAATGGACGCCGGCTTCCAGCATTTGACGCATAGTTACAGCCATAATTACTCCACAGTGTTAAGGGTTAAAGTCCACCACCCGTCTGCTTGACCCTTGCGGGCACCCCAACATGAACGGATGTGCGAATTATGTTTTTCCGGCAACTGCCGAACAAACAGGGCGCGGATTGTAACCGAAACGCCCTGCCAACTCAACCGTATGTATGGAAAAGGTTTAGAGCCAAGCTTTGGCTACGTACCGGGACACTCTTAACCCGCTCCCCCATACGATAAATAACACAGTCGCCCCCCCCTGCGCCACCCCCAGAACGTAAAAAAGCGGGGAGATCATCCCCGCTTTAATTCCACCACTACAACCACTTAGTTCTTCGCTGTGTTAACCGCTGAATAACTGCCCAACTCGGTTGCCATCTTGAGGCCGGCCATGACGACTGGGGCGGCTTCGGTTTCAGCGATGCCTGGTGCTGCAATGGTGTTCTGTGCAACAACGACCGGTGTGCCGTTGCTGGCAGTGGCCACCGAGCTTCCGCCTGCTACCAGCAAGCCCAAGGTGAGCACCAGTGACGCAGCCAAGGCGAACTGGGAAATCTTGTTAACGACTTTAGTTTTGCGCAGCTTAGTAATCAGCTGCACAGTTTCTACGCCAGCGTTGATTTGATTAAGTTCTTCGCGTTCGGCGGCAGTCAGTTGCGTATCCAGTTCGGCACGGAGACGCAATGCTTCAATTTTTTCCGCCTCGACTCGTACTTTTGCATTGGCGGCTTCCTGTGCTTGCAGTTCCGCTGCGGCGCGCTGGCTGGCTGCTGCTGCAGCTTGTTGTTCCTGAGCAATGCGGGCTTCGGCGGCTTCAAGTGCAAGACGTTCTGTTTCCTGACGCTCCATCACTACTTCCTGCGCCTGCATTTCTTCTTCAAATTTTTGTTGCTCCAGCGCCAGCAAGGCTTCTTCTTCACGAATCCGCTCCGCCGCCAATTGCTTGGCTTGCTTGGCAACGGAGGCGCGTTGACGTGCCAACACGGCAGCGCGGGCTTCGGCTTGCAGCACCTCTTCTTCGGCCTTCACGGCTTGAGCTTCGGATTCGCAGCGCATCTTGGACATGTTCAGGGCACGCATTGCCACGTCTTCTCTGGATTTTTCGATGGCTGTCGCTGCTGCTGCTGCAACGACTTGCGCTGCGGCGGCTTCCTGTGCACGCACTTCCGTGGCGATGCGCTGATTGTCGGCCTCGATGGCTTTCTGTTCGGTCTCCATACGCAGAGTGATTTCCGCGATGGCTTGGGTTTCGGTGGCACTGCGCTCTTCGGTTACACGCTTTGCTTTCGTTTCCAAGGCGATACGTTGCAGGGCAACCTGTTCGGCTTGTTGGTCTGCAATCAGGCGCTGTTGAGCTGCTTCGGCGGCGCGTTGATCCGTTTCGATCAACTGGCGCGCTGCAACAGCCTCAATGCGCTCGGCTTCCAACTTTTCAGATTCGGCTGTCGCGGCAACCACCAGCAGATGGGCGCGCTCTTCAGTCAGTTGCAGGCGTTCGTTGATGGCATCCAGCTTGTTTTGCAACGCTTGCGCAGCCAGTGTCTCGGCTTCTGCAATCGCTTGCTCGTCATTCAACAATTCGGCTTCCAGCGCGGCGCGCGCTTCGGACATTTGTTTGGCATACGCAGCCGCTTCGGTCTTTTTGTTGGCGGCTTCTGTTGCGGCATTCGCGGCGGCAATCGCTTGCTGATTGGCTTCGACTTGTTGACGCTCGGCGGCTACAGCAGCACGTTCAGCTTCCAGTTTGGCTTCTTCGGTAGCGCAAGCTTCAACCATCAGGCGGGCACGTTCTTCAGCCAGAGTAACGGTTTCGTTTATCGCTTCCAGTTTCTTTTGCAATTCCAGAATCGCCTGAGTTTCGGCACGGGCAATCGCCTGTTCGTCGGCAAACAGCTCGGAATCCAGCGCGGCACGCTCTTCCGATTTTTGCTTGGCGTATTGCGCCATTTCGGTTTTCTTTTCGGCAGCTTCAGTAGCCAGATTGGCCGCGTCAATCGCTGCGGACTCGGTGTGAATTTGCAGTTCGATAGCGCAAGTGGCGCGCATCTCGGCTTCGGCACGGTGGCGCGCCACGTCGATCAAATCACGTTCGGCTTGCAGTTTGGTTTCCGCAGCTTGCTTGGCTTGCAGTTCGGCGGCGAAATGATCGCGCGCTTCCAGTTCGGCTTGTTTCAGCAAGGCATTGGCCTCTTCGCGCTCTTTGGCAGCGGCCTGTTCGGTTTCGACGCGGGCATTCAGCAAAGCCAGCATATCCAGTTCAGCTTGCAATTTGCGTTCGGCGGCAATGCGGCAATCCTGTTCTTTCAGGAAGGCGGCCTTGGCTGCATCGGCCGCTTTCAGTTCGGCTGCGAGACGGGCATTGGCCTCGGCTTGAGCTTGTTGCTCGATTTGTACGCGCTGCTCAATGGCATCGGCAATCTTGCGCTCTTCTTCGGCCAGAGCCAGCTCGGCACGCTCTTCATCCAGCAAGGCGGCAATGCGCGCCTGCACTTCGGCCAGTGCCAGCGTCTCGGCACGGGAGCGTGCCTGATTGGCTTCCAGCGCGGTCGCTTCGGCTTTCAACTTGGCATTGACCAGCGCCAACACTTCTTTTTCGGCGTTAAATTTATCCTGTGTAGTCTTAAGTAGCCGGGATTCTGCGCGGGCTTTTTCCTGAGTCAGCAACGCGGCTTCGTGATCCATGGCGGCACGCTCTTCAACCAAGGCGCGCAGACGGCGTTCTTCTTCCATACGCTGTTCCATTGTTGCTTGCGCCTGTCTTTCGGCGGCCAGCTTCATCTGTACAGCTTCGGTGAGCATTTGTTCGTTTTTTAATTTGGCATTGGCTGTCTCGGCCAGTTCGCGCTCCATTTGCAAACGCGCTTGCACCTCGGCAACTGTTTCGTTCTCGGCACGGGAGCGCGCTTCGATCTGTTCAGCCAGTTCGTTTTCCTGTTGCGCCTTGCCGTGGGCAATCGCACGGGCATGGGCCTCGGCGCGCGCGCGGGCTTGCACCGCCAGTTGCGCTTCGATTTCGGCTTCCATGCGACCGCGCGCTTCCTGAATCACTTCAGTTTCTGCGCAGTTGTCATCGGACACTAAACGAATTTTCTTTTGGGCTGACATGATCTACCTCTAGCGTTGTATAACCAAAACTCTGGCTTGGACGCTAAGGTAACAGTTTGAAGTTTCCGGCAAGCACCGAATAAGGGCGGAAAAACAGGCTAATTCCCAGTTGGGGCTGAAACAGCCGGCTAAAGAATTAGCGCACCATCTGGTTCATATCAATAATCGGCATCAAAATTGCCAGCACGATCAGCAGCACCACCACGCCCATCGTCAGGATCAGCAGCGGTTCCAGCAAGGCGGTCAACACCGAGGTGTAGTTGCCGACCTCCTGCTCTTGCTGGGCGGCGGCGCGCTCCAGCATTACATCCAGCTTGCCGCTGGATTCGCCGCTGGCGATCAGGTGAATAAGAATGGGGGGGAACAGTTTCGAGACAGCCAATGCCCGGCTTAACTCCACGCCTTCGCGCACTTTTTTCGCGGCTTCTTCCAGCGCGCGCTGCATGGGCAAGTTGTTAACCACGCCTGCGGCAGCCTGCAATGCCGTTAATAAAGGCACGCCGCTACCGGAAAGAATCGCCAAGGTGCTGGCCATGCGCGCCGCATTCACGCCGCGCACCAGACGACCGACCACGGGCAGACGCAGCAAACGCAGATGCCATTGATAGCGTATCTCTTCGCGCTGCAACACCATGCGGGCGAGAAACACCGCCCCGACAATCAGCCCCAGCAAATAAGGCCAAGTGGCTTGCAGCCCCGAGCTCAAGCCGATCAGAATCCGCGTCAACAGCGGCAAGCTCTGGTGCGACTGCTGGAACACGCTCACCACCTGCGGCACGACATACATTAGCAAGCCCGTCACCACCAGCAATGCGACGGCGGTAACGATGGCCGGATACACGAAAGCCAACCCGACCTTTTGCTGCAAAGCTTGGCGCGACTCGGTGTAGTCGGCAAGCCGCAGCATCACCTGCCCCAGCTCGCCCGATGCCTCTCCCGCTTTCACCAATGAACGGTAAATGTCGGGGAACACGCGCTCGTATTTGCCCAGCGCCTGCGCTAGTGTGTGTCCAGCCAGCACTTCCGCCCTCACCCCGGCCAGCACCTGACGTGCCGTTTCGCTTTCACTCTGCTCGATCAGCGCGTTGAGCGCCTGTTCCAGTGTCAGCCCCGCCGCCAGCAAGGTCGCCAGTTGCCGCGTCATCAAACTCAGTTGCGCGCTGGAAATGCCCGAACTAAAACGCTCGCGCCAACTCGCCCCCGCCCCGGCTTGCAGCGTATCCTGCGTCAGCGCCTCCATGGCGACCACCGTCAAACCCGATTCGCGCAGGTTCGCGCGCGCCTGCCGCAGCGTGTCGGCTTCGATCACGCCGCGCGAGCTGCGTCCAGTGCTATCAAGGGCTTCGTAACGGAAGGCGGCCATTATGCGTTATTCACGAATGCTTCAAACTCATCGGCGGAAACTGGCTTGCTGAAATAATAGCCCTGCACTTCGTGGCAACCGCATTCGCGCAGGAACGCCAGCTGTTCGGCAGTCTCGACTCCTTCCGCGATGGTGAGGAAATTCAAACCGCGTGCCATCAGAATAATGGCGCTGACAATAGCCTTGTCATCCTCATCGCGGGTGATGTCCCGCACAAAGGACTGGTCAATTTTAAGCTTGTATACGTTGAACTTTTTTAGATAGTTCAGCGATGAGTAGCCCGTGCCGAAGTCGTCCAGCGACATGCGCACGCCGCGCGCATGCAAATCATCCATCACGGTGATAGCCCGTTCGGGGGCATCCATGGCAACCCCTTCGGTGAGTTCGAGTTCCAGATACTGCGGGGGCAACTGCGCTTCTTCGAGAATGCTGCTAACCAAGTCGGGCAAGTTGGAATGCCGGAACTGCACTGCAGACAGATTGACCGCCATTGTCATGTGCGGCAATCCCCGGTCATGCCAAGTCTTAAGTTGACGCACAGCAGTGCGCAATACCCATTCGCCGACTTTGATAATTTGCCCGCTCTTCTCGGCAATCGGGATAAATTCGGCCGGAGAGACCATGCCCAGTTCGGGATGTCGCCAGCGCAACAAGGCCTCGACCCCGATCACGCGGCTATCGCTGATCGTCAGTTGCGGCTGATAGTGCAGATAAAGCTCGTTGCGCTCTATCGCGTGGCGCAATGCGTTTTCAATCTTCAGGGTGCGTATCGAATGCGATTGCATTTCCTGAGTAAAGAAGCGGTAATCATTACGCCCATTGCGCTTGGCGTTGTACATGGCGACATCGGCGTGCCGGTAAAGCGTATCGAAATCATCACCATCTTCGGGATACATGGAGATACCGATCGATGGCGTCACCACCAGTTCATTTTGTTCAATCCGGTAAGGTTCGGCTATCGTCGCCAGCAATTTTTTTGCGACCAGCACCACACTGTCGATATCGCTGTCTGTGAGCAATATGATGAATTCGTCTCCGCCCATACGCGACACCGTATCTTTTTCGCGCACGGTATCCTTCAATCTCTGGCCGACATTGACCAGCAACTCGTCGCCGATGTGGTGCCCCAGCGTATCGTTAATGTTTTTGAAGTGGTCGAGATCGAAAAACAAAATGGCAAAACGGTTGCGGTCGCCCTTACCCGCGCTGATTGCCTGCTGTACACGGTCTTTAAACAGCATGCGGTTGGGCAATCCGGTAAGCATGTCGAAATTGGCCAGTTGTTGAATACGCTGCTCGGCTACCTTGCGTTCGCTGATGTCGATATGCGAGCCGATGAGCCGGACAAGCTTGCCGTTGGCATCCAATTGTTTTTCGCCGCGCGTCATGATCCAGCGGTAGCTGCCGTCACGGTGGCGCATGCGGAACTCGTTTTCATAAAGCTGCGTGGCGGACTCCATGAAATTCTGCACATAGCTCAACGCGGATTCGCGATCATCCGGGTGCAGCCGGGATTCCCAAGTCGAAAAATGATTCGGCAACTCGTCCGGCAGATAACCCAATTGCGCTTTCCACTCGGGAGAGTAAATCACCTCGTTGGTATGTACATTCCAGTCCCACAACCCGGTACTCGATGCTTGCAGGGATGTCGCGAGGTTTTGCTGCGCCTGCGCCAGCTTGTCAAAAGGTTCTTCTATCGTCTCGACGACGAGGGCGCGGTAGATAAACAGGTAGGCGATGACTTTATAGATATGTCCCAGCACGTTGTAGCTGCCGGTCATGGTGGTATACAGCGTGAAAAAGAATTCGCTCATGGCCAAAGTGCATACTGCACCGAAGAGCAATACCACATTGAATGACTGCTTCACACGCATCTTGTGCCACAGAATGAAGGCCGTAACGATATTGAGCGCAATAATCAGATACTCGGCATTTTTCTTGAATGGCGTGAGCCCTTGTCCCGGAATAAAAGTATCCGGCATCCATGCCTGATGGTAGACCACGACCCAATTAATCAGCACAGTGATAAAAATCAGCGAAGCGAAAATCACATAGCGGGAAGCTTTGATGGCAAGCGGTTTCCATGGTTTGATGACCACAACCAACAAAACTATCGAGGCAAAAAAACGCGCAGACAGCCAGAAATTGAGATGTTTTTGCGCGTCGTTGGGGGAAATGAACGCGGGCATTCCGCCATAAGAAACCGTGTGCAGAAAATCGAGTGCGCCAACGGCAAAAAACACGCAGGCCAACAGCACGATGTTGCCGGAAAGATTGCTGCTGCGAGAGTTCCAGCCCACCGCAAACACCATCATGGAAACCACGATAGAGACGGTTTCCAGCAGTACATGCAGCGGCAGATAATTGGGAATGCCGTTAAATTCCGGCAACGAAGGCAGCAGCCAAGCCAGCAGTTGAATGAGCGCAAGCACCAGCAGGATCGCTACCGTCCTGCGCAAGGGCTGGCGGTAATGTGGGTGTAACGAAAATAATTCCGGCCTATCGGCTTGTGACATAAAAATCCTGAATTAACTCGGCTTAGTTGGCAGTTTCACGTTATTCACGGGTGACTCGCAACAATTCTTCCAGCGAGGTCAGTCCGTCGGCGACCAGCCGCATGCCATCCTGACGCAGGCCGCGCATACCGTGTTGCAAGGCGTGCTGGCGCAAGTCCTGTTCGGATGCGTGGTCGTGGATCAGATGGCGCATGCCTTCATCCACGGTCAGCAACTCATAAATGCCGGTGCGGCCGCGATAGCCGCTGTTGCCGCAAACACTGCATCCCTTGGGGCGGTAGAGTTGTTGCGGCAAGTCCATGCCTTCGAACAGGGCGAGCTCTGCCGCGCTCGGCGTGTAAGCCTCGCGGCAATGGCTGCACAGGCTGCGCACCAAGCGCTGGGCGAGCACGCCTAGCAGGCTGGATGACAACAGGAAAGGCTCGATGCCCATGTCGGTCAGGCGGGTGACGGAGCTGGCGGTGTCATTGGTGTGCAAGGTCGCCAGCACCAAGTGTCCGGTGAGACTGGCCTGTACGGCGATTTGCGCGGTTTCCAGATCGCGGATTTCGCCGATCATAATCACGTCGGGGTCCTGGCGCAGGATGGCGCGCAAGGCGCGGGCGAAGCTCATGTCGATGCGCGGGTTTACCTGTGTCTGGCCGATGCCGTCGAGATCGTATTCGATGGGGTCTTCTACGGTCATCACATTGGTGACGGTCGCGTCGATGCGGGAGAGTGCCGCATACAGCGTGGTGGTTTTACCGGAGCCGGTCGGCCCCGTTACCAGCACGATGCCGTGCGGCTGCTTGACCAGCGAGTCCATCGCTTCCAGCGTTTCGCCCTGCATGCCGAGGCGCGACAATTCCAGCCGTCCGGCATCTTTATCAAGCAGACGCAGTACCACGCGTTCGCCGTGCCCGGTGGGCAAGGTTGAAACGCGCACATCGACCGGGCGACCTGCCAGACGCAAAGTGATGCGCCCGTCCTGCGGCAAACGTTTTTCGGCGATGTCCAGCTCGGCCATGATCTTGATGCGCGAGGCCATCGCGGCGTGCAAGGCGCGGTGCGGCTCGATCACATCTTTGAGTGTGCCATCGGTGCGGAAGCGCACCACCGAACGGGTTTCAAACGGTTCGATGTGGATGTCGGAAGCGTTCTCGCGCACGGCCTGCGTCAGCAGCGCGTTAATCATGCGGATTACCGGCGCGTCGTTTTCCGCATCGAGCAAGTCTTCGGTTTGCGGCAGGTCGTGCACCAGTTGCGATAAATCCATGCCCTGCTCGACATCTTCCACCATCGCGGCGGCGGAGCCTTCGGCTTGCGCATAGGCGCGCGCCAGCGCGTGGTCGAAATCGGCCACCGAGATCAGCGTTGCCCGCAGCGGCACGCCCAGCACGCGCTGCACTTCGGCCAGCGTTTCAGCCGCGCCGTCGGCGCGCAAAGAAATCTCGGCGATTTCGCCGTCCCAATGCGCCAGCAACACGCCTTTGCTTTTGGCAAAGGCGTAGGGGATTTTTTTGGCTAACGCTTTAATAGAAGGTGCTGCGGACGCATCCATATTCGGACTCAAGGATTGTCGGCAGAGGATTGGGGCGAGCCGCCCCATTGCGACGAGGATGGCGGCAACAGGGACGGTTCGGTTTTTAAATTCAGCGGCTCGGTTTTCAGGTTCAGCGGCGGCATGGTCGGCGCTTTCATATCCGGCAACACGGCACGTGACGGCAGTTGGCTATCCTTCTGCTCGCCGCGCAGATATTCGTAACGGTCTTGCGTCAAGCCGTTCGCGGCGGTCGCGGTACGCAATACATAAGGGCGGATAAAAATCATCAAATTCGTTTTGGTGCTGTGCCGTGTTTCATGGCGGAATAAATTGCCCAGCCAGGGAATGTCGCCCAGCACCGGCACCTTGTCTTCACCGGTAGATACGGAATCCTGAATCAATCCGCCCAGCACCACGATCTGCCCTTCGTCCACCAGTACGCTCGATTCCAGCGAACGCTTGTTGGTGATAACGCCCGCAGTGTTGGTCAGGTTCTGCACGCTGGACACCTCCTGATACACCTGCATCTTCACCGTTCCGCCTTCGGAAATTTGCGGCTTGATGCGCAGGGTCAAGCCCACGTCTTTGCGCTCGATGGTCTGGAACGGCGAGGCGGTCGTGGTCGAGCCGGTTTGCGCGTAACTGCCAGTAATGAACGGCACGTTCTGGCCGATGATGATTTTGGCTTCCTCGTTGTCCAGCGTCAGCAGATTCGGCGTGGAGAGGATGTTGGCGTTGGTGTCGTTTTCCAAAAACTTCGCCAGCATACCCAGATTCAGTATCGTACCCACACCTTGTATGGTGGTTGAGCCGTTGACGAGGCCGATGTTCAAGCCCTGCCCTACCGTGCTGATATTCGATGCCGAAGTGATGATGTTGCCCGTCGTGCCGAAGTTGGTTCCCCCGATCACGTTTGCGCCCCCATTGTTGACACCGTTCATCGACTGCCACTGAATGCCGAACTCGGCCACTTTGTCCGCCGTCACCTCGGCGATCAGCGCTTCGACAAACACCTGCGCACGGCGCACATCCAGCATCTCTACCACGGCGCGCAAATTGTTGTAGATCGCATCCGGCGCGGTGATGATGAGCGCGTTCGAAGCCACATCGGCTTGGATGATGCCGCTGCCTGTGGGGATCGAACTCGTTGCGGCACCACCCATAGGGGCGGCACTTGCCGTCGAGGTATCGCCCGACATCACGGCGCGCAAGGTCTGCGCGATTTTGGTGGCATCGGCATTTTTCAGATAGACCACGTGCATGTTGCCCGGCGCGCTGCCCGCCACGTCCAGCTTGGCCACCAGATCGCGTACTCGCATCACGCGGGCGGGGCTGTCGGTACGCAACAGCAGCGAGTTGCTGCGCGAATCGGCCACCAGCGTAAAGCGCTGGCTGGCATCGGTCGATCCGGTGGCAACGACCGAGCCGTCCTGCATCAGGCGGCCAATCGTCGCCGCCAAGTCCACCGCCGAAATGTGTTTGACCGGAATCAGTACCGGGCCGTCGCCGCCGGGCTGGTCGATGGATGCCACGATTTGCTCGATGCGTTTCAGGTTGCTCGCATAATCGGTGACGACCAATGCGTTGTTATTGGGATAAGCCACCACAATGTTGTTGGGCGCAATCAAAGGACGCAGCACTGGCACCAGTTGCACCGCCGACTCATGCTTGAGCATGTAAACACGGGTAACCAGCTTGTCGCCGCCACCTTTATTGTCCGAGCTGATGTGCAGCTTAGCATCCGCCTCGGGCATGATTTTGGTGACACCGCCCGACTCCACCGCCGCGAACCCCTGCATGCGCAAGGCGGACAGCAGGATGTCATAAGCCAGCGAAGCGGGAACCGGGGAGGCCGAAACGATATTGATCGTGCCTTTGACACGCGGGTCCAGCAGGAAATTTTTCCCGGTGATATGCGAAACCGCGCGCACGACTTCCTCGATGTCCGCGCTGACAAAATTCAGCGAAACCTTTTCTTCTGCTGCCAACACGGAAAAAGAAAAGAAAAGCGCGCCGCAGAAAAGCAGTCGCCACATTTTCATATCGAAAAACTGTTTCATTGATATTCCTTGAGATACGGCTGCATTATCGGCGCTCATTGTTTATCAGCCCTTGCTGCATTTCGTGGCGAGCCTGATTCCAGTCTGCTGTGGCTTGCTCTACACTGGGTACAACGACTGAGGGCTGCGACGGGCGTTCAACAACCATCCCTTTGCTTTCCGCAAATTTGTTTTCCAAATTCACGCGCTGACGTGCACCGTTCAGTTCCAGCAGCACATGATCGGCGGCCACCTCGACCAGCTTGACGCCCTTGCTTACTTCCTCGCCCAGCGCGACACCGAGCTGTTTTTTTTCATCCAGCCGCAACACGGCAAAGGCCTGCTTGCCGGTAAATACCCCGACCAGGCGCACATTGGGCATGGCGCTATTTTTCGTCTCCGTCTCTCCCGATGCGGTAACCACCCCGAACAATGCGGCGGCAGCTTCTCCAGTAGCCTCGGGCTTCGGCGGCAGTACCGAGAGTGTATGCGGTGCAAATAACAGCCATGTCCAACGCGCGAGCAACAGACCGACAATTAAAGCGCCGATTCCGTACCACAAGAACGGCAGACGCGAAAAAATTGCCGACAAGCCCGCGCCGGCAGTTTCAAATCTTGCTCCGATCTTTACGGCACTTAACTTCATAACAGTCCAATCCGATTGGGGCGCTAGTATACACAAAGGAGGTCTGGATTTTTCTGCGGACATAATTTAAGGAATGAATATTCCCAGCCTATTTTGATACACTGCCGCCCACGTTTTTGAAACAACCTTCCGACAACCGATATGAATACTTATAAAAATTCTTACTCCCGTTCCCATGGTTTCACCCTCATTGAAGTGATGGTCGTCATCGTCATCTTGGGCGTGCTCGCCGCGCTGGTCGTTCCCAAAGTGATGAGCCGCCCCGACGAGGCGCGCATCACCGCCGCCAGACAGGACATCGGCTCCATCGTGCAGGCGCTCAAGCTCTACAAGCTGGACAACATGCGCTACCCGACCACCGAACAAGGTTTGATGGCCTTGGTAAAAAAGCCGACTTCCGCCCCGGTTCCGCCGAACTGGAAAGGCAACGGTTATCTGGAAAAACTCCCCAAAGACCCGTGGGGCAACCCCTACCAATATCTGCAACCCGGCCTGCACGGTGAAATCGACATCATCAGTTTGGGGGCGGACGGCGCTGCCGGCGGTGAAGGCAGCGATGCGGACATCGGCTCTTGGGAACTGTAGGCATTGAACCTCTCAGTAGGAGCGGGCCCTGCCCGCGACATTGCTTTTGATCGCGGGCAGGGCCCGCTCCTACGCTGTCACGGCTTTACCCTGATCGAATTGCTCGTTGCCCTGGTTGTGATGGGTATCGCTCTCGGCATCGTGATGGTGCAACTAATGCCCGACCAGCAAACCACCTTGCGCGAGGAAGCCGCCAGACTCGCGCTGCTGCTCGAAAACGCCGGGCTCGAAGCCCGCTCCAGCGGCCGCTCGATGGCGTGGTCTGCCGACAAAACGCGCTACCTGTTCTGGAAGAAAAACGACTACAACGACTGGACGCGCATCGAGGACGACACCTCCTTCCGCCCGCGCACTTTGCCCGAAGGCATGCAGATCAACGAAATCACCGTGGAAGATCAGCCGCTCAAACAAGGCGAACATCTCGCCTTGAGCGCTTCGTCTTTTGCGCTGCCTTTTCGCATCCGCATAAGCAATGCTTCTTTCAGCACGACAGTCGTGGGCAAGAGCACGGGCGAAGTCGTCGTGGAATCGAATACTCAGGAGCAAACCGCCAATGCGCGCCCGCAATAAATCAAACGGGTTCACGCTGCTGGAAACGCTGGTCGCGCTGGCGATTCTGGCCATCACACTCGCCGCCGTGTTCCGCGCCACCGGTGCCGCCACCAACCATGCGGAAGACATGCGCATACGCCTGCTGGCCGACTGGGTGGCGCAAAACCGTCTGGCGCTGCATGCGGCGCGCGGCGATTGGATGCCGGTCGGCATCCAGAACGGCGAAGAAACTCAGGCCAACATTCGCCTGCTATGGAAAGAAACTATCAGCAGCACCCCTAACCCCTCATTCCGCCGTATCGAAATTACCGTATCCACACCGGAGGATGCCGACGGTTATGTGCTGCGCCGCTTGAGCGGCTATCTCACCGAGGTGCCGCGCAGATGAAACGTAACAGCGGCTTCACCCTGATCGAACTACTAGTCGCATTGGTCATCCTGAGCATGATTTCCGTCGCGGGGTATCGCGGGTTGAACTCGGTATTGCTGACGCGCGAACGCATCGCCGAGGAAACCCGCAAGTGGCAGCACCTCGCGTTTTTCTTTTCGCGCATGGAGTCGGACATCGCCCAAGCCGTGCATCGCCCCGTGCGGGCATCCACGGGCGACCTGCAACCAGAATGGATGGGGCACAAAGTGCTGGTCGGCGAGAACGATGCCGAACTCACTTTCACCCGCGCGGGCATCAACGATCAGGGCACGGCAATGCTCTCCCCGCAGCGCATTGCCTATCGCTTTGAACTCGGTGCCATCGTCATGCTGCGCTGGTCGGCGCTGGATCAATCGCCGAACAGCCAGCCCGCGCGCTACACTGTGCTGGAAGGCGTGCGCGAATTCAAATTGCGCTATCTCGACCGAAATAATATCTGGCAGGAAACTTGGCCCGCGCCAAGTACAGACACCACTACACCTTATGCCGTCGAGCTGAGCCTTACCCTTTCCGGCGGCGAAAAAATTACGCGGGACTTTGCGCTGCAATGAAACGATTCCGGCAAAACGGCGTCGCCGTCATCATGGTCATGCTCATCGTGGCAATCGCCACCACGCTTGCCGTTTATGTGTCACAGCAGCAAAGCCTGTGGCAACGGCAGGTCGAAACGCAGTTCGACCACACGCAGGCGCGCCGCCTCGGCACTGCCGGAATCGACTGGGCGCGCGCCGTGCTCGCCGATGATGGGCGCTCCAACAACATCGACCATGAAACAGAAATGTGGACCTTGCGCCTGCCCGCCATGCCGGTGGAAAACGGCGAAGTGCTCGGCATCATCGAAGACCGGCAGGGCTTGTTCAACCTCAACAGCCTCGTGCGCAACAACGTGAGCAGCGCGCCGGACATCGCCAAATTCCAGAACCTGCTCTCCATCCTCAACCTGCCCGCAGAGTTGGCTCCGGCCTTGGCCGACTGGATTGATGCCGACAGCGACGTGCAGGCTGGCGGTGCGGAAGACAGTTACTACCTCGCCCTGCCCCGCCCCTATCGCACGGCCAATCAGCCATTGACCGAATTGGGCGAGTTATCCAAAGTGAAAGGGTTTGACGCAAAAACGATAGAGCGCCTGAAACCGTTTGTTTCGGTGCTGCCGGTGAACGGCCCGATCAACATCAACTTTGCCCCCGCCGAAGTGCTGGCCGCTATCGCGCAGAATTTATCCTTGTCCGAAGCGCGCATGCTGGTACAACAACGGCGCGGCAACCCGTTCACCAGCACCCAAAATTTCACTGATCGCTTGCCCAATATCAATGTACAAATTAACGAAAACGACATCACCGTCAGCAGCACTTTCTTCTGGATCACGGGACGCGCTTCCGTGAATAATTCGCAGGTCGTCACGCAAGCCTTGGTGCAGCGCTCACTGGGTTGGCCTGTAGTTGTTTGGCAGAGCGTGCAGTAACCCAGAAACTTCGTGTACTTGACAGCAATCTGGCTCACGTGTGACATTGCGCGCCAGCTTCACAAAACAATACTAATCAGAATTCAGGAGGATGTGATGAGTACGTTTTTGTTTGACGCAACAAAATTGCTTCGCCCTTCCTTACGCTACTTCGTTTTCTGTATTCCAATCATCCTCTTCACAATAGCTCGTCCCGCCCTTGCGGAGGGTACAGTTCAGGTGCTGCCAGCAGGATTCTATCTGCCCGGTTCTCCCACATGGACGGGCGCAACACCTGCTGCGGTTTGTGTCGCTCATCCCAATTTCTGCGGCTGGGCACCGGGGACATTAATCAGCAGCATGACTTGCGGGATCGTGCCCGGCTCTGCCGTCTACAATGCCAGCTTTTGCATCAGCTACACAGAACCGATTGTTCCGCTCTCTTCTTGCCCTCCCAACTCCACGGGAACTCCGACCCAGACTAATCCAACGACATGCACTTGCGATGCCAAGTTTCAGCCGGATGCGGCGGGGACGAGCTGTGTGCCGGTTTCGGATTGTCCGGTTACGGCGCTCTCGTCTTTACCCGCCAACGATGCGTGCGCTCAAGTGTTAGAAAACACCAGCTCGACTCAAGCTCAAAGAGACGCGGCATGTGGTGCATTGACACCTGCGATTCAATCGGGAAAAACCTGTCTACAATCCAAGCTTAACGGCCTATCTATACCTTTAAAAATCACGGGGGATATTCGTGATGTTGCATATCAAGCGCATCTCAGGGAAATTTGGGACAAGATGGAAGATTTGGTAGAACTTGAAGATGATCCTATCAAGAAAACTGCATGTTCCGCTCGACGCGCCGAGATTGCCGCCGAGAAGGGCTGCGACAATGCGGGTAGATGCAAGAATTGTTTTGCCGAATCTTCTGCCCAGCGTAGCCATTGTTTAAAAGGTCGCCCCGCCAGCCCAAATCCAAATGATGCTCAACATACGCAAGGCAATGCTTTCGATGTTAGTGAATCTAGCACTATTGCCCCATTAAATTCAGCACTAAACAACCTTCGTCCACCACAAACTATCCCGCAATTTTTAGATGCGCCGACTAACTGCAACCTTAACTGGGGCGGTTCGTTCTCGGGCAATTACGACCCGATACATTTCTATGCACGCTAATTAAGGAAAATAATGCCATGACAAATATATTCAATCAATTTAGCCCACTGTTATTGATCATTTTTTTGTTTGCAAACGTTAATCATGCTGCCCAAGCGCAACCCGTGGTAGTTAAAACTTACGGTCTGCATTACGGTGGCAATATTATCTACCAGTACAAAGTGTCCAACAATGACAGCCGTAACGTGGTGGGCATTGCCATTGGACTCGATACAGATGACCAAGGCAGTAATCAACCTGCCACACGAGAACAAGGCGAACTCAACTTTGTGATGCCGATAGGTTTAGATTCGCTTGATCAGGAGCTTAATCCCGCATCGGTATCTGGCCCAACAGGGTGGACTGCTGAAATGATTCAAATCGAGCATGCAGGGCGTTATTTGCAGTGGCGACGCCCTCGCTTACCGTTACTTCCTCTTCAGCCGGGACAGACAATTAATTTTAGCGTTACCGTCCCCAAATATTTTGAAGCGTACCTCACGGGGCATTTCTCTGCGAGCTACCCCATTGGCAATGGCTCTCGATATTACAACGGTGTGATGGAAAAACTCGACATTACTCCGCCTAATCTCACAGTCACGTTAAGCCCAAATGTTCTTCGTTCAAATGAGAAGCTCGTACCTATTACTGCGACCATTGCAGTGAAAGACGACTACGACCCCCAACCCGAAATCAAACTCGAATCCATCACCGCCAATGAAGTGTGGGAACCCGGTGATATTCGTGCGCTTATTGGTACGGATGATCGGTCGTTTGCGCTCAAGGCTGAACGTGAAGGCAAAAGCAAAACCGGGCGGATTTACACTGTGATCTATTCGGCCACCGATGCGTCCGGCAACAAATCCATCGCCTCTGCCACCGTGATTGTTCCGCACGATCAGGATGAGCATGCAAAGAATGGCGAACGAAACAAAGACAGGCGAGATTAATGATGAACGCATAAACAACGCGGGGGTATCAAAGCAATATCTGGTCAGGAAACGAAGGGGGCGAATTAAACAATTCGCCCCCTTCGTTTAGCGCAAATCCAACTATGTGGCGTGAATACCGATATTCGGGATAATATCCGCCACCTCAAAATAACTCCGCCCAATGAAGCTACGCATTTATTTCTCCGACACTTGGCATGACAACAACTCGCCCTGTCCTTGGGCGCTGTGCGACGACCAAGATGCGGTGGTGCAATCGGGGCATTCGCTGCTTGCCGCCATGCCCAAGGCCGACGACTATATCGCCATCATCGCCTCATCCCGCCTGACCTGCGTGAACGTCAAGATGCCCGCGCAATCTAGACGACGCTGGGAGGCGGCGCTGCCGTTTGTGGCCGAGGAATACACGCTGACCGACCCGGAAGAAAATCATGTCGTGCCGGGAGCCGCGCAAAAAGACGGGCAGCGCTCGCTGTTCATCGTCGATAAGCAATGGCTGCAATCCATCGTCGCGACGTGCGTCGCGGCAAACATTCCTTTGCGCCGCGCTGTGCCGGAGATGCTGCTGCCGGGCTTGCTGCCGGCAAGCTGGATTGTGGTATGGGATGGCAGCAAAGGGTTTATGCGCACGGGAACAACATCAGGAATGGTGCTCGATCACGGCGACGAACAACATCCGCCGCTGGCGTTGACCATGAGCCTGAATGCCGCGCAACCTGCCCCCGATAAAATCGAAATTCGCCTTGCCGCCCGCGATGGCGCAACTCCACCGAACCCGCCGCAATGGACTGGCCTACCCGTAGCACTTATTTCCGGCGCACCGTGGGATTGGCGTAGTGCGGCAATCCCGAACGATGCGCTGAATCTGCTGTGGGGTGCGCTCGCGCCCAAAGCCAGACTGCACGAGTGGCTGCCGAAATTGCGCCCTGCCGCTTTGATTCTGCTCGCCGCGCTCCTCATCGAAACCGTGGGCGCAAACATTGAGTGGGCGATGCTCAGTCACGAGAAAACCACCGTCACCCGCAATATGGAGCGCACCTTCCGCCAAGCGTTCGGCGAAACCACTACCGTGGTCAATCCGCCGTTGCAGATGCAGCGCAACATTGCCGTTTTGCGCCATAGCGCAGGGCTGCCCGACGAAGCCGATTTTCTGCCGCTGCTCGACCAAGCGTCCGGTACGCTTTCTTCCTTACCCGCCGGTAGTGTCACCACGCTGCACTACGAATCCGGCAGGCTCGATGTCGATGTCAAATTGCGCACGGCCGCCGAGGCGCACGCACTGCAACAGCGCTTGCAAGGCAAAGGTTTGAGCATACGTCTGGGCGATATACGCGATACCGGCAACGGTGTCGAAACACGCTTGGCGATTCAGGCGGGAGGCGTGCTATGAAAACCCGCTGGCAGGAATTACGCGACAAGCACTGGAGCCCCCGTCCCGCACAGGAGCGGCGCACCATTCTATTGGGCGCGGTGGTGCTGACTCCCATCATCTATTACTTCATGCTGTGGCAACCCGCGCATCAGGCGCTGGCGAAACTGCACGTCACTGTGCCGGTATTGCAAGCGCAGGCGGCCAAGCTGGCCGAGCAGGCGGCGGAAGTCGAAGCCTTGCGCCACCGCCCGCAACTGGCGGCGCTCGATGCGCAGGCATTAAAAACCAGCATGGAAGAATCCGCGCAACGCCACCAGTTACGCGCGGCGATCACCGCACTCGAAGTTCAGGAGCCCAACGGCGTGCATATCGCCTGCGATGCCATCTCCTTCGCCGCATGGCTGAACTGGTTGCGCGACCTGCAACAGGAACAGCATATCCGCGCGGACTCGGTTTCCATCGCCGCCTTGCCGCAATCCGGCATGGTCAAAATCAGCGCCACACTCAATAACGGAAGCTCTCAATGACCAGATGGGCGTGGGCGCTACTGGCCGGAGTTTATTGTTGCGTACTCGTCGCCACCGCACCATCCAGTCTGCTCGGCAGCATCATTGCCCACGCCAGTAACGGCCACGTCGAGTTCGCCAATACCAAAGGGACGCTATGGAACGGCAGCGCCAATCCGGTGATCAACCAGCGCGGCGGCGGCCTGATTACCCTGACCACATTGCATTGGGATATTGCCGCCCTTGCGCTGTTCACCGGAAAACTGAGCGCGCAATTGAAATGGGATGACGAGTCGCAAACCGCCCCGATGGAAGTTGTCGCCGCAATCGGCCAACTCGAAGCACGGCACGTCTACATTCCCCTGTCGGCGATTTTGCTGGATGGCGTATCCGAATTCCTGAAACCCGCCGCCTTGCGCGGACAAATTATTCTGCGCAGCGAATCGCTGCTGATTACCAAACAGGGCGTGCAAGGCACGGCCACGGCGGACTGGCAAAACGCCAGCTCGCTGCTCAGCAGCATCGCGCCGCTGGGAAATTACCACTTCACCTTTTCCAGTTCGCCCGCCGGATTGGACATCACCCTGAACACAACCAGCGGCGCACTGCTGCTGGCCGGACAAGGCCGCTTCGCGCCCGCAAGCGGATTGGATTTCAAAGGCACAGCGCAAGCCGCCGCCGGAAAAGAAGATGCACTGCGCGAATTGCTCGGCCACATGGGACCGCAAGAACGGCCCGGTGTCAGCACGTTTACGCTTGTACCCCATTAAAAAATCCACATTTCAGTGCCCCTTTTTTCGTTCCAGCTTGGAACGAATTCTGGCATCAAGGCATGGACAATGTTTCGATTACCTGATCCAGTTGCCTGCCCCCCCGTTCTGTCGGTAGCGACAGGTCGATGTCGATCGCAAATGCCTTCCGGTTGAAATCGTCAATGACGTTGAACAACCGAAAGCGTCAACCATCGGATAGCCGGTCGTGCATAAAGTCAGTCCATAGAGCAGCATTGGTTGATGGCTTCCGGCACGGACAATGGCTCGGGCCTCTCTCTGACGAGCCGTTTCTTGGGCTTGAGGCGCAGATTCAATTCCAGCTCACGGTAAATGCGATAGACCCGTTTGTGATTCCAATTGCAACAACCGTTAGCAATATCAGCACAATTTTAAACATTGCCAGCCCGCTTATTAATATTCACCGCTTGAAAACTACTCGGCCCACAACCCTCGGTCAACATAGATAATCTCTGGCAACGCCAAACGAGGCACACTCGAAACTTATTGTAAATTTTTCCGTTGATAAGCATCAATCGCAGAGATCAGCTCAACCAATTTCGCATTCAGATCATCAACAGCGTCCAATGCCTCAAGAGTTCCCACGGTTAATTCCACTCGATCGGCGGCCAGCTCGACACTTTGGGATGAAAAGATACTCACCATACCTCTAATGGAGTGCACACTTTGACGTATGCTGCCGACATCATCATTGGTCAGTGCAATTTTCATCAGTTGCATTTGATGCGCAGATTCAACACGAAAGAGCTGAACAATTTCATCAAACAATGACTGACTGTTATCCATCAACAGCTTGGCTTTTGCAAAATCCGCAATTTTTTCTTGGTGCCTTGCCCCTCCGCACTCGGGGATTTTTATCCCGCCTTTTAAAACATCAAGCTCCTGCCGAAGAGTGGCAAATTTAATGGGCTTGGATAAATACCCGTCCATACCATGACGCAAACACTCTTCACGAACTCCCTGCATAGCATGAGCTGTCATTGCAAGGATCGGGATATGATGATTCGTTTCCGCCTCCAATTCTCTAATGCGCTCGGTAGCCTCATAGCCGTTTAATCCCGGCATATCGACATCCATAAGAATGACGTCAAACGCCCCCTCTGCCCAAAGCTGCATTGCCTCAATCCCATTATTGGCCACAGTCACGCTGTGACCAAACTTCTCCAGTATACGAATCGCCAAAGTTTGATTGACGGGATGATCTTCAGCCAAGAGAATATTTAATTTTCCCTGGCTATCTGTTATTTCGGTATTCTGATTTGACTGAAGGACGTTATCTGCTATGTCGCTGGTTTCGAACCGACTAAGACCTGGCGAGATTGAGTCTCGTATTTCCTGCTCAACCTCCAACGTTAAACAAAAGCTAAACGTGCTACCAATATCAATTTCACTATCCAATTCAATTTTTCCGCCCATTAAAGCTATCAGATGAGAGGAAATTGTAAGTCCCAAGCCAGACCCTCCGTACTTACGAGTGGTTGAAGTGTCGGCCTGCGAAAATGAATCGAAAATAGCTTGAAATTTTTCCTTTGCGATACCAATGCCTGAATCACGTACGCTAAAGTGCAATTGTGCGGTCGACTCTGATGGTCCATTGATTCGCCTAACCTCTACATCGACAGTTCCAACCGGGGTAAATTTAATTGCGTTTCCGACCAAGTTAACTAGAACCTGTCTTAACCGGACTGAGTCTCCTCTCAATCTGGCCGGCACCATTGGATCAATTGTTAGTGTCAACGCCAAATTCTTCTGTTGAGCCAGTACGCGCATTGGCTTCAATGCGTCTTGCATCATTTGGGGCAATGCAAAACTACTATTTTCAATACTCATTTTTCCGGATTCGATTTTAGAAAAATCGAGTATGTCGTTAATAATGCACAGCAGTGAATCCGCCGAAGATCTAACTATCGATAAATATTCTTTCTGAGTTTCAGTCAGTTCGGTATCCAGCGCCAACTCTGTCATACCAATAATGCCGTTCATCGGCGTGCGTATCTCGTGGCTCATATTGGCCAAAAATTCGCTCTTAACACGGTTAGCCGATTCTGCCGCTTGCTGCGCTTCAACAAGTTGGCGTTCGTACTTTTTCTGCTGCTCCCGATTTTCAAGCAACTGATTCGACATTTTGTTGAATTCAAGGGATGTAGTTGAAAGTTCATCGTTACCGACGACCGAAATTTGATAACCCAATTCCCCGACAGCAAGCCGCTTCGCCCCTTCGGTCAGTTGATTCAATTGCCGGGTTAAATAGGTGCCCAGCAAAAATGAGAACAATGCTACTAATCCCATTTCAACCGCGGCGATAAATAAACTCCACTGCTTTGCCTGTGAAAACGTATGCAAAAGATTGGACACATCAATTCCGATTTCAACCCGGCCAAATGCGGTGCCGCCGACATTGATTGCAGATGCCGCGTTATAAATACCATGCGTTACTGTCGCCAGACTTTGATCCGGCACAAATGGAAAATCGAGCAACTCCTTTCGCCCCGCAGACGCAAGCACATTCCCGTCCGAATCACGAATGCGGACATAGGCAACACCGGAGTTGCGCGACAACTCGTCTGAAAAGGACTGCAACCGTGCCAAATCCGAGCCCAACAGACTGTCTTTGACCATGGACGCAAAAGTTTCACTGGTCGAAGTGGCATATCTTTTCAGCTCGGATTCATTCGAAGTGCGCAAAAAACTCAGGACACTGAATATCAAGGCGGTCAGCAACACCGCCTCAATGAGGGCAATTCCCAGAATCGTTTTGAGGCGGAAAGACATTATTCGGCGCGGGTTTCGGCTTCTGTGATTTTCAATTGCCGAATATCATCCCAATCGGCATCGCTTGCTGCCTCAATTCCCTTAAATCCTATCAACTTGAGTTTGCTCTGACCGGCCGCATCCGCATCCAGACCTAGCATTACCTGTTGAAGCCTATTGACCTCACCATTTTTCAGTCTGGGGTGATACGCAATCGCATGCGGTGTATATGCCTTAGTAGTCCATAGCACACGCAACTCTTTTTTCTCATTTTCGTCGAGCATATCGAACGTACGCGCAATTCCCCCTCCGGCAGGGTACAAACCGCGAATGACGTTCAGATAAACAGAATCATGCGAGGAAACATACTTCGGAATAAAGGACACCCCGGCTCTCTGCAATGCAGTACGCGGCAAAATACTTGCCGCAAAAGCGGCGGGAGCTGGGAATACGATAGTTGAATTGTTTAACTCATGAATATCATTAACCGGACTATCCTTTCGCACAACGAGAATACCTTTTAGCTTGCGCTCTTTCTCCTTGGCAAAGGCTTCATATCCGGACTTCTTATGAAAAACCGTGTAATGATACGGATTCATATATGCAAAGTCATAAGCGCCTTCTGCCAGCCTTTTTTCAAATGCAGGAATATCTGGCGCAGTCGCAAATTTTAATTGCACCCCACTTTTTTCCGAAAGCTGTGCCAAAAATGGCCCCCAAGTTTCCGCCATCTCCGAAGCAGCTTGCTGAGGCACTACGCCAAAGGTGTATACAGTGCCCGCCGCCATAGCCGTATTGGATATGAACAACAGCCCGACTAATAACCAGTTTCGAATTTTCATGCCAACTCCTTATATACTCGGATAATTATTTTTGATCCAAACTGCAATCTATTCAAAATATGACTTATTTCAACAAGGCCATGTTATCACAATTATCATATTTACCACTTTGTCGATTTAAATACCGCTATCTATCCAAACTCGCTAGATACACAAAATGTGGCGACTTCCGTGTCGCTGACAACAAACGATAAGGAACAAAACCACTGAGACTCAAGCGGGGTTAATAAAGACCGTCCGCTCAAATTAAGGGGACTCGTTGTGACATCCCCTCTCCAACCGATACCCCCCGTAACGAATTAATGCAGTACGGTCGAGCCCCCTTAACATTTATTGATTTTTTTGCCACAGCCACAAGGGCGGCTCGAACTGTGCATCAACCTAGATACACTGATGCGGGAGTAAAACTGTAGCTTTCACGCTATTGCCATTGCCGAGGTACTCAATGCGGTCAAAACTCATGGCGTTCGACATTGCGATTCCCCGTCCATGCAAATCAAAAGCGCGAGCCGGATTAAATTCAAGATAATTCTGCCAATCAAAGCCGACTCCTTGATCTGTAATAGTCACCGCAAATTCAGTAGCTGTTTTTTCGAGTGTCACGGTAACCCGATAGTCGGCATATTCAGGAGCGATCAGGCGTGCATTGATTTCCTTTTCCCAGCGGTCCTCAAGCAACAACCGACCTTTCTCCGTATAAGAAATGCCGAGATTACCGTGTTCAACCGCATTAACCAACAATTCCAGATAGCCGTTAAGTGTGCGGGACACATCCATGCTGATATTAGCCAGCAACAGTGCCATCTGCTGCGCTTCGACTAAAGTTTTAAAACAAAATTCAGCTTGCCGTAACAAGCTCAGGGTATTTTTTTGCAGCCCAGCAGACTCATGCAACTGACGTTTCTGACGCAATTCGTTCAGAATATTTTTAATCACCAATCTCAAAACATCTTCGGCTGCCGGTTTGGTCAGGTAATAATAGGCTCCCGCCGCCAGACCCTCGATGATGTCTTCCTGACTGTCAGCACCGGTCAACATGACGACCGGTAATCCTTCAAAACGTTGGTCTGCTTTGATCTGTTTCAGTAGCTCTATACCGTCCATTCTAGGCATTTTCTTATCGAGCAGAATCAAGTCAAAGTGTAGCGGATCACGATCCAGCAACTCCCAGGCAATTAAACCATCGGCAGCAGTTTCAACCTGATAACCGGACTGTTCCAGCAATTCCTGTGTCAGGGATTGATAAAAATCATCGTCATCAACAATCAACAAGCGTGAACCCACTTAATACTCCTTGGCCGATAAGTAGTTTTGAATGGTGGCAGTCGCAGCAGAAAAATTCTCAGTCAACCGCACAGCTAGAACATCGCATTGCCCGCGATCTCCCGTCCGTCCGGCCAACTCGATTTCTTGGCACAACTTCCCGAGCCGCAGTGCACCAATAGAATTGGCGGCCGATTTCAGCTTGTGGGCCACCTCCGCCGCGGCGGGTGCATTTCCCGCAGCAATAGCCGAGTTAATCAAGCCCATCTGATCTTGTGCACTGAGTAAAAATTTTTCCAGCAAGCGGCGTTGCATCGCCGGATTATTCCCGATCAGGCGATGCAACGCGGCGTTATCCCAAACGGCAGCAGTATCTGCTGTCGGCATCTCGGCAGCACCTTCCGGTGTCGTCTTGTCGATCTCATTTTCTGCAGTGTAGATATCGGATCTCGCAATTCCAGAAATTTTCAGCGGAAGATATTTTGCCAATACGTCACGTAACTCTGCCATCCGCAACGGTTTTGCCAGACATCCGTCCATGCCGTACGCAATACATTGCCGCACAATCTCCGGAGTGGCATTGGCCGTAATTCCGACAATGGGCAAATGCGTACCCTGCGGTTCTTCACTGCGTATTGCTGCCGCCAATTCTGCGCCGCCCATATTGGGCATCTGACAATCGGTCAACAACATGACATAGTGACTATTGCGCCATTTCTGCAATGCGACCACCCCGTCCTCAGCCAGTTCGGCAACAAAACCCAGTATGCCGAGTTGCTCCTGAATCAATCGGCTATTGACCTCGTTATCCTCTGCCAGCAGAATCAAACGACCAGCTTGTCGTTCTGCTGCAATCAACGCCTCCCTGGCTTCAGCTTTATCGGGTTTACCCGCAATATTCGGCCCCGCACTTTTCTCAGACGATGCAGCAGCGCTATCAACGCTTGTCGCCAACCGATCCAGTTCGTGCCAAAGTGTGTCGGTGTTGATCGGTTTGGTCAGGTAACCATCCATGCCGTGGCTCAAACACTCCTCGCGATCCCCCTGCATGGCATGTGCGGTCATCGCAATGATCTTGATGTGACGGCCGCTTCCCGCTTCCTGCTCCCGAATAAGCTTAGTCGCTTCGTAGCCGTTCATCTCAGGCATATCTACATCCATCAGGATCGCGTCGAATTCGGCGTCCTTCCACTGCTGCACTGCCTCAATGCCATTTTTCGCTACGGTCACCCGGTGACCCAGCTTGCCCAACAAGCGAACGGCCAGTGTCTGATTCACCGGATTATCCTCGGCCAGCAACAAATTTAGTTTGCGCCTCGTCTCGCGCAAAGAGTGGCGGGTAACCAAGGCGGGAACAGGCCTCCTCGATTCCCCAAGTGCAGTCATGATGGTGTCGAACAATTCCGACTGCGCAACGGGCTTCATCAGGTAACTCGACACCCCCGTTTCACGGCAGCGCGCAGCATGGCCGCGCTGCCCCTCCGAGGTCAGCATCATGACCGTTACACCGACATGCTCGGGATGCTGGCGGATACGCTCGGCCAACTCAAAACCATCCATGCCGGGCATCCGCAAATCCAGTAATGCCAATGCATACGGCTCCCCGCCGAGTGCCTTGCGCTCCAATTCAACCAATGCTTGCGCGGCATTTTCCACCGTGGTCGGCCGCATTTTCCAGTTGCGCAACATTTCTTCCAGCAGGCGGCGGTTGGTCGCGTTATCGTCCACCACCAGCACCGGCATGCCGGCAATATTTTCAGCCTGCTGATATTGAGCTAGGGGCGCATCAAGCTCCACCTCCATCGGCAACGTAAAAGAGAACGTGCTGCCTTTGCCAGGCTCGCTCTCCAGCTCTATATGTCCGTCCATCAGTTCAACCAGGCGCGCCGTGATGGTCAGTCCGAGCCCCGTGCCGCCGTATTTGCGCGTCGTCGAGGTATCCGCCTGCGAGAACGATTCAAAGATGCTGCTGAATTTATCCCGCGCGATGCCGATGCCGGTATCACGTATGCTAAAACGCAGTTGCACTTGCCCTTCCGGCTCGGCTTTGTTCCGCGTCACTTCGACTTCGACCTCTCCTTCGTGGGTGAATTTGATCGCGTTACCGACTAGATTGACGATGATCTGCCTCAACCGGCCGGGGTCTCCCCGCAGCCGGTCGGGTACATCCGGCATAACGTGAAACAGCAGTTCCAGCCGCTTTTCGTGCGCGCGGACAGCCAGCGTTTTCATGGTATCCCGCAACATCTGTTCCAGCGAAAAGTCGATCTTCTCGATCGACATCTTGCCGGATTCGATTTTGGAGAAATCCAGAATGTCGTTGATCACATTCAGCAGCGAATCTGCCGATGATTTCACCAACGACAAATATTCCCGCTGCTCCTGCGTCAGTTCCGTATCCAGCGCCAGTTCCGTCATCCCGATTACCCCGTTCATCGGGGTCCGGATTTCGTGGCTCATGTTCGCCAGAAAATCGCTCTTCGCCTTAGATGCCTGCTCCGCACTTTCCTTCGCCTGCCATATAGCCTGTTCAACCTGTTTGCGCTCTGAAATGTCGCGCACCGTTGCCTGTAAAACCGCACGCCCATCCAGTGTCATGGCGCTCAGCAACACTTCGGCATCGAAATCCTTACCGTTATCCACCCGCCGGTGCACCCACTCAAAACGGTTGCTGCCATCCGCAATCGCGCTCGCTATTTTCTGCTCTGCAAGAGTTGCAGACAGCATGCCGTTGGGCTGTATTTCCGGCGAAAGATCGGCGGGATGTTTCGAACAGAACAATTCTTTCGAGGCACAGCCGAACATCTGCAAGGTCGCCGCATTGCAGTCGAAAAATCCATGCTCGTCCAACAGCATGACCGCATCGGATGTCGATTCATACAGCGTCCGCAAACGGATTTCGGACTTGAGCAAACTCTCTTCCGCCTTTTTTCGTCCGGAAATATCCTGTTTGATCGCAACAAAATGTTCTGTTTCGCCGGCTTCGTTGCACAGCGGTGTAATCGTCACTTCTTCGTAATACAAAGAACCGTCCTTGCGGCGATTGCGCAATTCTCCCTGCCATGATTGGCCGGACATAATGGTTTTCCAGAGATGTTCAACCGTAGCAACATCCTGCTCGGCAGACATCAGCAGCTCGTTGCGGCTATGCCCGACAGCTTCATCAAATGTATACCCGGTCAATCGGGTAAACGACGGGTTGACCCATTCGACAACACCGTCCTCATTCATAATAACAATGGCATTTTCACTGGAATTCAGGGCCGCCCCCTGCAGCCTGAGTTGCGTATTCAGTTCGTGCTCCGTTTCACTGCGACCACGTAACTCCGCAGTGAGGTCATCTGCAATATGCTGTGCTTTACGCTGAGTGTTGCGATAGGAAAGCATCAGGAAAAACGTCAGTAGGCTAAGCAACAAACCGAAGGCGAATGAACCCCATGCTTTGCTGTAGTCAATAGCCGCCTCGGCATCACTTAGTTCAAAATTTAATGCCCACGTATGTCCGTCAAAATTAAGACGGCGCTCAATCCTGAAAGACGAAGGGATAAGATTGGAACGATGTGCTCCTGCCGCACTGTCGTACAGCAAATTTTCCGAACCGGACGACTCACCATCATAAATCCTAAGCCGGATACGTTCTCCCTCAAGATTATGCGGTCCCTGTAATACATCCTTGAGCAAATCGTCCATGCGGAACGGGCTATAGACCCAGCCCAGCAAAGCGGCACGACGTTGCTCCACGGTATCTGTGGGCAGATTTTTACGGTACACCGGCACATACATCAGCGTACCGGCCTGCACGTCTTGATCGTTTTCCTGAACCAGCGTCACTTTGCCCGACAGTGCCACCTCATTGGTGTCTCGTGCCTGCGCCATCGCGGCACGGCGCACGGGTTCAGAATACATGTCAAAACCGAATGCACGTACATTGCGCCCGCTGAAAGGTTCAAGGTAGATAATGGAAGAGTATGTCTCCCGCTCCCCCGTCGGATGTACGGAATATCCGGGAAAGCCTTGTTGCCTAATTTCGGCGATATGCCGCGAAAGTTTTTGTTTTGGAATCAATAAAGAGAAGCCCAGCCCCTGAATACCATGAAAATGCCGGTCGATTTGCACGCGTTTGGCGTAGGCTTGCCACTCGTTACGGTCAACCGAATCGGATGCATCGAACAGTGCCGCACCTCCCAGTAATACCTGTTTGTGCGCCTGCAAACGCCCGTCAATTTTTGTTACCGCCTCGTCACAATCGAAAGCAAACTCAGACTGCGCTTTCTGTTCCGCATCAGTTTTACTTCCGTAACTGATATAAGCGGCGGCAAACAGGCCGGTCAGCAATACCAACCATGCACTGCCATGATTCAAGTTAGTCAAAAATTTCCGGCTCATATTTTTCTTTCACAACAATATCCGAATTTAATTGAGCGTAATGGAGAGTGACCTGAAAAAATGTAAGGTAGCAATGATTGTCGCATCAGCATCCCGGAAATATTTTGTAGGGATTTCCCTACTTCACCTCGCCCCCGAAAGCTCATTTTTCTCAATCAACCACTCATGCCAGTCAAAATAAAACATCATCCGAAGAGGCCCGGGATTCAGAAGTATCCCCGTCCGCTAATTTTTCAGCATCCGACTCAGACTGCGGAACCACGAACTTTTCCACGAGTGTGTTCAAGATCATTGCAGATTCCGCTACCTTCGCGATTTCCTGTGAAGTATTTCTTGAGCTAAAGGCTGTTTGCTCAGCCACATTGCTGATATTTAATATGGTTTCGTTGATTTTAGTTGCAATGAGGCTCTGCTCCTCCACCGAGGCGGCAATTGTGGCGTTAGCCTGATGAATGGTTTTGATTGACTGGATAATTTGTTCAAGCGAGGTGTTGGTGCTGTTAATCCGAGCAACGCTATCATTCGCTAGGATATGCCCCTGAGTCATGACCTGAGTCGCATGTTTAACGCCGGATTGCAGCGATTCGATTTTCTGGCTGATTTCAATCGTTGCCCCCTGAGTTCGCTCGGCCAACTTGCGCACTTCATCCGCAACCACGGCAAATCCCCGCCCCCCCTCTCCTGCTCTGGCCGCCTCTATGGCTGCATTCAGTGCAAGCAAATTAGTTTGATTTGCGATATCTGCAATCAATTGCGTCACGTTACGAATATCGTTGCTTTCTTGCTCCAAAGCCTGAATCTTCAGCATTGAAACATTGACCTCTTCTGCCAGCAGATGAATAGAGTCAATCGCCTGTGTAATGATATGTTTGGCCTCGTCTGCCTGAAGGCTAATCGTGTCGGCAACTGATACCGCGTTCTTTGACGCTGCGACTGATTCGTCTAACGAGTGAGCAATCTGTCTCACTGTTGTACTTGCCAGCGCAGTTTCTTCCTTCTGCGCCTTAACGCCCTCGCTGGTCATATTGGAAACAAAAACAACTCGCTGAGCAGTTGTTGAAAGCCTTAATGCGGAAAACTTAACACTCCCAATCAGCTTTCCGAGGTCTTCATTAACCCGCTGGGCAGATTGGGCGATAGAACCGATCTCATCCCCACCCTGCGCGTGGATCTCCCCCGTGAAATCTCCGGTACTAAGTTTTAAAAGCTCAGCCTGCAATTTTTGAGCAGGGCGGACAATAAACCCGATCAACCATCCCATTGCAAAATATAGAAACAGTTGCACCACTAGCTGCGCGCCCCACAGCCAATAAGTTGCATGTTTTATTTCCGCAAACTCCTCATCTAAGTCCAGCGTAATGCTGGCTGCCCCATTCACAGTACCTTCGGGCACGGCATGACAGGATAAGCAATCCGTTCCCCGAACATCCTTTTGGGCAATAAACGGTACAACCATGCGCAGGACATGTTTACCATCCTGAACCTGAAAATCTCTTTGAACCTGCGCACTCCGCAAGGCGTTTCGGTCCATTTCATCAACAGGCTGTTCTTCCGGAAGCCCCTGACCAAATTGATCCTGAACTGGCTTATTGCGAATAACGCGAAGATTCAAAATGCCATCGGATGCCCCCATTTTTTTGACATACAGTTGGCGCTGGGACGGATTGCTAATAGCGCCGTCAATCATTAGCATATTAAGGCCGTTCAATACACCATCAGCTGCGACCAGTGCTTCTTTTTGCGCCCCGCTTAATACATAGTGTTCCAGCCTGTCCTGTGCGGCATGTTGCGCAACGCTCATTATTACCAGTAACAAGGGTTGTAATACCAGTTGTAACTTGGCTTTCAGGGATAAATTATTCCAGAGTGCATACATTATTTTTTAACCGAATTTCAAATAAATAAACCACTGTCATGAATAAGTAACGAATGTTTTTATCTGTGCTCCCGCATGATTTATGCCCAACTATGCGGAAGCCTTATCTGCTCAAATTAAAATGGTCAGGGGCCGCGCCAAGGCGATATCCGGCTCCACAGACATTCCATTTCAAATCCGGTCGAATCCCTCGCCCAAGACTATTTGAACAATACTTCGAACTGCTCAACCGGAACTGGCTTGCCAAACCAATGCCCCTGTAAATAATCACATTTGTGTATCGAGCCTAGAACATGAACCTGCTCGCCCGTTTCAACCCCTTCAGCAACCACTTTAAGCTTTAGGCTGCGCGCCATTCCAATTGTGGCGGCGCTGATTGCATCTGAGTCATTGCAAACGCCGACTTTCATGACGAATGAGCGATCTATTTTTATTTCATCCAAAGGAAGCCGGGTTAAATAGGACAAAGATGAATAACCGGTACCGAAGTCATCCAGCGAAAAACTGACACCGAGCATTTTTAAACGCCCCATTTTGCTGATGACACTCTCAATGTCCGCAAGCAATACCCCCTCAGTTAGCTCAATCATGAGGAGTTGCGGATTGGCTCCGGTATGCTGCAGAGCCGCTACAACCTGCTCCGTGAAATCTTCCTGATGAAACTGCAAAGCACTAACGTTCACGGCAATGGACAGATGAGCCAATTCAATTTGACGGGACCAGATGACTAACTGCTTGCAGGCCGCCTCGATCACCCATTGTCCGATCGGAAGAATCAGACCGTTTTCTTCGGCTAATGGAATGAAATCCAGCGGAGGAATCAAGCCTCGTTCAGGATGTTGCCAGCGAATCAATGCTTCCGCACCGATAGGAAGATGTTCACTATCAACCTTGACTTGATAATGTAAAACCAGCTGATTCCTCTCAATAGCCATCCGCAAATCGGCTTCTTGCGCTACGCGGAAATTGATCGCATCTTGCATGCGTTTATCAAAGAAACATAACTTGTTTCGTCCCAGCTTCTTAGCCTGATACATCGCAATATCGGCCTGTTTAAACAGCTCATCAATATTCTGTTTTGATTCCGAATATACAGTCGCCCCGATACTTGAAGTACATTGAAACTGGTGGGTCGCCAACTGATAAGGCCGGCTAACCGACGAAAGAATATTTAATCCGATACTTTCTATCTGGGCCAAAGCATCCCGTTCGTTTTCACTCAGGCTTTCCAGCATCACCACGAATTCGTCGCCGCCAAGGCGGGCAACTGTATCCCCCTCCCGTACGCAGGATTTAAGGCGATTCGCGACTTGTTGCAACAGCAAATCACCCACATCATGGCCAAGCGTATCGTTCAGTGTTTTAAAATTGTCCAGATCAATGAAAAGCAGCGCCCCATTTTTTCCAGTGCGCGCGCTGAATATCAAGGCTCGCTGAATTCGCTCATGCAACAACCGACGGTTGGGCAAGCTTGTGAGTGCATCATAAAACGCAAGATTATTGATCACGGCCTGATCATTTTTGGATTGCGTGATATCGGTAAAGGCTGCCACATAATTGGTAACCGTGTTATTTGAATCCATTACCGCTGTAATGGTCAGATGTTCCGGATAAATCTCGCCATTCTTGCGCTTATTCCAAATCTCCCCCTCCCAAATTCCGTAATCATTAACGCTTCTCCACATCGCAGCAAAAAAATTATCGTCATGGCGCGATGAATTGAGAATTCTCGGGTTTAAGCCGATAACATCTTCGCCGGAGTATCCTGTAATCGCCGTAAATGATTTATTCACCCGCAGGATAATCTTGTCCGCATCGGTAATAATCATTCCCTCGTTCGACTCGAACGCCGTTGCCGCGATTCTAAGTTCATCCTCGTTTTTTTTGCTTTGCTCGGTCAGGCGAATTTTTTCAAGTTCAACACTGATCAGCTGACTGACCGAATCCAGAAACCCGATCTCCTCTTTTGACCACTCCTTGTGAAAATGTGTTTGATTTAAAACCAGTGCGAAAAACTCTTCTTCCTGAAAATTAAATGGATACCATAACAAGCTTTCAATCAGCATTTTTTTATGCAAACGTACCCCGGATCCATCAGCCAACAAATGAGGATTAATATTTTCACGATGGCTAGTGAACCAAGTCTTAGATCTTCTAAGCTCGGTTGCCGCCCCGATAAAAACACTTAAGGGATAAGTTGCTTTTGTCGGGGGGATGTCGCGGTAGTGGGGATTCAACCACTGACTAAGGCCTGTTACCTTTTCATCTTTAAAAGAAATACCATATATCAATGCACGATCAGCCTTTAATACCTCCCCGACAATACGCACCGTCTCTTCCAGTATCACCCCGGCATCTTCATTTTCAACAACAACCTTTGATATGTTGTTAAGCGCGGTAATGAAAACCAATTGCTGTTTTAACGCATCCTCAAGTTGCTTGCGTTCAGAAATATTTCGCAACTCGCAAAGCACTTCTCCTCCGGGAAGCAACACACTGTTAACTTCCACAAAGATTTGAATACGATCTTTGCGAATCAGTTTTGTTTCATATGAACCATGCTCACCGTCCAGCGCATTTTTAAAGCTCGACCTGACCCGGGCAAGTAGCTCCTCCGGTACCGTATCTTTGATGCTCAGTTTCAATAATTCATCATGCGAATAGCCCAATAACACTTCCGCCTGCTTATTTGAAAATAATAGGCGGCCTTCCGGATGTATTAAAAAAATAGCATTAGACGACCAGTCAAAAACGGTTCGCAGTTTTGCTTCGCTTTCTTTCTGAGCCTTTTCGCTTTGCCGCTTGAATTGGTGGGAACGCCACCACCCCCAACCGAAGAACAGAACAATTACAATGGAAAAACCATCGATCCACACCCAAACACGATGAAGCTCGTACCACGACTGAAACAGGATGCGGCTCCCTGCCGGCAGGCTAGACACCGGGATGGAGAACCGGTGCAATTGTCGGGAGTCAAATTGAAACTCGCTTGGAGCTACGGTCATGACAGGAATCCGCCCCGGACTTTCCCCCCTCAACACTCTCAATAAAATTTCTGCGGCTGCACGCCCCTGTGATTCGCCGCTGGTAATACGTCCACCAACTATTCCGTGTCCCATGTAAAAATCATACACACCATAAACGGGGACAGGTGATGCTTGGGAAACCATTTCTGCAATATCCGAATAGCGGATATAAGTACCCTCGCTATCTCGGGCAAAAGGCAAAAGCAAAACTAAAGTATCGCTCCCCAGCGCAGGCAAACGTTTCTGTAGCTGGTCGAGAGACAACTTATCCCAGAACTCAAAACCAAGTTTGCCGCTGAACGGTACAAGCATGGGTTCAAAATCTTTGCGGATAGCCTCTCCGGTTATCGTTGAATCGATAATAACGACAATGCGCTTTGTATTTGGATGCAGCCGATACATGGCATCAATCGTTTGCTCCCCTTGAAAGGTTTCCGCCACGCCGGTAAAACCCTCTAGTCCCGCGAGCATCTCTTTGTGGAAGTAATTTACCCCTGCAAAAACAACGGGAATTCCAGAGAATATTTGATCATTTCGGTATTGCCGCAAAAAATTAAATGCGTCGTTGTCCGTAACAAGAATGGCCGAGAATTTAGTTTTACGGTATTTAAAATCCAGCAGCTGGCGAACTTCGCCAATTAGTTTTTTATCTTCAAGGCGCTTCGTATCCAGATATTCGACATGCAGATCAATTGGCAATCCGCTTCTTTCCAGAACACTACGCACACCGGATGTTTCGTCATCAGTCCAACTGAGTCCTAAATGGTAGGAATTCAACAAAAGAACATGCGTCTGCTCTTGCCCCGAAGCCGCAGGAATCGGGCCCATAAATAGCAGCGAGATAAACAATAAATGGAGCAGATTGGCAATGAATAAACTGCCCCATGAGCGGACTCTCTCAAGGTTGGGTGCAGACTGCACAGACTGAACATCGGATGACACCATAAACGCTGGCTCCATGAATAAAAACTCTATTGCAGAGTCGGAGCAACGGGGTCTAGGTTGCAAATTACGGTATTAATTATATCTCTAGTCCCAATACTCAAAATGCAATTATTTCGATTGACGTAACATGTCTCATCGATTTTTACTTCTTTAGCATTTTGTGCGTCTGGAGCAGATAGGCACACAAGAAGAACGCTCGGCTGTAACTGAATTTGAAGTGCGCCATCTGCGACTTGGTAGCTGCCTCCGACTGCATAGGCCGAAGAACCGTCGCCTGACAAAATACCGGCAACAGGTGAAAGCTAGCCTTTTACAAACCTCCTCGTATGGGTTTTGTACGAAATATGTAATCGCAAATATCTTCCGTAAGTCGCATTTTTTTCAGTTGGAGGCGATGTATCCGGCTGAGACGCTACCAGAAATTCAGAACGGGGCCGGCCGGACTTTGCATGCTTGCTCGGGCGACCTCGACAAGCCCCCAAGTGTAGCCATCAAAACCGGAGGATATGAGGTGACGCTCCCCGATGGGGGAGGAGAACAGCCCCCTCATCCCTCACATTATCCAAGTGCTGAACGGCCTCGTAGAACAATGCAGGGGGCGGGGAATTTTAACTCTTAGTTAAAAGAACCAACTAGAAGCCCGATACCATGAATTTCGTGGAGAAACCTTGGTAGCTATGGGTTTGAATCGGATACGACAGGGTAAAACTCAAATTCTCCAATCATGGTATCGGCTGTACTCCAATGAGCCACTTTGATTAATACCATGAAAAATACCATTGACAATGCCAGCAACATGATTGAAGAAATGCTGCCATTTACATATGAATCAATTGGTTGAAAAAACCTCTACTCCCACTCAATCGTTGCGGGCGGCTTGCCGGAAATATCGTAGACAACACGATTGATACCGCGCACTTCGTTGATGATGCGGTTGGAAACTTTGCCCAGCAACTCATAAGGCAAATGCGCCCAGTGTGCGGTCATGAAGTCTTGTGTCTGCACCGCGCGCAGGCTGACCACCCATTCGTAGGTGCGCCCGTCGCCCATCACGCCGACGCTCTTGACCGGCAAAAATACGGTGAAGGCTTGCGAGGTGAGTTCGTACCAAGTCTTGCCGGAAGCATCGCGCGTGTTGCGCAACTCTTCCATAAAGATGGCATCGGCGCGGCGCAGCAACTCGGCGTACTCGTGCTTCACTTCGCCCAAGATACGCACGCCCAGACCGGGGCCGGGGAACGGATGGCGGTACACCATGTCGGCGGGCAAGCCCAGCGCCACGCCGAGCTCGCGCACTTCGTCCTTGAACAATTCGCGCAACGGCTCCAGCAGTTTCAGATGCAGACTGTCCGGCAAACCTCCCACGTTGTGGTGCGACTTGATGGTGTGCGCCTTCTTGGTCTTGGCTCCGGCGGATTCGATCACGTCGGGATAGATAGTGCCCTGCGCCAGCCACTTGGCTTGCTTCAGTTTGGCGGACTCGCGCTGGAATACCTCGACGAATTCGCGGCCGATGATTTTGCGTTTCTGCTCTGGATCGGTCACCCCGGTCAAGTGCTTCATAAACTCCTTGCTGGCATCAACGTGAATCACCTTCACGCCGAGATTCTGCGCGAAAGTTTCCATCACCTGTTCGGCCTCGTTCAGACGCAGCAAGCCGTTGTCCACGAACACGCAAGTGAGTTGAGTGCCGATGGCGCGATGCAGCAAAGCCGCCGCGACGGAGGAATCTACGCCGCCGGATAAGCCCAAAATGACTTCTTCGTCGCCGACCTGCGCGCGAATTTTCTCTACCGCTTCGCTGATGTAGTCCGGCATATTCCAGTCTTTGCCGCAGCCGCAAATGTCATGCACGAAACGTCCCAGCAAGGCTTTGCCCTGATGGGTGTGGGTCACTTCGGGGTGGAATTGCACCGCGTAGAAACGGCGCGACTCGTCCGCCATCGCCGCGATGGGTGTAGCTTCGTTGGAGGCAATCACCGAGAAGCCCTGCGGTAACTTGGTCACCTTGTCGCCGTGGCTCATCCACACATCGAGCAGGCCGTGGCCTTGCGCGTTGGTTTTATCCTGTATGCCGTCGAACAATTTGCTGTGACCTTGTGCGCGGATTTCGGCATAACCGAATTCGCGCACTTTGCCGCTTTCCACCGCCCCGCCCAATTGCGCCGCCATGGTCTGCATGCCGTAGCAAATGCCCAGCACCGGAACGCCCAGTTCGAACACGGCTTGCGGCGCTTTCGGCGTTTCTTCTTCGTAAACCGAATTGGGGCCACCGGAAAGAATCACACCGGAAGGCGCGAACGCCTTGATGTCCGCCTCTGCCATATCCCAAGAATGCAGCTCGCAATAAACATTAGCTTCGCGCACACGCCGAGCGATCAATTGGGTGTATTGGGAGCCAAAATCGAGGATGAGGATTTTTTTATGCATGATTAAAACCTGAGAAGGGTGAAGATAGAAGGGAACGCGCCTACGGCACTCAAGGGAAAAGAGGCTCCGGTTTTACCCTGCCCGCTTTTCCCTTACCGCAATGTTTAGTCAACGTGGTAGTTCGGAGCTTCTTTGGTGATCTGTACGTCATGCACGTGCGACTCGCGAATACCGGCAGCAGTGATCTGCACAAATTCGGCACGCTCATGCACCGCAGGAACATTCTCGCAACCGAGATAACCCATGGTTGCGCGCAGGCCGCCCATCAACTGGTGAATCACGGCCAGCACGCTGCCCTTGTAAGGCACGCGACCTTCGACACCTTCGGGCACCAGCTTGTCCTGATTGCCTTCGTTATCCTGGAAGTAGCGATCGCTGGAGCCTTGCTGCATCGCGCCCAAGCTGCCCATGCCGCGATACGACTTGTACGAACGGCCTTGGAATAATTCGATTTCGCCCGGCGCTTCTTCGGTGCCCGCGAACAAGCCGCCCAGCATCACTACGTGTGCGCCCGCCGCAATCGCCTTGGAAATATCGCCGGAGAAACGCACACCGCCGTCGGCGATCAAAGGAATGCCCGTGCCGCGCAATGCATCAGCCACATTTTGAATTGCGGTAATTTGCGGCACGCCCACACCAGCCACGATACGTGTAGTGCAGATCGAGCCGGGGCCGATACCGACCTTAACGCCGTCCGCGCCATGGTCAACCAGCGCGCGCGCAGCAGCACCGGTGGCGATGTTGCCGCCGATAACTTCAATTTTGGGGAAATTCGTTTTGACCCACTTCACGCGATCCAGCACGCCTTGCGAATGGCCGTGGGCAGTATCCACCACGATTACGTCCACACCGGCTTCGGCCAGCAAAGCCACGCGCTCTTCGGTGCCCTCGCCCACGCCCACCGCAGCGCCCACGCGCAAACGGCCTTGCTCATCTTTGCAGGCATTCGGATGTTCGTTGGACTTGAGAATGTCTTTCACGGTCATCAAACCGCGCAATTCGAATGCGTCGTTCACCACCAGCACGCGCTCGATGCGGTGCTCGTGCATCAGGCTGCGGGCTTCTTCCAGTTGGGCATTTTCTTTAACGGTAATCAAACGTTCGCGCGGCGTCATGATGGCGCGCACGGGTTGATCCAAACGGGTTTCAAAGCGCAAGTCGCGGTTGGTCACAATACCGACCAGTTGATTGCCCTGCACCACCGGCAATCCGGAAATCTTAAATTTGCGGGTCAGGTTCAGCACTTCGCGCACGGTCATATCGGGCGAAACCGTTACCGGATCCTTCACCACGCCGCTTTCAAAACGCTTCACCTTGGAAACCTTGTCAGCCTGAGCCTGGGCCGACATGTTCTTATGTACGATACCGATGCCGCCTTCCTGCGCCAGCGCAATCGCCAGACGGGATTCGGTCACTGTGTCCATCGCGGCGGACATCAGCGGAATATTCAGGGAGATTTTTCGGGTCAGTTGGCTGCGCAGACTGACATCGCGCGGCAAAACAGTGGAATGTGCTGGAACCAGCAAAACATCGTCGAAAGTGAGAGCTTTTTGAATAATGCGCATGAAGACATCCTCTGCAAAGCGCGCATTATATCAAAAGTTTTCGTCTCGCCGAAATGGACTTGCTGGATTACCGGATTAGGCCGCCGGAGCGCTCTCGTCGCGCATGCGCAAGGCTTCTTCAATGTCCACCGACACCACCTTAGAGACACCGCGTTCTTGCATGGTTACACCGATCAACTGTTGCGCCATTTCCATGGCGATTTTGTTGTGGCTGATGAAGACGAACTGGGTGTGCACGGCCATTTTCTTGACCAGATTACACAGGCGTTCGGTGTTGGTGTCGTCCAGCGGCGCATCCACTTCGTCGAGCAGGCAGAACGGCGCGGGGTTCAACTGGAACAGCGAGAACACCAGTGCAATCGCGGTGAGGGCTTTTTCGCCGCCGGAGAGCAGATGGATGGAGGAGTTTTTCTTGCCGGGCGGATGCGCCATCACTTGCACGCCGCTGTCGAGAATTTCGTCGCCGGTGAGCACCAGACGCGCGTCGCCGCCGCCGAACAGCACGGGGAATAGCTCGGCCAGATGGCGGTTCACTTCGTCGTAGGTGCCCATCAGCAAATCACGTGATTCTTTGTCGATGCGGCGGATGGCGGATTCCAGTGTTTCCATCGCCTCGTTCAAGTCTTTTGCTTGCGAATCAAGGTAAGCCTTGCGCTCTTGTGCGGCTTGCAATTCTTCCAGCGCGGCCAAGTTCACCGCACCGAGCGAGGTTATGCCGTCGCCCAAGCGCGCCAACTCGGCCTGCAAGGCGGCGGGTTTGGCCGGATTGGCTTCCAGCATCGCCAGCAGCGGCGCTTCGTCCACGCCCTGCAACTGCTCCGCCCATTGCTCGAATTGCAGACGCGCTTCCTGTTCTTTTAGCGCAATCTCGTTTACTTTTTCGCGCATCGGGTTGAGCTTCTGCTCGCATTGCATGCGCTCTTGCTCAAACTTGTTCAGGTTCAGCGTCGCATGTTCCAGCACGTTGCGCGCTTCGGCCAGCGCCTGTTCATGCACTTGCCGCTGCTCCAATGCCTCCTGCAATTGTTGCTGGTTGGCATCTTCGCTCATGTTCGCCTGCTCATGGCGAATGTGCGCCAGTGCCATTTCCAGTTGCGTCAGCGTGGTCACGCTTTGTTTGATGTTGTGGTCGAGGTCGCTGATTTTGTCTACGCAGGTTTTGGCAAAGAAGCGGGCTTCCTGCAATTCGTGCTGGGCTTTTTGGGTGCGCTCGCGCTGTTCGCGCAACTTCGAATCCTGTTCATACGCTTTCTGCCGCGCCTGCTCCGCCACTTCCTGATGCGTCGCCATTTCCTCACGCAACATCAGCATGCGCTCGGCGATCTCTTCGAGCTGTTGCTGCTCTTCATTGGAGCGCTCCGCCAGCTCTTGCAACTCCTGCTCGATCTGCATGCGTCGTTCGCTGCTGCGCTCGTTGGCTTGCGTCAATTTGAGTATCTGCATTTGCAGCGCGTGCTGGCGTTGCTGCAATTCGCCGCCGGAGGAACGCAGCGGGCCGATGCGGCTTTCGATGGCGTGATACGCCTCTTCCGCCTGCACCACCATTTGCTTGCCCAGCTCCAGCGTCAACGCTTGTTCCTGTGCCTCCAGTTTCAGATTTTCGATCTCGCGCTGGCGTGCCAGCACACCGTGCAACTGGCTATCCGGCGCATGGAACAGCACGCTGTGCGCGCCGACCAGATGGCCTTGCGGTGTCACCAGCCAAGCGCCCGCAGGCAAATTGCCGCGTTGCGCCAAGGCTTGCGGCAAATCGGCCACGGCGTAAACACCGGATAGCCAATCTTCCACCACCGGTGCGGCTTGCGAGTCTTCGCAGCGCACATAGCTCATCAACGAGGTTAGCCCGGCATGGGCTTGCGGCGCTGCACCGCGCGCACCGTTGGCCGCGAACACCGCCAGCTTGGCCGGGGGCACATCGCTCCAGCTTGCCGTATCTTCCAATCGCGCCAAGGCCAGCGCGTTCAAACGCTCGCGCAACACCGCTTCCAGTGCGTCTTCCCAGCCCTGCTCGATACGCACCGATTGCCACAGGCGCGGCGCGTTTTCCAAATGGTGTTGCGCCAGCCAGTTCTTCAAATCCTTGTCGTTGTCGAGCTTGGACTGCAATTGCTTGAGCGCGGCCAAGCGCGCTTCCACTTGGCTGAGTTGGCGTTCCTGTTCTTGTGCGGCAACGCGCTTGCTGCGGCGTTCGCCGTCGGCCAGCGGTAGTTGTTCTTGCAGTTGCGCCAGCATTTCCTGCTGCGCTTCGTGCTCAGCCTGCAACTCGGCAATCTCTTGCTGCGCTTGTTCCAATCCTTCGATGTCGGGTTGCGGCAGGTTGTCCTGCTCCAGCAACAGGCGCGACTTGCGTCCGCCCAATTGCTGCACATTGCCCTGAATATGTCCGCGCTGCGTTTCGGCAAGTTGCAATTGTTGTTGTGCCAGCAACTGTTCGCGCTGCACGCTGTTGTGCTGCTCCTGCGCGGCACGCGCGGCATCTTCCATGCGCGGCATCTGTTGCGCTTCATTGTCGGCGTGGTTCTCGCTGATCTCGACGCGCACGGCGGATTCCTGTTGCTGCTGTTGCCAGTGTTCCAGCAACGACTGCAAGCCTTGCAACTGGCCGCGTTGCTGTTCGATCTGGCGTTCGCCGTTGACGATCTGTTGCGCGATGCGGTTGCGCTGTTCGTTCAGGAACGCGATCTGCTGCTCCAGTCGCGAGACTTCCGCATTGGTGGCATACAGGTCGCCCTGCTTGGCATGCAGCGCATCCGCCAGCGCGAAATGTTCACTGCGGGTGCTTTCCAGCGCGCTTTCCACTTCGCGCAGTTTGGCGATTTCACCTTCGAGGTCGTTCTTGGTTTTTTCGACCAGTTGCGCCTGACGTCCACGGCGCGCTTCGGCTTCCTGTTTATTCACCAGCCACAGCAAACGTTGCGTGGTTTCGCGCGAAGATTCCAGCCCGCGATATTGTTTGGCGACCTCGGCCTGTTCGCCCAGATGCACCAGTTGTTTATCGAGCTCTTGCAGGATGTCGCTGACGCGCAACAAGTTATCGCGGGTATCGCCCAGACGCAGCTCGGTCTCGCGGCGACGGTCGCGGTATTTGGAAACGCCCGCCGCCTCTTCCAGAAACACGCGCAACTCTTCCGGCTTGGCCTCGATGATGCGCGAGATCATGCCCTGCTCGATGATGGCGTAGGCGCGCGCGCCCAAACCGGTGCCGAGGAAAATATCGGTCACGTCCTTGCGGCGCACATGCTGGTTGTTGATGAAGTAGCTCGATTCGCCGTCGCGTTGCAGCACGCGCTTGATGGCGATTTCGGCATAGGTAGACCATTGCCCGGCGGCCTTGCCCAAGGAGTTGTCGAATATCAGCTCGACGCTGGCGCGCGATACCGGCTTGCGGTTGCCGGAGCCGTTGAAAATCACGTCCTGCATGGATTCGCCGCGCAAAGCCGAAGCGCGCGACTCGCCCAGCACCCAGCGCAGCGCGTCGATTACGTTGGACTTACCGCAACCGTTGGGGCCGACGACGCCAACAAGCTGCCCCGGCAGCGCGATGTGCGTGGGATCGACAAAGGATTTAAAACCGGCAATCTTGATGTGGGATAGACGCACTTTGACTCAGGCATAACTTATAATGCGCGGCATTCTAACCCAAGCAGAGCCACCCAACAAAATGACCACGCAACCGAACAAGACTTTAGAGACCTTCCCCAACCCCCAGTCCAAGCGCGACTACCATATCCACATGGAGATACCGGAATTCACCTGCCTGTGCCCCAAGACCGGCCAGCCCGATTTCGCCACGCTGATTCTGGATTACATCGCCGACCAGCAATGTGTGGAATTGAAGAGTCTCAAACTATATATGTGGTCGTTCCGCGAAGAAGGCCATTTCCATGAAGACGTGACCAACCGCATTCTGGACGATCTCGTTGCCGCCACCCAGCCCCGCTTCATGCGCCTCACCGCCAAGTTCTACGTGCGCGGCGGCATCTTCACCAACGTCATCGCCGAACACCGCAAACCCGGCTGGCAACCTGCACCGTTTGTTGAGTTGAGCCAGTTCGGCACGCAATCGAATACGCGCGGCTAATATCCTGCTCAGAACTTGAACGCAGCCGTCATCGAAGTGATGTTTGTTCCGCAAACTTACCTTGTTGGCGGCGGTCTATATAACGACCTATGCATGATCTATCCCTGCACTACCAGTCAGATCACTTGAGCTAACAGCGGCTAATGATCGTGTAACTCACGTAAGCAGGCGTTGTTCAGGTGCATCAAAATGCCGATTGCCTAGATATTCCGGTCTATATGGCAACAACAAACAGTATGCTTTAATTCCCCCCCTCATCGGGCATTTCAAATGCCCGCATTTCACAATACCGCCAAACAGAAAAAACCATGAAAGAAATGGATGGTATGAAATTACCCAATGCGGCTGCGGAAAAAATCTTTCGAGTGGAGCTCAGTGCCCCGCTACTGGTGCTATTTATTTCTCTGGCAATTACCCATCTGTTGTGGATGCACGCCCACAATGCCTCGCTTCAGGAGCAGCGCAACGAATTTGATTCAATGGTGGGCGACGTCAATGATCGGCTTCATCGGCATATGATTTATTACGAGCAAGTACTGCATAGTGCGCGCGGTTTTTATCTCAACCAGCACGAAATGGAACGGCAGGAATTTCGCGGTTATATCGAGTCGCTGGGAATAGAACAAAAATTTCCCGGAATTCAGGGGGTCAGTTACGCGCCGTTAATTCCGGCCACACACAAATCGGCCCATATTGCCGCGATGCGCAAAACGGGCGTGCCGGAATTCAACATCCAACCGGAAAGCACGCGCGACAGCTATGCGCCGGTTTCCTTTATCGAGCCGATGAGCAATCGCAATGTGCGGGCTTTGGGATTCGATAATCTGAGCAGTCCTACTCGCACCGCGACAATTGCACAGGCGCGCGACGAAGATCGCGCGGTCATTTCCGAAAAACTGATATTGCGGCAGGAAAATGAACAGGCACCGCAAGCCGGATTTTTGATGTTTTTACCGGTATATAAACAGGGCACCAAGCATGACACGCTCGCAGCCCGAAGAGCAAACATCGAAGGTTGGTTCGCCGCATCATTTCGCATGACGGATATGGTGGCCGGGATATTTGACGAACGTTGTGCCGGGCTGGGCATGGCTGTTTTCGACGGTTTAAATATTTCGGAACAGAGCCGGATGTTCGCGCGAGCCAATGATCTTGCGCAACACCGATCCCCGCTTTTCTCCAGTGTATTTCCGGTGAGCATTGCCGGACACCAGTGGACCTTGCAGTTCGTTTCCACCCGTGAATTTGAAAACAAGCGTGACAAATCGCCGGAACATGAAGCCTTGGTTGCCGGAGGATTGCTGGCCGTTTTGCTGACTGTCATAACCTGGCTGTTAATGCGCGACCGAAAACGCGTATTGCTGATGACCGAAAAGGTTGCGCGCGAACTCGACATGCGCAAACAGGCTGAAAATCAAACGGCCGATCTTTACAGATTCAACGAAGCCATTCTGGAAAAATCCCCTTCCGGTATCGCCGTATACAGAAAAAGCGGGCCGTGCGTTATGGCCAACGATGCCTATGCCAAACTCATCGGCGCAACAATCGAGGAGGTACTGAAGCAGGATTTTCGCCATAACGAATCATGGAAAAGAAACGGTTTGCTCGGATTTGCCAATCAGGCATTTGATACCGGAGAAACCATCCGGCGGGATGTCGAGGGCATCACCTCGTTCGGCAAAAAAGTTATGCTGGAATGTATTGTTGCGTCCATCACTATTTCCGAACAGCCGCACCTGCTGCTTATCATCAACGATATTTCCGACCGCGCCAAAGCAGAACATGCTCTCACCGAATCCATACGGCAACTGGAACAAAAAGAACTTGCCAAGACCCGTTTTCTGGCGGCCGCAGGGCACGACTTAAGGCAGCCGGTTGCCGCGGCCAATCTGTTTATCGACGCATTAAAACTCACTGAAGTTACTCCGCGCCAAACCGAAATTATCCGGCGACTGGATCAGTCGATGGAGACATTCACCGGGCTGCTCGATGCGTTGCTGAATGTTTCCAAATTGGATGCGGGCATCATTAAGCCGGAGATTACTTCGATCAATGTGACCGAAATATTCAATTGGCTGGAGCAAAATTTTGCACCGATGACCCGCTCTAAAAATCTCGGGTTTCGCCTGTTTTTTCCGATGAACTCCTCGCTCGTCATTCGCGGCGACCTCGGTTTAATTCGGTCGATTCTGATGAATCTTGTTTCCAACGCGATCAAGTTCACCTCGACGGGGGGCATCATGGTCAGCGCCAGAAGGCGTGGCAGCGATGTGCTTTTTCAGGTGTGGGATACCGGGATGGGTATTCCGGCGGAATATCTGGAGCAAATTTTTGACGAGTTTTATCAGGTGAATAATCCCCAGCGCGACAGATCCGGCGGACTGGGGTTGGGTTTGTCCATCGCAAAGCGCGCTCTGACACTGCTGCATAGCAAAATTTCCTGTCGTTCGATCATCGGGCGCGGCTCGGTATTCGAATTCCGGCTGCCGCTGGATGCCAGCCCGGAGGGAATTGCGCTATTGCAACTGGCTAATAAAAACTCTCCGCCTGATGATTTCAACACAACATTCGCGCAAGGAAAACGGTTTGTCGTTGTGGAAGACGATGTGCTGGTTGCCCAAGCCATGCTGAGTTGGCTGGAAAGCATGGGCGGCATCGTTAAACACTTTGCCTGCGCGGAAGATGCATTAATGCATGCCGAAACTAATCTGGCCGACTATTACATCGCCGATTTCATGCTGGGCGGAAAACTTAACGGCATTCAGTTCCTGAACCGTGTTCGAAACAACCGGGGCAGTCCTATGAGTGCAGTCGTGGTAACCGGAGATACGTCGAAAGATTTCATTCGTCATGCGGTGAAATGCGATTGGCCGGTACTGCATAAACCCATTAATACTCAAAAATTGATTTCAGAACTGAGTGCACAAGCCCGTTCAAACGCAAAATCAGCCTGAGAGATTCGGCCCGGGATGATTAATAGGTATCTGCCACATTACGTAAGGGATACGTCATGCCTACAATCCGCCCTGCCGCCGTTGCCGGTTTGTTTTATCCGGCCGAACCCGACCAGCTCGAATACGATATTCGGCAACTGCTACTCAATGCACACGCTTATGATTTGCGGCCCAAAGCGCTGATCGCGCCGCATGCCGGTTACATTTACTCCGGCGAGATTGCCGCTACGGCATACGCCTCATTGCAAGCTGTTGCCGCTCGCATTCATCGCGTGGTGCTGCTCGGCCCGACACACCGCGTTGCGGTAAGCGGCTTGGTGCTTCCCGGCGTGGCTGCTTTCGATACTCCGCTGGGACGCATCATGCTGGATGTCGAGGCTGCAAACGCCCTCGCCCATCTTCCGCAAGTCAGCGTCAGCCGGCAGGCTCACGCTTTGGAACATTCACTGGAAGTGCAATTACCGTTTCTGCAACATGTGCTGGGAACATTCACCTTGCTGCCGCTGGCGGTTGGCATGGCGACGCAGGAGGATGTCGCCGAGGTGCTGGAAGCGGTATGGGGCGGTAGCGAAACGCTGATCGTCGTCAGTTCCGATCTCTCGCATTATTTGCCCTACGAGGTGGCGCGGCGCGTGGATGGCACAACCGCAAAATCCATCATGAAGTTGCAGCCGTCGATCGAACACGAGCAAGCCTGCGGAGCAACACCGATAGGCGGCCTGCTGATCGCGGCGCAACACCACCAACTCACCCCGCATCTGCTTGACCTGCGCAACTCCGGCGACACCGCAGGCGCGAAAGATGAGGTGGTGGGATATGCCGCGTTTGCATTCACCCCGGATGAAACATCAAACAAGGAGACCGAACATGGCAACTAAGCCAGACATCCCCGAACAAGGCCGCATCTTGTTGCCGATCGCGCGCGCCGCCATTGCTCATGCTTTGGGTATATCGCAGACGGCAGACGAGTCTGCCCCGTGGCTGGCGGAGCGTGGCGCATGCTTCGTCACGCTCACACAAGGCGGTAACTTGCGCGGCTGCATCGGCACGCTGGAAGCGCACCGCTCGCTGTTGACCGACCTCAAAAACAACGCGGTCTCCGCCGCCCTGCGCGACCCGCGTTTTTCACCGTTAAGCAAAGAGGAACTCGGCATCACGAACATCGAAATTTCTCTGCTCTCGCCAACAAAACCGCTGACATTTACCGGCGAGACCGATGCACTGGCACAACTGCGTCCCGGCATAGATGGCGTGGTGTTTGAGTACGACGGCTACCGCAGTACTTTTTTACCGCAAGTATGGGAACAACTGCCCTCCCCGCAAGAATTTATGGCGCATCTCAAACGCAAAGCGGGATTGCCGGATGATTTTTGGGAGTCGGGTGTGAAGTTGTCGCGATATACCGTAACTAAATGGCGTGAAGAGGAGCACTGACATGGACGAGCCGATTACGCTTACTGAACAATACCCCGCCAAGTATTGGCACAAGCTCGACGACGGGCGCATCCAGTGCGACCTCTGCCCGCGTGACTGCAAGTTGAAGGATGGGCAGCGCGGCGCATGTTTTGTGCGGGGGCGCAGCAACGACATGATGGTGCTTACCACTTACGGGCGCAGTTCCGGCTTTTGCGTCGATCCGGTCGAAAAGAAGCCGCTCAACCATTTTTATCCGGGCAGCAGCATCCTGTCGTTCGGCACGGCGGGCTGCAATCTCGCCTGCAAGTTTTGCCAGAACTGGGATATTTCAAAATCGCGTAGCGACGACAAGCTGGCCGATCAGGCCACGCCGGAAATGATTGCCAACAGCGCGGTTGAAATGGGCTGCAAGAGTGTGGCTTTCACCTATAACGACCCGGTGATTTTTGCCGAATATGCGATGGATGTAGCCGATGCCTGCCATGCTCGGGGCATCCAGACTGTGGCGGTGACGGCGGGCTATATGCACGATCAAGCACGCCGCGAATTTTACGCAAAAATGGATGCGGCCAACGTTGACCTGAAAGCTTTCACCGAAGATTTCTACTTCAAGCTGTGCGGCGCGCATCTGCAACCGATACTGGACACGCTGGTCTACCTCAAGCACGAAACGCAGGTATGGCTGGAACTCACCACCCTGCTCATTCCGGGCTATAACGATTCAAACGGGGAAATCCGCCGCATGAGCGAGTGGATGATGAAAGAGCTCGGCCCGGATGTGCCCATCCATTTCACTGCATTCCATCCCGACTACAAAATGCTCGAAGTACCTCCTACGCCGCCCGCCACGCTGGAAACCGCGCGCCACATCGCGATGGATGCGGGTATCCAGCATGTCTATTGCGGCAACGTGCACGATATCGAGGGGGATACAACTTTTTGCGCCTCGTGCAAAAAACCTCTAATTGAGCGCGACTGGTACGAGATTCGTTCTTATCACTTGAAGGATGACGGCAGTTGCCCCTATTGCGGGACAAAACTGGCGGGACGTTTCGGCAAGTATGAGGGGCAGTTCGGCAGACAGCGGATTCCGGTTGCGTTTAATTACACGACATCCCGATAAAACTTAAAGGTGTTTTTTCCGCTCTGCTTGGCCAAGTACATGGCATTGTCGGCCAGTTTGATCAGCGAATCGGATTCAGTGGCGGCATCGGGGAAAATGGCAATGCCAATACTGCCCCCCACCTTGCAGTGCTGGCCTTTCAACTCGAAAGGTTCGCCCAATGCGGCAATTATTTTCTTTGCCATCAATGCGGCATTTTCATCGGAGCCGATTTCGTTTAACACAAAGATGAATTCGTCTCCGCCGACTCGCGCGACGGTATCGGAGGCTCGAATGGTTTCTTTCAAGCGCTTGGAAACTCCCCGCAGCAACATATCACCCGCATCATGCCCCAGCGTATCGTTCACTTTTTTAAATCCGTCCAAGTCGAGAAACAGGACCGCTGTTTTAAAGCTGTTGCGCTTGGCCATGGCAAGACAACGCTGAAGACTTTCCAGAAACAAGGCGCGGTTCGGCAAGTCTGTTAAATAGTCATAGTGCGCCAGATGCGCAATTTTCTCTTCCGCCTGTTTGCGTTCCGTTATGTCGCGGACGATACCGACGAAATAACGCTGTCCGGCCAGCACCATTTCGGAAGCCGATAATTCCATCGGAAATTTTTCGCCGTTTTTACGGACAGCAACAACTTCGCGGCCGGTAACCCCGAGAATTTTTGCCTCACCAGTTTGCATATAGCGATGCAAGTAAGCATCGTGTTCGCTATGGAAAGGTTCAGGCATCAATATTTTGAGGTTTTTCCCCATGACCTCGGCCTGCGCGTAACCGAAAATTTGCTCGGCTGCGGGGTTAAAACCCAGAACTTCACCCATCTCATTGATGGTAATAATGCCGTCCATCGCATTGGAAATAATGGCCTGCAACTGGCTCTGGCTTTTCTCAAGCTCCATTTTTGTCTGCTTCAGGTTCGTCACCATCTGCCAGAACAAATTGACCTCCAGTCCGCTGGCAACTCTTTTGCTGTCTCCAAACACCTTCGCGACCTCAGCGGTGAGGGCTTCATCGTGGGTCAGGTTATAAACAATACAGTCGGGAAAATCTTTGCAGGCTTGAATCGCATCAACCGCAGCCACATAACTTGGAATTCCGTGACGTTGCGCCAACAGCATGCCCGGCGCGGAGGGATTGGGATCGGCAATGGCGATGACATTAACCAGTTTATCTTCCAGAAACATCTCAAGCAAAGCGGAGCCTCCGCGACCGGCGCCGAGAATCAGGACTGGATATCCTTGTTTTTTTCCTACGCTCATTGCTTTTCCCTTAATAGCTATTTTTATATTTTTGGTGTTCGGGCGATTCTCAAATCGCCATAAATTCCAGCGCGTTTTGATCCGGATCCCGGCAAAATATGGCGCGCCTACCGGACTGGCTTTGCGTATAAACAATCCCCGCCGCATCCAAACACGTCTGCAACTTCGCCATATCCGTAACCGCCAAAGCCACATGACGGTCGCGCCCACCATGCGCAGGACGCTGCAAGCCCGCTTCCGGATTCGGTAACACCAGCAAATGAATTTGCTGGTCCGGCGCGATGCGGTACCACACACCGTCGAAGCTCATCTGCGGGCGGTTCGTGTCCGGCTGCAACCCCAGCACGCCCTCGTAAAAAGCGCGCGCCTTGGCGAGGTCGCCTACCAGCAACGAAGCGTGGTGTATGCCGACAATCATTAAATTTTGACCGGAACCACCTTGCTTGCCGCCAGCTTGGCGCGTGCCCGCGCCTCATCCGTGTCTTTGCCGTTTGCCAGCGCGACCCCCATGCGGCGCTTGGTGAAAGATTCCGGCTTGCCGAACAGACGCACACTGGACTCCGGGACGCGCAACGCTTCTTCCACACCTTTAAACGCGATACCCTGCGCATCCATCTGACCGTAGATCACCGCACTCGCTCCCGGCATACGCAACGAACTATCCACCGGCAAGCCGAGGATGGCACAGGCATGCAGTTCAAACTCGTTGAAGCGTTGAGTACACATGGTCACCATGCCGGTATCGTGCGGACGCGGACTGACTTCGCTAAACCAGACCATATCGCCTTTCACAAACAGCTCCACGCCAAAGAGGCCTTGCCCGCCTAAATCGTCGGTAACTTTTTTGGCAATTTCGCGCGAGCGCTCCAGCGCCAACGGCGACATAGGCATCGGCTGCCAGCTTTCCACGTAATCGCCGTGCACTTGCACGTGACCGATAGGAGCGCAGAAATGCGTCTCGATATCGCCGTGCATGCCAACGGCGCGCACGGTCAGTTGCGTGATCTCGTAGTCAAAATCAATAAAGCCTTCAACAATCACCTTGCCCTGATTCACACGTGAACCGCTGGCGGCATACTCCCATGCGGCCTTCACTTCACTGGCGTTATCCACTTTGGACTGGCCTTTTCCGGAAGAAGACATGACCGGTTTGATAATGCACGGATAGCCGATACCGCCATCGATTGCAGCCTGCAACTCTTCCAGGCTCGTGGCGAACTTGTAGGGTGAGGTGGGCACCCCCAGTGTTTCAGCGGCCAGACGGCGGATGCCTTCACGGTTCATGGTGAGTTGGGCTGCACGGGCGGTGGGAATCACGCGCGCCAAACCTTCCCCTTCAACATCCACTAGCACATCGGTTGCAATCGCCTCGATCTCGGGCACGATAATGTCCGGACGTTCCTGTTCGATTAAAGCAAGCAGCGCCTTGCCATCCGCCATATTGATGACATGTGACCGATGCGCAACTTGTTGCCCCGGGGCATTCGCATAGCGGTCAACCGCAATGGTTTCCACACCGAAACGTTGCAAAGCAATAATGACTTCCTTGCCAAGTTCGCCGCTGCCCAGCAGCATGACTTTGGTTGCGGAATGACTGAGCGGAGTACCGAGAATGGAGGGTTTCATGGGATTCAATCAGAAATTATTAATGATCGGGAGATTATACACAGCGGGGGGATTTACTTGAACATCAGTAGGAGTAGGATAGCTTTTCCAATTCAACCACAAGGAGCGAGATCATGACGAACATCGTGCAATTGTTAGGAACAGAAGCGGAACACCTGTTGAAATACCGTTGCAAAGGCATCCCCAAAGAATCGCTGCATCTCCCCGGACCGGATTACGTTGATCGCGTGGTGGCGATGAAAGACCGCCACACTGGCGTGCTGCGCAGCCTGCAAAGCCTTTACGGACATGGCCGTTTGGCCAACACCGGCTACCTGTCCATCCTGCCAGTAGATCAAGGTGTAGAACATTCCGGCGGCGCATCATTTGCTCCCAACCCGATGTATTTCGACCCGGAGAATATCGTCAAGCTCGCCATCGAAGGCGGCTGCAACGGCGTGGCTTCCACCTTGGGCGTGCTGGGATCAGTGGCGCGGCGCTATGCCCACAAAATACCGTTCATCGTCAAAATCAACCACAACGAAATCCTCACCTACCCCAACATCTACAACCAGACGCTATTCGCCAGCGTCGATCAGGCCTTCAACATGGGCGCAGTGGCCGTCGGGGCGACGGTGTTCTACGGCTCGGAACACTCGCGCCGCCAGATACAGGAAATCTCCGAAGCGTTCGAGCACGCGCACAGCCTGGGCATGGCGACCATCCTGTGGGCCTACCTGCGCAACTCGGCGTTTAAAGTGGGCGACAAGGATTACCACGTCTCGTCCGACCTCACCGGTCAAGCCAACCACCTCGCCGCCACCATCAACGCCGACATCGTGAAGCAGAAAATGGCCGAGAACAACGGCGGCTACAACGCCATCAAATTCGGCAAGACCCACCCCAAAGTCTACAGCGACCTCACCACCGATCATCCCATCGACCTCGTGCGCTACCAGGTAGCGAACTGCTACATGGGACGTGCGGGCTTAATCAACTCCGGCGGCGAATCGGGCAAAGACGACATGCAACAAGCCGTGCGCACCGCCGTCATCAACAAACGCGCGGGCGGCATGGGACTGATCCTGGGGCGCAAGGCCTTCCAGAAACCGTTGCCGGACGGCATCGCGCTACTCAATGCAGTGCAGGATGTGTATCTATCGAAGGATGTGACGGTAGCGTAATCCCACCAGTAGGAGCCTGATTATTGGCTCCTACAATTTTCCAAACGCTTATCCAGCGTTCTCGTTTTCCGCTACATGCAGCTTGCCAGACAGCAAGCTGGCCGAAACAATCAGCGCTGCCCCCAGCCATTCGCGCAGCCCCAAGGCTTCATTGACCAGCACATAGGAAGACACCGCCGCGATCACCAGTTCGGATAGGAACAACACCATTGCGCGGTTGGCAGGAAGGTGGGTGACGCCGTATTGCACGGCGAAGCTGGTCGCGCCCAGCGTGATGCCCATCACGCCCAGCAACAGCCATGTGCGCGCATCTATTGCCAGCAAGTGAGCTGCAAAACCGCCCTGCCACAGCAAGAAAGGCAAGGTCAGTACGACCGCGCCCAGCCACAGGCTGAACGATTTCGCTTCCACGCTCAGGTAGTTGGCGCGGCGCGAGACGACGTTGGAGAAAGCGAAGCTCATGCCTGCGGACAAGCCTAGCCATTCGGACAGGTTCTGCGGCCAAGGCAAGCCGAGTTCGGGATCCCATAGCATGATGAGCGCGCCGCCCAGCGACAGCGCGATAACCAGATAACCGTAACGGTTCAGCCGTTCGCCGAGCAACCAATAGGAAAAAAATATCGTCCACAGCGGCGCGAGATAAAACAGCAGCAGCACGCGCATGACCTCGCCGTGCAGCATGGCCAGCACATAGCCGAAGTTGGACCAGCCGGAACTGAACACCAGCAACCATCCCCACACAGCCAGCCGTGGAATTTCGCGCCAGATGCGCTTCAGCATGAACGCACCGCACAGCATCGCCAGTAAATAGGTGATGAAAGTCGCCAGCGCACCGGCCACGCCGATGTCCTGCAACACGCGATAGGGATACCAGATCAGCCCCCACACCAAGGCTCCGCTTAATACACCGGCAACCGGCATCACATTTTGTTTTGTTGGCACTCGCCCGACCTTTATAATGCGCGCTGATTTTCAGCACGTTGTGAAACCTCAATGAATCCAGACCTGAATAAACTGCAACCCTACCCGTTCCAGAAACTCGCCAAATTGTTCGGCGAGGTCACGCCCAATGTGGCATATAAACCCATCAGCCTGCACATCGGCGAACCCAAGCACGCCACTCCGCAATTCATCAGAGATGCGCTGGTTGCGGGGCTCGACGGGCTGGCGAATTATCCCACAACCATCGGCAGCGACGCGCTGCGCAGTGCCATCGCCAACTGGCTGGCGCGCCGTTACGGCATCCCAACTCCGGATGCGAAGACACAAATCCTGCCGGTGAACGGCAGCCGAGAGGCCTTGTTCGCCTTCGCCCAAGCCGTGATCGACCGCAGCAAAAACGATCCGGCAGTGGTCTGCCCCAACCCGTTTTATCAAATCTACGAAGGCGCGGCGTTCCTCGCGGGAGCCACGCCCTACTTCATCAACACCTTACCGGAAGACAATTTCGCGCTGAACTTCGCGCAATTGCCGGAAACGGTCTGGCAGCGCACCCAACTCATCTACGTCTGCTCGCCGGGCAACCCCAATGGCCGCGTGATGCCGCTGGCGGAATGGAAAACGCTGTTCGAGATGAGCGACCGTTACGGTTTCGTGATCGCGTCGGACGAGTGCTACTCCGAAATTTACTTCGGAGAAGACAAGCCGCTGGGCGCGCTGCAAGCCGCACAGCAACTGGGGCGCGGCGACTACAAAAATCTGGTGGTTTTCTCCAGCCTGTCCAAACGCTCCAACGTGCCGGGCTTGCGCTCCGGCTTCGTCGCGGGCGATGCCAAGATACTGGAGAAATTCGCGCTGTACCGCACCTACCACGGCTGCGCGATGAACCCCGCGATTCAAGCCGCAACCATCTCCGCGTGGAACGACGAAGCGCATGTCGCTGAGAACCGCCACCTGTATGCCGAAAAATTCTCCAAAGTCATCAGCCTGCTGGCTCCGGTGCTGCCAGTCAGCAAGCCGGATGCGAGCTTTTACCTGTGGATCAGAACGCCCATCGCCGACACCGCCTTCGCGCAACAGCTCCACCGCGACTATAATGTCTCCGTTTTGCCCGGCAGCTTCCTTGCCCGCGAAGCGCACGGGGTTAATCCCGGCGCGAACTTTATCCGGCTGGCGCTGGTCGCCAATCTGGACGAGACACTGGAAGCCGCGCGACGCATCACCGAATTTGCTCAAAAACTATAACCACTCTAATCAACTCACTAAACGGGAACTACCATGCCGCAATTACAAGCCATTATCGAAGAAGCCTTTGAACGCCGCGCCGACATCACGCCACGCAATGTGGATGCGCAACTGAAGGAATCCATCAATACCGTCATCGAGTATCTCGATCAGGGCAAGCTGCGCGTGGCCGAGAAAATCAACGGCGTTTGGGTGACTCATCAGTGGATCAAGAAGGCCGTGCTGCTGTCTTTCCGCATCGAAGACAATGCCTTCATCAAAGGCGGTTTTACCAACTACTTCGACAAAGTGCCATCCAAGTTTGCCGACTACAACTCCAAAGAATTCCGTGAAGGCGGCTTCCGCGTGGTACCACCCGCTGCCGCGCGCCGCGGTTCTTACATCGCCAAGAATGTAGTGCTGATGCCCTCCTACGTGAACATCGGCGGCTATGTGGATGAAGGCACCATGGTGGATACCTGGGCCACTGTCGGCTCCTGCGCACAGATCGGCAAGAACGTGCACCTCTCCGGCGGCGTCGGTATCGGCGGCGTGCTGGAACCCGTGCAAGCCAATCCCACCATCATCGAAGACAACTGCTTCATCGGTGCTCGCTCGGAAGTGGTTGAAGGCGTGATCGTGGAAGAAGGCTCGGTCATTTCCATGGGCGTGTTCATCGGCCAAAGCACCAAGATTCTCGACCGCGAAACCGGCGAGATCATCTACGGCCGCGTGCCCGCAGGCTCTGTGGTCGTCAGCGGCAGCATGCCTTCCAAGGACGGTACCCACAGTTTGTATTGCGCGGTGATCGTGAAGAAGGTGGATGCCAAGACGCTGGGCAAGACAGGGATCAATGAGCTGTTGCGTGGCATCTAAATAACCGCCTCATGTGCGCCTGAAAATCAAAATTACTAAGCCATACAAGGCGCGCGACAAAAATCGCAGCGCAGCATATGGAGTATATGTAAGCAAGATTTTTGGCGCGCAACGCCGTATGGCGACGTAATTTTGGTTTTAAGGAGTACATGATGATCATCACGCCTCTACTGCAACTCGCCGCCGACAAAAAAGCATCCGACCTGTTTTTTTCGGCGGGTGCGCCCATCAATATCAAAATTGATGGTGTTGCCATGCCGGTCAATGCACAGAGTCTGGACGGCGACACCATCAAGCGTATCGCCTACGAGATGATGACGGAGCAGCAGATCACCGAGTTTGAGCTACACATGGAAATGAACTTCTCGTTCCGAGTGCCCAGCATCGGTAATTTTCGCGTGAATATTTTCCGCCAGCGCGGCGATATGGCAATGGTGATCCGCTACGTGCGCGGGCAAATCCAGAATGTGGAAGATCTGAACCTGCCGTCCATTCTGAAAGAGCTCATCATGGACAAGCGCGGACTGGTGCTGGTGGTCGGCGCTACCGGCTCCGGAAAATCGTCCACGCTGGCCGCGATGATCGAATACCGCAACACCACCAAGAGCGGCCATATTCTCACCATCGAAGACCCGATCGAGTATATTTTCAAGCACAACAAGTCCATCGTGAACCAGCGCGAAATCGGCACCGATACGGTCGACTACGGCAGCGCCTTGGTCAGCGCGATGCGCGAAGCGCCCGATGTGCTGATGATCGGCGAAATCCGCGACCGCGACACGCTCAAGCACGCGCTGATTTTTGCGCAAACAGGTCACCTGTGCCTCTCCACACTGCACGCCAACAACAGCTACCACGCGCTGAACCGCATCGTGAACTTCTTCCCCTACGATGCGCGCCAGAGCGTACTATCGGACTTGTCCATGTGTTTGCGCGCGGTCATTTCGCAGCGGCTGATCCGCAACAGCGAAGGCAAACTGGTTCCCGCGGTTGAAGTTATGCTGAACTCCTCGCTTATCGCCGACCTCATCAAGAACGACGAGATCGACAAAATCCGTGAAGCAATGGAGCAAAGTGTTTCTCCCGGTTCGCAGACCTTCGAACAGGCCCTGTATAAACTTTTCAAGGCGGGAAAAATCACCAAGGAAGAGGCTTTGCGCAACGCCGACTCCGCCAGCAATCTGTCTTCGCTGATCGACTACTCGCAAAATACCTCGAAGATGAAAGCCTTCGATCCGTCCAACACCCAGCCCCCATCCGCCGATGCTGCTGCTTCCGCCGCGCCCGCCAGCAAATTCGACGGCATCAAACTAAATCTGGAATAACACCATGAAGCTGTACGGCATCCCCAATTGCGGCACGGTCAAGAAAGCCCGTGTCTGGCTAGAAGCACACGGCGTGGAATACCAGTTCCACGACTTCAAGAAACAAGGCGTAACCGAAGCCATGCTTGCGGGCTGGCTCAAGCAAATCGGCTGGCAAAAACTGCTGAAAAAAACCGGCCCGACTTGGGGGCAACTACCCGATGAAGTGAAAGCCTCCATTAAGGACGACGCATCGGCCTTGGCGCTGATGCTGGAAAAACCCAACGTCATCAAACGCCCGGTGCTGGAGCGCAAGGGCAAAGTGCTGGCAACCGGCTTTAACGAATCCGACTACGAAAATCTCAAACTATGAGCAAGACTCTCGACTTAGCCAAACAAATCATTTCCCGTAAATCACTTACCCCTGCTGACGACGGCTGCCTCGACATCATCGGCGCACGCCTCACTCCGCTGAATTTCAAGCTGGAGAAAATGCGCTGCGGCGAGGTGGATAATCTGTGGACACGCAGGGGCTCAACCGCTCCCGTGATCTGCTTTGCGGGACACACCGATGTAGTGCCGACCGGCCCCGCCGACAAATGGGTCAGCCCGCCGTTCGAGCCGACCGTGCGCGATGGCATGTTGTATGGGCGCGGTGCTGCGGACATGAAAGGCTCCATCGCTGCTTTCGTCACCGCCGTCGAAAAATTTGTCGCCGAGTATCCGCAGCATAACGGCTCCATCGCCATGCTGCTCACCTCGGACGAGGAAGGCATCGCGGTGGACGGCACGGTGCGCGTGGTCGAAGGCCTGCAAGCGCGCAACGAAAAAATGGATTACTGCATCGTCGGCGAGCCGACCTGCGTCAGCAAACTGGGCGACACCATCAAGAACGGGCGGCGCGGCTCGCTGTCCGGTACGCTGACCGTCAAAGGCGTGCAAGGCCACATCGCCTACCCGCATCTGGTGAAGAACCCCATCCACCTGTCCGCTCCGGCTATCGCCGAACTGGCCGCGACCGAATGGGACAAAGGCAACGAATATTTCCCACCGACCTCCTGGCAAATTTCCAACATTCGCGGCGGCACGGGCGCAACCAACGTGGTGCCCGGCACAGTCGAAATCCTATTCAATTTCCGCCACTCCACCGCCAGCACCGTGGACAGCCTGAAATCGCGCTTCATCGCCATCCTCGACAAGCACGGGCTGGAATACGACCTGCAATGGGAAAACTCTTCCGGTAAGCCCTACCTCACACCGCGCGGCGACATGGTGGATGCGGTGGCCAGCGCTATCAAGCAAGTGACGGGCATCGAGACCGAACTCTCCACCAGCGGCGGCACCTCGGACGGACGCTTCATCGCCGACATCTGCCCGCAAGTGATCGAGTTAGGCCCGCTCAACGCCACCATTCACAAACTGAACGAATGCGTCGCGGTCGCCGACTTGGATGCCCTTTCCGAAATCTATTACCTGACGCTGGTCAACCTGCTGGTGAAAAAACCATGAGCACACTCCATAATTTTTCCGACACTTCCGAACTACTCAGCGTGCGCGACTGGCTGCGCTTTGCCGTCAGCGCCTTCACCGAAAGCAAACTGAGTTTCGGCCACGGCTCCGCCAGCGCCTACGACGAAGCGGCTTACCTCATTCTGCATACACTGCATTTACCGCTGGATACCTTGGAGCCATTCCTCGACGCGCGCCTAACCCTGCAAGAAAAGAAAGCACTGGGAGAATTACTCAAACTGCGCGTGGAGAAAAAAGTCCCCGCCGCCTACCTCACGCACGAAGCCTATTTGGGCGCACTGCGTTTCTTCGTGGACGAGCGCGTGATTGTGCCGCGCTCCTTCATCGCCGAGCTGCTGCACCAGAACCTGTTCCCGTGGGTCGAGTCCACCGAAGGCATCGGTAGCGTGCTGGATATGTGCACTGGCAGCGGCTGCCTCGCCATTCTCGCCGCTCATATCTTCCCCAATGCCGAGGTCGATGCCGTCGATCTCTCCACCGATGCGCTCGCCGTGGCGAAACGCAACGTCGATGACTACGGCCTGCAAGAGCGCGTACACCTGATCGAGTCCAACCTGTTCGCCAAACTCGGCGGCAAAAAATACGACATCATCATCAGCAACCCGCCCTATGTCGATGCCGAATCCGTCGCCGCCCTGCCCGCCGAATACCTGCACGAACCCAAACTCGCGCTCGGCAGCGGTAAAGACGGCCTCGATGCCACCCGCGAAATCCTCAAACAAGCCGCAACCCACCTCAACCCCGGCGGCATACTGGTGGTCGAAATCGGCCACAACCGCGACGTGCTGGAAGCTGCCTACACCGACCTGCCGTTCAACTGGCTGGATGTCGCGGCGGGCGACGAGTTTGTGTTCCTGCTGCATCGCGAAGACTTGATTTAAGCAATGGCGGTAGACCATTACGAGAATTTTCCCGTTGCCTCTATCCTGCTGCCCAAGCGCTTGCGCCGGGCGGTGGAGATCATTTATCACTTTGCGCGGCAGGCGGACGACTTCGCCGATGAGGGCGATATGCCCGATGCGGAGCGGCTGGTGAAGCTGGATGCGTTCCGCGCCGAATTGAATCGCATCGCCGCACATGAAACTCCGCTCACCCCGTTGTTCCGCGACCTTGCCGCCATCGTGCAAGAGCACCAGTTACCCCTGCAACTTTTCCACGACTTGCTCGATGCGTTCTCGCAAGACGTGGTAAAAAAGCGCTACGCAAATTTTGACGAGGTGCTGGATTATTGCCGCCGCTCGGCCAATCCGGTCGGGCGTTTGCTGCTGCATCTGTACGAAGAAGCCACCCCGACCAACCTCGCCTATTCCGATGCCATTTGCACTTCGCTGCAACTCATCAACTTCTGGCAGGACGTCAAAAAAGACATCGCCATCAACCGCATCTATCTGCCGCTGGACGAAATGGCGCGCTTCGGCGTGACGGAAGCTCATATCGCGGAAGGCCGTGTGGATGAGGCTTGGCAGGCATTGATGCAGTTTCAAATCCAACGTGCGCGCGACATGATGAACAGCGGCAAGCCGCTCGGCACCATCCTGACCGGACGCATCGGCTTGGAAATGCGCCTCATCATCGCGGGAGGTTTGCGTATCCTCGCCAAGCTGGACGATGTGCGTTACGACATGTTCAATAAACGCCCGGTGTTGCGCCGGTTCGACTGGGTTATCATGCTATTCAAGAGTGCTCCATTCAATTTCTAAATGACTCCAGACCAATACTGCCAAGACAAAGCCGCCGCCAGCGGCTCCAGCTTTTACAACAGCTTCCGTTTTTTACCCAAAGACAAACGCCGCGCCATCACTGCGCTGTATGCCTTCTGCCGCGAGGTGGACGATGTGGTGGACGAATGCTCGGATGCCAATGTGGCGCGCACCACGCTCAACTGGTGGCGCAATGAAGTTGCGGCCATCTACTCCGGTCGCCCGCAACATCCCGTGGCGATCGCGCTCGTCCCCATCGTCAAGCAATACAACATGGCGCAGGAGCATTTGCTGGAAATCATCGACGGCATGGAGATGGACCTCGACCAGCCGCGCTATGCCGATTTCAAGGCGCTGCAACTGTATTGCTACCGTGTCGCCTCGGTGGTCGGCCTGCTGACCGTGGAGATTTTCGGCTACACCGACCGCCAGACGCTGAAATACGCGCACGACCTCGGCATCGCCTTCCAGCTCACCAACATCATCCGCGACGTGGGCGAAGACGCGCGGCGCAACCGCATCTATTTGCCGATGGACGAACTGCAACAGTTCGGCGTGCCGGCGGCGGATATTCTCAATTCGCGCGAAACTGAAAATTTCCAGAAGCTGATGGCCTTCCAAATCGAACGCGCCCGCCAGTATTACCGCCAAGCACTCGAACATCTGCCCGCCGTTGACCGCAAATCGCAACGCACCGGACTCATCATGGCCGCGATCTATCAAGCCACGCTGGATGAAGTCGTTAGCAGCGGCTGCCATGTGCTGAAAGAGCGCGTCTCGCTCACGCCGACTTACAAACTGTGGCTGGCGGTTAAGGCATGGTGGAAAAACTAACCCCTCCCAACCTCTCCTTCTCAGGGGAGGAGACGGCTCCCTCCCTGAGAAGGGAGGGCTGGGGTGGGTTAAGGGTTGGCATCATCGGCGGCGGCTACGCCGGCATGGCCGCCGCCGTCACGCTCGCCGCGCGCGGCATTCCCGTCACCGTCTTTGAAAGCGCCAAACAACTCGGCGGTCGCGCGCGCGGTGTTTTTCACAACGACACGCAACTCGATAACGGCCAGCACATCCTGCTCGGCTGCTACCGCGACGCGCTCAAACTCATCACCCAAATCGGCGGCAATGTCGAACAGGATTTCCGGCGCTTGCCGCTGCAACTCACGCTGCACAAGCGCTTTGAACTCAAAGCCCCGCATCTAACTGCCCCGCTGCATTTGCTCGTCGCCCTGCTCTCGGCAAAAGGTTTGTCGTTGGCCGAACGGTTTCAGGCCGCGCGTTTCATGTTGTCCATGCGCCACAAAAAATTCAAACTGGCGCACGACATCAGCGCGCTGGAGCTACTGCGCGGTCACGGACAAAGCGAGGATTTGATCCGCCTGATGTGGGAGCCCATTTGCATTTCGGCGCTCAACACGCCGACGCACAAAGCCTCCGCGCAGGTATTGCTCAACGTGCTGCGCGACAGTTTGAACGGCAGCTTTGCCGATAGCGAAATGCTGCTGCCGACCATCGACTTCTCCGCCCTGTTCCCGGAACGCGCGGCACAGTACGTGATACAGCACGGCGGCACGGTGCAAACTTCCTGCGGCGTGGATGCTATCGTGCCGCGAGACGACGGCATCGAGCTCGTCACGGCACAAGGCACGCAACGCTTCAGCCACGTCATCTGCGCGGCCTCCCCCGCCAATAGCGCACGCCTGTTCCGCGCCATACCGGCCTTAGCCCCCGTTGCCGAACAAATCGACGCGATTCCCTACCAGCCCATCTACACCGTGTATCTGCAATACCCCGCCCATGTCACCCTGCCGCAATCCATGCTCGGCTTCGACCGCTGCATTGCGCAGTGGCTGTTCGACAAAGGCCGCATCGCGGGGCAGCACGGACTCATTGCCATCGTCATCAGCGCCGAGGGCGCGCATCAGGAACTCGATCAAGAGCAATTGGCGCAAAAAGTAGCGCAGGAAATGCACGAACAACTCGATATTGCAGAAGCCCCGCTGTGGCACAAAGTCATCGCCGAAAAACGCGCCACCTTCTCCTGCACCGTCAACCTGCACCGCCCCGCCAGCACCACCCCACTCGCCAACCTATTGCTGGCGGGCGACTTCACCGCTGGCGACTACCCCGCAACGCTGGAAGGGGCTGTGATGAGCGGCATTCGGGCGGCCGATGAAATTATTGCCGCCAAATATTCCGGCTAGCCCCCCACTTGTGGCAAACTAGCGTCCGTTAATTTTTGCCAATTTCCCCTTGCGTCCCTACGAACTTCTCATCGGTCTGCGTTACACCCGCGCCAAGCGCCGCAACCATTTCATTTCGTTCATTTCGATGATCTCCATGCTGGGCATCGCGCTGGGCGTGGCGGCGCTCATCATCGTTTTGTCGGTGATGAACGGGTTTCAGAAAGAGATCAGGGCGCGCATTCTGGGGGTGACACCGCATTTGCAGGTTACCGATGAAAGCGGCCAGTTGAGCGTGTGGCAGCCCGTGCTGGACATCGTGCGCGCGCATCCCGAGGTGCAAAGCGCAGCCCCCTTCGTCACCGGGCAAGGCATGCTGTCGCAGAGTGACCGAGTGGAAGGCGTGATGGTGCGCGGTATTTTGCCCGAGGGCGAAAACAAGCTCACCGGGCTGGGCGACAAAATGAAGGCGGGCAATCTCACCGATTTGCGCGCCGGAGAATTTGGCATCGTGCTGGGCAGCGACCTCGCCCGCGCGCTCGGTGCGCGCCTGAACGACCACATTTTGCTCATCACGCCGCAGGGGCAGATCACCCCCGCCGGGATGGTGCCGCGCCTCAAGCAGTTTCATGTGGTGGGTATTTTCGAGGTCGGTATGTCGCCTTACGACAATGCGCTGGCGCTGATCCACATGAACGACGCGCAAAAACTTTATCGCATGGGCGATGCGGTCAGCGGCATCAGCGCGCGTCTGAAAGATTTGGATAAAGCGCAGAGCGTTACTCTCTCACTGGAAAGCCAGTTGCCCAACAACATCTACGCCACCGACTGGACGCGCCAGAACGCGAACTACTTCCGCGCCGTGCAGATGGAAAAGAAAATGATGTTCATCATCCTTTCGCTCATCGTCGCCGTGGCCGCGTTCAACATCGTCTCCACGCTGGTGATGGCCGTCACCGACAAGCAGGCCGACATCGCCATCCTGCGCACGCTGGGCGCCTCGCCTTCCAGCATCATGAAAATTTTCATGGTACAGGGCGTGCTGATCGGCTTGGTCGGCGCGCTCATTGGTGTAGTCAGCGGCATCGTGGTCGCGCTGAATATCGGCAGCATCGTGCCGTTTATCGAACACCTGTTTGGCGTGCAGTTTCTCGCCAAAGATATTTATTTCATCACCGACCTGCCCTCGGATTTGCAGCGCAACGATGTGCTGGTCGTGGCCGCCTTCTCGTTCGCTATCAGCCTGATCGCCACGCTGTATCCGAGCTGGCGCGCTTCCAAGACCCAACCGGCGGAGGCGTTGCGCTATGAGTGATCTCGTGATTTCCTGCCGCGATTTGCGCAAGACTTTTGCGCAGGGCGAACTCAACGTTCCGGTTTTGAACGGCGTAAATCTCGACGTGGCGCGCGGCGAACGTTTAGCCATCATCGGCAGCTCCGGCTCCGGCAAAAGCACCCTGCTGCATCTGCTGGGCGGACTGGATAAAGCCAGCAGCGGCAACGTGCAAATTCTGGGACAGAATGTCTTCGCCATGAACGAAACGCAGCGCGGTGAAATGCGCAATCGTTCACTGGGATTTGTCTACCAGTTCCACCACCTGCTGATGGAATTCACCGCGCTGGAAAATGTCGCCATGCCCTTGCTGATCCGCGGTATGACGCGCAAACAGGCCGAGCCCATCGCCGCGAACATGCTGGAACTGGTTGGGCTGGCGCATCGCATGCCGCACCTGCCCGCCGAACTTTCCGGCGGCGAACGCCAGCGTGTCGCAGTAGCCCGCGCCTTGGTCACCGAGCCCGCCTGCGTGCTGGCCGACGAGCCGACCGGCAACCTCGACCGCGTGAGCGCCACCGCCCTGTTCGACCTCATGCAGTCGCTCAACGAACGGTTGCAAACCAGCTTCATCGTCGTCACCCACGACCTCGACCTCGCCAGCCGCATGCAGCGGCAATTGAAATTAGTCGACGGGACATTGCATCCGATTTAAGCCTCCCGGCTAATCCGCATCAGTATTTCTGTATCACCTCTAACCACACTTACTTTTATAGATATTTTTATGCTGCCTTCTATCGAACAACGCCTCGCCCTTGAACTCAACGCCAAAGCCCCGCAAATCGCCGCTGCCGTCTCGCTGCTCGACGAAGGTGCGACCGTGCCCTTCATCGCCCGTTACCGCAAGGAAGTCACCGGCGGTCTGGACGACATTCAACTGCGCTTGCTGGAAGAGCGTCTACGCTATTTGCGCGAACTGGAAGAGCGCCGCACGGCCATCATTGCCTCGATTCAAGAGCAAAACAAAATGACGCCGGAGTTGCTCGACGCCATCACCCACGCCGAAGACAAGACCCGGCTGGAAGACTTGTACCTGCCCTACAAACCCAAGCGCCGCACCAAGGCGCAGATCGCGCTGGAAGCGGGCTTGTTGCCGTTGGCCGAAGCCCTGCTGGCCAACCCGATGCTGAACCCGGAGACGGAAGCGGCGAATTATTTGAAGCCCGCCTTCTCCACCGCCAACGGCGACAACCCCGGCGTGCCCGACACCAAGGCCGCGCTGGATGGCGCGCGCCAGATTTTGATGGAGCGCTTCGCCGAAGATGCCGAGCTACTGAACGAGTTGCGCGTCTACGTGCAAGAGCACGGCGTGCTGGAAACCAAGGTAATCGAAGGCAAGGAAGAGGCTGCGGAAAAATTTGCCGACTACTTCGACTACTCCGAAAACATCAACACCATCCCCTCGCACCGCGCGCTGGCCGTGTTTCGCGGCAACCGCGAAGAGATGCTCACCGTTGCATTGCGCCTCGACAGCGAAGTCGAAAAACCTAAGTGGGATGCACCGTTCAACCCGTGCGAAGGCCGCATCGCCGCGCGCTTCGGCATCGCCAACAAAGACCGCCCCGGCGACAAATGGCTGGCCGACACCGTGCGCTGGACTTGGCGCGTGAAAAGCTTCCTGCATCTGGAAACCGAGCTGCGCGGCACGCTGCGCGAACGCGCCGAAACCGAGGCGATCAACGTCTTCGCGCGCAACCTGAAAGACCTGCTGCTGGCCGCGCCCGCAGGCCCGCGTGCCACGATGGGGCTCGACCCCGGCATGCGCACCGGCGTGAAAGTCGCCGTGGTCGATGCCACCGGCAAAGTGGTCGACACCGCCGTGATCTATCCGCACCAGCCCAAGAACGATTGGGAAGGTTCGCTGTACACGCTATCTAAACTCGCCGAGAAGCACCAAGTCGCTTTGATCTCCATCGGCAACGGCACAGCCTCGCGCGAGACCGATAAGCTGGCGCAAGACCTCATCAAAGCCCGCCCCGATTTGAAGCTCAACAAGATCGTCGTTTCCGAAGCGGGTGCGTCGGTTTACTCCGCCTCCGAATTCGCCTCGCGCGAATTCCCCGACATGGACGTGTCGCTGCGCGGCGCGGTCTCCATCGCGCGCCGCCTGCAAGACCCGCTGGCGGAGCTGGTGAAGATCGACCCCAAGGCCATCGGTGTCGGCCAGTACCAGCACGACGTGAGCCAGTTCCAACTGGCGCGCTCGCTCGATGCCGTGGTGGAAGACTGCGTGAACGCCGTGGGTGTGGACGTGAACACTGCCTCGGCTCCCCTGCTCGCCCGCGTCTCCGGCCTCTCCAGCGCCGTGGCGCAAAACATCGTCGCGCACCGCGACATGAAAGGCATGTTCACCTCGCGCAAAGCCCTGCTGGATGTGCCGCGCTTGGGCGAAAAAGCGTTTGAACAGGCAGCGGGATTCTTGCGCGTCATGGGCGGAGAAAATCCGCTGGATGCTTCCGCCGTGCACCCCGAGTCCTACCCCGTGGTGAAGAAAATCCTCGCCGACCTCAAGAAGGACATCAAGGAAATCATCGGCGACAGCAAACTGCTGCAATCGCTGAACCCTTCCAAATACGCGGACGAAAAATTCGGTGTACCGACCATCGCCGACATTTTGAAAGAACTGGATAAACCCGGCCGCGACCCGCGCCCCGAATTCACCACCGCCACTTTCAAAGAAGGCGTGGAAGAGTTGAAAGACCTGCGCCCCGACATGATTCTGGAAGGCGTCGTCACCAACGTCGCCGCCTTCGGCGCGTTCGTGGACATCGGCGTGCATCAAGACGGCTTGGTGCACATCTCCGCCCTCTCCAACACCTTCGTCAAAGACCCGCACACCGTCGTCAAAGCCGGGCAAGTGGTCAAAGTCAAAGTGCTGGAAGTCGACGAAAAGCGCAAACGCATCGCCCTCACCATGCGCCTGACCGACACCGCCGCCTCAAGCAGCAAGGCAGCATCAACATCCGACAGGCAAAACGATGCCAAGCGCATGGGGCAACATAAACGGCAGGAGGAGCGTCAACCGGTGCAGAACAATGCGATGGCGGCGGCGTTTGCGAAGCTGAGGGGCTAGCTCCTGCCATGTAGAGAAAGTATGTACGTCACAATTATTGATGCGGTGTTGTCGCATCAATAATTGCTTACTTATATTGACCCCTACTGTGCTTGAGAGGATGATTCCAGACACAGTGGGAGGGTGTGGTATGTACAGAATATATAAGAAGTTCACCCCCAGCCATAAGGGGGCGTTATTGGGAGCTGTAGCGGTATTTGTGCTTATAGCTTCGCTGGGAGAAATGTTCCTTCATAACCGTGCTGATGACGACAAGAAAGAACAGTTCAGGGACAGTATCGCTTTTACCGCAAAGTTACGCGCTCAGGTCGAAAGCGAATTGAATTCCCTGCTTTATTTAAGCAGCGGTCTTGGCAGTTATCTGGTAGTTCGCAACGATAATTTAAAACAAAAAGAAGTTGACGACATACTTGGCGTCCTACACAAGAGTAGCGGCCATATACGCAATTTTGGCATCGCCGTGGGATACACCATCAAATATGTCTACCCGCATGCTGGAAACGAAAAAGCACTCGGCCTGCATTATCCTGATCAACCGCAACAGTGGCCATTGGTAAAAAGGATTGTAGAGAACGGAGAACCGGCTCTAGCTGGTCCTGTCAATCTTGTTCAAGGAGGAAGGGGGCTGGTCTATCGGGTTCCTCTATACAGAGACAAGAAATATTGGGGGCTGCTTTCTACGGTCATTGATCTAGATTCCTTTGCCGAAGTGATTTCGGCCGGAGTTGACCGCTCCGAGTTCGAATTTGCCATTCGCGGCCAAGATGGCAAAGGCGCTGCGGGCAACATCGTATTGGGTGATGGAGCTGTGTTCAACAAGGCCGAGGTGGTTACCTTGGGAATTAATGTTCCTGGTGGAAACTGGGTCATTGCGGTCAAGTCGCTACATAGCTCCTCTCTGGATCGAAACTTTTTACTCGCTCGCTTGCTGATTTACTCCATGGCTTTAATTGGAGCTTGGATGATGTACATGCTGATCCGTAGCCGCTCTGACTTGGCAGACCTCGCCATGTATGATCAATTGACAGGCCTACCCAACCGTCATTTATTAGAAGATCGAGCCGAGATGGCATTTGCCCGGCAAAAGAGGAAACCGGAAAAAATCTATGCCGTCTTGTTTCTCGATCTAGATGGATTCAAAGAGATTAATGACCGCTTCGGACACAAAGCAGGCGATGCAATACTGCTTGCGGTTGCTGAACGTGCCAGCACGATCGTGCGTGAGAATGACACTGTGGCACGTTGGGGGGGAGACGAGTTCATCATACTGCTGGAGGATATTGAACAGCCTGCTCTGCAGCCTCTGATTGAAAGGTTGCGTGCGGAAATTGAGGCGCCAGTCACGTTTGAAAATAACTCACTACACGTAGGAGTATCAGTTGGAATGGCGATCTTTCCGAAGTCGGGAGGCAGTCTGGATCAAATTCTGAGAGACGCGGATCAACAGATGTACAGCGAAAAACAACTACGTAAAGCTAGCTAGTTGATCCATCCCCAGACGTTGGTATCTGTCCGCAGATGATTGCCAAGAACTAAGAAAACTCAACAACCATTACGGGCACAATGCAATAAAACCTTACTTATATTTGCGGAACTGCCCAACCACAACACCGAAAATTTCCAGATTGCCCTGCGGGCGAATCACCGGATAGGCGGGGTTGGCGGGGATCAGCACGAATTTGCCTTTTTCGTTGCCTAGGGTTTTGAGGGTGAATTCGTTGTCCACGATGGCGATGACCATGTCTCCGGCGCGGGCGGACATGGTTTTCTCGACTACCACGGTGTCACCTTCCATGATGCCCGCGTCGATCATCGAGTCGCCTTTGACGTTGATTAATACCGTGCTGGAGGGATTTTCGACTAGGTATTCGTCGATGGTGATGGTGTCGTAGCGCGAATCGCCCGCCGGGCTGGGCATACCGGCACGCACACTGTCGAAGATGGGGCGCTCGAAGAAACGTTTGCCCGGTTTGAGTCTCTTCTCCGGCGTGGATTCGAGGTATCCTTGCAGTTTGAGTCGGGCGATCAACGCGGCCACCGGGGATTTGGACTTCAGCCCCAGCAAAGACATGATGGTGGAGTACGGCGGCAACACGTTGTTGTCGGCGTAGTAGTCTTGAAGTTTTGCGAGATAGGTTGCGTCGTTGCTCATGGCTCGGTAAGATATAGAACGTTCGTTCGGGTGTCAATATCCGAATTGTGTTGTACCAAAAACGAATCCCCAATATGGCAAATAACAAATACGACGAATCCAGTTTCAAAGTTCTGCGCGGTCTTGAACCGGTGCGCCAGCGCCCGGGGATGTATACCAACCTCGAATCCCCCAATCACCTCATCGCCGAAGTCGTGGACAACGCCTGCGATGAGGCTTTGGCCAATTACGCCAAAAACATCAGCGTGATCGCCCATGCCGACGGCTCGGTGTCGGTGCAGGATGACGGGCGCGGCATTCCGGTCGGAGTCCACCCCGAAGAAGGCGTATCGGTGGTCGAGGTGGCGTTCACGGTGCTGCATTCGGGCGGCAAGTTCGACAAGGATTCCGGCGGCGCCTACAAATTCGCGGGCGGTTTGCACGGTGTCGGCGTGGCGGTGACCAACGCCCTATCCACCAAGGTTGAAGTGACGGTATTCCGCGATGGCGGCGAGCACTTTATTCGATTCCTCAACGGCGTTGCCGCTGCCCCGGTGGCGCGCATGGGCGATTGCCCGAAGAAGCGTAGCGGCACGATGGTGCGCGCTTGGCCTGATCCTAAATACTTCGACGTACCCAACGTTATCCTGCCGCAGCTGGAACGCTCATTGCGCTCCAAGGCGGTGTTGCTACCCGGCGTGAATGTCACGTTGTTTACCGAGAAAACGGGCGAGACGCGCGTCTGGTCATACCCCGACGGGCTGCGCGGCTATCTGAACGAAGCGATGGCCGAGCAGGAAATGGCCGTGCCGATTTTCGCCATGGAAAAATTCATCCCCAAGGGCGGCGACAGCGGCTATGCGGAAGGCGAAGGCGCAGCTTGGGCGATCGTGTGGTCTACCGAAGGCGCAATCGTGCGCGAGTCTTACGTCAACTTGATTCCCACTTGGTCGGGTGGTACGCATGACTCCGGCTTGCGCGACGGCGTGTTCAATGCGGTGAAGAGCTTCGCCGAGTTGCATGGCCTGTTGCCCAAAGGCGTGAAACTGGTGCCGGAGGACGTTTTTTCGCGTGCCAGCTATGTGCTGTCCGCCAAAGTGCTCGACCCGCAATTCCAGGGGCAGACCAAAGACAAACTCGTCTCGCGTGATGCACTGCGTCTGGTTTCGCTGATGGTGAAAGACCCGCTCGATCTGTGGCTGAACGAGCATATCGACTTCGGAAAACGCATCACCGAACTCGCCATCCAGCAAGCGCAAAGCCGTTTGCGCTCGGCGCAAAAAGTGGAAAAGAAAAAAGGCTCTTCCGTTGCGGTTCTGCCGGGCAAGCTGACCGATTGCAGCTCCAGCGACCCGACCCGCACCGAACTGTTTCTGGTTGAGGGCGACTCTGCCGGAGGCTCCGCCAAACAAGGGCGCAACAAGGAATTCCAAGCCGTACTGCCCTTGCGCGGCAAGGTGCTTAACACTTTCGAGGTGGAGAAAGACCGCCTGTTCGCCAATAACGAAATCCACGACATCGCCGTCGCCATCGGCGTAGACCCGCACGCGCCGGACGAGGCGGTGGATTTATCGGGCATGCGCTACAACGGCATCTACATCATGGCCGATGCCGACGTGGACGGTGCGCACATCTCCACCCTGCTGCTGACTTTGTTCTTCCGCCACTTTTACCAAGTGGTTCTCGCCGGAAAAATCTATCTGGCACAGCCACCGTTGTTCCGCGTGGACGTTCCTGCGCAAGGCAAGAAGCCGATCCGCAAACTCTACGCGCTTAACGAAGGCGAGTTGTTGGGCATCGAAGACCGCTTGCGTCAGGAAAAAGTGCGCGAAGGCAGCTGGTCGATCTCGCGCTTCAAAGGCTTGGGCGAAATGAACGCAGAACAACTGTGGGACACCACGCTCAACCCCGACACGCGCCGCTCACTGCGCGTCAATGTCGCCGCAGTGCCGTACAAAGAAAATATGGATATGTTCAATATGCTGATGGGCAAACACGAAGCCTCAACGCGCCGCGCGTGGCTGGAGTATCACGGCAATGAAGTTGAGGGAGATATCTGATGAGTAACAACCACATCCCGGACGACCAACCCACCCTCTTCCCCGAAGACGAAACCAAACCCGTCGAAGTTGAAACACCCGAACTGGAAGCCAGCACCACAGGCGGTTCCGGCGGCACAAAACAGTTCGCTCCGCTCGCCGCTTTGCCGGATGGCGACGATGTGCCGATTTCTCTGTATGCCGAGCGGGCTTATCTTGAGTACGCCATCTCGGTGGTCAAAGGCCGCGCGCTGCCGGATGTGTGCGACGGGCAGAAGCCGGTGCAGCGCCGCATTCTTTACGCTATGCGCCAGATGGGGCTGACGCACGGCAGCAAGCACGTCAAATCGGCGCGCGTGGTTGGCGATGTGCTGGGTAAATACCACCCGCACGGCGACTCTTCCGCGTATGAAGCAATGGTACGTTTGGCGCAGGATTTCTCGATGCGCTACCCGCTGGTGGATGGACAAGGTAACTTCGGCACGCGCGACGGCGACAATGCCGCCGCGATGCGTTACACCGAAGCGCGCCTCACGCCGCTGGCCGATCTGCTGTTATCCGAGCTGGATATGGGCACGGTGGATTTCGTGCCCAACTACGACGGCGCATTTCAGGAACCCGCGATGCTGCCCGCGCGCTTGCCGATGGTGCTGCTCAACGGCGCATCCGGTATCGCGGTGGGTATGGCGACCGAAATTCCGTCGCACAATTTGCGCGAAGTTGCCTCGGCTGCGGTGCAGTTGGTGCGCGCTCCGAACCTCGCCGACGACGCCCTGCTCGCCTGCGTGCAAGGCCCGGACTTCCCCGCCGGAGGCCAGATTATTTCCTCGCCGCGCGATCTGCGCGAAGGTTATTTGAGCGGACGCGGTTCGATCAAAATGCGTGCCCGCTGGACAGTGGAAGAACTGGCGCGCGGCCAGTGGCAGATCGTGGTGTACGAATTGCCGCACGGCGTTTCGACCCGCAAAGTGCTGGAAGAAATCGACGAACTGAGCAACCCGAAAGTTAAAGCCAACAAGAAGAGCTTGTCGCCGGAACAGGTGCAGAACAAGCAACTGTTATTGTCGGTGCTGGATGCGGTGGCGGACGAGTCCGACAAATCGCAGGCCGTGCGTCTGGTGTTCCAACCCAAATCCTCGCGCCAAACACAAGAAGAGTTGATGAATGTGCTGCTGGCTCACACCAGCTTGGAATCTTCCACACCGCTCAACCTGACCATGATTGGGCTGGATGGTCGCCCGCAGCAAAAATCGCTGCCGCAGATCATTCGCGAGTGGGTGGAGTTCCGCCTTTCCACGGTGCGCCGCCGTAGCCAGTACCGCTTGGGACAAGTCAATGACCGCCTGCACATCCTCGCCGGACGCATGGTGGTATTCCTCAATCTCGACGAGGTCATCAAGATCATCCGCGAATCGGACGATCCCAAAGCCGCCTTGATCGCGCGCTTTGAACTTTCCGACCGTCAGGCCGAAGACATTCTGGAAATCCGTCTGCGCCAATTGGCGCGCATGGAAGGCATCCGCATCGAGAAAGAAATTAAGCAACTCGAAAAAGAAGCCAAAGACCTGACACGCCTGCTGTCAAAAGACTCCGCCTTGCGCGAACAAGTCGCCAGCGAGATTGATGCCGATGCGCAGACCTACGGCGACGACCGCCGCACGCTGATCCAAGAAGCGCAACGCGCAGCACCGGTTAACAACATCATCGACGAGCCGGTCACCGTCATCATCTCTAGGAAACATTGGGGACGCACCCGGCAGGGGCACGGGCTGGACTTGTCCGCCCTGCCCTTCAAGGACGGCGACGGACTGCTGGCCAAATACGAATGCCGCACCACCGACCATTGCATCGTCATCTGCGACAACGGCCGCGTATGCAGCATTCCTGTCAACCAGCTTCCATCGGGGCGCGGCGACGGTGTGCCGCTCGCCACGCTGATCGAACTCGCCAGCGGAGCCAAGATCGCCCACGTAATGTGCGGCAAGGCCGACCAGCATTTCCTGATCGCCACCGCCGCAGGCTACGGCTTCACCGCCACACTCGGCGATATGGTCGGACGCACCAAAGCGGGCAAGCAATTCATCAGCGTAGAAAAAGAAGCCATCCTGCCCCCGGCCCCGTACACGCCGAGCGAACAATCGCTGGTCGCCGCCGCATCGAGCGATGGTCGCTTGCTGCTGTTCCTGCTGAGCGAAATGAAGCACCTGCAAGGCGGCGGTAAAGGCGTCATCATCATGGGGCTGGCCGAAGGCGAAGAGCTGGCTACCGCCAACATCATCAACCAAGCCAAGGTCGAAGTGACCGGGACAACTGGCGCTCGCGAACACACCGTCAAACTCTCTGGTGAAAATCTGCAAAGCTATTTCGGGAAACGTGCGCGCGGCGGGAAGGTCGTGCAGGCGAAATTCAAGCCGAAGAAGATCGAGTAATACGGGTTCCGGCGTCAACAAGTCTGAGGTGACGCCGGAGGTTTATATTGAACATCAACCGCGCAAATTCATCGCCATCCCCGACGGCAGATTGATCGTAAACAGTTTGTCGGCATGCGCCACTTTCAAAATCTCGGCAACCCGTCCCGGAACGCCCACTAGGGAAACGATTTTATTCACGTTCCTGGCGTTTTCATTCAACTGCATCAGCATGCCCAGCGCGGCGCTGTCCATGTATTCCAGGCTGCTCACATCAACCTCAATTTTTTTCACCACGCCATCGGCAATCAGCGGCGTATAGGCTTTTTTGAAATCCTGATATACGGACGAGTCAAAGCGTTCGGTAATTTTCATTCTTGCTGTATTGCCTGAATTCAGTATTTCGATAGTCACTTCAATCTCCCATAAGGACAGCGGATCAAAACAATTTTTTGCTCACAACAAAGTTCCCATACAACTTCAACTTGCGGAAGTATGGCTTGCAACACCTACAACACGCAATACATCCCTGCGCTAAAATATATTTCACTCAGAAAATCCTTAGTTCATCCGCCGCCTATGCTGATAACAAATCAGAATCTCCCGATGGTGCAGTGTTGATCGCTCCATACATAATCACCTCTGAGGAGCTCAAGGCCATCGATCTGTTGAACAACCCAAAAGTACAATGAGCTATCAATTAAAACATGCACTGCTAGTGGGAGGGCTGCTGCTCGGATCGAGTTCGGTTTCTGCGGTGCAATCAAATTTTCAGACATCCCCTCTACCTGTTTCCGCTCCGGAATTCAGCACGGGAAAGTTAGACAAAAAAATAGCCGCAACATACCTGGGCATTTCAGAAAGCGGGCTGCATCTTGACGGCTTGGGTGGCAACTATATTGTCAGGCAAGCGAATAGCGACACCATTGCGCTGGATTTCTCCGCCGGCATATTTTTAATGGGCGGAACAATGGATACCGGTGCATCAGACGGCCGCGGCATAGTGTATGCCGCGAATGTGCCGATGAGCGTGAACTATGAGTATCAGGCTATACAGCATGAACTGGCCTCTCTCATCTTTTTTGCCGGCCCCACCATTAACCTCGGGATATCTTCGTTCAAATACAACTTTAAAAATGCGGTCGTTACCGGCTATGTACCGCCCGGAACCGGCACCGTACAAGATACGATGTCCACTACCACAACCTCGTTACTCTATGGTGTGCAGGGCGGCTTGCAAACGGGCATACATACAGGCAGCTTAACTTTCACCCCGTTCACCATGCTCCAATTCCTGCGGGGAAGCTCATCAACTTCATTTTCAAGCACGAACAATAGCGGTTCAAATTCAATTGATATTCCCGAGTTCACTTCAATGAGTTACGGGCTGGATGTGTTATATCACCCGTGGCAAATGACACTGAGTGGAATGCTTCAAGAGGTGGCAAAATCCGGTAATAACAATGAAGGTTTTAAAAGTATTCTGATTTCCCTGAACTGGATTTACTAAGAGGTCTGACCATGAACTTGCAACCCGTACCAATCGAGGAAATTCCCATCGGCAAACCGCTTCCATGGCGGCTGTATGACCACAGCGGTTACATCGTATTCGCCCGCGGCGAAATGGTAACCAGCCGCGAACACTTGGAGAGCCTGCTCTCCGGCGGTTTGTTGCGCGATTCGAGTGCAACGCCGCAAACCAATGAAACGGGAGACTGGAACGAATTCAAGGAAATTGCGGCCAGCAACACTTTCCCCCCGCTGGGTATCAAGCCGCAAATTGGTGAGCTGATTCAACTCCGCCTACTGAACCGGAATTTGCAAAACTATTATTCCGTCCGCCTGATCGGATACATCAAAAATCAGAGCATTCTGGCCATGACGCCGACCGTGGACAAAATTCCGCTCATCCTGATGGACGGGGAACAAATCGAAGTGCGCATGCTAAACGGCAGCAATATCTACGCTTTCCAAACTTCGATTCAGCGACTGTGCATCAGCCCGGTGCATTACATGCATCTGGATTATCCGCGAGAGGTACGCGCGCAAAAATTGCGTAAATCCCCCTGGGCCAAAGTCAATCTCGGCGTTACCGTGAGCAATGATGAGGGTATGAGCGAAGTCGCCCGCATCATCAATCTCAGTTCGGAAGGCGCACAGCTTCAAGTGCCGTCAGCTATTGGAACTCAGGATCAATCCTTGCAGGTAACACTCCACGCATCAATGGACGAGCTGAGAACAACACTCACCCTCAATGCGACAATTTTGCATGTAAATAGCCCCCGCAATGGGATGGATGCTGAAGCCGATACGCAGGAGTACGGCATTGCATTCCGCGATGTTTCCGAGACGGACGCGCTTTGGCTGAAGACGCTGGTCTATCGCCATATCGCCGAGGGACATATGGCGTAACAAGTCCAGGATCAGAGTTGATTGCGAACCAGCAGCACCGGAACCGATGCCATGCGTACGACGCCTTCGGCAACGCTTCCCAGCAGTAAACGGCTAAGGCCGGAACGGCCATGCGTGCCGATCACGATCAAATCGGCTTCCCACAGTTTGGCATCTTCATCTATTACGCCGGCGACGCGCTCACCACCGGCATCGAGCAACACAGTCTCAACTTCCGCCGCCAACAGCCTCGCTTTGTTTGCGGCTTGAGCCAGAATTCGCTCCCCGGTCTGGCGTACTGCATTTTGCAAGGCCGCATAATCGATAAATGCGTATGCATCGGCATCGAGATAAGTTTCCTCCAGCACATAGACCAAACGTAATTTGCTATCCACATCGGCCAGCTTAACCGCTTCCTGCAAGGCGCGTTCGGCTGTTTTGCTGCCGTCGATAGGAATTAATATGCGCTGATACATAACAGCCTCACGAAACTGGAATGGTTATCGATTGCGCAACTGAGGCTCTATACATCGGCACTCCCTGCTCCCCGCTTCGTCTCATGTGTTTTAACCGCCCCCCGTTGCTTGCGCGCATACTCTTCAACCTGCCGTTTGGCGGCAGCAAAAGCATCGCGCAACGCAACATACACATCACCGTCATGCTGATGATTTACCACGATCTCGTTTCCGGGCACCCCGATGTCGATGCGCACACCGAACTGTTTTCCCTGATGGTGGTGTTTATGAGGCTCATCGACCACGACTCGGCAAGAAGTAATGTGGTCGCAAAACTCGTCAAGTTTTGCCGCCTTCTCGCGGATATGTGTTTCCAGCACCTCGGAATGTTCAATATCACGAACGGTAATTTGCAACGGGGTCTGCATGTTCTTCTCCGTTAATGGGGATATGAGCCCCGGTTTTTCACTTCATTTTCCTGCTCGCGTTTCACCAGTTTGGCAAATGCCAGCAAATCTTCCGCCATCACATCCAGAAGATCATCCATCGTAAGTATCCCGACCAAACCGCCCTTGTCGTTTACAACAGGCAAACGGCGAACTCCTTTGGCCCGCATACATTCAATGGCAATGAACATGTCGTCGGTTTCTTTAACCGTGAAGATTTTCTGAGCCATGATGTCGCCCATGGAAAGTATTTCGGGTTCTAGCCCCTGAGACATGACTTCCACAACCAGATCGCGGTCGGTGACAATGCCAATCGGAACACGCCCATTTTTGAGATCATCCACGACCACCACATCGCCGACATGGTTCTGTCTCATCAATTGCGCAACCTCCATCACCGTATTGTCCCGTTGCACAATAACGACTTCGCGATTGCAAATTTCACCGACAGACATAATGCCCCCGCGGGATTTTTAAAATACCCGGCTATTCCTGTCAGGCCGGGTCTTGAGAGCAAGAGCGCAACGCCTTGCTCCGGCTATCCAGTTAGTCGCAAAATCTATTTGCGGCAAGACGCGTCAACAGCATCCAATCGCCGGTAAGCTTTCAATGTACCCAGCTGACGCGCAATAAATTTTGTTCCGGGTTGTAGTGATAATTCAGCTCGCCCTGATAAGCCCGGTGCAGCGCTTCACCCATGCCGCGCGCAAGATGAATATCGGTCGTTGTCACCACCGTGGCCCCCTCGTCGTCTTCCACCGTCATAATCCGCTTAAGCGGATGCTCCGCCCGCTCGTGATTTTCGTGGTTAAGGACGAGATGCATGATTTCATCGCGATGTGCCTGAAAGAACTCGCCCTTCAAGCTGAGAAAGCCGGCCGGATAATGATCGTGAATGCGGTGGCAGGCCGGACAAATCGCCTTATGCGCATTGGCCGGGGCTTTGCGCCACTGCCAATGCCCGGCATGAAAAACCGCCCCGCATTGCGAACAAACAGTCGGCTCTTCCAGTTTGCCTTTGGCCTTGTACGCATCATGCACATGCTCCTGAAATATCCCATCGTGCCGGTGAATTTGACGGAAGCCGTCAGAAGCCGATGTATGACTCATAATCGTTTCTCCTTGCGCGAAAATTATTGTGCTCTCTAATGCATAGAAAGCACCGGTCAGGAAATGGAAATTTCCTTGCGGGATGAACCCGGCTTCTTGGGCAAAGTCAGCTCAAGCAAACCGTCTTTATATTTGGCCTGAACTTGGCTCGGATCAACCTCCTCGGCAAGACTAAAACTGCGGGAGGCCATGCCGTAACTCCGCTCGCTGCGAATCACCCGCTCGCCTTCTTTTTCTTCCTTTTCCTTTTTGACTTCTGCACTGATGGAAACCCTGTTTCCATCGACAGTCACATGAATGTCGTCTTTGTTGACGCCGGGAATTTCGGCTTTGACCAGATATTTCCCGTCCGCCTCTTTCACATCCATTTTGATCTGAGGTTCGATCTCCATTCCCTCGCGGGAAATTGGACGCATCATAAAATCCATATCCATAAACGGATCCAAGCGGGCAAGCAAAGGGGTGCGTTTAAGTTCGTTGAATGGATCAAAGCGAGTGAGATTTCCCATGATATCTTTCCCTTTTCAAGTAAAAATAAAATGAACAAAAAACCGTACGCAGACTGACACAGATCAACTCGGATACACGAAACTACAAATGCAACGAATCCGATTTCATCTGTGTAAACCCGAGGCGGTGAAGAGCAGCTCGCAGCGGAATAGTCACCAAAGCAACGACAACTACGCACTGCTCATTCGGTACTCAACCAAGAGTTACGCGGGTTGAATATTTGCAGCTTGTTTACCCTTGGGGCCCTGCGCAATTTCAAAGTTAATTTTCTGGCCTTCTTTAAGCGTCTTGAACCCGCTCATATTGATCGCCGAAAAGTGTGCGAACAACTCCTCGCTTCCGTCGTCCGGCGTAATAAAACCAAAACCTTTGGAATCGTTAAACCACTTCACCGTACCTTTTGCCATGTTAGAACTCCCTGTTAAATGAAAATAAACACCAGCTTTATTACCCGCTTACTGCCCCAAACAACTACATAAACCGACTATCCCGATCTCAGGCATATTCATTCCGCTCAGGATTGAAATCCTTTGCGAGCTGTATCAAAACAGTCTTCACGCCATACACAGCCCATTTGATTGCATGCGCCGTTCATTGCGGACGCGAAACAGTCAAAATTGCCTTCGGCTAACTGAATAGACTTAATCAGCTCGGCTTTTGCAAGCTTCCCCGGATTCACTCCCAATGACTTGGCAACAACACGAACTTGATCAAGCTTCATAATTCATCCCCTAAAAATTGTAGTTAAAGCTTGAACATGCTTTGCATCGATTTCATGTGTACAGCCCGGTAGGGAGAAACGTAGCCCCCGAACCAGCGCTCTTGAGTTGCACCGCTCAGTTGCTTATGGTCTGCATCCTGCACATCTTCATGCATTTCATTCCATGCCATTTCCATGAAAATTTGCTCGACTTCTTGAGGCTGGGTGAGTGTATGGCTCATGATATTTCCCCCGAAATTTAAAAACGGAAAAAGCGCATAAGCAAACAGGCTTATCGCAAATTTTAAACGCCGACAACAACTCGCTTACTTTGGGGAGATTTGATCAAATCAGGCGTGACTGCGCTATCAGGAGGGGCTGATTTTGCGTCGGAAAATATGCGGAATGGTCTAGGGATTTCCCTAAGTTCTAGGCCGTGCCTAGTGCTTGGGAATGAAGGAATAATCCGGTGCTATTTTTGCCCCTGAGTTTCAATAAACTCGCGGAATTTATTGACTTTCGGCGCTATTAAAAACTGGCAATAGCCCTGTTCCGGATGGCTGGAAAAGTAGTGCTGGTGGTATTTTTCCGCCGGATAGAAGATCGGGGCGGTAACCACCTCGGTCACCAGCGGGGCGGGCCATATCTGGGCGCTATCCAAAGCGGCAATCATCGCTTGCGCTTCCTCGCGTTGAGTCTCTCCGTGATAAAAAATCGCCGAGCGATACTGCGTGCCTTGGTCATTTCCCTGACGGTTTAACGTGGTGGGATCGTGGATTGCAAAGAACACAGCCAGCAAATCCGTAAACGAAACCGTATCGGGATCAAAGCTGATTTGCACTGCCTCGGCATGGCCGCTCTGTCCCGTACACACATCCTCATAGCTCGGATCAACAATGTGTCCGCCGATGTAGCCCGAGACCACGCCGTCTACTCCGCCCACCAATTCAAACACGGCCTCCAGACACCAGAAGCAGCCGCCCGCCAATGTCGCAATCTCTTTTTTACTCATACCCGCTTCCTCTCCGACGACGCATACGGCGCCTGCGTAATTCCCATAGTACCCAGCCGCGCCAAACCAGCCGCACCGTAAAATACCCCGAAACCGCAAGCAAGACCGCCAATAGCGGTAAACCGACGGCAAAAGCTTTGCCGAGTGACAGCATCCAGTGTATCAAGGGGGAAAACCAGTCATTCCATTGCAGCTCCGGCAGATGAATCGACACTGAGGCGGAATTCTCCGAACCCAGCATCCAACTCCCCAATTCAAATGCCATCACGTACAAAGGCAGAATAGTAAAGGGATTGGTGTAGAGTGTGGTCAGCAAAGCGACGGGTAAATTAACGCGGAACAGCACCGCCAACAAAGCGGCTCCCGCCATTTGCAAAGGTCCCGGAATCAATCCGCAAAACAACCCCACCGCCACGCCGCCCGCTACAGAGCGGCGGTGCAAATGCCACAAATTCGGCTGCTGCAACCAATGCGAAACCGGGCGTAACCAACGGTTCTGCTCAAGAGCTTGCCTGCTTGGCATGTGTTTTTTGAAATATTTCTTTGGCACTGTATAGTCTAAAAAAACATGGGTGACCGAAAAGATCGCGGGATGCGAAGACTATACCACCGATAAAATTTGCGCATACTCGCTGAGGATAGGCTGATGACACACATTACATCCGAATTAAATGACCGCGATGGACTGTCTCAAACCATAGCGGCAGCTCGGCTCAAACTCGAAGGTATGAATGAGTTGCCCGCAACAGGTAAGCGCGACCTGATCGGCATCGCGCTGGAAGTCATACGCGAACCGATGTTCATGTTGCTGGTGGTTGCCGGCGCAATTTATCTGCTGCTGGGCGATATCAGCGATGCCTTGATGCTATTGGGCTTCGTGTGCGTGGTGATGGCGATCACCATCTATCAGGAATACAAAACCGAGCGGGTGCTGGAAGCCTTGCGCGACCTCACCAGCCCGCGCGCACTGGTCATCCGCGACGGTGTCGAACAACGTATTGCCGGACGCGAGGTGGTGTGCGGCGACCTGCTGATTTTGTCGGAAGGCGACCGCGTTCCGGCCGATGCGGTGCTGGTCTCGGCCAACGACTTCGCCGCCGACGAATCGCTGCTTACGGGCGAATCGGTGGCGGTACGCAAAATCGCCAACGCCGAAGCCACTGAACTTGCGCCACCGGGCGGCGACGATCTGCCGTTCGTTTATTCCGGCACGCTGGTCGTGCAAGGGCGCGGCACAGCCAGAGTGCTCGCCACAGGACAGCGCAGCGAGATCGGCAAAATCGGCAAAGCCTTGCAGGAATTGGGCAATGAAGCGACGCCGTTGCAGGTGGAAATTGGCCGATTGGTGCGCGTCCTCGCCATCATCGGCGTATTGCTCAGTCTGTTGCTGCTGGTGGTCTACGGCCTGACACGGGGCGACTGGCTGCACGGTTTGCTGTCTGGCATCACGCTGGCAATGTCCATTCTGCCGGAAGAATATCCGGTGGTGCTCACCGTGTTCATGGCGATGGGCGCATGGCGCATTTCCAAACACCGCGTACTCACCCGCCGCGTCCCCACCGTGGAAGCGCTCGGTTCTGCCACCGTGCTGTGCGTGGATAAAACCGGCACGCTCACGATCAACCGCATGGCGGTGCAGCAGCTCATCGCAAACGGACAGTCATTCGTGCAGAACGATGCGGCCTCGGCACTACCGGAAACTTTCCACGAACTGGTCGAGTTCGGCATTCTCGCCAGCGAAACCGCTCCCTTCGATCCGATGGAAAAAGCCATCCACGAACTCGGCGGCAAGCATCTGAGCGACACCGAACACCTTCATGGCGACTGGGCCTTGGCGCACGAGTATTCCCTGTCGCCGGAATTGCTCGCGCTGTCGCATGTGTGGAAAGCCAATGATCGCGACGAATATGTGGTGGCCGCCAAAGGCGCACCCGAGGCAATCGCCGATTTGTGCCATTTCAATGCGCAGCAATTGGCCGAACTCGCGGCGCAGGTGAACAGCCTTGCCGCCCAAGGTATGCGCGTGCTGGGCGTGGCCAAAGCCGCCCATCGCGGCAGCGTCTGGCCGGACATCCAGCACGATTTCGATTTTGAATTTTTGGGGCTAATCGGTCTGGCCGACCCGGTGCGTCCCACCGTCGCCCCGGCCTTAAAAGAATGCAATGCGGCGGGCATCCGCGTCGTAATGATTACCGGCGATTACCCCGCCACCGCCGCCGCCATCGCCGCGCAGATCGGTTTGGCCGCAGGCAGCGGCGGCATCATCAGCGGCGCGGAACTCGCCCAAATGGATGAAGCGACGCTGCGCGAACGCATCCGTCACAGCAATATTTTTGCGCGCATGGTGCCCGAGCAAAAACTGCGGCTGGTCAATGCGCTCAAGGCCAACGGCGAAGTGGTCGCCATGACGGGCGACGGCGTGAACGATGCCCCCGCGCTCAAAGCCGCCCACATCGGCATCGCCATGGGCGGACACGGCACCGACGTGGCGCGCGAAGCCGCCGCACTGGTATTACTGGATGACGACTTCGCCTCCATCGTGCATGCGGTGAAGCTGGGGCGCAGCATTTTTGACAACCTGCGCAAAGGCATGGCCTACATTTTTGCGGTGCACATCCCGATCGTCGGACTCTCGCTCATCCCGCTGCTGCTGGGCTGGCCGCCGGTATTCGCGCCGGTGCATATCGTGTTTCTGGAAATGATTATCAACCCCGCCTGCTCCATCGCTTTTGAAGCCGAGCCCGCCGAATCCAACGTCATGCAGCGCCCGCCCCGCCCGCCCAAAGAACCGCTGTTCGGTAGGCGCATCCTGCTCATCAGCTTACTGCAAGGTGTGGTCGTATTGCTGGCAACCCTCATCGTGTTGGGCTATGCCTTGCAGCAAGGTGCCACCGAAGAAGCCGCCCGCGCCCTCACCTTCACCACGCTGGTCATCGGCAACCTCGGCCTGATACTGGTCAATCGCTCCTGGCGGCACACCATCCTGCATGCCTTCGAGCACCGCAACCCGGCTCTGTGGTGGGTGGCGGGCGGCGCATTCGCCTTCCTTACGCTCACCCTCACAGTGCCGTTGCTGCGAGAAATCTTCCACTTCGATCAGGTCACATTCCCTCAATTCACGCTATGTGTTTTTGCAGGCTTGCTCAGCGTTGTCTGGTTCGAGCTATACAAACTCCTCTCTCCCCCGTCTCAAAATTAACGCACCAGTTTCGACTTCATAAGTTCACATTTGCATCATAAAAGTGCAACGCGATCTCATTAAACTTGCCAGCAGCAGGGGTAATGAGGTTGCACGCTTCTTGCTGATAACTCCGTGTCATGGTCATCACTGAACCAATCTGAGAGGAGAATCAAATGAACTATTTGCTTTCTATGCTGGCAATACTCGTAGGTGGAATGGCGTTCCTGATGGTGGGCATGTTGATAAACAGGGAAGCCGGGCAAAGCCTGTATAGCGCCTTCAAAGACAGCGTGGTTTGGGGCGCGGGATTTTTCATCACCTTCGGCACTGAATTTTTGATGCTCGCGAATGTTTAAAACCAAACAGGCGCGCAACACTTTAGTGTTCTCTTGCACGGCAACGTAATGGCAGCAGGGATTTTTTATGGCAGACGAACAACCGGACAACACCAACGCAACCGTCGAGCACCTGCTCAGAGATGTTCCTTCCGTACATGAATCGACCAGTTGCATCAAAGTACTGGAGCTGTTTCACGAGAACAAAAAGCTATATGCACTACCTGTCGTGAACGACAAAGACAGGCCGGTGGGCATCATCGTGCGGCAAGACCTCACCGAGTTTTTCAGCAAGCAATACGTCAAAGAGCTGAAAGGCAAAAAGCCGATCTCCGCGATGATGGACGAAAATCCCATCGTCGTAGACCGCAACACCGGCATCGAGGATGTCTCCCGCATCATTCTGGATGCGGGCATGGAACACATGGTGAGCGGCTTCATCATCACCAAAGAGAAGCGCTACATGGGTATGGCCAACGGCTACGACCTGCTCAACGAGATGACCAGCCGCAAACAAAAACACCTGTTCGGTTTGGCGCACTTCGACCAACTGACCGGCCTGCCCAACCGCACACTGCTGCTGGATCGGCTGAATCAGGCTATCTCCGTATCCAACCGCGCTTCGCGCGCGATCTCGCTGCTCTTCATCGACCTGGACGGGTTCAAGCCCGTCAATGACACTTACGGACACGGCATCGGCGACAAGCTGTTAAAAGAAGTGGCGATACGCTTGCAGTCGTGCCTGAGAGAGGGCGATACAGCGGCGCGCTTGGGAGGCGACGAATTTGTAGTCATCCTGCTGGAATCCGACATCGACCGCGCGATCACGGTAGCACACCGCATACTGGGAACGCTCAGAGTGCCTTACGAGTTCGGCAAGAAAACCATCTCCAGCATTTCCGGCAGCATCGGCATTGCGGAATACCCCAACCATGCGGACGAGTTGGATTCACTACTAACGGCGGCAGACAATGCGATGTACGCGGCCAAGAAAAGTGGCAAAGATCGCTTCTCGATCTTCACTCCGCTTTCCGTGCAAGGGTAAGGGAAATAAAAAAACGACTCTCCCCTCAGTAGTTGCGGGATTCGCGCCCTTCCACCATGTACACCACATACTCCGATATATGCTTGGCATGATCGCCGATACGTTCAAGTGCCCGGGCCACCAACGCTGCCTGAAGCGTTGTAGATAGCGCACTGGTATCTTCCATCATATAGGCTACCAAGTGGCGCAAGATAATACGGAACTCGTCATCAATCAGCGCATCTTTCCGCCAGGCTTTTTTGGCCGCATCGACGTCCAGCGCATCAAACGCATCCAGCGCGGCACGCAATATTTCAAGCGCGGTCTCGCCGATATATTTCATTTGCAGATAACACGGGAAGTGATAAGGCTGCTTTTGCGCGACCGACTTGGACATACGCGCAATGTTTTCCGCCTCGTCGCCGATGCGTTCGAGGTCGTTAATCGTTTTGATGACCATCGTCACCAGACGCAAGTCGTTGGCTGTGGGCTGGCGGCGCACCAGAATATCGGTGCACTTTTCGTCAATCTCGACTTCCATTGCATTGACCGTATGCCCGTCATCAAGCACCCGCTCTATCGTCATCAAATCGCCTGTCGCAAGTGCATCCAGTGCAGAGCGAAGCTGACGCTCGACCGTCGCCCCCATTTTTTGCACACTCTCGCGCACAGCGGTTAATTCCGCATCGAACTGCGCGGAAGTATGTTCGGGATATTTCATCTTAAGGGCGATCAAAAACAAAGTTAGCCAGCACGATAGCAGTCAACCATGACAGAAATATTACCTGCCACAGTTCGACGCCTTCTTTACCGGGCAGGCAAAAACCGGAAGTCATGAATCACGAGGAATTTGAAGGAAATTAGTACTCCGCCCCCGTTGAACCGAGTCCAAACACAAGCTCACGCAGCTCTGCCGGCATCAACACTGAATGGTAAAAACCGAGCATACGCTCCGCTTGCCGGCAGGCCGACCATGTGTGCGCATATTCGCGGCCAGACGCACTCAGGTCTTTGCGCACTTCGGCGTCGCCCAGCATTTTGACGACCTTGCCGGAAAAGTCATTCACCTCTTCTTTGGCGATCCACACACCGAGACCATCGCGCAACACATCGCGAGTGCCGAGTTCGGCGGTGGAAACAACTGGGGTACCTTGCGCCATCGCTTCCAGCAAAACCAGCCCCTGCGTTTCGGTGCGCGAGGAGAAGACGAAGATATCGGCGGAGCGATAGCAACTGTTCAACTCGGTGTGGCGGTCGAGATAGCCGAGGAAACTGACATTGCCGGTCAGGCCTAGTTCTTTGACTTCATGTTGCAAAGTTTCCCGCGCGGGGCCTTCGCCCGCAATGACGAAGAGCACATCGGCAATTTCTTTTTTCACCAGCACCAGCATCTTCAGCAAAAAGCCAATGTTTTTTTCATGGGCGACGCGCCCGAGGAACAGCAGTACCGGCCTGTCTTGCGGAATCCCGTATTTTTCGCGAAACGCGACACGGTCACCCGGCACAAAACTTTGCGGTTCGATGCCGGTAGGAATGACATCGGTATGCGTGGTAATGCCGTAGCCTTTCAGCACATGCAGCATAGGATGCGAGGGCACGACCATGCCGTGCAGGCTGTTGCCCTGATGCCGCGAAAAACGCTTGGCGATAAAGCTCGTGAATCTTTTCGGCGCGAACGGAATGTAGTGATGCAGATATTCTTCAAAAAACGTGTGGTAAGTCTCGACGCAGGGAATCTCCAGCAGGCGCGATAACTTCGTGCCCAAGTAATGCGCCACGAACGGCGTCTGGATGTGGATGATGTCGTATTGCTCCGCGCGCAATTGTTCGAGGCGCTTCATCACCCAGCCGTATTTCATCAGGCGATCTTCCGGATCGAAAGGTAAAGAGCGGGCCGGCACACGCAAAATGTTCGTTTCGTCCGCACTTGATGTCCCGTAATCGGGAGCAATCAAATGTACGGTATGACCCAGCGCTTGCAGGTTGCGGCGAAAGGTCTCAATCGAGGTGGAGACTCCGTTGACGCGGGGGAAGTAAACATCGGAGATGAACAGGATTTTCATAGTGATGCTCCTTGGTTAATTTTCTTCATGATTGACGTGTCATTCTGTTTTGCCATTCCATTGAATCAGTTCCATGCGCCCGTCCAGATGCTCGACGATGGCGGTGCAGCTATCTACCCAGTCGCCACAGTTGAGGTAGATCAGACCGTCGATCTCTTTAATCATCGGCCAGTGGATGTGGCCGCAAATCGCGCCGTCCAGTTGTTGCTCGCGCGCATGGCGCATGACGGCATCTTCAAAACTGAAAATAAAGCTCACCGCCGTTTTGACTTTGCGCTTGGCGTAGCCCGCCAGCGACCAGTAGCCGGGTCGTTTGCAGGTGCGGCGCAGCCAGGACAAATAGATGTTCAGGCGCACCAGCAGGTTGTAGGCCATGTCGCCCAGCACCGCGACCCATTTATGGTGGCGCGTCACTTGGTCGAACTCGTCACCGTGGATCAGCAGATAGCGGCGGCCGTCCGCCGCCGTGTGGATGTACTCGTGCTCAACCATCACATCGCCGAACGAAGTGCCGACGTATTCGCGTATCGCCTCGTCGTGGTTTCCGGGAATGAAAATCACTTTCTCGCCGTGCCGTGCGCGGCGCAGCATTTTCTGTACAAAAGTGTTTTGCGCCGGAGTCCAGTGCACCCCGCCGCGACTCATCGCCCATAGGTCAACGATGTCGCCGAGCAAAAACACATGTTCGGAGGAATATTCTTTGAGAAAATCGAGCAGGTGATGAGCCTGACAGGCTTTAGTGCCGAGGTGGATGTCGGAGAGAAATATCGAGCGGACTTGTTTGGGAGTCATGAGCGGATTGACCCGCGAATAACGCCCGGACTGGACTCGATAAAACCGGAACTGCGCAGCGATTCAAGGATTGTGTTTTCCATGCATGCAGCATGGCACGGCAATATTTCGCGGGCGTTACCGAATTATTATGAAATTGTGAATTTCCCCGCCCCCTCGAAACGCGAACAAGCACAATTTCCCAGCTCTTTTCAAATCATCAAATAAATTGGGCGCAGCTAGACTTCTTCTCACACATACAAGGAGAACATCATGCTTACGCTCTATGTTGAAGGAATTCCCGCCATCCGGCTCGGCAATCAATCAGAGATTCCGGCTCCGCAAGGCACAGAGTCCTGGCGCGTTGTAGATGCCGAAGGTAAAACTGTGGCGGCCTATCTGTAATAACACTCCATTATCATGGCGTGCAAAACGCCGTCACACCAAGCCAATCACAAATCCGCGCCAGAAGTGATTGGCCTCTCCCTTGCTAACAAAGTACAAGAACACATTCCCTAAAAACAAGTCTGGTAGAATCCACGAACGACTCATCCATCAATAATTGCAGCAACGTCCAGTCAATTCAACGTATCGAGGCTTAGCCAAGCACTCACCGAAGGAGACATTGATGTTTACTACTGCGCGTTCGGCATTCCCTCTGACTTTATGTTTGCTGTGTTTCGGCAATATCGCCGTTGCGGACGAGTTTCACTACAACAACCTGCTGATCGGCGACCGCGCCTCGGGTATGGGCGGCGCTTATACCGCGATTTCCGATGATGCCACCGGCATGTACTACAACCCCGCCGCCATCGTTTATGTCGGCGACAAAAATGTCTCGGCCAGCGTCAACGCATATTTTTCCCAATCTAAAAAATACGAAAACGTGATTGGCAACCAGCCGTTCGAGCGGACTTCCTCGGCGCTGCTGGCAAACTACTTCGGCATCGTCAAACCGTTCGGCGGCCTTAAGATCGGCTTTTCGTATGCCGTGCCGGATGCTGTGAGCGAAGACCAGAACCAGACTTTCAACAATGTCGCGGCGAACACATCGCGCTACACGGTCAATTTGAATAATCGCGATGTCACTTACAACTTCGGCCCCTCCTTCGCCACCGAAATCAACCGGGATACGGCGGTCGGCCTCACTCTGTACGCGCACCAGCGCGACGTGCAGGTTAGCAGCAATTATTACGTCGAACGGATCAGCGGCGGCAACCAGTGGAGCAATCAATACTTCAGACTGAATGAAACAGGCGTGAGACCCGTGCTGGGCTTATCCTGGGCACCCGCCGAAAAGATTTCTCTCGGGCTGGCGTTATCCAAAACATTTGTGCTGAGCTCCAATGCGACCAACCAGATTACCTGCTGGGACAGTTCCGCAGGCGGTTGCGTTGCGGGCACTACAACCCCGTCAATCAAGGCTCCCACGATAACTACCTACAGCCTCAAGCGCGAATATCCAACCCGTCTCGCCTTGGGCGTTGGCTACTTTGCCGACAGGAATCTGATCATCTCCAGCGACCTGTCCTACCACACCGCAGTGACCGACCCGATTTACGGCAACAAAGTCGCCACCATCAACGCGGCAGTCGGCACGGAATATTATCTGTCGAAGCAGTGGGCAGTCAGAGCCGGGCTTTTCACCAACATGGCGAACACGGAAAACATTCAGGCAGGAAAAACCAACATCGAGGAACAAATCAATCTCTACGGCGGTAGCGTGAGCGTATCCAACTTCAGCGGCAGCGCTTCGGTGACATTGGGCGGTAGCGTAAGTTACGGCAAAGGAAAATCGCAAATCACCGGCGACACCAGCGTGCAGGATGCCTCTACGCTGGGCTGGCTGCTATTTCTGTCGTCGTCGTATTAATTAATTGCCGCGGACTATCTGCTTGCTTTGCTGCCTTTCATGGCAATCTCAAAACGTTTGGCGTTGGCGACAGGCTTGCCCGTCTCAATGCCATTCTTGACGATCACATCGTTAATCCGGGAAATGCGGGTGCTATATGACGGATGCGTCTGCCCCGCATCGCTGACCTCCCCTTTTATGCCCCGCACTTTATCCAGATACCTTGCCAAGGCTGCGGGCTCGTAGCCGCTCAATGCGCACAGAATGACAGCATCCTTATCGGACTGCATCTCGTCCTCGCGCTTGTATTCCTCCTTGAATATCATTTCCAGTCCCCGATCGACGGCTTGCGCAAAGGCTGCGCGCGCCGACTCCGAACTGCCCCCGACCAGCTGAGCCAGACCGGCGGTGACCGATTCGTTTTCGCCTTTGATTTTGAGTTCCTTTACCACGTGCATTTCAGCAACATGCCCGATTTCGTGCGCCAATACCCCCGCCAGCTCGGACTCGTCGTTCATCAGCCGCAATGCCCCCCGCGTGACAAACACATAACCGCCGGGAGCGGCATAGGCGTTAATCTCATCGGTATCGAGAACCATGAAGTGAAAATTAAGTTCGGGCCTGCCGCTGTTTCTGGCAAGCACGAGACCGACGAGGTTGACGTATTTAAGCAGCGCGGAATTGTCATCGGTTTTATAACGTCCCAATATCTTCGCGGAAATTTTCCTGCCGAACACGACCTCGGCAGAAACATCCCCCGCCGTCACCTCATCCTGCGCGGAAAGCCGTTCGCGCCAATTTTCATCGGCAGCATAAGCCGCAGACAGGCTGGTACAAACAACCAATATCCCCAACATCAAATAGCACGGCAGTTTCATCATTGGCCTCCTTCGGCAAAGCGGGTCACTTCATCCTCGGTATACGTCAAAGCTTCCATTTTTTTGAGCGCACTAAAATCGGAGCCCTCTTCCCCATCGGCCCGCTGCCGTTCACCTTTGGTCAAACCGCGCGCAGCCGCGGCACTGGCAAAAGACGATGACCTGCGGCGCACGCCCTCGGCGATCTCGGGCTCTTCCGCTTTGACAACCTGTGTTTTTTTGAGGGGAGGATGCGCGGACAGCAGCAGGGCAGAAACATATCCCGCCTTGCCCGCGATATTGACCTTGACCCAGCCGCCGTCCTTACCGGTAGCGGACAGCATCTCGCCCATTGCAACGGTAGCCACCACGCCGGACTTAAAGGAAGGCTCGGACAAAACTTTCGCGCTGGCACTCTGGACGTAATAAACCGACTCGGCGCGCGACAACGAAGCGTACAACAGACACAACACACATAAACCCGATAGCAACATTCGCTGACTCATCAGTTTCTCCTTTGAAGAATAACTACGATCCAATGCTAATCCGTGGTGTAAATATCGACCGCGTGTTCCCGGCCCTTCACCGTGACATTACCGACCCGCTTACAGGCAATCTTGTCTTTGATTTTTTCGTAAGTGTATTCCGAAAACAGCAAAGGAACCTTTTGCTCTTTGGTAATACTCTCCAGCCGGGAAGAAAGATTAACCGTATCGCCCACGACAGTGTAGTTCTTTTTAATTTCTGAACCGATACTGCCGATGGTCGCGGTTCCCGTGTTTATGCCGATGCCGATTTTGATCTCGTGACCGAAGCCGCGCTCCTTGAGTATGCGGTTTACTTCCTTCAGCCCTTCTAACATTTCCTGTCCGGCCAGCACGGCTCGCTCGGCATGGTCATCCGTTTTTACCGGCGCGCCCCAGAAAGCCATAATCGCATCGCCGATATATTTGTCGATGGTGCCGTTGTATTTCAAGATGATGTCGGCCATCACGGTGAAATGCACATTCAGCATTTCCACAATCTGCTCGGGTGGCGTGTTCTCCGACATGGTCGTAAAACCGCGGATGTCGGAGAACAGCACGGTGATTTCCACCTTCTGTCCCGCGCTTGTTTTCGCGTAATCCTCGTAATTGTGCAGCACCTCGTCGAGCACATCTTTGGACACATACTGCGCAAACAGCCGGGAAACCTTGCGCTTCTCCGCCCCTTCGGTAAAGGTCAAATAGCCCGAGGACAAAAATGTACTGGCGGCAGCCGCAAACAGGAAGGGCATCATTTCAACCTGCATATTCGACTTGAACGAAAGAAGTGCATAAGCGACATAGCCGCCAAACATTGCCAGCGGAAACGCGATGCGGAGCCAAATATTTTTGGAGAAAATCACCGCCCACACCGTCAAAAACGCGGCCAGAATAGTCGCGAAGACGGTGACGCTCCGGTCGGGCGGACTCATAAAATCATTTTGCAAATAATTGTTCGCCAGAAAGGCGTGGAGCAATACCCCCGGTGCGCCATGCCCCATCGGTATCGCTTTGAGATCGGCGGTGCCGATGGCGCTGGTGCCGATGAATACAATGCTGTCCTTGAACACATCCGGGTTCAACAGCAGATTTTCCACCTCGCCCTGCCTGATTTTTTGCAGCGAAGAAAACACGGCACTCATGGAATAGGCTTCCACTTTATTTTTGCCGTACATGTTGATGATGTAGTTTCCCCCGGCATCAACGGGAATCCGGCGCTCGTTAATTTGTATTGAATTGCTTCCGATTTTGACCGGAGTACTCCCGTCAATAAAGGGAGCAAAACCCAGCACAGGAAAATAATTTCCGCGATATTCGCGCAACGGTTTTGTCCTGCGATAAACGTTGTCGGCATCGGGCGTAAACTCGACCACGGCCAAGCCTTTAGAGGCCTGCGCCAGCCCGCTGATCGGCAAGGTAAAGTCGTTATTCTCCGTCCCCGTTTTAACCGCCAATCCCCCGCTAACATTTTTGAGCGCAAAGCGCCCGACCACATCTGGGGGCATCGGTTTCACTGTTTGCGCCATGCTGTCCGCCTCTTCGTGCAAGATCATCATGCTGTGGTACGTCTGCCCGAAATCGCGTGTCGCATTGACCAGCGCGGTATCGTTGGCCTGATCCTGCCGCTCCAGAAACAACACGTCAAACAGCACAACCCGCGCACCGCCCAGCGCAAGAAAATCCAGCAGGTCGGACCAGATCGCCCGCGGCCACGGCCACCTTCCCGCAACCCCGTTCATCGCCTTCAGTGCCGCCTCGTCCACCAGAATCACTTTGACTTTGCTATCCCAGGATTTGTCGTTACGCAGCAGCTTCGCTTCGCTGTCGTAAAGATAAAGTTCAGCTTTATCGAAAATACCCAGCGCGTATCCGGCCATAGCCATGGCGAATACGAAAAACGCGATCAATAAAGAGATAACGGTCTTTTGCTTCATGATCCTAGAAACCGTGGTTGAACGAAGTGTAGTGCGCGTTCATCGTGGTGTATGGCAAGGCGCGACGACGAGGAATGTTTGTTCCATTCCAAGGAGGAGCAACGCCGCCATGCGCCGCGAGGGACGTGCAATACGCTTCGTAGCGACTCATCTGATGGGTGAGCGTGGATAGATAACGAAATTCTTTTCTGTTCATTTGCTTGCGGCCTATATGGAGCGGTCAACTGCGGTTTTTAGGATGAAGGGGCATGCTACCCGCAAAATTCGATCTGCACAAAACTCAAACGGATTAAAGGCCGTTGGCATAAAATCAGTTTACGAAATCCCCACCGCGAAGGAAGTGCGATTGTGAAACTCAAAAAACTTTATCTCTTCTTGCTCTTCATACTCGCCTCCTTCGCCGCCTCCGCCCATACCCCGACCGATCCCAACTTCCTCAGCCCCGATGCTTCCAAACAATGGAAGACGCTGAACACTGCACATTTCCGCATTCACCATGAGGCTACGCATAAAGAGTACGCACAGCAGATGGGCGCAATCGCCGAGAGTGTGCATAACCGGCTGACTGCATGGATAGGCTGGACACCCGAAGATAAAACCGAAATCGTCATTCTGGACAGCGTGGATTTTTCCAACGGCGCAGCCACGCCGATTCCCTACAACCAGTTTTATATCTACATGCCGACACCGACCGAAGGCGAAATCATGGATCGCAATCCGTGGATGGAATATGTCTTTACGCACGAGTACATCCACATCCTGCATCTCGACATGGCTTACGGCCCGGGCAAGGTGATGCGCAAAATCTTTGGCCGCCCGTTTGAATTGATGACCGTGGCAACCTTTCCGCAGTTATTCGCCCCCAGTTGGGTGACCGAAGGATTTGCCGTGTATGGCGAATCGGACAATGCGGGCGGCTATGGCCGTCTGAATAATGCTTGGTATGAGGCGGCAATGCGCTCGGAAGTGCAGCACGGTTTGCGCTCGTTGACCGAAATCAGCTTCGAGGGCTACAGCGGCAGCCGCTGGCCTTTCGGCATGAACTACCTGTACGGCGCTTACTTTTTCAAATTCATCAGCGAGCATTACGGGCGCGATATGGCGACCGAATATATCCGCATCTATGGCGGCAACATCATCCCTTGGCGCATGGACAAACGCTCCAAGCTGGCCTTCGGCAAACCCGCCGATGAAGTGTGGGACGAATTTCAGACTTACCTGCGCCAGCGTTTCGAGCCGCAAATCGCCAAGCTCAAGCAGGAAAATATCACTGCGGCCAAACCCGTTTACAGCGAGCCGTTCGTCAATAATTCGCTGACTGCCTCCGGCAACGGCGACCTGTATTACTACCATAACGATGCCATCTCCCATCCACAGGTGCGGCGCATCCGCGCGGACGGCACGAATGAATCCCTGTTCGACACCGCCAACGTCAACAGCCTCGATTGGCAGGATGATGCCGGGCTGCTGCTAAGCAAAATGGCGGTCTGCGACAACATCAAATTTTATGGCGACCTTTATCGCTGGAAGCCCGGCACATCCTCACCCGAACGACTCACGCATTGCGGACGCTATGTCAATGCGGCATGGCGGCCAGACGGTCAGCAAATTGCCGCAGTGCAACTGGATCACAGCTTGAGCAGACTGGTGTTGCTGGATGCCAACGGCGAACATCCCGAACAGATCGTCACGCTACCGCAAGGCGACACCCTCGGCCACATCTCGTGGTCGCCGGATGGTGGCGTGCTGGTAGCCACCGTGCAGCGCCAACGCACGGGTTGGAATCTTGAACTGTTCGATTTGAAAACCCGGCAATGGCAGCAACTCACCTTATCTGGCGACCTCGTCGTGCACCCGCATTTTTCCAAAGATGGCCGCAGCATCTATTTTGTTTCCGACCATGACAAAGTGTGGAACTTGCGCCGCCTCAATCTGGCCGACAAAAACGTCACGACATTGAGCTCCTCGCAATCCGGCATCTATGAAGCAGTGACAATGCCGGACGAAAGTTACCGTCTGACCGAATTCACCGCTCAAGGCATGTCGATCGGCGCATTGCCCGCGGACTCGCACACGAACAGCAGCTACCCGGCTGATGCGGCCACCGCGCCGCACATTGATGCCTTGGTGAATGCGGCAGACTACCAGCCCGCCGCGTATGAAGGCGTACAGGACTACTCCGCTTTAAGCACTTTAAGACCGCGCTCCTGGGTGCCATTTTTCGCAGGCAGCAATAACCGGAATTCGCTGCTCGGCGTATCGCTGTATGCTACCGATGTATTGGGCTTCCACCAGTGGAACGCAACTCCAGTTCTGTATACCGACATGCACGCTTTGGGCGGATATGCCTCCTACCAATTCATCAACACGCTGACGCTTTCCGCCGACCGGCAGCTATTCACCTATGGAGAAAATACCGATCCCGCCCAATACCGCTCGGATGAACTGCATTACCAAGCGATGCTGCATCACTCGTTCAACAGCATGGAGCGCAGCATTTATGTGGCGGGCGGCATTTCCAACGAGCACATCAAAACCTCGCTCAGCCAGAACGGCATTGTCTACTCGGACTATCAAGACACCGTGGCGGGCGTGGTCGCGCGGTATGACAGCACCGAGCTTTACCAGCACTCCATCAGCACAACCGATGGCAGGCGCGTGCAACTCACCAGCGAAAGCTACGACCTGATCGGCACCAATTTGCATAGTGGCCAAACCAATCAGCTCGACTGGAAAGAATATGTCGATCTCGGCGCAGGCCATGTGCTGTATCTCAGGCTGCTACAGGCATCCGGCGACAACGGCATCCGCCCCTACATAATGGGCGGCGAAACCGATACCGCGATGATCCCGAGCGGCGCCACCGACCTCGGTCGCCGCCGCTTCATGCTGCGCGGCTATTCCTCCGGTCTGGCCGCGCTGACCGGCACGCAAATGAGCCTCGTTACCGCCGAGTGGCGTATCCCGCTGGGCTTGGTCTACGACGGCTGGTTCGTGCCGCCGGTGGGACTCGGCAGACATTCCCTGTCGCTTTTCGCCGATAGCGGCGATGCATGGAATCAGGGCGAAACGATGCAGCGAAAAACCGGAGTGGGTATGGCGTGGACAGGTGAAGCTCTGCTCGGCTACGACTTGCTGCATTTGAATGTGACCGTAGGCGTTGCACGCGGCCTCGATCAAGGCGGCGAGAATCGCTTGTATTTGCAGGCGGGGTTACCGTTCTAAAGCCCCCTTATCAGGAAACGAGCCGCGCCAGCTCCTCCCCTGACAAGGGGAGATTGGGAGGGATTTAAGCTCTCTGAATATACTGCCGCACCATCATTTTTCCTAGCCCCATGTTGTGCTAAACGCCCCCATCATCTATCCTTGTCGCTGTTTATCAAGACCAATACAACATGACCATCAGCATCAAATCTCCCGAAGAAATCGCAAAAATGCGCATCGCAGGCCGCTTGGCTGGCGAGGTGTTGGACTACATCACACCGTTTGTTAAAGCCGGAGTCACCACCGACGAGCTGGACAAGCTGTGCCACGACTACATGGTCAACGTGCAAGGCTGCATCCCCGCGCCGCTGAACTACGCACCGCACGGCCATGCGCCCTACCCCAAATCCATTTGCACTTCGATCAACCATCAGGTCTGCCACGGCGTGCCCGGCGACAAAAAGCTGAAGAACGGTGACATCGTCAATCTCGACATCACCACCATCAAGGATGGTTACCACGGCGACACCAGCCGCATGTTCTACGTCGGCGAACCCTCAATACAGGCAAAGCGCCTGTGCGAAAGCACGCACGAAGCCATGTGGCGCGGCATCTACATGGTCAAAGCGGGAGCAACCTTGGGCGACATCGGCCACGCTATCCAGAGTTTCGCCGAAGGCTTGGGCTACAGCATCGTGCGCGAATTCTGCGGCCACGGCATCGGTAAAAAATTCCACGAAGAGCCGCAAGTGCTGCATTACGGCAAACCCAAGTCCGGCGTGCGTCTGGAAGCGGGCATGATCTTCACCATCGAGCCGATGGTGAACGCGGGCAAGGCCGGTATCAAACAACTGGGCGACGGCTGGACTGTCGTCACCAAGGATCACAGCCTGTCGGCACAGTGGGAACACACGGTGCTGGTCACCGAGACGGGTTTTGAAGTGCTGACCCTGTCGGCAGACGCCCCCCCTCCTCCGCAACTCTAACTCCGGCCGTGCAGACAACGGCACAAATCCGCGATGCTTTGCGTGCTGCACGCCTTGAGCTACAGCACGGCTACGAGGCCGATCCGCATCCGCTGCGCCTGTTGCGCAGCCATTCCAAGTTAGTCGACCAATACCTGCAACTAGTCTGGCAACAGTCCGGCATGCCGGACGATGCTGCATTTGTGGCGGTCGGCGGTTACGGGCGCATGGAGTTGTTTCCCAAGTCGGACATCGACATTCTCATCCTCTTGCCGCAGCAGCCGAATGCCGAGTTGCAGCAGCGTTTGCAAACGCTGGTCGGTGTGTTGTGGGACATCGGTCTGGAGATCGGCCACAGCATCCGCACGATAGGCGACTGCATGGCGGAGTCGTCCGATGTGACGGTGCAGACCAATCTGCTGGAGGCCCGTTACATCACGGGCAATCACGCGCTGTTTGTGGAAATGCGCGAAACGCTGTCCAACCACCTGAGCCGCCGCGCCTTCTACCTTGCCAAAACGGAAGAGCAGCAGCAGCGCTACACGCGCTTTGTCGACATCGACTTCAATCTGGAACCCAACCTCAAGGAAAGCCCCGGCGGCCTGCGCGATTTGCAAACCGTGCTGTGGATCAGCCGCGCCTGCGGCTTCGGCACGACCTGGCGCGAGCTCGCTAAAGCCGGGCTCATCACCGACGCGGAAGCGCGCGCCATCGCCCGCCACGAAGCCTTGCTGCAAACCTTGCGCATCCGGCTGCACTATCTGGCCAAGCGCCGCGAAGACCGCCTGCTGTTCGACTACCAGACCGCGCTCGCGGAGCAGATGCACATTCCGGCCAGCGCCACGCGCCGCGCCAGCGAGCACATGATGCAGCGCTACTACCGCACCAAGCATGCGGTGCTGCAACTCAACAGCGTGCTGCTGCAAAACATGCGCGCAAAAATTTTCCCCGAGACGGATACTGTCGTTCCCATCAACGAACGATTCGTCGCGCGCGACCATTTTCTGGAAGCCCGCGACGAGGAATTATTCAACCGCCAGCCCGCCGCGATTCTGGAAAGTTTTTTGCTGCTGGAACAGCACCCCGAACTCGATGGCTTCTCCGCCAGCACCATGCGCGCCCTGTGGCGCGGCAAAAATAATATCGATGCCGCGTTCCGCAAGAACCCGGACAACCGCGCGCTGTTCATTCAGCTATTCCGCCAGCCGCAGGGGTTGACCCACGCGCTGCGGCGCATGAACCAGCACGGCATATTGGAGCGCTACATCCCCGCCTTCGGCAAAGTCGCCGGGCAAATGCAGCACGACCTGTTCCATGTTTACACGGTGGACGAACACATCCTGATGGTGGTGCGCAACCTGCGCCGCTTCACGCTGGAAAAACACGCGCACGAAAATCCGCTGTGCAGCAAACTCATCAAAGACTTCGCCAAACCCGAAGTGCTCTACATCGCTGGGCTGTTCCACGACATCGCCAAAGGGCGCGGCGGCGACCATTCCAAACTGGGGCGCGCCGATGCCGCGCGTTTCTGCAAACAGCACGGCGTATCGCGCGAAGACACGCAGTTAGTGGTCTGGCTGGTCGAGCATCACCTCACCATGTCCACCACCGCGCAAAAGCAGGATTTGTCGGATCAGGATGTGATCGCCGCCTTCGCCGCGCAAGTCAAAAACGAGCGCTATCTCACCGCGCTCTATCTGCTCACCGTGGCGGATATACGCGGCACCAGCGCCAAAGTGTGGAACGCTTGGAAAGGGAAATTGCTGGAAGATTTATTTCACGCCACCCGCCGCTACATGGTGGACGGAAAAATCGCCGACCAGATCGGCCAGATACGCCAGCGCGCCAAAGAAACGCTCAACCTCTACGCCATCGCCCCCGAAAGGTACGAACTGCTCTGGGCACAGCTCGATGCGGAATATTTCCTGCGCCACGACCCGCACGAAATCGCCTGGCACACGCGGCAACTGGCGCACCGCGTCAACACCGACACGCCCATCGTCAAAGCCCGCCTCAGCCGCATCGGCGAAGGCACGCAAGTCATGGTCTACAGCCCCGACCAGCCGTATTTGTTCGCGCGCATTTGCAGCTTCTTCGAGCGCATGAACTACAACATCATGGAAGCGAAAATCCACACCACCCAGCACGGCTACGCGCTGGACAGCTTCCTCGTCATGGATGCCGGTAACGACGACACCGAATACCGCGACATCATGAACTACATCGAATACGAGTTAGCCCTCGTGCTCGCTAAAACCGATGCCCCCGCAGCGCCGCAAATCGGCAGAGTCAGCCGCCAGCTCAAACACTTCCCGATTACCACCGAAGTAGTCATCAGCACAGACGAAAAAGGCAATCACATGCTATCCCTCGTCGCGGGCGACCGCCCCGGCCTGCTCGCACGCATCGCCTATTTCCTCGCGCAAAACCATATCGAACTGCATAGCGCCAAGGTCAACACTCTGGGCGCACGTGCGGAAGACACCTTCTGGATCAGCGCTGAAAAACTGGATGAGCCGCAACGGGTCGCTACTTTGTGCGACACGCTAAAAAATCAATTGGGTTGAATAGCGGCGCAATCCACTGTCTCTATTGCAGAATATGCACACTCCATGCAGAATGCACTCATGAATTCAATTCAACGCAATTTATTGCCAGCCGAAGTCAGAGATCTGTTCGCCAACCGCGATCCAGCCGACACTTGGAAAAAAACAAACGAAATCGTGCGCAGCATAAGTCCCGATTTTGATTTGACTATCGTGCGCAATGTTTTTGACGATGTATTACGCCTGTTTGACGGTTCTTATCCGGGCTATGTCCGCATCCAAACCCCCTACCACGATCTTTCTCACACACTTGATGTGTTCATGTGCGCAGTTCGCCTGCTGCATGGAGTGCATGTTTCAGGCACACCTCTCAGCGACGAAGAAATATCGATGATTCTCGTCACCTCATTGCTGCATGACGTTGGCTATGCCCAGCAAAACAGTGAGGCAAGCGGAAGCGGTGCACAATTTACCCGTACCCACGTCTCGCGCGGCATCGCATTCATGGCGGAAAATTCGCACCGCTGGCAATTCCCGCAGGACTGGTTCGCCCCCTTGACACTGATGATGCGCCATACCGAGCTGGGTTTCGATTTATCCCGGTGCAGTTTTCCCAATCCCCGCATACGCCTGCTTGGGCAAATTGTCGGCAGCGCCGATCTGGCCGGTCAAATGGCCGATCGGATTTATCTGGAAAAATTACTGTTGCTGTATCTCGAGTTCAAAGAAGCGGAACTGGGCGGTTATCGAGATATGCACGATCTGCTCAAAAAAACTCGCGGCTTTTACGATCTGGTGCGTAAGTTACTGGACAACGAATATGGCGGACTTTATTTGCGCCTGTCGCATCACTTTAGTAACTGGATTGGAGTGGATAAGAATTTTTATCTGGAATCCATCGAACGCAACATTGACTATCTGGATAAAGTTCTCGCCATGAATGAAAACGAATGGCTGTCCATGTTGAAACGTCAGGGTATCGCCAAAAGCATCCTCCGAATCGGCGGCACTGCTGTCTAAACGTAGCTAAAATTAGAAAATTACATGACAATCGTCGCCGTGTTCAATCAAAAAGGGGGGGTTGGAAAAACAACGACAGCCCTCAATCTTGCCGCCGCACTGATCCGCACCGGACGCACCACTTACGGCATTGATCTGGATCCGCAAGCGCATCTCAGTTCAATCTCGGGAATTACCGCCGACTCGGGAGAAGACACTGTATTAAGTCTTTTTCAGCGCAATCGCCCGATACGCGAACTGGTGCGGGAATCGTCCAACCGCATCAATATTATTCCCGCCCACACCGAGCTTTCCAAAGTCGATGCGCTGTATGGCAAAGGCTACAATGTGGTCAACCGTCTCAATACCAGCTTGCTGACAGAAAGCCTTGGCAAAAAGGACTCATCCGTTATCATTGATTGCAGCCCTATCATTGGAGTTCTGTCATTGAATGCGATCTTTGCCTCGCACGGACTTATCGTGCCGATCTCCGCCGACCATCTTTCTACCAAAGGGGCGATGCAAATCGAAAAATCGTTGAACGCTTTGGAGAACGTGATGAAACGCCGTATCCAGCGGCGTTATCTGCTGACGCGTTTCGACGGACGCCGACGTATGGCTTGGGATGTTTTGCGTCTGGTTGAAGAGCACTTCGGCCAAGAGGTTTGCCGCACGCGTATCGCCGAAAATGTCAGTCTGGCAGAGAGCCCTGCGCTGAATAGGACGGTATTCGAACATGCCCCCACCAGCCGTGGGGCGCATGATTACGATGACTTGGTAGAAGAATTGCTGGCCGACGGATTTATCGAATAAAGAGCACTTCTAAATTTTTATTTGGAAATCAGCGTCAAAATATCTTCAACCGACATAGACTGGGCGTGTTTATTCAGTCCCTCGTCTTTGAGTGCGCAACTTACAATCTCACAGTAACGGTACATCTGCCGCAACTTACGCTCGGCCTGCTCCTGATCCTGCGCCGCAATGACAACACTCTCGACCTTCTGCCCGTCTTTGGTCAAGATTGAAAAATCAAATTTCAACATCACGCCCTCCCGGCACTTCGTTGTTATTTTAGCAACTATGTAAGGCTTATTTACCACCCGCACGCTGCCTGCGCGCCTCGTACAAACAGATTCCGGTGCTCACCGACACATTCAAACTTTCCACACTACCGAGCATCGGAATGCGCACCAGTTGATCGCAGGTCTCGCGCGTCAAACGCCTTAACCCCTCGCCTTCCGCCCCCATCACCCAGGCAATTGCGCCATTATGCTTGAAACCGTGCAAATCCGTCTCGGCTTCGCCGTCCGTGCCGACCACCCATATGTCGCGTTCTTGCAGTTCACGCAGAGTTCGCGAGATATTGGTAACGGTGATATAGGGAACGGTCTCCGCCGCACCGCATGCGACTTTTTCGACGGTCGCATTGATACCCACCGCCCTGTCCTTGGGGGCGATCACCGCATGCACACCGAAGGCATCGGCGCTGCGCAAACATGCCCCCAGATTGTGCGGGTCTTGCACCCCGTCCAACACCAGCAACAAAGCGGGTTCGGTCAGCGTGTCCAGCACGTCATCCAGATGCTGCACGCGCTGCGCCGCATCCACCCGCGCCGCAACGCCCTGATGGCGGGTATTTCCCGTCATACCATCCAAGCGTTTGCTATCAACGGGAACGATGCGCACTCCCTGCGTTTCGGCCAGCTTCAACAAGTCGCGGGCACGCGGGTCGCGACGCTGTGCATCAACATAAATTTCGGAGATGCCGTCCGCATTCTGGCGCATGCGTCCAATGACGGCATGAAAGCCGTGAATGATCCGTGTCTCAGCCATGTTTTTTACCCGCTTTCTTCGCTGCTTTGGGCGCTTTCTTGGGGGCGCTTTCGCCCCATGCGCCAACGTTCAATTCGGGCAAAACCTCTGCTGACTTTTCTCCCATCAGCGTAAAGTCGATCTTGGTGCTTTCCATATCCACGCGCACGACCTTTACCTGAACGCGGTCGCCTAGACGATAACGTTTGCCGGTACGCTCGCCCAGCATCTGGTGCTTGGCCGCATCGAAGTGGTAGTAGTCCGCCCCCAATTCGGACACGTGCACCAGCCCTTCCACATAGAGATCGTCCAGCGCGACAAACAAACCGAAACCGGTAACGGAAGAAATCGAACCTTCGTACACGCTGCCGAGGTGGTCGCGCATGTAGAAGCATTTCAGCCAAGCTTCCACGTCGCGTGTCGCATCATCGGCACGGCGTTCGGTTTGCGAACAATGGATGCCCAGCTCCGCCCATTTCATCGCGGGCTTGTATTGCTTGCCTTGCAGCACGGCTTTGATCGCGCGGTGTACCAGCAGGTCGGGATAGCGGCGGATAGGTGAAGTGAAATGCGCGTAAGCCTCGTAGCCGAGACCGAAGTGGCCGACGTTCTCCGGGTTGTATTGCGCCTGGCGCAGGGAGCGCAGCATCACGGTTTGCAGCAACCCTGCATCGGGACGACCTTTGATCTGCTTCAGCAGCTTGGAATAATCGCCCGCCTGCGGCTCATCTCCTCCGCCTAATTGCAGACCGAACTCTTTGAAGAACTCGCGCACCGCTTCCAGCTTCTCCGGCGTGGGGCCTTCATGCACGCGGTACAGCACCGGATGCTGGTGCTCGTTGAGGAATGCCGCCGCGCATACGTTGGCCGCCAGCATGCACTCTTCGATCAGCTTGTGCGCGTCGTTGCGCACCACCGGCACGATCTTTTCGATCTTGCCCTGAGCATTGAAAATCATTTGCGTCTCGACCGTTTCAAAGTCGATTGCGCCGCGCTTCTCGCGCGCTTGCAGCAAGGTCTGGAACAAGGTGTAGAGATGCTTGATGTGCGGCAACACGGCTGCGTATTGCGTTGCGTTTTCGCCTTGCGGGTTCGCCAGCATGTCTGCCACTTGTGTGTAAGTGAGGCGCGCGTGAGAGAACATCACCGAAGGATAGAAGCGGTACTTCACGATGTTTCCGGCGTTGTCGATCTGCATGTCACACACCATGCACAGACGCTCGACATTCGGGTTCAACGAGCACAGGCCATTGGATAATTCCTCCGGCAACATCGGAATCACGCGGCGCGGGAAATACACCGAGTTGCCGCGATTGATCGCCTCGCGGTCGAGCGCATCGCCGGACTGCACATAGGAACTCACGTCAGCAATCGCCACCACCAAACGGAAACCGCTGCCCGATGGCTCGCAATACACCGCATCGTCAAAGTCGCGCGCCGTTTCGCCGTCGATGGTCACCAATGGCAACTGGCGCACATCTTCGCGACCGGCATAATCTTCCGGCGCGACGGTCGGAGAAAATTTCTCGGCCTGATGTTTGGCATCGTTGGGGAACTCGTTGGGCAGATCGTGCTTGCGCAAAGCGATTTCGATTTCCATGCCGGGATCGGCATAGTTGCCCAGCACCTCGATGATGCGACCGACCGGCTGCGCGTGCTTGGAGGGCTGCGACAAAATTTCCAGCATCACCACCTGCCCTACCTGCGCGGCAACTTCACCGCCGGGCGCAACCAGAATGTCCTGGCTGATGCGGCGATTTTCGGCTACCACAAACTGTACGCCATGCTCGGCATACAGGCGGCCAACCAAGCGGGTTGTGCCATGCGCCAGCACCTCAACAATACTTGCCTCACGACGCCCGCGACGGTCTGTGCCGCCCACGCGCGCCATCACGGTGTCACCGTGGAGCACCTTATGCATTTCGCGCGCGCTCAACATCAAATCATCGCTGCCGTCGTCTGGAATCAGGAAACCGAAACCGTCGGGATGACCTTGCACTTTGCCTTTGACCAGATCCATCTTGTCGACCACGCAAATCGCGCGTTTGCGGTTGCGCATAATCTGGCCGTCACGCTCCATCGCGCGCAGGCGGCGGTTGAACAAATCTTCTTCATCCAGCTCGATATGCAAAATTCCGCATAGTTCATCTTGGTCAATCGGCACCCCTTGTTCGGCCAGTATTTGCAAAATATATTCGCGGCTGGGCAATGGGTTATCGTATTGTTCGCGCTCCCGTTCAAGGAAGGGATCGAGTTCGCGAATATTTTTTTTCTTAGTAGTCATTGACAAAAAATCCTATAGCAATTAAAGTGCGCGCCTTCAGCAAATGCCCAGATGGCGGAATTGGTAGACGCGCACGGTTCAGGTCCGTGTGCCGCAAGGTGTGGAGGTTCGAGTCCTCTTCTGGGCACCAAAACTAAAGAAACAGCATGTCTCATGCTGTTTTTTTTCGTCTCGAAATCCCTTGTTTTACTCATTATCTATTTGTTTTAAATATATTTGTTGTTTCAGGCCGTCTCGGGGGGCATCTTTACACATCCCCCTCTCTTGACGGTATAAATGACGGTAGAAGAAATGAGGTGCCGTCATGCTGACTCAAATAAAATTTTCCACCCTCAAACCCGCCGCAAAGCCTTTAAAACTAAGCGACGGCGCGGGATTATACCTGCTAGTACTTCCCAGTGGGGGTAAGGTGCTCAAAAAAGAAAAGCTTGAGAAAATAGCGGCAACGCTAAATACTTTTGAATCCGTTGCAAACGAATGGCACAAACTCAAAGCGATAGATTGGTCTGCAACAACAGAACGCAAGGCGCGTGAAGGCATTGATCATTGATCGAAGAAATCGGCAGTATGATCTGCGCACATCTCAAGTCGTCGAAGCGTTCGAGACAGATTGAAAAGCGCAGCCCACCCATGGCCGCCAAGTGCAGGCAGTACGTATCATCTATCGTGCGTCATGCAATCCAAACCGGAAAATGGGATGAGGGTAAAATTCCTAGACCTGCGAGGGGTTCTACGAGCACTACCACAAAGTCACTTCCCCGCACCTATCGGCAAAAAGCAAGACAAACAGCCCGACGTCATACGCACAAAAGAACCAAATTGTCGGCGCCGCACTTCGCCTCGCCCTCTTCTCCTTTGTTCGCCCGGAAGAGTTTGTCGCGATGCGATGGAACGAAATCAAGGGCAATGAGTGGCACTACCATGTAGGAAAAACTTTCGAGGGGGGGATCCCTCCCCCTTTTTTTGCAAGACCTTACAGTCAGATTAAGGTCGAACTAACTATACTTAGCCCCCCCCCTTTTTGTTACCGTCTGAAATACCCAAATCACCAACAGTGCAGTAGCAGTTTCGCCCCTTGGCCTTGGCGGCATACATTGCATTGTCCGCCTGCTTGAGCAACTCGCTTGCATCTTCAGCATCAGTCGGGTAGATAGCAACTCCAACACTGGCAGATATCTCCACCGATAAACCATTTAGCACAAATGGCTTAGACATGCTCTCAACGATTGAATTCGCCACACGTTCGACATCCGCTAGTGAATCGATTTGAGGAAGAATCGCATTGAATTCATCTCCTCCCATCCGGGCAACCGTATCAGATTCCCGCATTACATCAACAAGACGTTCAGCGATACTCACCAACAACAAATCACCGATTTCATGCCCCTTGGTATCGTTAATCAGCTTGAACTTGTCCAGATCAATAAACAGCAGCGCCAATGAACGCCCCGTACGATTCGTCATTTTGATTTCATGCTCAAGACGATTGAGAAACAGCCGTCGATTCGGCAATTGGGTCAGAAAATCGTAATTCGCATGTTTCCAGAGAATTCCTTCCGCCTGTTTTTTCTCCGTAATGTCAGAAAAAATGGCGACATGCATGCGCTTCGAGCCATCCTCATTGAACAGAACCTTGATCGAAAGCCATTCAGCATACAATTCACCATTCTTGCACCTATTCCATAGCTCCCCGCTCCATTTCCCCGTCGTATCTAAGTCGTGCCACATCTTTCGATAGAACTCGCTATCCTGCTTTCCCGAACTCAGGATGGCCGGCGTTTTACCGACAATTTCGCTCAAGGTATAACCAGTAAGGGTTGTAAACGCAGGATTGGCGATAACGATGCGATTATCCTGATCTGTGATCAGCATAGCTTCTGATGCCGATTCAAAGATCGATGCGGCTAAGTGAAGATCATTAGCGTAACTGCGTATCTGTTTGTGCGACAGCCTTAACTCTAAATGCGCCATCACACTTTCAGCTAACGTCTTTACAGCTTCTAATTGCTCCGGCGCAATCTCTCTTGGTTTCTGATCAAGAATGCATAAGGTACCAAGGCGATAACCAGACGAGGTCACCAGTGGAACCCCTACATAAAAACGAATTTCGAGCCCCCCCCTCACCAAGGGATTATCGCAAAAACGCTCGTCATCAAGTGCATTGGGAACCACCAATGGCTCCGCCTGCAATATCGCATGTGCACAAAAAGCGACATCGCGCGGAGTTTCCTTCGTATCCACGCCGACAATAGCCTTGAACCACTGGCGTTTCTCATCGACCAGACTAATGGCTGCAATGGGTGCCTGACATATATATGCCGCTAACTGCACCATACTGTCGAAAGCAGTTTCTGGCTCGCTATCGAGAATACTATATTTCTTGAGTTCTTCTAGGCGGTCACATTCGTTAGGTGGAAATGGTGCTATTTTCATGTTCATCCTCCTAATAGTTTTTATATTTAGTAATACAGTCAATTTCGGATTATTTATCTCCTGAAAAATAGGCCCAATCGACCATTCTGCTAAACAGCCTGCGCCCTGTAGTATCCATTTTTCCTCTTTGTTTCGAGCCTTGACAGTCGCGCTTCTGCGCACTTCATCACGCTGCCACCCGACTATCGTTTTTATCTAATCGAAAAGTCGCCACCACAACTGACAGGTTCTGCGCTTCTTCTTCCAGCGATTCGGCCGCCGCAGCCGCTTCTTCAACCAGTGCCGCATTCTGCTGGGTGA